>Ga0302309_10000351_pt1 | contig 55204 bp, 49 predicted proteins | sample III_Palsa_N1_1_FD_200453 | JGI IMG/M metagenome (GOLD analysis project Ga0302309, IMG submission 200453) | Peat permafrost microbial communities from Stordalen Mire near Abisko, Sweden - III_Palsa_N1_1 | ecosystem: Environmental > Terrestrial > Soil > Palsa > Peat permafrost | place: Sweden...
CGATGTGGGGGACGGAAAAGTCGAGAAAGTGGCGGAGGGGATAGCGCCTTCTTGGTCGCCTTCGGGGGAATGGATTGCTTTTAGTGATTACTCGGTGTTTCGGCATGGGAAGTATGCCGATACGGTGCATCGGGTGAGCTTGGTACATCCGGATGGGACGGGGTTGAAGGTGGTGACGGAGTTGAGGAAGGGGGAGGATTTGTTTCTGCCAGCGGTGTGGAGTCCTGATTCGAAGGAGTTTTTCATTGAGCGGCCGCAGGAAGATGAGGTGAATCCTAAGGTGGATGTTTACATGCTGGACCTGGCTACGCTGAATATGTCGGTGAGGTTCAGGAGGACTCCTGAGATTTATGGGTGGGCGGCGCACCGGTAATTTGGGGCGAAACTGGTGCGGTTTAGGTGGGTTTCGGGTAACGCGGCGACATCTTAGCCTCGTTTCGGGATGCGCGTTTGGGTGGGGTGGGGCGGTTCCAGTGGGGATTGGGTCATTTGACGCAGGTGTGGATTTTGGGGCGTGGGGTTGGGGTGTTTCTGGGGGGTTCGCTTGTCAAGTTGGGGCACTTGCGCTGAGCCGACAGGGATGGTGGCGTGGATGTACAATTTCGGCTTCCTGAGGTCCGCGAGGGCACGACCGCTTGCTCGTGATCCGCATTGGCAATGGGAGGGATTATGAAACTTCGCAAGTGTGTGCTGTTGGTCGTGGCGATGGGGTTGGTGTCGTCCAGCGCGTTGGCTAGTTCGTTTTCTTCGCTGGTGGTTTTTGGGGACAGCCTTTCCGATAATGGGAATCTTTATTCGTTGATCGGGTATCCGCCGGCTCCTTACTATGACGGGCGGTTCTCCAATGGGCCGGTGGCGGCGGAGCAGTTGGCTACGAATCTGGGAGCGCCGTTGTATGACTTCGCGGTGGGTGGTGCGACTTCGGGCGTGGGGAATTATGTGGATGGAGGGACGCAGACTGCGCCGGGCATGTTTGGGTTGCCGGGGATGCAGGCGGAGCTGGCTGAGGCGGGTCCGCTGCTGGCGTCGCCGATCGTGCCGTCCAGTTTGTTTTTGGTGTGGGGTGGGGCGAACGATTTTCTCACTGAGGGTTCGCCGACGGTTGCGGCGGCGAATGTGGATGCGATTGTTGCGGCGCTGGAGAGCGATGGGGCTCAGCATATTTTGGTACCGGGGCTGCCGGACCTGGGGCTGACTCCGGATTATTATGGCAATCCGCTGGCGACGGCGTATACCGACGCGTTCAATGCGGCGCTGGTGGCTGGGCTGCCTCCGGGCGCCACGTACTATGACACGGCGAACCTACTGGATGAGGTGGTGGCTGATCCTGCGGCGTATGGGTTTAGCAATGTGACGACTCCGTGCTTCGACGGGTCGACCGTGTGCAGCGATCCGAATCAGTATTTGTTCTGGGATGGGTTCCACCCGACGACGGCCGCAGACACGATTTTGGCGGATCAGTTTGAACAGGCCGCGGAGACTCCTGAGCCTGGTAGCGTGTTGCTGTTGGCGACGGGGTTGGCGATGGGGGTTGTGATGGTCGTGGCGCGGCGGAGGAGCGAGTCGGCTCCGCACGGCGCTGCGGCTGGCTGGCTTTGACGTTCCGGACTTCGGGGGAAGGTGTTGAACATTTATCTTTTGCCTTATGCCTTTTTTATGGGTTGGCTGTTGAAATGATTCTTGTCGGTTCTAAACACTGACGGAGCTAATCCATGAATACTTTTCGCACACGTAGGCCCCTGCTGGTGAAAGCGAGTCAATGCACCCGTGATGACTCGATCGTTACTGATCTTGGGAAGCGTCCTGTTCACACCGGGGACTGGATCATCGAAGGTGAAAATCACGAACAGTATGTCGTAGACGACGCCTTTTTCCAGCGTACGTTTGTACCGACTCCCTGGGAACCTATCGAGCAGGAAAAAAAACAGTACGGCTGTTAGCGCTCGGCGTGCGACCACGCAGAGCGGGGTCCTGCGCGGGCGGCCGGGCGGCATGGAGGAAGGCAGGTTGGTCGCTGCGCCTACGGCTTCGCTCCGGCCTTCGGCAGAGTGGAACCCACTCATCCGCATGAAGCCGCGTATGAATGGGGCACCCGGCCGGCAGGTCTCAAACAGATAGAGTTTGAAAGCTGAGGTCAGTGTGCTCGCCGTCCTCCTCGATTCGACAGAGCCATGCCTTCTTCTGTCTCGACATGTCGAGCGCGACGTATATCTCACCTGCGCGATGATCCCCAAATGCTTGAAGGTAACGGTCCAATTCAGAGATGATTCGAGCCTGAAGTGCCTCTTCGTTGTATGAATCGAAAATCATTAATTTGAGAGGGGCTTTAAAACTCAGAAGCTTGTCGAAGTCTTCCGCAACGCGAAGGTGATTTGACTGCACATCGCGCAAATTACCCCATTCGCACTCGCAGGCAAGGAGTGCTCTTTCCCCCGGGGCATTTTTCCACCATACAGCGTCAAGCAGAAATTCCGAATCACCGTCGTGATTCGATAGCATTCGCAGTCCCCGCGTTTGCGCTTCCTGCGCGAGCCACATCTTTACTGCAAGCGTCCACTGTGTGTACTCACCACGACGCTTAGGTACAAGCCCCTCTTCCACTGATGCTTCGACATCTAGGAGGAGACGAGAGGCCAGGGTTATGGGATCCAGCACATAGGCTGTCATTTGTAGCTTCCGGGGCGTATATCAGTCACGGAAGCTGATTGCGACCCGAATTTTCCATGCAGACCTAACAAAATTCGAGTGTTATTCAGCATCGTTGGAACAGTTAGCAAGCCGTACAGGCTGATGGATATTCCGATGAGCTGCGTCTTCAGATACGCGGGTGTGAGGTACGCACATAAGAGACAAGAAACACATGCGGCCATCAACACTGCCACAGATGTTATGTATGCAGCATTGATAGATTGCAGGGCACCGCGAGCCGACAACCACTTTCCAAATGTGGAGTTCGAAACCCAGAAAAGTCCCACCCATAGAGCAAGTGAAGCTCCAAGTAGCACAGTGAGCAAGCTCAAAATGTCGCGAGCTTCTGCATGCATGAAATTTGCGAGAGAGGGTTTGCCGAATATGTTCATTGATACGGAAAGCATGAACGCAGCTAAGAGCGGCTCTGGTAGATAGGCTCGGACTCGTTCGGTGGTTGTCATATTAGTTGGACTCCGACCGCCCTTCGAGCGTTTCATCTATTCGTTCGATGATCGCTTTCAGAAGTCGCTTTTCTCCCTTTTTGTCTGCCGCGGCTTCCATTCCCTCAGCATAGCTTCGCAGATCCCGTAAGTCGATGCGGGCGACGTCGTCTGCGATCGTAAACCTTTCAGCCTTACCGTTGCGCTGACCATAAACGTGAACGCTACCCTTTCGATAGCCGTTCATTGCCATATCTATGGACATGCGAGGGATAGAGTTCGCCTCCATTTTGAGGCCTCTCTCGCTCCGCATATCTTCCGTCAGTTCACGGATACCGCTTTCCTCCAACTCATCAAATAATTTCTTAAACTCGGGCATCAGATCGGGGTTTGGTATCCGAAGCGTTAGACGCAACCGTGTGATCCGGTCGAAGCTTCGCAGTCGTTCCTCCACAATTTGGCGCGGCGCAATTGGTTCGAGGTCTACGAGGGACGTGTAGCTCAACCCGTGCGCAGCCGAGTTCAATATCAGTTGGAATATATTTTGCCAGCCCGTTTTCTGTTGCATGACTGATGGGACGTCTTCTATTGCGACAATATGGCGAGTCAAATCAATGTAGAAACGTACAGGTGACGCCATAGGCGGATTAATTTCGGAAGTGCCGAAAACCACACCCTCTGGGATGACAATGGGGCCTCTTCTATACGTGGTCTCGTGCGAAAAAATGCCTGCGATATATGGTCGCTCTATGAGTGCCACGCTGTCTTGGCTAACGTCTCGAATGGACCACCGAACGCCGCTCCGAGGTCGACTTTTGATGATGTCATATCTTTCATGAGCCGCCGCTAAGAATACGTCGAATACATCTTCGTTTGAGACGACGGGCTTCTCGAATAAATTCTGTCTGTCCACGAAATTGATTCGGTACAGTCGAAAAATGGTCACGGACATAGCGGCGTGCTGCTCAACGCCAGCGCGTAATAGCCTGGCACCTTTCTGCTCAACATAGGTGCATCTGGTATGCGTAACAGCCTAACATTCGCAATGGCATAGTCTCCGCCTTAAATGCTGAAGACCGAGTCAGGAACTCGGTCTTCAGCACTGCGAAGCTGTGGGTCGACGCATAAGCCTGAAGTTGGCCGCATGAAGGTTCAATCACTTACGGGATGCCCAGACCTCGTAAACCTAAAGTTGGATACCCCATAAGTCTAAAGTTCCATCGGGTTTTGACGCATAAGCCTGAAGTTCCACCAACTTGCTCGGCGACGGCGAGAGAGCGCGGATGTACATAACTGATATCATTTATGTTGACACTCGGAATCCGGAGTCGGTATTAAGGCTGCTCAATGATGCAACCCATCGTTCTCGGTGGTGTCGATGAGAGTCTCGTCCAGAAATAGCTCGGCGAGGCACTACAGGGAGTGCCCGTTGCAGTTCCGTGATTGCTCGCAAATGGACAGTAGAATCAAGTTTTCGATCGGCTCAAGGTGGCCACCCAACTGGGCAAGGAATAACGAGAACTCTTTACACCTGAAATCCCAATTCCCCGCATATGTCAGTGTAGGGAAATCATCGCGCGGAGTGTCTTTCTTCAGCAGTTTTGAGCTGAGCAAGGCTTCTTGCAGACTGCCTTACCCTTTCGAGACATTTAGACCGCTCCACTGTCAGCAAAGGGTAGTTTTTTGCCGACCTCTTATGCGGGGAACTGCGTAAAATTCATATCAAGAAGCTGCGGGTACTTATCCGGATGCAGTTTGATGTGCGCGTAAATTTTGAAGGCAGGCTTGCTGCACGGGCATGTCCTTTTTAGATAGAGACCACTATCGTACTGTTGGAGGCCTGCGCTTATTTGAAGTCGTCCCCCAAACCCTCCGGAATCTCCATTCGAAACTATGAACTCGATAAAGTTGTCTCCAGCTTTTAGATTTTTCGTGATGTCAATCCATCCACTATCTTGCTGAAATGCTAGCCGCGGGACGACATGTTTGCCGTTCAGGCTCAAGTCGCCCCAGTCATCAATCCCAGAGATCCTCACCCAAACTCTTGTCGGCTCGCCTAATAAGGCTCTCGCTATTTGCTTTTCGGGCATGACCTCGGCCCTGCTCATTTGCTTCAATTTATTCACCCCATCCCTCTTGAGACGATTGAGTACTTGAATTGCTTTGTCAAACACCATCGCGTCGCTGTCATATTTGTCTTTTGCAGCTAAATTCTTGTCGTCCCAGTCAAACATAGCAAAAGGCGCATGTGCATAATCCATGGCAAGGCGAACTGATTCATCCGGTTGGAGCGCGGACACCATGTGGTCCAACAATTCAACTCGTTTTTCGGGATTTGCAGCAGAGTCTAGCTTGCCCGCAAAGTCTGCAATGTTCTTTCTGTTTTCCAAGTCGAGTTCCGCCTGGTTGTGCGCCGACTCCAGTTCAATCTGATCTCGGTGTTGCGTCTCGGACAAATTCATTTGTGCGATCGTTTCCTGTTCCAGCAGTTTTCTCTGGGCTAAATTATTGTCAGTATTGATCTGCAGCTCGGTATCTTTTTCCTTCAAGTCTGCTTTATGTGCGAAATAGGTAAATGAGAAACCGATTCCCGCAATGACAACGCCCGATAGAAATTGAGCCACTACACCTGCCTTATCCCATCCGTCTTTCGCACTAGTCTGTTTAGCCTTACGCGAATCCGCGGAGGATTGAACTGACTGGCCAATTCGGTCCTGGCTGCGCGAACTTTCTGTCGGTTCGGAAGGCGGGTTTGGGGACTTCATGGATATTTCCTGGACAACCCATATGACTCTCGAAGTAACTCGTCTCGAGGGTTATGTCCCTGGCCGTTTCGAGCAACCAGGTGGTCTGTAGGTTTTGCGAGGGAATTGTAAACCCTTTGCATTTAACCCATAATGATTTTTGAAGTTCTACATTTTGAAGTCCGACATATCAGATTATCCACGTCCTTCCAAGGCGAGATTGCCTTTAGTTTTAGTTGATGGCTACTTCACTGAATGGACGTCAAGGCCTTCTGGACCGGCTCCTCGGGCGCACTCGCGGTGCGGGACATTTTCTCCTTCGCGTCTGGGATCCTCTTCGAACAAACCCTTTGCGGCCAATCGTTCTTCCGATTGGTAGATGTGATTATGCTTTTCGGCGGCTATTTCGAGAGGCCAAGCCCCGGCTGAACCATGCGCAATATCGATCCGCCTACAGCAGGAAATTGGTAAGCCAACCAGGTGAGCACGGGCACTGCACCAAACGTGGCGAGCCGCACCCAAAATTCGCCGCCAAGCTTGCTCGCATCACTGTCGGTAATTCGGTTTAAAATGGAGTTGCGGTGCATTTGCGCAAAGACAAAGACCACCCCTGATCCGAGGATGAACAGCAGCCCCGTGAACATCCAATCGATTTCTCGGCGCGGTTGAAAGGGGTAGGAGTTCAAGGCCACGATCCCCAGGATGAAAGATGTGGACACGAAGCGCATCAGATAGCCCATATTCACTAATACGGCTCGTATTAGGGAAAGATAACGGATGGCGAGGAATTCCTCCGCTAACAGGATGTGGGCGGGCGCCTCCTGCATCGGATTGGTCTTGCCAGGCTGTTTTGGCACATTCGACGCGCCTGCTTGCACACCCTCGCTTTCGACCCACCCCGTCTGCTTCGCGTTCCAGTAAGGCACCAGGACCCGAGAGAGCAAAATTTCGCTGGCGGCAGCAAAATCCTGTTCAATGGACCACATCAATAACATCGGCTCTTGAGGTTCCGGTGCCGGCAGGTCGTCGTCACCCTTTCTATCACATGGATTTATCGGAGGATCGGGTTTGTTTTGACGTGAAACATCAATCGTCGCACGCAGCGAGGTGATATCGGTCGAAACGTTTTCATATGCCTTTAGTAGTTCGTCGTCAGCCAGGAGTTTCATGTGTGTCATCTGGCGCAGCGATTCGACCGAACGTGAGAGGTCGCGCCAGTACTCTTCCATGCCCGCTTGCCTCAACATCATCATCCAACTCACGCCCTTCACGCGCGTGAACGCGAACCGCAACGGAGTCAATTCGAGGCGCTCCAACAGACCACGCCGAAGGCCTCTCCAGATCACCAGCATCCGCAGCCACCCTGTGAGAGCGATAGCGATCAGCGGAAAGAAGAGTGCGCTGATTAGGAACTCGTAAAGAGTTGGAAGATACCCAACATGCCACGCAAAGCGGTCTAGAGACTTGAATGGGACAGTCAGGGTGCAGAGAAAGAAAAGCAAAAAGTAGCTGATCGCCAGTACGCCCTTACCCGCCTTCCAGTCACGGCCGATGCCTCGATTGACGAGCGAACGGCCGATCATTTGCGGTGTGATAAGCAGACAGGTGATGTTCTTGTAAAAGCACTCATCGTTCTTTTCACACCGGCTCAACGACTCGTCAGAGACGAAAAGCCGGGACGGCGGCGTGTCTGGAATGTTTGCGGCCCTTGGAATCATCGGGCGGCCTTTTTTCGAGAAGCGCAGTCGTAACGTTGAGTAAAATGCCCAGAGATACCAACCGAACAGCAACAAGACCACCGGTACTATGGGCGATACACCACTATCTGGATGCAGCGACCGATAGCTGAAGAAAAGTCCTGCAAATGAGGGATAGGGTCCTGAGTTGCCGCTCGTGCAGATAGCAATCCACATTCCGGGCACTGCGACAAGCGCGGCGAAGGCGAGGCAGTCGAAGAAGAAATAAATGTCGTACTTACTTTGGGTTTTAACGTTCGACAAGATGCAACTGGGACGCAGGATGTAATGTCGCGTGACTGCCAGAGTACAAAGCAAAGCGAACAGACCAGCAAGAAAGGTAACCCACGCTACGAACTTTGCTTCCGTAGTCAGTTGTCCGCTGAAGCCGCTAGTGCCGAACAGTGAATGGGAAAGCACAAAAGTGAGTGAGAACAGCATAGCCGTGCCGATGTTGATATAGACACACCTGCGCCGCGGATGATCATTTTCGGGGATATCGAGGTCGTGGGTGGTAGGAGACCAATAGCGAGCGAGTTGCATGGAAACCCCATGCGTGACACAAAGCGCAATGGCGACGATACATAGCGCAAACCAGAGCAGCGATGGATCGACCGTCTCGTTCTGCAAGGGGACCGGATCCACACACCGTAACCATTCTTCACGCTCGACGCAGGGCCGTGGCTCCCCGGACTCAAAGCTGGGTAGAATCAATTCGAAATCGCTGGAGCATTGATTCATGAGGCCAAGCGGATAATAACCATCGTTTCCAACAACGATCGCCCACAAAGAGGCGCCTAGGGGACGCGGTCCACCGAATAAGTTGTCGTATCCAAGGAGTTCGGGCCCGGGAGGGCGGCCCTGTGCGCTTTGATCCCAAAACGTATAACTGGCAGCGTTATAAACGCTTTCACTCCTAGAATCGGGAAGGGCGCGGAGACTCTGGTTACTGGAGTCGCGAGCGGGCGCAAAGAGGTTATAAGGGGTAAGAGCTACGTCTCCGACGAAGGATGGGTGCGAGGACGCGTCCTCTTGGACCATGTCGCCACCCCCCAGCAGCACGATCCGAGCGTCGGGACAATTTCTGCGAAAAAATTCCGAGAGAAAGGCCTCGTCGAGAAAATTAGAGGCCATGAGAACAATAAACTGCGCCCGGCGATTCTTAAGATCGCGGGCAATGGCAAGCAAGCGGGCTTCCTGAGACAATGGCGTCTGCTCGGTTGAGAAATGCCCAATCGAGTCGTCCTTGCTGCTGTCCTTTAGGGAGAAGGGAAGATAGGGGCTTGGAAGCGATGCATTTTTAGCTTCTCCGCCATCATCCTTTTGCGCATTACGTAGCAGTGAAATTTCCCTGGGATATCCCAAGAAAATAGGACCGGAATTGAGGGATTTAGACGAATTTCTGCCAACGGAAGTGGGATCGGGATCAAGAGATCTAAACGAATTTGCGCCAAACACCGTACCTTCTTCGGCCAGGAACGCAGTTCGACGGATATCGTAGTGAGCAGCGCCAAGGGTGTGTACGAACCGTTGGATCTCAAAGGCCGTGTTCTCGCCGAACGAGAGATAATTGACCTTAACTTCTTTTGTACGACTGATCAGTCGGTACGCTGCAGCTTCAGTCGAAGTCCATCCGGTTATGTCAATTTGATTCACACATAGTGGGAGAACTTGACTGGTGACTGCGGCAGCTAACGATGCAGCCGAACCTGACGATTTCGGGCCTATGATCGCCAGCGATCGTTCATTCCGAATGGAATACCGCACGGCTTGGCGGAGCGTGCAATCGGGGTTATCTGGGGCTTGGAGCCCGAGTTCTCTCTCTTCCTGAAGTGCCGCTTGCATCTGATAGCCGTCGATGCCAAGCACCGGTGTCTCTGCAACCAGGAACAGATAGATCACGTCCCCAAAATTCTTGCCTGCGGAGTCATCAGTTTTCAAAATCAGCAAGCCGGGCTGACGAGATGTCTCTTCCTTCTTTTCACTCAGGCCCGTTGTTGTTCCAGCAATTCCAACAGGACCAGTGGAAGCGTCCCAGGGCAACCAGAAATAGCTGGGTACCCAACCATTGTCCCCGGCGGCTGACACGATGGCATCGATGGACCGATCGAAGTCTAGCTCCATATGTCCCTTCACAGGGCTCGGGAGTACTGCGATGATTGCCGTGATCTTCGAACCTGAATCAGGGAGTCCCCATCGCCGTCTGACCTCGCTCGCTATCTGCGTTGCGTTTGAGCTGGATGTGCTCACAACTGAGCCACACCCTGCAGTACTATCGTCGGGTGCGTAGGAGAAGTCCAGATTTGCGTCAGTATTCGTTGTGTTCAGCGTTAGCTTAGCCGTCCCCTGAGTCTTTGGAGGCCTCGCTTCGGCGAAGCGAACCTCAGCCCAATATTGGCAGGATGCCCGCCATGGGCCATCGCCCGTCGCCTCATTCGCAGGTGACAGAGCGCCCGAAGTCTGTCCTCCACTAGCCGACGATGCGTTTTGGGCAGGCGGAGACTTCACCGGTTTTCCCTGTTGTAGGAAAGCCGATCCAAGGACGAAGCAGCTAGCGGTTATAGCACTTTGAGTCTTGTTCATCGTCTACCTTGCTCCATGCGAGCTGATGCTTGAAACGTTTGCGAAAGCGCTCTCAGCCTTCCCGAACCGGTAAGCCACCATCAACGAGCCAGCTAGGGGAAGATCCTGTTCTTAATTGCTGCCGCAGGCCTTTTCGGTCCCGATACGAGAGTTCCTAGGGTCATCAAATACTTAGGAATGAATGGAAGGATTTTTCCGATGAGCTCTTCTATTTGCGTCACCGCCTTTCTGCTTCCGATGCAAGCTCCATTGATGAGCGACTCTCAAACCTTGGAGCCGAGAGGAGGCTTCCCTCCACGCGATGAAGTCATCCGAACGACGAAAGGAAATATTGGGCGTGGAATGTCGAATCCGTAGCTACGATTGTTTAGGATTTCGTGACGGCCTTCCGCCAAATGCCACCAGCAAGGAATTCATTAAAGAATTCGCACAATTCGGCACTCCTCTCTAACTCAGTCGATGGTGGAAGTTTGTTTTTCAAAGTTTGCTCTCCGAGGAACGCATCCCAGACGATCGAACCAAGATGTTCGCCGAGCGAACGGTATGCCTCAAATTGTGTCTCATCGAAGAACTGATTGAGAGTGCTATCGTGTGGAAAGGCAGGATCCGTCGCCTTTTGTCCCAGCACCTGGGCGGTCTCGTCTCCCGTTAGCGAGCTCTTGATGTACAGCAAGACCCCTTGCGTTGCTGCGTCGGACGGAGGCAGCGGGAGATAATGAATTATTCCCACGGCATAATGTATGGAGCTGTGTTCGCCGGCAAGCTTTGGAGCAATCTTCAGATAATCCTTTAAGTCGATCTGTACACCAAAATCGACGCGGCACTTTTCGACGGCATTCGCGAGATCTCCGAATGTGTACTCGCCGTCGGCATCCGCGTCACAGGCGATGATGTATTTGACGCGGCGGCGCACGAGCTCATAGATACCTAGATTTTCAAAGTGTCCCCCATCGGACAGATAGACGAAATTGCTGTTCTCATTCGTGGATCCGAGCAGCTCGCGGAGGTAGTAATCGGCTTTGGGAGCATATTTGCTAACATATCGGCTTGATCTGGGATTGGGCGTCCACCAGCCGATGCGTATATTGAAGAGTGCGAGCAGCGCGGCAGTTGCGGGTTTGGTGTGATATCCCCAATTTGGGGATATGGCAGCACCCGAAGCCGCCATCGCAGTTCCGATCAGAGGCGCTCCTCCCTCACCCCCATAGCCTGGGCCATTTCCGGTCCCGTCTCTTTGGCACTTAGCGACCTCTATGTAGGCTTGGCGGCTGAGCCCCTTGTGGCCGGCATCTGTAGATTTCTTCGGGTCAAAGTAATCCCAGCCGCAATACAAAGGCGAGAAGATAAAAGAGCTCGCTTTGCGTTCCTGCCATGCAAGATCCTCACCTTCCGTGAGATTGAGGGCGGTCGCCCAGATTGGATATGGTCCGTCGAATGTCCCTTGTTGTAGGCTGCCGAGAAATTCGTCGTCATCAAGTGCGAAGCCGGTGAATGGGTTGGCCTTGCGCATAGATTCACCGTCGACATCCACGTTGGACGCACCGAGGAATGTCCTGACTAGACGATTTCTATAAAAGAGGTGCAGGGAAAATTCGTTCACGCTCAACCGTGATCCAAGTACGAATGTTAGGAAGCCGGATGCAAGCACAATACAGAAAAGCACATAGCCAGGATTGCGGTTCGTCTTTACGGGTTCACTCAAAGGACTAAACGCTTCGTCCAAGTTGGAGACCTTGCAGTCCCACTTCCACACGGCTTGGGACTGCGTTTTGCATGGAACGGAGAAATCGCGTGACGCAGTATTTGGAACAGTACTTCCATACGTGAGATATTCCCTGTAATCAAAGTGCCCCACCAAAGCGTGTGTTCCCCATGCCCCCAGAAGGAGAAGGCCCATTAAAAACACCGGCGGAGCAACTACGGCCGCGACCTCCAGTACGGTATTCTTGGTTGAACCGGTTTGCTTGCCAAAATCACCTGTAGATGGACTCCGGGCAGCGAAGAGGCCTGAAATTGTAGTGAAAATCCAGCCTCCTGGTAAGACCCACTTGAGCGTTGTGCTCATGAACCCCGTATGTGGCTTTAGAAATAGCCAGCTCATGCAGGCAGGTCCGAGGAGAACAATGAATAGCAAGACCGCAATGCTGATCGAGAAATAGAGATAATAGCCGGCGAGCCGTCCCAACCATTCCCGCTTAGCATCAGGGAACGCACCACCCAAGACCCCTATATAGAGGAACGAAGTCAGTGAGATGGCGAGCAGGATCGCTGGGAGCCCGAGAATGGCATAGGTATTTCCAACGCTGATCGTTGCGTTATTGCCGCGTACCAACCAGAGTTGAAACAGATGCGTGAGCAGCGCGGCAAACAGTCCGGCCGAAAGAATCGCTAGGAAGCGCATGAAGCCAATATATTTAGAGCTTACGCCTTTGAGAATTTGTTCCCCGGGGATGCCCCAATGAGCGACACCAGCACCGATGGAACAGAAGAAGGCCACCCAGAGGATCGCCCCACCTTCGATCCAAAGGGTGCTCGAGGTCTTCAGAAGTATCGGTAGACCGAGCCAAATCGCCACGCTGAGAAGCAGGCCTCCGTATTGTGCTACCTCATTTACAAAGAGCTTTGATGGGGGAACCTCATTTCTCGCGAGATAGCCCAAAGAGCGCCCAATCGCTACAGCCACAACAACTGTCGTTGCGAGCACCGTCGCAAGAGACATCGCGACGCAGTAGAACTTACCGACGAGGTTCCAGAGCACAGTAGGTGCTGCGGTCTGGGCAGCCGCTGTAACGCAAACCAGCGCGAGAGCAGCAAGTGTTTGGACGAGCAAGAGATTGCGCAGATAGATAGCGATGGCCGCCAACGTATCTCCACTACCGAGACCAGACCTAGGAACGAGGTAGGACACATAACGACGCAGATAATGAATTGGATCAGGTTCGAGATACCGAGGGAATGTTGTGTTTGTCGGCTTGGGGAGTGGAGCACCGGAAGCACTATTGTTTTCAAGCTGCTCTTGAACGTTCGCGAAGCCCACTCTGGCAATCCACGCTGTAAGCCAGCCGAGGATATATCCTCCTCCGGAAACGCCGCATATGTAATGAGCCTGCTTCAATACCTTGCGCTCACTAAGTGCCTGAATAAGACCTAGGTTAACCGAGGCACTCCGAATGCCACCGCCGGAAAATGCAAGGCCCAGTCGGTCCGGATGCGCGTCAGGCGCCGAATTCACTGGATTGAGTTGGAAAGGCGTCTTCCGGCTCTTGCAAAATCGGACTATAGCTTCGTTTTCCCCAAGGATCACTTGATCTATATCGACTGCTTCGAGCGGCTCTTGCACCGATTTGCTGTTCATCATATGATGGCTCTCCTCTCAACTGAAACCAAGTCGACAGCTACAACGGGGAGAACAGCTTAGGCAAGATCTTTGCAAGATCGAAGGCAATGCCGATTCGATAGAAGTCTCGATCAGACTGCTTGAGCGGGAGCACAAATACGGAGGGCGAAGGAACCGTGACCGTGCCTGGTGTGCTTGTACCGCCACCGCTAGATACCGGCGTTGCTGTCAGGATGAGTGGCGATAGGTTTTGGTTGGATGTCATCCGGATCGACGCGGATGCGAAGAAGTAAATGCCGGTCCTGGGAATGGGGAAGATTGCATCTGACTTGAATACCAAGCCGCGCAGATAGCCACCTGTAATCGCCTGATCTTGCCCAAAGGTAAAATCGACGACACTCCGGGAGCAGGGACCATTAACAAAGTTGTCTCCTGGACCGTCGCCAGTATGGTCGTTGGGCGCCGCAGCCGAGCAACGATTACTGGACCCTGAATGCCATCGATTGATCAGTCGAATACCCACAGCGTATTTGAGGAGGAAGCTAGAACGATCTTCGGGGCTGAAAGCAATATTGGCGATAGCAGTATTGTCTGTACTAGTTTTGACAGCCACGCCGCCTACAGTTGTAGAGGTAGAACTCGGGATCGGTAAGATGGAGCAGTAGTTCACTGGAGGACCTACGCTCGGCGTGCCGCTTCCGACAATCGTAGTGGTCGTCACTGTACCGGAGCTAGGGAGCGCAGGGTTATATCCGCTTTGGGAAGTGAAGCGCTGATGTAGCTCATTGCATTCGTTAGTTCCGTACGCAGGCATCGCATAGCCCACTGTGACCGATTGCGAACTCAGCGGAGTCGTAGCGCCAAAGTCTTCTATCAGGCCCACTGTAAACATCCCACGTGTTGGGTTTGTCGCATTTGGCTGAAACCAATCGTGTTCGTAGCCGACGGTATAGTCCACGGCGTAGCCCACGGTTGATAGAGACGCAGAGGTAACTGTTCCAGAGGGATTAGTTGCGGCGGCAACAACGTTCTGCGTGCTCGAACTTGTAGGCGCACCTAGAAATCGTGCTCTCAGCCAAACACTTCCTGGACGAACGTTGTAGGGCGCTCGGACAATCAGATCAACGAATGGGTCGGTTTCACTGTTCTGTGCACTTAGGTCAGACTGTTCGACGCCTCCAACGACAGAATATGTCCAATCACAATCGTTGAATGCGTAATGACAGAGACTAACGTAAGGAGGCGGACTGCCAGGGGGCACCGGTGGGGGAAGGGTCATGAGAGCTGAAGTGGTCTCTGCCAGCGGAGGAGCGGCGGCGATTGGTACATAAGATTCGACAACACATACTGAAGCACCCGCAACGAGCGGCGCGTTCAAACTTACGATCACGGCGCGTCCAGGAGCGATGGCCACTGGTACAGGTGTAAGTCCACTTAGGGCGGTTGCCCCGACCTCACAGCCGTCATTTGCTTGGAGTGCCGCGGAGTATCCAGCTGGAGGCTTCGCTGGTACCACGCTCAGCTTCGCGACGCCTGGTGTCGCCGGCCAGATTGTTTGGCCGAAGCCAAATGGGGTTGGCAAAACAATCAGAATATAAACGCAAAGGACATATTGTCGGCACAATCGTGAGGGCCGGCGAAAGATGAAAGAGTCGAAACCCACCGTTCCGTTCGGTACGCCTCGCTGGATGAGGACAATGCCCGCATCGGACCCGGAAGAAATCAAGATGCGAGTCAGAGCTCTGATACCATTTAGGATCTTGATGGAAAAAGACTCGCTGTCGCGTGCGATCACCACCTGAACAGGCGGCCGATCGGGACCTGTACCGAAACCAGCGCTCGCTATAGTTGTATCGGCGACATCAGTGCTGATCGTCTGTTCCGAATCTGTGAGATCCGATAACGTCCAAGATGGCTGTTGTAAGTTCATGCGCACCGCCTTCATCGGTTATAGGTAGAGAACAATTCTTCGAATGTGTGACTTCCGTAACTCCTCGGGAGCTTGTCCTCGTAGCTGTTGCTTCTCTGTGGGTCCACCTCTCCAAATGGCAACTTTTTAGACAAGCCACCTCATGCTGCGCATAGTGCTTTCGTCTGCGCCACAACCACTTCGACTTCACATGCGCTACTAATAACGAGAAGCTTTGGACAATCCCTTCACCCGGATGAAAAACCCTTGAATGTGCGTCAGTTGGAAGCGCTAATGTTTTCTACTCATGGAGTTAGATCGCGTTATGCACCCCTTAGATTTGGAGGGGACGAGCCGGTCAGCGCCTAGCGCTGAGGTCGTAAGCGACTCAATTTAAACGGATTTCTATCCAGCTCAATTTAAGTCCTGTAGAATTCGGTCACTATCCTGGGAGCACCAATGGAGCCGTACTCCTCTCTAACGATCGAAGAGCTCGTGCGACGATGTACCGCGCCTGGCGACTTTGGAGCTTGGGAGGAGTTTGTACGCCGGTTCCACCGTCTCATCGCTCTGGTGGTCCTGCGCACGGCAATCAGGCTTGGCGATTCCTCGACCCAGACCGTCGACGATCTGATCCAAGAGACGTACCTTAAGCTTTGCAGCGATGATTTTGGACTTCTCCGCAGGTTTAGCGAACGCCACACCGACTCATTTCTCGGCTATCTAAAAGTTGTGACGGCCAACGTGGTTCGCGACTCCTTCAAATCACTCCATACGCAAAAGCGCGGGTCTGACCGGATCCACGACATCCCGGACCATGCGGTTGCGGCGGCGGAAGGCAGTGCTGGAAGCCCCAAAGCCATGGAGCGCCAGATCCTAATCCAGGAGGTTCAACGCTTCCTTGACGATTGCGTTGTAGGCGTTGATAGGGAGAGAAACCATAGAATTTTTTGGCTTCATTACCGCAGTGGACTTTCTGCAGCGGCAATCGCATCGTTACCAGGGATAAAACTAAACACGAAAGGAGTCGAAACGGTAATCGCTCGCATTAGACACGACTTGCAAAGGCGCATTCTCGGGTCCGGTCAAATTGGTTCGGCGGAAATTCGACGCAGAGCCGAAGGCATTCTTCCATCGCAATCGTTTTAGAAAGGAGAAGCAGACTTGGAATCACATTTGGACGCAGATCAAATCGAAGAGATCCTAGGGTTTGCTTCTGATCCGAAGGACCAGCAAGCGCTGAACCATGTCGATGACGATGCGATGATACATATCAAAACCTGTGGAATCTGCCAATCGAAAGTCGCAGCTGCGAAAGCGGCGATGGAGCTCTTGTCTCAACTCGAGTTTCGATCGTATGAAGCAAGTGGCCCGCATTGTCCGCCCGACAATATATGGATAGAGATAATGGGCGGCATGATGAAGGACGATTTGGAAAGGCACTACGACCACGCAGCCCAATGCGACCATTGTGGCCCTCTATTGCGTCAGGCTGTCGCAGATCAGGCTGTCGCAGACTTCACAAGTGCGCTCACTCCAGAAGAGGAGGTTCAAATTGCATCTTTGCGCAGCTCCTCGGCCCAATGGCAACATTCTATGGTTGAGCGTATAGCCCAATCGAATCCGGGAAGACTTGCTGAACAGCCAAATTCAGAAAGTGGACGGTTCTTTCCTACGGATCGGCGGCCGACTCGACGGAGATATTGGCTAGTTGCCCAAACGGCATTCGCGGTCATTCTCGTTGCAGCAGTCTTGTGGCTATGGAGGAGCCACCAGCCATCTCATTCCTCGTCGGTACCCGATTTGGCCTCTGTCAATCGATTACTGGCGCAATCATATTCGGAGCAACGTACGCTTCCCCTCAGGTTCCCAGGCGCAGACTACGCGAAGCCCATGCTCACTAGGGGCCCGCGAGAGTCCGATCTGGATCGCCCGATCGTACTTTTACAGGCCGAGACCGCCATTCAAGAGAACCTGCGGAACTCCCCGGAAGATGCCGGTTGGCTCGATGCAAGAGGGCGAGCCGATCTGCTGCAATGGAATTTCTTGCCTGCGATCAAAACACTGGAGAGAGCCGCCGCTGTCAGTCCCGATTCGACTGCGATTCAGCTGGATCTAGCGATGGCCTATTTCGAAAGCAGCAGAAGCGTGAACGAAAGCGGCTATCAACGTTCTACGCAAATACTAGCGGTGCTCCACACTAAGGAGCCTAAAGACCCAATCGTGTTATTCAATCTGGCCTTGTCGTGCCAAGCCGGCGGAGATCCTGTTAGCGCGAAACAGTACTGGGAACAATACCTTCGACTCGACCCAACCGGGGCATGGTCAGATGAGGCCCGCGAACATTTGGCTGAGACGATTAGGACTATTGATGGCCGTTCTCTCAGGGACAGCCAGCCTCTTCTCAATCAACAGCAGTTTGAAGCGAGAATTACAACGACTCAGGAACAAACATGGAATGCTGTAGACCCTAGGATCGAGGATTACCTTGAAAAAGCACTCCTTCAGTGGGTTCCCGATTCGAATGCTTCGCGCTCGCAACACTTTTCTAGCATTACGAGCGGATACAACGATGTCAAGACTCTCGGCGTGATTTTAGAACGGAGACATCGTGACGATTTTCTATTGGACCTGCTACGTGGAATTAGCAAACCGGGATTTCCTGCCGCGTTAGAATCGCTTCGAAAGTCGATTCTTGCGAACAAGGCGGGAAATGAAGATTTCGCACTTCATAAAGCACAGGAAAGTGAGTCACTTTTCCGGGGCCTGGACAACGAAGCGGGTGTCCTTCAGGCGCGTTTCGAGCAGGCATACGCGCGGCAATTCCTGATGAATGCCTCTAAGTGTTCGGGGATATCGAACAGTTCGTACACAAGCGCCGTTTCGCACGGCTATTCATGGCTCGCAACACAATTCTCCCTAGAAGAAGCTTTCTGTTCCAATATTGTTGGAGATCCCGCAAACGCCCGATTCTTCGCAATAAGGGCGGCGGAACAAGCGAAGAATGCTCACTACGACGACCTCTATCTACGCTCAATGGTCGGGATAGCAGCAATGGACTCTGAAAGCGGTAGCATGCTTGATGCTTGGCGCCTGACGTCGGAAGGTTTGCAAATATTCTGGTCAGGGCAAGGCTCACCAATCAGAGGTTATTCCTTCTATGTTCTTCAAGACGCGCTAGCCGAAACTGATCAATTATGGGCTTTTGACACCATAGTGATCGGCGAAGGACTTCACCTCCTGCCACAGGTTCGTGACCCTGAGGCTGAGGTTGCAATTCGATATCGTTCGGCAGAAGCGGATATGAGAAACGGAGAGTCGCAGCTCGCGGAACAGGAGCTTCATATTGCCCAGAAAGTCCTGGCTGCAGCCCCAAAAACAAACGCCGTCGCCCACGAGCGCCTCACTGGAACCATAGAGATGGCAAAGGTGGAGAATGAACAAGGTCGCCCAACCAGATCGATCGAACTTTTGCAGCAAGCGACTGAGGCAACACAAGTCGATTACGAAATATTCGACACTTTGGAATACTTCATAACATTGGGCGAATCGAGTCTTAAGCTCGGCCACCCGCAGGATGCCACCGCTGCGTTTCTTCTGGCGATAAAGACGTGCGAAAGGGGCGTCAATACTCTGAGATCGCCTCGTGATCGTCTCTCATGGATTCGCGCATGCAGAGTTCCCTACTATTCGCTTGCCGAGCTCCAATTCAAGTCGGGGGCTCCAGACGACGCATTCCGCACATATCAACGCTTTCGCCAAACAAGCATGAATACGTTATCCGCAGCCGATAGGTCCGAGTCCGCCGCGCCGAAAAGAGAGAATTCCAGTGTTAGCTATGGTCAGCGCGAGGAGAAAGTAAAGAATGCGATTTCGGATCCAAGGAATGCAAGCGTCTCTGACGTTGGAGTCGTAACGTACGCAGTCTTCGACGATGGTGTGCTGGTTTGGACTCATGACAATCGAAGATCCAGGGCTCATTGGGTCGAAATAGGCAGATCTGAACTAATTCGTCTCGCCAAACGCTTTTTAGCCGAATGCGAGGAATCGACCTCAGCTTCCGACAGATCCCGTCATGACGCGGCGACTTTATACGAGTGGCTTATCGCTCCCATCAGAGGAGATTTAGGTTCGTCAAATCAGCTGATTATTGAACCTGATTCCCCGGTCTCGAATATCCCTTTTGAGGCTTTGCTTGATCCAGCGGGAAGGTACTTCGGGGAACGTTTCTCTTTGCAGATCTCCCCCGGTGGCATCCGTGCACACAGCCCATCGTCCATTCCTTCCGTTGTCAACCAACCCGCGTTGATCGTGAATACTGGCTATTCCGACACTCTCAATGGAATCATGCCTCTCGAAGACACGAACGAAGAAGTGAGGAGAATAAGCGGCATACTGCGAAATCCGTCGGTCCTAACCGGCTCTGCTGCCACCCGATCAGCGGTAGAAAGATACCTACCGAGGATGGCGATCTTTCACTACGTGGGGCATTCGCAAATCGACCGTGATAGCAACAGCCTTCTTTTGATGAATGATGACCAACGTGATCGACAAGGTCGTCCAGTCGTTTTTTGGGGGGCTGCGAATATCAAACCTGCGCTCTTTCGGCGTTGCCAGTTAGTCGTACTGTCGGCCTGCTCGACGGCGAATGGACAACAAGGCGAGTGGCTCGACCGAGACAGCCTAGTATTTGCACTTGTGAGCGCCGGTGTTCCGAACATCATCGCAAGTCATTGGAATGTCGACTCGAATGCAACCTCCGTTATGATGGAGGCTTTTTACCGTCACTTGCGGGACGGAGGCAACGTTCCGATCGCCCTCCAAGCAGCGCAAGCCGAGGTTCGAAAGAACCCAGCGACATCCAGCCCTTACTATTGGGCAGGATTCAGTGTCTATGGTATGCAATGAACCGCATCACGAGAGGAGATAAACTGTGAGCAAAAAGTCGGGAAAGCCTTCGTTCAAGTTTCTCAATGTCATTATGCATGGAGTTTACGGTTATGCCCTTAGCGGGAAAGACAAATTTCTCCATGCCTTGACTCCAGCGGTATATCCGCACGTTTATAGCGCTAGGAATTACGGAGCTACTCCGCCGAAGCAAACCGACCACTCTGTTCCTCTCCACGGTGACTACACCTTAGCCGGCGTGCGCCGTAAAACAACCTTCAAGATCTATGGGGGAACACCATCGCTTATAGGAAAACACTCTCACATAAAGTACTGCGATCATTACGGCAAACGCAGATTCTCAATCGCTTTGCCTTTTCCGACAGGTGATGGAACCCCAGGCAGCTCGCCTTATTACTTGTTGGAATCGTTTAACGTAGGGTCCATTTTTGAGGGCGATGCAGCTTCACCGCTGAACAAGATCGGAAAAAACTTTCCTTCGCTATTCTGTTTTGTCTATGAAGTGAATGATCAAGAGGGGCTTGCGCTCGTCTCAAACGCCAAGCAGCCAACGATTCGCGCCGGACAGTCGAAGCCCAACACTATTCCATTGGATTTTCTGATCCCCTCCGGTGACTATGCGAACTTACATATTATGGCCGGCTTGGATCCTGCGAAAATGTCTAATATGGGAGCAGATCACGCTCCTCATGCCCGTCGAGCGTTCGCGTCTCTCGTGGATATGTTTGATGAATTGCCCCTCACGCTACAGATTCCCGACGGATTTACTCCTCAGCAGATCTCATTCCCTCTACCCAAGGGCGTCAAGATGGGAGATATTGAGGGAGATAGTGGTCAGTATTCGGCACTTTATGGGCACGCTAACTGTCATAGCGCAACTTTCGTGATCGACAACCGTTAGGAAGCCAAGGGCTAGGCGGGCGTGGAGGACCCGACCTAGGTTGTAAAGTCATTCGGGGATGTTTCGCGAAGCAATTTAGGCCCACTCGGTATCCATTCATGGAGGCCAAACATGTTCAAAGTGAAAGTAAGAATTGTTGGAAACAGTATAGGCCTAGTGCCGCCCAAAGAGGTTCTGGCTCATCTCAAGGTTGGGAAAGGCGATTGGATCATGTTGACCGAGTGCCCCGATGGCATTCACATCAGACCGTATGATCCAGACTTCGAGCGTCAAATGGCATCGGCTCGTGAGGTCATGCGCGAGCAACAGGACGTTCTGCGAGAGTTGGCAAAATGAAGCCGTGGAATTCCACCGATGTGGCCTCGAGCATACTCGGCCACCAAACATGGATATTTTATTTTGCTTATGAGAGACTTCGCAAATGGGAGGCCAACATTATGACGCCTTTGCCAAGTCGCGGCGTGCTCGACTCCCCCGTTGACGTTACGCCGGACCTTAGCCGACCGGAAACTCGCAAGCGCTTGACGAAGTCATCAATCAAAGGTTTCTTCGCGGTCATTGACAAATGGCAAATATCGAACCGACAGGCTGGAGAGCTCCTTGGAGGTGTGCCTCGGTCCACTGTGCAGCGATGGAGATCAGTTGCACCGCCCCTTCGTCAGGACGAGTTGACGCGGATCTCGTATGTCGTCGGAATCTACAAGGCTCTGCATAGCCTTCTTCCAAACACTCTGGCGGATCGTTGGGTGACACAACCTAACGACCATCTTCTTTTCCACCGCCAAGCACCCCTGGACTACATGGTGCGCGAAGGAATTCCCGGACTTCGACAGGTGCGTAGCCTACTCGATGCCTCAAGCGGTGGACACTGACTGACGGCCCGATAAGCCGACCCCAGCGCTCAGACGTTGATTCCGGCGAACTGTGGCGTGGCATGTCCTCGAGAGCCTGCCGCCGTGTCCCCCATTTGCTACCGTTTCCCCGTTTTCCTTTGTTGCGCTGGCGGTGCCGGCACAAAGCGGAGTGTGGGGCCGGAGCGGTCAATCCCTATTAGCCATTCGATGAACGCTTCGCTCTCTGTGATCTGGGTGGGAAGTTGTTCCGATTGTTCCTCTGCCTCTTCCAACATTTCCCGGTACTCTCTTTTGTTCGCAGGGGTCTCGTCAACCCAAAACTCCCGCCTTTTCCAGCGCTGAATGTGATCTAGGCTTTCATCCAGCGAGCGTTTCGTGTGCTCCAGCCGTGCACGTGCATCACTCGTGATCTTCTCAAAGGTTTCAGATTCTACACATTCCAAAAATCGGCGAAGCGTTTCCAGCCCGAGGATACCGATGTCCGACAAGTTTCCAAACTGCTTGAGATTGTGGATCTTGCCGTTGAATGGAACCTGATACGAGGACTCTCCATTTTCCCGAACGATTTTGAAGACCTCTCCATTCTTTGCTGGATAGCGGCCCATAACCATTGGCCGTTGGCTCCCGGTCGTTCGCGAAGCAAGTGGAATCGCAACGAAGCCGTCGTCGTGAGGTTCCAATCGAAAAATTGTAGGGGTGTGTCCCTTGATGCGCGGAAAGTACGATGTCTTCACGTCGTATACGAATTCGCCCCGCTGATTCGGTAAGAAAGTTTCCTCTGCAGCGAGTGAGTCTGTGCGTTCTCGACGACGGTCCTTCAGAATCTCACTCGCTTTTGCGATGAGATCCCTAAGTTGCGAATCCGTGAGCGCCCGATCCAGCAAGATCGGTTCGAATTCGGGGCACCCTTGATGCTCAAACGTTAGCAACCCGGCTCTTGCTGACCTAGGGTTGGCGCATACACCCCATTCCTCGCCAACATCGCCGGCCAACTTGACGAAGTGGCGGCAGGCGCAAGAACAATCTGAGCCGTCCCGTTCCACCTTGCCATAGGGTTCATAGTCTGTTTCTAGCGTACGGACGATCTTCAAAAACTTTTCGTGCACTGGTCTGCCCCCTCACATCTGGTTGTTCCGTTCAATCGGTGCGCGCACTGTAGCAACTCCTAGCCAAAACAAACGCATTCAGCATCAGCGCTCCAGTTGAATCTCATTCCGGCTAAGTGACCTGGACTCGAAGATTTCGCAGCGAGCCCGTTACTTCGCATTCATCGCGCGCAGTCTGATCCAATGCGCGAAGAACGGGTCCTCCATCCGCAGGCGGACTTTCGCGAGATTCGCATCGTCCCACAGGATGTTGCGGTTATATAGAGAACGCAAAGCCGAGCGTACCGAAGAAGCAGAGCTTTTGATGGTCCGGGCAATCTCCGCCGGTCTAGACCGCTGACCATTACCTTGGAGTACCGCGATCAGCGTCTTCTTCTGCAAGAGCGTTAGCCGGTTCCATCTCTCCGTAAACGACCGGTCATGGCTCTCGACCGTTCGCTCGAACACGGTCTCAACCAGATCAACGGTCAGCTTCGACTTGTCTCCGCTATGCAGCGCAGCCCAGCAGCTATGCGCCAGCACCTGGACGTTGTACGGCACATCGTCGCTAGTGAGAGGATACGAAGGACAGGCTCGCTGCCGGAAACCTCGAATCCGCTTTCGGTGAACTGCTTGTGAAGCCACGCCGCAAAATCTGCAGTAGGCACAGGCCGAAGGTAAAGGTTGTCCCCACCGTGGTAGAACGGCCTACTGTATTTCGTCGTCATGTCCATCATCAGGCCGACGTTGGAGCCCGCAAAGATGTACCCGAGATTGCGGTGGCATTGGACAACGGAGCGAATCTGGCCCTCCCCAATAACGCCGAAGCGAGCCATCAATGCCGAAAACTCATCGATAATGAGCGCGAGCGGTCGAGAGTCAGACAAGGTGTGTGCAAGCCTATCCAGGGAATCCAGCGTATCGGCAAGCACCTCCATCGGCCGATACTTGCCGTTGGAAAGATCGATGCCGATACTGACTGACATCTCCTGTTCAACGGCGGAGAACCCAAAAGTCGGTTCTAAGTGGGAAAAGAATCGGCCGGCTTTCTGAATGACGTCTTCCGCGCCCTCGTAAATTTGAGCTGCCAATCCAGCAACAATCTCCCCAACCAGCTTTCCTAAGTCCGGGCTGGATTCCGCATTGACGGACAGCACAATGGCGCCTTCTCGGGACATGTTTGCCTGTACTGCACGCAGGATAGCGGTCTTGCCGTACCCCCGCGGGCCAATGAGAAACAGTCTCTGGCCATCTCGGATTGCGCGCTCGGCACGGACAATCTCGTCCTTGCGGCCAACAATGTCGTCGGGCGCGAATTCGGCACCATAGCGGAATGGATTGCAGTTGGATTCCATAGGATAGTTGCGGGATTGTCTTCTTTCTTGGTGCACGGTTGTAGTTCGTTCATTTCCATTACTCTGGAACTCTCTCTGAAGATCGAATTGGGCCCATTCCTGCCGCCATGTTATCCAAGCCCACTCAGCATGGAGAATACTTAGCTTTGACGAGTGGAACAGACGAACGACGGACAAACGCACGAGTCGCACTCGCACCCGTGTTGACCTGGCAGAGTTCAATTTCATTGTGCTTACAAAGCTCGATTAGCTTTCGCGAACTAGTACCAAGAGTTTTTGCTATCTCAGCAACTCTGATGAACTGGTCGTCGAATACTGCAACAGAGTCGCGAGTCACCTGCCAGCCATGAGACGCCTTCTGTCCCTCTAGATATCCATTTGCAATCAGAGAGCGCACAGCGAAAGGCTCACACTTGAGTATTACGGCAACCTCTTGGCATGTTATGACATCGCCGCGACCGAGCTGAAGATTATCGAGAAACTTCTCCAGATCGCTTTCAAGAATCATGAGGTCGCCAACCGACCCGACCGCCTGGCCCAAAATGCGGAATTCACACTGAAGGAGAGCGCTGATGAGCGCCACTCGCTGTTCCAGATTTTGGCAGGAATGACCCAAGGCACGTCTGACAGTAATGCCCACTGCCTCATGGTCCGAAGCTGGTTCAATCGATCCAAGGTACGCGAATCTTGCTTGAAACCGGCGAACGTCTGACTCACGGAACCCCGGCAAGCTAATCAGTTGATGCTGTACCTCAAATTCACCGGAAGCTTTCAGGGCGCGTAAGACTTCTACGGGGAGACCAATCTCACGAGCAGCTTCCCTGATTCTCATGAGTACTCCGCTGGACGAGGTCGGAGGATCAAAGCGACTCAAGTCTATCGCCAGACGCTTGTTCCTAGATTCGCTTACAGTCGCATCACTCGGAATCGAACGAGCTACAGATCGAGGATCGATATCCAAGCGCCGCGCAAGTTCCGTACGTGTGACGAACCTCCGTTCGACATTGAATCCGAATGATCGCATCACCCTGATATCTACGACATCCCCTCCGACATGGTTCGAGACGAACTCCAAAAAAGCTCGCCTCATGAAGTCGAACTTGTCGGGCTTCTTCTTCTCACCCTTTCTCAAGAACGAACCGTAGATCGGAGCGTACAGCTCTCTTATGGAGCCGCCTGGATCTAAATGAATTGCCCGGAGGCCTTCCAACATCTCGAAGAATTTAGCCGGCCATTCGCGAAGATACCCGGCCGCTGCTGTCACCGCCATCATAGGCTCGCTCACGTGATCTGGATCTCCAGATAGCATTCGCCCACAAGTCTGCAGGATGTTCACAAGGCGCAGAAGATCTCTCAACTCAAGCTGGTGAAGATCATCCACCGGCAAACCAGAAGAGCCATCCACCAACGGGAGCAAATGGAGTACCTTGGCACGGATCACCTGCAATAAATCGCCTTCCGCGGAAGGTACTGGCGTGCCGCGCATTGATTCTATTCGCGCTCCACATTGGCAACGAAGCAGACCCGGACGAAACCAGCGCAAGTGGGTGCCGCAGGATGTGCAGCTTGAGACGGCCCGACAGAGATGCACCGGACATGCGGTCATAATTGCGAGATCCCAATGAGCCTCGATGAAGGTCAAGTCATCAATACACGAAGGGCAAATGTGTGGCGAATCCAATTCCAAGGCTGTCCGCGGTACTCTGTGCCCGAGCAGCAAATACGATCTCTTCTCTGTTGCGCTCAAGTATCCGATCGATTGAAGACGTGTTCGATCTTTTCTCGTCACCGATGCTAGCTTCGTGACATTAATTGATACACCACGCGCCTCATGCTGTTCCATTTCAGCACGACGTATCACACCCCATGGCGAACTAAAACCATTTGAACGCGAAACACGGAGTATGTAGCCCCACAGGCCCTCTGTCGGACGCGGATCGGGATGCCGTGGCAAAGGCCGCACGTCGTTCTTTGGCTTCACACCGTTGTTCCTCATTATCCTCAATCATCGAATGGATGCGAAATCTCAAACTCTTCGGCGTACGACAGTTTCGACTCGCAAGCCTTTGCGGGACAGAAGGATAACTAGCTGCTCGCTACTGAGAAATCTGCCAATCATGCCGCACGCTCCTTACGGGTGGCCTCAGGAGCCCGGGATTTGCCGATCTCTAGTATCGTTTCTTTGGGTCTAATGCCGGTCCTTAACTGGGCACGGTGCTCCCACCTCAATCGGGTAGAATCCGCACACCCCACATGCTGAAGGCCAGAGGCCACTTTGGACATATCGCCTGTAAGGATGAAGGCGTTACGAGTTCCATTAGCTAAATTGACAAGAAGTAAATCAAGATGCAATGCGTTGCAAAGCCGCATTAAGAAACCTGGACTGCTGGAAACCTCTCGTGCGAACGAAGAAAGAGATTTGAACTCTGCGCGGAAGGTGTCGACCGATTCTGCGCTTATCCACTTTGTCGAGCCGTTGCCCGAAAGCCGTCGCAACCTTCCCTCTTGGACCAACGCGGAAACCACGCCATGAAAGCATCCAATTTCCCTGGCTGCCTGGCCTGTCGAAATGCCGCCAACTTCATTGCTCAGATGGTGGCTACTTCCTCGGAGTACACGCCATGCCGGTACCGTGAGAGTCTGGATCAGAGAAGCCAAACCCTTCTGAGAGATTCGGATTTCTTGAACTGTTTTAGCAGGAGGAGTAGCCACTGGCATGCGCCCTGCATAAATCTCAGCGACCACCATCGCCTTTGTCATCGCGTCTGGACGCGGACCAATCAAGAAGCTACCGAGGCGAATCATCTTTTCCTGCGCGCTAAAATGGGGACTTGCTGCTCCGGGGTCAAGAAGACGTGTTCTGTATGTTTCAACATCTTGCTCGTGAAAGCCACGAACTCCAGGTGGAAGATGGCGTGCCTCGAACATACCCGTTTGCTTCAGCAAGCCGAGCACCCCTGCTGGGATACCGATCAAATCGGCAGCTTCCTGAGTGTGATAAATCTTCCCTACCCGGCTAAAGGGAATGACGGCTGACATATCGATCAGGATCCGTTCCTTATTAGGCGAGACCTCAACTCTCATGGTGTCAATCAAGCCTTTCGAGAGATTAAAATTCGCGAAACGATTGTCTACCCCGAATTTTGCCGCTATTTCACCACGAGTGAGATACGGACGACTGTCACCTAGAATTCTGGTGCGCTCATCGAGATCGTTCGTTCCTACGCCAAATCGGTCGGCAGCGCACTTGACCATCTCGTCGCGTACAAACATTGCTTCCTCTCTCTGTTTAAACCCATACATGATTGCTAAATTGAGTGGCTTCAATGGCCCTGTTGTTAAGTTGCAGGGCTTGCTGAGAGACGCTGGACCAGCCTTCGTATCCAACATGGCCCTAAAGTTCGTTGGCCAGTCAGATAACACCTGCGCGGCAGATTCCACAATCTTCTGTTCATGAATCCAGGGCTTCCCCTTCAAAGTTTCTTCTGTATATCTCCTACCTAGCGTGCGGATCAGGAACAAAAGCGACTTTAAGCTCATCGCGGCAAGTGCCCTTCCAGGCAAGCCACTGACTGAGTCGGTTGGACTTGAAAGCGATAATACCTTTGCCCTCACTATTGCTAGCAGTTCGACGACTGCGGTTGACACCCGTTGAACCTCCGAATCGCTAAGAATCTGTCCACAGTCGCATTGGATGAGTCCTGGTCTATTCCAGGTCAAATGTCTCGAGCAAGCAGGACATACATCGAGGAGCATCTTGTGTACTGGGCAAATTATCATTAGAGGGAGGCTGAAGTGGGCTTCCATGAAGCCCACCTCCCTAATGCACCTCGGACAGATGGGCGCGAGGTTGGCTTTCACTTCTTCTCTGGCTACGGCCTGTCCCAACACCAGCGAAGTCTTATTGTCTTGTGAACGAACACCAATCCTTCGCAGGATCGGGTCCGACCACCCGGTCATGTCTGCGAGTCGTTGGATGTCAATGGGATCTCCTTTTTGGTGCCCACCTCTATCCGCAAGCATCCGGTGGGTGTTGGGATAGCCATTCACTTCAGTGAGGCGCAACAGATATCCAGCAAAGCTTTCGGTGGAATTGGGACTTGGATGCCGGATCAATAATCTAAGGGCTTCACTCATCAATCCTCCTCATCACGATCGAGGGTCTACGCGATTCTTTCGTTGGCGAACTCAACATTCATTAATCGATGGGAATCGCAGCGCCAACCGCGTTCACATACTCCGCTATCTCTTTGGTCCATTCCAGTGTCAAGTCAGGCCGAAATGGATTGAAACCCGTAGTCGGCAGATCCTCAAAAGTGATTGCGAATCGTTCGTAGGCGTTGGAAAAGTTGGCGATTTCAAGTTTCGTTTTTGGCTGAAGTCCCGCTTCAATCACGACCTCAGTAAGAAATTTCTTCACGTAACCGATCAGGCCGCCTGTTGCGCAGAAGATTCGAAATGCCCATTCATCCTTTCGGAGATCTGGAATGAGCATCCCCTTGTCCACCATTGCTTGCCAGAAACTTGTCAGGATTGCCCTAAATTCGGCTTGCTGATCAGCGTTTAGCCATGCGAATTGCGGGAGGACGATCTTCTGGCGGCAACGCCTACGAAACTGAGGACACTGTCTGATTACGGTCGTACATTCCGGAAGACCAGATATGACCAAGATGCAACCAACTGCGTCGATAAGCGATTTCAACCAGTTGGTGACGTAGGTCCACACTTTCTTGCTTGTCTGATCGAAGAAGTGCTGAAATTCGTCAAGGATCAACATCTTGGTGCCACACTCTTTTAGCAGGATCTTGATGCGCCGTGTCATTTCATTTTCGGTGTAGCGGCGGGTGTCGCCGGGGTCGATTTCTTTCAAAATCAGGTCTCCCAGTCCTTTGATCGTTGGCTTAGATGGCACACCCACTCGAATGATGGGAATCACCATTCCGTCTGCCGTTCTAACGCTCCCATGATTTAGCCACACGGTGTCGCCAAGGCGAGTCTTTCCGGAACCCGACGGCCCGATTACTGCAAGAATTTCGGGCTCCGGCATGGGTGCGCATTCGAAGAAGTACTCGATTCGATCGAGTCCTATCTGGAAGGCTTTGTGAGGCACGAGAACGTCGTGGAGAAATGTAAATAGCAATGGCATGATGTCCCCTAGATGTCGCCTAATCTGCAGCTAATTGTGGGTGAGGCTCGCTAGAGTCTGGCTGAGCAGACCTGTTTTGGTACACGGGAGCATAGTTAGGTACCACGCTGACCGTCGGCACGGCGGGAATTACCTTCCGAGAAGTTTGCTGCTTCGTTGAACTCTCTTGCGGTCTTTTGTGCGACTTCACCGCAGCAGGCATGTGTTCCAACTCTGGCGATAGGCCCTCCGTAAGACGCCCCAGCTTGCGGCGGCGCTTACCTTTCTGCTTGCTCGATCTCAGTTTCTTGATTCCAAGCTCCTGCTTAAGCTCCAGTCGAATTTCCTCCTTAGCCTTCATCCATCCATCGGGATTGCTTTTCTCCGCGAATTCTTTAAATTTCTTGTGTTGCCATAAACTGATACCTTCCGCGTAGAGTTTCTTCAATGCTGGAACCTTGATGCAGTGATCGGCATATATCACGTGGATGGAGCCAATGTTGCTTTCGTCGACGCTGATCGTCACCTCTAAGCGAAAGCCGTATTGGTGTCGTAGAGCATCCAGATCCGGTGAGTTGTACTTCAAACCTTCATACTCGATACCCTTGTGTGTAAGAACCCGCTCCTCTTCCTTGCCCATAATGACGTCCAGTGCATCGAGATCGGCTGGCAACGGTATGTCATCGTAATTGATAGTCTTGGCCCACATCATCGCAGGCGGCATGTCAAGGCTTTGATGTTTTCGTTGATGATAGACATCGTAGACCCACCTGTACACGATCCTCTTGAGCGTAGAGAGCCTGATCACCGCATGCTTCTCGGGATTGTAGTCACCTTTCGCAGGGATATTGCTGAATGTTGTTCCAGGAGTTTTATGGGAGACTTCTCGGTTTGCTTTGCCGAGGAAATTTTCTATTTTCGCTTTGTGCCATGGGGTCTTGCGTGCAGAATAGAGCACGGTAATTCCGAGCCGACCGCATGCTTTGACAAATCGCCCCGCATAAAATTCGAGGCCTTGGTCGACGACGATTGTAGTAGGAACACCGTAAATGTCGTCTACATTTTCAATGCTTGGATACATCTCCTTGACCCAGTCATTCTGACGGAAAGCATGCTTCAGGCAAACAGCTACTGAGTGGCAGCTTGGATCGACAAACCCGATGTAAATGCCGAGAACGCAACGGGTGTGGTCATCGATGGCTACGGTTAGGAAGGGTCTTCCCAGTGGCAGGCAACTGGTGTCGTCAACCACAAAGAGGTCGAGCGGCGTATGGTCGATTTCGACTCGCTCCAGCGGTGCATCAGTAACAACATGACCCTTGACCGAGCGAAACTTCACAATCGCTGACTGGCGTCCGTACCGTGCAGCGTATTGGTCGAAGGCCGGGATCGTGGCCTGCACCCTTTGCAGCATGCGAAAACTGGGCTTAAGGAGAGGTTTCAGGCCGTCTCGTGCGCGCTTTTCGTTCTCTCGCCGGACCTTCTCTTGAGCACAATCCAAGGTGTCGCGAAGAGTTCCACGTTCCCTAACGAGATAGACCTGATCGATTGCATCTTCCAAGATCTCATGCAGTCGCGAGTGAAGATTCAAACGCCTTAACCGTTTTCGGTGAAGTAGTGCGTGCGAATCTCGCCCCAGTCGCTTGTACCTCACGAGCCAACGGTAGACTGTGCTCCAGTTCCATCTCTTTCTCAGCTTCTTATCGAATGGATTGTTCCGAGAGCCTCGCGAGTCAGCCTTTTTATTGATCCGTCTCCAAACCTCCTCCATGACCTCCTCGTATGCATCCTGAGAGACGGCTAGGCCATCTACGGCGAGTACATACTCCATTCTTAGGTCGATCGTTCTTTGAGCTGATTCAGGAATATCGATAGTGGTAAGTTTTGTGGGCCGATCGTCGTGGTCAAATACGGGCGTGAGTTCTTTGTTCGCCCAAAGTTTCAACAACTCGCCTCGCGTCCGTTCAAGAATGTGGCCGTTGCTAAGATGCTCCAGTCGCCACATGTCGCCTTCGAGCTTTCTAAGGAGAACCCATACCTCACCCATAATTCGCACACGCTGATTGCGCTCCAGCAAGAATTTCATTTCCACACCTCCAAGGTTCCGGGGGCAAAGCAGGTGTTCCGCGTGATTCGGACACTCAGATCGATTGACAAGATCCCTTCAAGAACAGCCCTGCATAGCACCTCTCTCCCGAAAGGCCCCAATTCTCCGGTACATGCTCGGCCCCAGGTAAGCGGTGAATCGCGATTGATTTCCTGTTGAAGCTGCCATCGATCAATCAACGCCCAAGGACGGCGTCCAAAGCGCACCAGCTGAGTGGCAATAGCTAATCGAGGTTCCAGCAAGAGATCCTCGGCGTACTTCATCTCGTACTGAAAACCGAGTGCAGGCAACTCGTGCTGCAACAGTTCGGTTCGAAACTGCACATCGTGCTGAAGGGCGAATCTCTTAGGCTTCTCTTCCCAGAAGACATATTGATTGTTTCGGAAGAGCAGAAGGTCAGGATAGTGAAATGATTCCTCTCCCGCTTCGTTCAAATAGACGATTTCGCAGTTTTGCTCGATGTACCACTCGACTGCTGGGTCGCAGTCGGCTAGCCGAAACGCATTGACTTCGTGTGCCGAATCACCTTCAGCTTTTCGCACGCACTTCAGTGCGGCATGTCTCCAGGCTCGCTGTGCACGAGAACGGAATACCACTGGACGCATGCGGGCGTCCGGGTGCTTGCAGAAAGTGATACTGAGGATTCTCCCTTGGGGCCGAAGAACATCGCACGGCATCCGAAATTGTTTCGGCCAGAATGGATCGTTATTCTCTCGGACATTGGTGCGCACGCGGCCTCCTTATAGAAGAGAAGCGAAACCTGCGAATTACTCTTGACGCTTTTCAACGCCGGCTTGGTGACGTCCGTACCGAACGGTCGCTGAGCGGCTCAGTTGTATGGATTTCCCGCACAAGTATTTAAGATCCAACCTAAGTGGAGGTTGAAGGCTGTGGCGGAACGCATCTTCAAGCCTTGAACGTTTACGTTTTGGCTCAATGAACTGAGAGCGAGCTGCATCACTTTTCATTTTTATTCTCATGGATCGTAGGACATACACACACTGAAGGATGGCCTGAAGTATTCACTAGAATCTTCAGCCAATCGGCAATGCTGGCTTTCCGCCCTCACCTTCAAATGGGCGCCCAGACCTGCGAGTGATCCTGCGCATCGGCGTGAACCGTCTTCACACAGCCGCCGCATTTGCTCCTTCGCGTGCAATCGGGCGGCCCGATTGCTTTTGCCTGCTTGGTGTTGGAAGACTTTGTGCTGCCAAAGACTCAGCCCGTCGCGTATGGGGCCTGAGTACCGGAACCTGGATAACACTTCCCTCATAGACAACGTAGATCGAGCCGATGTTGCCATCATCCACTCGAATGTCAACGACCAACTCGGCTCCGTAGCGCTTACGCAGTTCGCTCAGGGCTTTGGAGTTGTACATCAGGCCTCTGAACTCAATACCCTTGTGTCCAAGAACCCGGGTGAGTGGCCTGCTCGTGTGGTCAATCCTTGCCGGTTCAAAGTGGGCACTCGTTATCGGGTGGCCTTTGACAGAACGAAACTTTACGGTCGCTGCTTGTCGTCCATACCGGGCACAATAAATGTCGAAGGCAGGAATTTCGCGGAGGAGCCGTTCGAAGAGCCTGCGGCTCGGGGTGCGAAATGAGTCAAGGCCCCGGTGGTGACGTGTCAAGTTGATCTCCATGATCCTCCGCACCGCGAAATTCAACGTATTCTGCATCGTCCCCCGCTCGCGGGTGAGGTAGATTGTCTCGATCGCTTCGTTGCAAATGTCGAGTATCTCCTGAGGCCAGTTGCGTTCTCTTTTGGTTGCGCGTTGGGGAAGTACAGGTGAATCACCATCGAATGGATTGGAGTGGGAAGTCCAACGGGACTCGCCGCCGCGATCCAAATGAACAGTCATATGACCTCCAAGATGCCGGGAAAAATGGTCGTGTTCGACGTGAACGGTCGCATAGCCCTACCGTTCTTCGACGAAGGAAATTTGCCGGTTTCACGCGCTCGGGAGCACGTAACAACCTTTCGCTTCCGAAGCTGGTCCGCAGCACAGAAGGTCACACTACGCACTCGGTTTTGTGGCATTGATACGAAATCAGAACCTTAGTTTTTCATGCAAGACCTCGTTTCGACATGCTTGATACGGCCCATGCCCCATTTGGCTGATTGGTCTTCTCTAATCGGCTAGGTCTTCGCTCACCTCTTTTGAATCCTCGTCAGGCGCTGCAAGCGAAATGTGCAGCGCGACAATCATGCGGCTGAAGCTCTCAACGACGGTTGTCAAACGAGGCCGTCTGACCGCAGCGTTTGTTTCGTCGACAATCATGAAGTCGAACGGTGTGTGATCGACCTCGAATCTCGTTGGCATTGATTTATCACTCCGGTCATGTTTTAGCTTTATCAGTTCCTCAAAGCCTTAACGCAAATATGTCGCGAGATCTTTGCGTTGTCAACGATAGATAAAATGAAGTTCATGAAATTGAGTATGGAGTGCCCGATCTTTTGTGCCGTTGGATGAGTTAGTGTAACGCAGCTATTTCTGAGTTCAAGTAGCCGCCGTCGGGGGTGTGGAGAAGTGGGAAGCGCGTAGCGGTTTCCACTTCTCCACACCCCATGTCGTTTGTCAGCCATGCCTCCGGTGCTGGTGGCCTATAGCCCAGCGAGGAGTGTGGTCTGACGGTGTTGTAGTGAACGCGCCATCGTTCAGCCAGCACGCGCAGTTCTTTCATCGAGTAGAAGATCTCACCGTTCAGGAACTCGTCTCTCAGCTTGGAGTTGAAGCTCTCGCAGTAGCCGTTCTCCCACGGTGAACCGGGTTCGATGTACAACGTCTTTGCTCCTGTTTTGGCCAGCCATTTCCGTAGGTCTTTCGCGACGAACTCCGGCCCATTGTCTGATCGAAGATGTTCCGGCACACCCTTCATCACCATTACATCGGCCAGTGCTGAGATGACCCTGGCGCTTGACCAGCGGCGTTCCGCACGCACCAGCAAGCTCTCGCGCGTGTGTTCGTCGATTAGGTTGAGAAGCCGTACGCTGCGGCCATCATGCGTCCGAGCACTGACGAAGTCGTAGCTCCATACATGGTTCTGCCGCTCCGATCTTAGCCGCACGCACGATCCATCGTTGAACCACAACCTGCCGCGTGGCTTCTGCTTCTGCGGAACCTTTAGCCCCTCGCGACGCCAGATACGCTCCACGCGATCCTTGCCTACCCGCCAGCCGGCCCGCTTCAGCAACGCCGTGATCCGGCGATACCCATAACGGCCGTACTGGCTGGCAAGCTGAACGATCGCCTGCGTGAGCGCATCTTCGTCTTCCCGCCGGATCGCACGATAGCGCTGCGTGCCGCGTGGCTGGTTGGCCAGCCGACATGCCCTGCGCTCCGTGAGCCCATGCTTCTGCTGTGCATGAGCTGCTGCGATCCGTCGTCGCTCAGGGCTTAGAAGTTTCCCGAGGCGAAGTCCTTCAACACAAGGTTATCCAGGCTCAGGTTCGCCACCAAACGCTTCAGCTTCGAGTTCTCCTGCTCCAACTCTTTCAGCCGCTTCGCCTGGTCCACTTGTAGCCCGCCGTACTCCTTACGCCAGCGGAAGTAGGTCTGCTCCACGATACCGGCTTCCTTACATGCCAGAGCGGTCGTCTTCCCGTTCGCTATTGCCACTTCGATCTGCCGCAGCAGGTTGACCACCTGCTCAGGTTGGTACTTCTTGCCTCGTCCCATATGCTCTCCTTGTCCAGTTGTCTCTTATCCACTGGCACATTTCAAGCCGGGCACTCCAGGGCCGGGGTCGTCCTCCAAAGAATGCGACAACCGTGCCCGTGCCGGTATCGGTCTCTAAGAAGCGCACGATGTCAGTTGAGGCGCGAGCTAAGATTGCCGCTGCGCAGAGGAAGCGGTGGGCTACGCACAAGCGGTTTGCGAAGAAGACGGCCTGAGAGAAAGCACTTCAGACGGCGTGCGTCGGATGGGTTGCAACACCGCCGTACTGGCCGGGACGCGTTTCTGGACGGAGGCGGAGGTTATTAAGCGAGATCTTGAGGACCAACTTTCGCGCAGGGCGGCACCTGCCGCAATGGAGACGGTCACCCAAGTGACTGCCGCCGTGGATCGGGCAAACTGGGCACGTAAAGACTAGTAAGTCTCAATTGGGGCCCTCTTGAGATGTTCCCTACTCTAACCAGTCCCGAATGCGTCACTTAGAGCCATTTCGATTGTTCCAATGGGTTACCACTCTGGTCCCTTATTCTCTTTGACTTACCCTAATTTCGCCGTCTCATCTCCCACCGCTTCTGGAAACCTGATCGGGTGACTGAAAAGAATATGGAAAACTGACCGAAGAGCGACGGCGCCGAGGCATTGTGACGGCTGACAGCGCCGCACGGTTACGGGTACGCCCTCATTTTGGTTTCAAGAAGACATCTCGAACATCAGCAACACTCTCGAGCTGATCGACTTCGGCGGACTGTTTTCAGGCAACGCAATTGGATCGGCGCGTCAATATGCATTTCACCTTGTAGCGACGTTCTAAGCGACTGGAGTGATTCACCGGTCTGACAGTTGCCGCAGCTTGTAAATGCCCGCTGTCCTGAAACCGGGAGAGTTCGCGCGAAGAAATATAATGTGGATTTTTACACATAAGGTTGCACACAAGTTGGCGCGACAATGTCTCCGTGGACGAATCTGCAGAACGCGATCAGCAATCTAGTTAGATCAGTCTAATACGGAGCCATTCCCGCAATATTGCATTTGGACTGAATCCTGCGGCCGAGATCGCAATTGGCATTCAACTTCGAGTCCGCGCTAGAAAGAAATGATTACGACGGTGAGAAATGCATGCCAAATGTCGTATATAGGAGGCGCAATTGATAGTCATAATCATCATAGTTATTATTATTTTGGCCGGAGCCATAAAAAAGATCATGTCGAAAAAACGATAAACTTTTTGAAGCGCCTCATTGCCAGAAATACACGCCTACGAAGCGAATCCGACCTTACGCAATGCGGGGTCCGAGATCCTGTGGGCCTGAAACAGAAGCGCCTTTTGGTAGTAATGCATCGAGTTTTTGGGGGAACAAGAGCCAGCCTGTGAAGCGGGTCTAGGACCTGCAAATTGCCAGTAAATAAAGGAATAGGCACTGCCTTCCTCCTCAGTGCAATGGCATGCTTTTCTTTGAAAAATGATGACTTAGAACCCTCAGGACAAACCGCGAGCGATACTTCGTGACCGATGCGCGTGAAGCGTGCAGTTTGTCTGATCGGGAGGGTGCTGCGGTGCACGCATTTGTTGTTCCGCGACCAGGCTCATTTGACAGCGGCGCCTCCTTGCCCGTGCCCTCGAGCGGAATGGTCAGCACGGCGTAGGCCGAGCTTTTCGCTCAAAGGCGCAGTTTCGAGAGTCGAACTCACGAGAGCCAGCTTCGGATATAAGAAAGCAAAGTCCTCTCCAATTGCGCGGCCACGTCCGTGTTGCAGCGTAGAAGGGAGGTTGAAAATGTATAGATGGATTCCAATGCAATGTTGCAAGAGTCTATCAAACACTTTTCAAGAACGCGTTGATCCGGCTCTTGATGAGCTTTGGCGGACATAATGATTGAGTTTGCTGCCCCAGATCGATAGTCCTTCTTCAGATCCGCAATGTCATCAATCAGCCAGATAGCATGGGATAGTGAGGAGGAGAAACGGAGCTCCTCTTCCGCTCCCAGACTATCAGGGACGTACCGTGTGAATCTCATAACCGAAAAGATTATTTCTAGCGGCGCAATCGATTTTACCTTTACCTGTTCGAGAGACGGACCATCGAGGGTTGCTAATTGGGCATCGAAGCCGCGCGATATCCAATCAAGGAGCAGATCCCATTCAACTTCGCCGCCTTCTGCTAATAATCGGACCTTATGAAGTCTCCTGAACACCTCGGAAAGAATCTTCAATACAACGCGCGTCTCAGATTCCTTCACCAAGGCTGAAAGCGTCCGTAACTCCACTGCGGCGTTCGGATCGTGGCAGAGTGAAATGAGCGTTGATCTATTGAAGTGTTCGAGAAGCGCATTCTTTTCCTTCGGCATCCGATCACATTGCTTGTCAAACGCTACAACGAGAAGGTTCATAAGGGCTGCAATTGAGGGCCCGCTATGCTCGTCGGTCCGCCATCTCCGTGTCACCGAAAATGCACGAGCGACTTCATATCCAAATGTCAGTAAATTCCCTGATCGGATCCACAGGAGGTCGATTCCTCTACCAGGTTCCGAAGGACCTCCAGGCGCTCTGGCATCAACTCCAAGACATGCTGGAAGAAGCTGTTCCGACAGAGCAACACCGCGCATCGCACGCTGACGAACTAAGATAGACTGCTCGACATCTTCCGGCCAGATTCCAAATGATCGAAGTTCAGAACGCACGTGATATCGAGCTTCTACTCCCAATTCCATTACTCGAGCACTAAGTGGCAAGGCAGGACTTTTGGGCATAGCGACTTTCTCCGACGCATCTCATTTGTCTATGCCGCAGTCGCAAACCCGATGAACTCTCAGTCGTCATCATCATCATCGTCGTCGCCCCATCCATCGTCATCGTCATCGCTGTCGTCCCATCCGCCACCTGAATCCCATCCGCTGCCACCGCTGCTGCTGGGAGGATCGTAGAATTCCCACCCATTCGCGTATAACAGAACTGTCTTGCTTCCACTCTTTCCAATATCGAGTTCATCGTAGCCGACGGTCATGTCGCAGTTCGTATTGTCAAGAAGGCACTGATTGAAGTGAGCTTGCGGAACTTCATAAGAGGATGAACCGCTCCATGTGTGACCGTCAGTGGCTTGGGCAAAGAAGAAAAATTGACCCTGATCTGCTAAGTTGCCCGTATACGGTTCAGTAGTTTCGCCGTCATTAATCAGCCACCATCCTTGCTTTACAAAGTGCCCGAGGTCGGCGCATTCCTTACTATAGAAAAATATAGAGATATTGATCGTCGCATTCGGATAAGCACTGACGAATTTTAAGGACATAAAAATTCTTCCTTTCAAGAGAGCGGCCTGCTCAGACTGCGTGACGGTGCCTTGGGACGGAATGCTCAGGTTGGATTTGTCTATTCTTCATTTAAAGGAGTAGCAGTTTCGTGATGTTCGCAGGTCTACCCGCTGCGAGGTGTGGGTGTGCCTTTCCCTGGTTTGAAGGCAACGCGAGGTGTAGGCGTGCCTTTCCCAGGTTTGAATGCAACGCGAGGTGTGACATCTCGAGTCGCGGTGGGCAATAGGCGGCCTACGCGAGAACGCGCCTTGTTTCTTCGAAGCAATTCAGCTATCTCCACCAGTGCTTCGACAGATTCGATCGGAAAGGCGTCTTCGGGGATAGAGTGAGCTATTTGCTCCCCGGTGACTCTTCTTGTGCGAAGGAGGTATGGGCCCTTCGCGTTAAATACCTCAATGAATTCCTGGGCCGTCTCGATTGGGAACTTTACTGGTGTCAAAAGCGCTCGAAGCGATTCAACAGTAGGAGGCGGAGCCTTTCTCCCTACTTGACCAGATTTCTTGGCAAGTGATTTCCTTCGTTTCTTAAGGATGTGTGCTGCCTTCACGACGAGATCATTCATGGTTAACACAGGGAAGTAATAGGGTGGGACTGATTTGATAACTTGCGATGGAGAAAGTAATCGACTTCCAATCCTCATTGTCGCTCCTCTACCGCCGAAGTGATTAATGAGTACGGTAGCGTTTTCTATCGGGAAGGAAAGATCTGACACTCGTTCTAGGAACTTAGGTAGCATATCTAGCACCTTGACGGTGAACAGTCGCTGTCGCGAAACATCGTTCGTGACTGTTCCGCTGGGGCTTTTCGCGTTGTTGGCCATGTAGTTTCTCTCCACAATGGATCTACTTCTAGCGTTCGTGCGCTGGGTCTTATGGCATGAGCAGTTTCTGCGACGTGAAAATGGAATCCGGCTCGGCGGAACACCCATGCCTGTAAGTATTCGCGATCTCGACAAAGGCTGAGTCGTAACCGCGACCGGATAGGTTCCGGCCCGACGAATCTTTGTGTTATGAACCTTCCCGCGACAGATGCTACGCACGGGCATGTCTTACGAGAGAGTGATAGGTGCTTTTCGCAAGCAGAATCGGTATAAAAGTGAGGCCAATCCGCGGACACACTGTGTTTGGCGCGGAACCCTTGGTTTCTTGTGTCGTTTGTTCGACGGCGACCATGCGGTAGAGCAACTGACGATCGACGTGTGCGCAGCGACAATGCCGATATGTTAGCCACCCCTTGTCCGCCCGTCAATGGCCTTTAAAGATACTTTTCAGGAATGATAGCAAGTAGTAGTCGGACGTCAAGCTCGGGGAGACGTCGATCCAAGTTAGTTTGGATGCTCTATCGGATCTTCGAAGATAAATGTCTTGCTCTGGGCTGTTGGACGACTAGTCGAAATCGAAGGGCCGCAACTCTTCCGGATGACTTCGAACGTAAGCAACAACGCGCTGTCGTTTCTGGATGCCCCTCCGTCCGTCTCCGTCAAGTGGACTGAGATCCGGTCTGATCGCGGCGACGCGTCGAAAGATGTTCTCCCATCGGCGCTTAATCGCTGGTACGGTAACGAAAAGCGACTTCGCCACCGACTCATCGTCACAACCTTCAAGTGCGAGCTCAAGCAACTGTTGTTCACCGAGTGTGAACGCAAAGTGGGGTCGTGGGCGGTGGTGAAACAAACCCGACCCCACCGAATGTGGATCATTACTCATACTCTCTTGCGTTACAAGCGCGAGCGCCCTGTCGGGATTCCACTTCGCTTCCGGGTTCGACCGTCGATACGCCTCATATCGATCTAAGATCCAGACCCGCTGCCCTTCGATGTGCCAAAGGTCCAGCTCGTCGACGAGTTCCGTAAGTATCCTGGCGAAGCGGTATCCCGAGAAGAGTTCCTGGTAGGCTCGGCCTAGCAAAAAGCGGACTTCATCCCTCTGAGCTGAGTTCAAGTGTCCGTTTTTCCAACTTGTATCAAGGATCGCTTGTTGTAACTCACCTCTAGTATTCCAATTCCTCACCTCGTCACCTGTAGCAATCACAGAGCGCCCGCTCGCAATGCTCTCGATGATTCTGCAATTGAATCCGGGTTTAGGGTTGAACACCTCTGCGTCGGCGAAGTCCTTCTTTACGAAGGCGGCGAATCCGAAGCCGACGATCTCGACATGACCTTCACAATGCATTTCGACCACAGCGCTTCGAGAAGCATGAGGTATCTCGAAGAGCTGGCGCCAAGCCGCAGCAGCTGATTTAAGACCAATGTGTTCCGCGCCGTTCTTCGCCGGACGCAAGCTCAGGCATTCGCTCAGATCCTTGGCAGAAGTTCTCCTCCACGTGAACGAGACGTCCATCGGCATGACCCCAACAGTGGCCTAAAACGAAGGCGACACAATACGTATTCGATAGCTTACCGTCTGTGCGACTCCAGGCGCAATCGCAACCCGTTGAGACCGCCGGGGTTATCGGAAACTACGAATAGTTGTGACCCGTCTAAGTCTCATCTGCAGAATGAATAATTCTCCGCGCACCTTTTCATTCGGGTGCGGCGCCAGCTTCGAACGCAGGTTTTAGCTGCCAAACTTCGGGCCTTGGGGAGCAGAGATAGCTAACCGGTGGATCTATCGAAGAATAAAATCGTGGCGTCAGACGAAAACGATGCTAACTCGCGGCTGAGACGACTCGCACAATTTAAAGCCGAACTCCAGACCGGTAGGAACTCCAAACAAGCCACGAGGGGAAATCCCAAACCGCCCAGAGGCCTAAATTAGCCACTCAGCTGGCTTGGGCAAATTGGGGACCTAAAGACTCATTAAGGCCCCACTAAGGCCCTCTTGAGACATCCCCAACACTTACGATTTGCTCCAACTCGTCCCGAATGTATCATTTAGAGGCATTGCTGATTGTTCCGATGGGTTACCACTCGCGCCCTTTATTTTCTTTGACTTACCGTGATTCTCGTCCTCTCATAACCTGTGCGTTTCACTCATCATCGGCACACCTCCCTGTCAAAGCACCCGCGCATCTTCAAAATTTGCGATACCGCCCATGGAGCCGCCCCTCGACGCCGCGATCTCCCAATCGGTAGGCCCCATTGATCTGCATCTCGCCCTTCCCGTCTTTCTGATCTCGTTCCATGTATTGCTTTCCGCCCAGAACGGTCCACACAAGAGCAAGCCCTTGGTCGGCAAGGTACTTCTCGACGAGGTCCCTCCTTGCCAGCAATGCGTCGGGGCCAGCAGATACCACCGTTGGATCGTAGACGGCAAGCTGACCCTGCGGGTCATTGAACATACCATCCCGTCCGCTCCAAACGAGCTTCAATCCGTCGCTCATGGTTTTACTGGGGATACGGACACTGATGCTCTCTTCGACCGAGCAATCGTAGCCCCGTTCTGCCAAGTAACGAGCCGTCGTTTGAGCGAGTACAACGGGCAGGTTCCGTCGTCCGTTGCGAGACCATCCGGGGTTCCCGTTGTAACTATTGTCGACAGCCTGGTAAGCGGGAGCCCAAAAGAACTCTCCCATGAAGACGCCTGTCTGCGAGGAGCTCTCAGGCATCCAGCGTCCCCAGAAATTCTGTTCAAGCATCCACTCATAGGCTTTCTTTCCTACCCGCTTCTTAACCAGGTAGGCTCGGACTTCGATCCAAAGTTGCCGGAATGGCGTGTCAAATCTCTCTTCACCGGGCGGGCGAGGGTCCGTTATGCAGGCCAATCTCACTGCGAGTCAAAACCTCCATGCAGCCGACATACGCGGCAAAATGTTCCCAGACGATATGAGCGGGGTCCTTGAAAAAGTGCGCGCAGCACGGGAGGGCCGTGCAGCTTGGGAAGAGGAATGTGATGCCGCGCTGCGCGACGCATATAAACTCGGACACCCCGTGCTGATCGCGCAGGCATTAACGGTTGCCCTCAATATACGAATAGGCCGACTAATCGATCAATACATGGAGGCGGTCGTCCAGGATCAGCCTTATTCCGTCCCGGAGCCAGTACGTGGCGCAATTGATAGGACATTCGAGGAGGCAGAACGCGCAGTGATCCTCAGTGGCGGCACGGAGAGTCGACTCGTGCTCCAGAAACTCAAGGCAGACTATTTGGCAATTCAAGGCGATGCCGAGTCAGCCAGACAGTTGGCTGAAGAAACGTACTCTGAAGCTCAAGCGATGGAACTTGTGATGGTTGCCGAAGGGGCCCAGGAAATCCTAGAGAATCGTACGCTCTGGATGCGATTCAAGGAGAACTGCGAGTCTACCCGTGCTGATCCTCACGATTGGGGCCTAGCGGAATCCAGCGATGAAGAACTAGAGCGTCGAGCACGACAGTTGCTCGATATCGTTGGCTCCCCACCGGCACACCCTAGGAAATTACTTGGACATTTAAGATCAATCCGGCTCGTTGCTCAGGAACGCTACAGATGGTGTCGGCACCTTCAGATCCTGGAAGACCTATCCTCAACGCGCGACGCTGCCAAGGCATACAGCGAAACTCCTACTCGACGTTGCTTCTGCGACCTTCACGAGTACGCGTCGGAGGTTCCTACGGTCGACGTCCCTTCGCTTGTTTCTGATTTCAAAGAAATGCACTGTATGGGATGCCCACAGCGTCAGCCGAAGACTCGCTAATATGTCGGGCGACCGAAAACTAGAATGGTACGACACAGCAGGTGAGCGCCATATGAATAACTCGAACAATGATCCGTTGGTTCCCGTGGGTGTCGGATCTGCGCCAGCGCAACAACGGTTCCTTCTAGCCCATGAAAAGTACTTGACTGAGGTCCCGAAGCTCGCCGAGCTTTGCAACGAGATATTCAACCGGCCGCTTGCGCCACCTGATGCAAACGAACGGCAAGTGCTTTTGGACGCGAACCTGCCAGATGATGATCCCTCTGTCGTTGAGTGGGAAGATCGTATTACCGCCAGCAACTTGATCTTTCACCTTGGACTCATGGCCTGTGACGACTTCAACGCAATTGCGATCCTCAGTGGAAACGGAGCGGGCTTCGCGGCCCTCATTATTCTCCGGAGCATGTACGAACGCTTGGTGACGGCGCTGTACATTGCGAAAAAGCCATCGGAGGCTCGGCGCTTCGCCGAGAGTTCTCCAATCTATAAGCTGAATTACCTGACCCGCTTACGTGAGTTGATCCCCGAAGTGAAGGCGCGATACGATGACGCGTTCATGGACCAAGTACGAAAAGATGCCGAGGCTGCAAAAGCAAGACGCAAGCAGTCAATCTGCTCAAAGTGCAATCAGCCAATAACGAATGAGGCATGGACCAGAGTCAGCCTAGATGTCATGGCGCGTGAAGTGGATGTCGATCTGGAGAGCCTATATGGGCCTATCTATATCGAAGGCACTTGCCAAGCCCACGCAAACAGCTTGGGCATGGAAAGACGACTCGAAGAAACTGATAGCGGATACCGCTATAAATCCGTTCCCGACAACGAGGCTTCGCTGGCGGTTCAATTCGCTCACCGACTACTGCTCAAGCTCATTGTCATGCAAAGCAAACATTTCGATCTTAAAGACGAGCAGGAGATAACTGAGCGGTATGCAGCCTACAACGCGATCTGGGGCGGCTCTCAGGTCGGCTTTAACCTCGCGCCAGAGGGTGCGTAATAGAGAGCGTATATGGGAAGCAACAAAGCAAAAACGACGAACCGAAGGGATCATTACTTACCGCAGGGATACTTGCGCGGTTTCATTGACCCTGCTCGAAAAAAGCATTCGAAGCCTCTTTGGTGTTTCGATCTGCAGACAAATCGTTGGAGGGAGCGATCGCCTAAGGAGATTGGATATATTGACGGGTTCTATGACTTCGCGACGGAGAATACAACCGCAGAGCATCCCGATTTGACATTCAAACATCTGGAGAATGAGTTTCCGCGCATCCGGTCTCAAATGATTCAAGAAGGTTTCGCTTCGTGGGTGCGATATAAAGAATTTCTTCTAGCGTACATGCAAATGATCCGGGCAAGATCGCCACTTTTCTTCGACCAATGGAGTGAGCATGCTCAAACTATGAAAGTCGCCAAAGTCACGAAGGTTCTTCACGATCCCGTCAGGGGTGACGGCGTGGAGCATGACGGCTTTAGGTCGATGACAAAGGCTGAAATCCAAGACTGGACAATAGGGCAGATGCGTGAAGAGATTAAGAAGGGAGCTGATTGGCTTTCAAACTTCCATTGGGCGCTTAGATACACCGATTCTCCCAATGACCCTGTGATTACAGCTGAAAGCCCATTCGTCAGCATCGGCACCAGCGCAGATGTAGGAACAGCGTTGACTGATCCAGAAACGCTTATCTATTTTCCGATTTGCTGGCAAGCCTTCCTATTCGGGAGCGTTCGACGATTTGATGTCGAAACAGAACGATTTCATCCCGGGACGCTACAACACGTAAGGCGAGGCTATCGCGACAATGGGCGCAAGTTCTTAGTTTCACCGCAAAAGTTGACGAGCCTTTGAGTTCGCCAGTGTCGCGACAATTCAGGAGAAGACAGCAATCTGGACGTCCGGCCAAGAGCAGGTAATGATGCTGCTGGGGTGGACGCCGAGTTCCACTAGCGTAGTTGGCGTCGTTTGAAAATCGCTGTCGAGGTGACAGGCTACAAGCCATTGAGCCGATGCCATTCCAGGTATTGCGAGGAGTGAACGGAAATAGAGTTCATCCACCGCGGAAAGTGAATGTCCAAGCACACAGACCTCTTGGATTTCAGTCAAACGCTGGAAGAACGGGAGATGTTCCACAATTAGATCCACCGAAGGTTTGAAGGTATCTGAGAAGTATTTATCAAGGATGCTGTGTGCCTCCATCAGTCGGGTGTCAATTTCTTCTATGTCGGGACGACTATTGAGCGACCGTCTCTCAATTGGATTCCATGCATGTCCCAAAACAAGGTTACTGTCTGAAAGATTGACTCTGCCATGAATATGGAGAATTTGTGCATCGGAGACGTCGTATAACTTCTGTAATGTCGGCGTGTAGTTAAAGTTCAGAAAAAGGGCCGTAGGATCAATAGTCTGCAAGCGCCGTTCGGCAGTTGTATGTGAAGGAATCGGCAGTTGGCGTATCCACTGTCCAAATCGGTGTCTGAGTTCTCTCGACAGGCATTCGACAACGCGACCGACTTCGTACTGAAAATCATGATGGCCTGAATCGCTCCAGTCATCGGCGCCATAACCCGGCATGAATTGTTCGAGATCCTCAATAAGGTTAGCCACATCGATCTCGGCCAGTGCTAATTCGAGGTCGCTCCAGTTCTCATTCACTGGTAGATAGTCCTGCACGGTCTTCAGCAGATCGGGTTGGTGCTCTTGTACGAAGTTCTTGAATTGGCCGAAACTGGAGGGAATGCCGTGCCAAAGATCGAATCCGTTACCAATGATGTAGAGTCGGCGATCTTTCATGGAAATCTTTGTGACGCGGGCTCCGTGTTCGACTTCTTTCTCCTATTTTATATTCGCAAGCTCTTCACTGTGGCTACAGCAACCCACGTAAACGCACTGTCGAATTTGGCGTGTATATTCTCCTTGCGAAAGCGGCCCAATGTCCCGATGACCATCCCGGCGGGCACCAAGCTTTCCGTAAATCTGCTGCGGTCCGTAACGGTCAGTGCATTTGGTGACCTGTTCTCTTTACAATCCCAGGCTCGCAGCTGCATTCTTACGCCACATCTCCCCATCCCGGATGTAGCGCCTCAATATAGTCAGGCAGCGATGGCCGGTCTGTTTCATGACGGTGAGTTCCGTCGCGCCATTCATGGCAGCCTGGGTGGCCATGCCGGCGCGCAGGCTATGTCCCCCCAGAACAGAAGCATCATAGCCGGCTCGCTCTGCGGCGCGCTTAACGATGAAGCCGATGGAGTCCTTATGCAGGGTCGAGTTCCCTATCCGTCCATGCCTTGTAACCTCCCGAAAGAGCCCTCCGGTCTCGATCCCGGCTGCGGAGATCCACGCTCTCAGCGACCGCACAGGGCAGGTATCAGGGTGGGAGCCCCACGGGATTCCGACCTTGCGCCCCTGCCCCTCCTGGTCTGTCTTGGAGTGCCGCAGGGTGATGATCAGGCCGTCCTCGGTGAAGATCGCATCCGTCACCAGGAGAGCTGCAAGCTCCGATCGCCGGAAACCGCCGGCATAGCCGACCAGCAGGACGGCACGGTCACGCAACCCGATGACACCCTCGGGCAGCTCTTCGACGATCTTCCGGAGGTCCTTGGTGAGCAGGGGCGCCTTGCACTTTTGGGCTATTCCGATGGTTTTGCGAATGCCCTTGAGCGTCTCTCCCACCTCGATGTGCCGCGTCATCGATGGGGTTCGAAGCCTGCGGCCTGATGGGCCTTGGTGATGGAAGTAAGTCGCCGCGTAATGGTGCCGGCCGCGCGGGACGAGGCTAGATCCGTAATATAGAGCGCCACCGACGCCGGCTCTGCCGGAAGTGGACAGAGTTCATGTGCCTGGCACCAGGAGGCGAAGTCAGCCCAATCGGAACGATAGGCGCGGAGCGTGGCCGGAGACTTTGCGGCGCGAACAAACTCTTCGGCTTTGAGCCTGAGAGCGGAGATGTCGACCGCAGCCGAAGAAACGGCGAGTTCAGACATGAGAGGAATCCCTCCTCGAGCGCTGGAGAGCGCTTATTGCCATGCTATCGCTTGCTGGACTGGAGTTCGGGGGTAGCGCCTGAGAAAGTTCTGTTCTCAGGTTGCTGCGGACCTTCGCTCGGCTTTCCTTGCGATCCATGCCCTCGATTGTTGCGATCCTCAGGCCCAGCAGGCCCCTGTTTAAGGTGCGCGCAACAGCAAAGTCGTAAAACGGTGGAGTTGCGGCTGGAAAACGGTGGGTGGATAGTCTGCTTTTGTAAACGTTGAACCAGAGCTTCGCTTCCGGTGCATGCGGATCGCTCCAAAACACGGCCCTCAACGCAGATTAAGTGCCCTTCTAGCGATTGAGGCTCTGCCGACCTTCCGCTAACGATAGAGGCAACGTAGTATCCGCAACGTTGGCGGTTATTGGCGGGTTGCCCATGCTCCTCCAACAAGTGCGCCACCTTCAGAGGTTTAGTTCTATGTGCTTCGCTCTATACCAACAAATTGCGGACTTCTTACATCTGGATGGATGCGGCCATTCGCGCATCCACGACGCATCGCCTGTATTCGATGTGCATGATGGGTTCGATCGTGAAGGGATCGCGTGCGCCCAATGTGGCAACACAGCCCTATGCGCGCGGCTCCGCACTGAGCCGCGAGTAATTCGGGACACCCCTGTCCGAAGCGTCGAACACAGGGTGTCCGATCGGCGGTCACGGTAGAACCATGAGGACGGGCTACACAAATGACGGGGGGAGCGGAGGGAGGGCCTTAGAGCCTCATTATCTGGTGGGCGAGATTTCGGTCCTCTGGGGATATAGTCCGAAAACCATCCGGCGCATTTTTGAGAATGAGCTGGGCGTGATCTTTGTAGGCCACGAAGAGACGTGCCATAAGCGCGGCTATCAAACAATCAGTATCCCGGCGAGTGTACTTGCGCGTGTTCACAGCCGCTTAGAACAACGGAAGAACGATATCGGTGGGCGAGGCCTATGAGCTACCGCCGTGGAATAACCCTCCACCAACCTGAGCCACCGCCGACAGCAAGACCTTTCCAGCATCGCGGCCGGAACGGCGCCCTTACGACGTGGTGCACACGGAGATACGTCAGGTTCAGCTGCCTGTACGGGGTGAAGGATTGAAAGTCCCCTTAACGATCGAAGGCGAATGGCAGATTATTCCCCGTACCGATCCACCTCTGGAAACGCGGACCCGCAAGTCTTCCGGTAAGGCAACGGTGGTGTCGATCGCTGCCGGTCACATCGGCAGCGCACCGGCCGTGAAGCCGCGTAGGAAGAGGCTTCGCGAAAAGCTAATCGGATTGAAGCAGCCGGGCGAATTGAAGTATCTCGATCCTAACTGGCTTGATTTGCTGGGCGTGCTGGTCGAAGGACTGATTGGAGTGATCAAGGGAAAATTCGTGGTGCAAGCACACGTAGTATTTGATCGGAAACCGCCATGCACTCGATGCCACTCGAACAAATATGTAACTAAGTGGAGCATTCGAAAGGAGCCGCGGAATATCAGCGACGCCGAGAGAAATACAAAACTGGTTCTCATCGTATTGAGAGTGCAGCGCTACTTTTGCAATCGTTGCAAGAAACCATTTACGCCGGTTCTCCCGTCTTTGGCTGATGGTCACTTGAGCCACACTCAGCGACTCCATGAGGTCACAAGAGCGCGGACACTTGAACGCCGGACAACATCAGATGTAGCCGGACTGAGCGGCCTGAGCCGTCGGACTGTGCAGAATATTGCTCGGGAGACGGCGAAGAGTCTGCCGACGCCACAGGAGGTCTTTAAAATGGTTACCGCCGGCGGTAAGGGCCACATCTTACAAATCGACAATTATCGCGCTTTATTTGGCCCGTGCACCTCGATCCTCCTCGATGGCAGACCCTTGGAACTGCTCAAAGGGTACGACGAAGCCACAATTGCGGCGTTCTTCGAGACCCTCGATCGCGAAGGTCTCAAAAATATAACCTGTTATGTTTCGGATATGGCCGTGTTCCTGCTGCGTATGGGAAGAAAGTACTGCCCTTGCGCAACCGTCGTGGCGGACCCACACCATGTGGTCCGGAGTCTAATAAAGTGTTTTGACGAATTTCTAAAACCTTTTGAAGATGCGATGCTTGCCGAATATATCCGTGCAATCGACGACCACCACATAGTCCGCCCGGCGCGCCCCAAAAAGGGGAAGCGCAAGAAGAAAATCCTTCCGGAACTGCAGGTTTTTGAAACGGGCAACGAAGAGGAGGAGAAAGAGACCCGGCAGCCAACGGCAGCCGAGATCCGCATAATGCTCCACACCAAGATAGCTAAGACGGATCATGCCCAAAAGATGGCATTGAGGTTTCTTCTCAACCAATTCCCGGATGTGCGAGCTGCCTACTACTACATGCAACGCGTGATGCGCCTTTACCACATCGTGGAGATGGTCGCCTATGGACGCGATGCCTTCGGCCTGAGGACCACCAAAGTGAAAGTCCTCGACGCCAAGGATGCCAGCATGGAGTTCAATAAGTTCGAGGCGAAGCTACCGGAGCATGTACGTGAGGGGCTCGGCACGTTCTTGAATACTGGCCGCAAAAATCGTGATGTTATCTGCGCATTCTGGCCTATGGGGTGGACGAATGCGGACATTGAATGTCAGAACGGTATCATCAAGAAGATTGAGCGTGCGTCAAGTGGCAGCCTTCAGTTTGAAGAGTTACGCCGCCAATGGCTCTACGGGCTTAGCATGAGTGCGATCCTGGGCCGCGAGAAAGAACGAGTCCTCGGCAAAAAGAATGGGCCGCAGAAGAAAAGCATCCTCGAGCTCAGCAAGGTGCCTCCTCCCGAACCAGTACCAATTGAAGGAAAGGGCGGTCAGTTATCGCTCTTTGGGTGAACTCTCGCCGGACGTATGGCCTCGAGCGGCCGTGACAGCCGACTTGGTACGCGACCTCGGCGAGGAAGTCATCGACAGTTTTCATTCGGGGGACTCCAGAGCGACATAAAACGGCTAAATGTCTAAGGGCCGTAAACGTTCTCTTCCCGGCCCTCACAAACCCAGTTGTCCGGTAGCGCCGAAGGCGCGACCGTCACGTATGTAGCGGCGAAGCATGCCCACGGAACGGTGTCCGGTGGTACGCATGATCGCACGCTCTTCAGCACCATTAATTACCGCCTGCGTGACCATGCCGGCGCGCAAGCTGTGCCCCGCAATCGAGGCTGGATTGATCCCTGCGCGCACAGCAGCCCGCTTGAGAATCTTTCCGACCGAGCGGGGTGACAGGGCGTGCTCGGCAACCTGGCCGTGGCGATTGACGGAACGGAAGACCGGCCCGGACGTGATACCCGCGGCCTCAAGCCAGGTTTGAAGAGCGCGGATTGGGCACGTTTCTGGATGCTCGCCCATGGGCATCGCAACCGTTCTTCCCTGCCCTTCTTGGTCAGTCTTTGAACGGCGCATCCGTATATAGAGGGCGTCGTCGGTAAAGTCGAGGTCATCGACTTCGAGGAGCGTAGTCAGTTCGCTGCGGCGAAATGCGCCCGAGAATCCTACCAATACGAGTGCCCGATCGCGGAGCCCGAGGAGGAGGCGATCCGGGGTGGCGGCGACAATCTTGCGGATGTCGTCAAGCAACAGAGGATCAGCTCCGTGCTGGGCGGTTCCGAGGCTGCGTTTTATGCCTGAGAGTACCTCGCGGACGACAAAATGTTGCCGCGGCGATGCCGGGGAGTTCGGGAATCCTGCCTCCTTATGTGCGTTCGTTATGGCCGACATGCGGCGCCGGATGGTCGAGACCGAGAGACGGGTCGCAAGGTGGGAGATATAGAGAGCTACGACCTCTGGGGTTGACGGCAGAAATGGGAGGGAATGCCGCTGAGTAAACTGCCGAAAATCGTTCCAGTCCCGCGCATAGGCCTGTCTGGTCGAGTTGGCCTTAGCTGCCTCCAGGAATCTCGCTGCCTGTTCGACCAGGACACCGAGTTCAGGGCTGCGGGATACAAGGGAAATCGCGAATTCGTTCATGCTTGTTCTCTTTCGGGGGACTTTGTGTGAGGGTGGGGGGGGCCGATAGGGTGGTGGTCGGTGCGAGTGCTCGCGCGAAGTCGCGGCGTGTAAGATCGCCATCGCCATCGCCGTGTCGTAGATCAGCATCAACTGGGTGGCGGCAAGGCACCACCATCCTGCTCTCCCTGCATATCCGGCGCGGCACGTCGCATGCGTAGAGGTGAATGACAAGGATCGTCGTGACCGTGCTCCTTATTTGGACTTAAGGGTGAAAGGGCGCTGCCGTATGAGTGGCAACGCCCTGGTGTATATGAATTGTGGATGTCTCACTAGAAGGGTGATTCCAGGTTGCTCCGGTATTGGAGGTAGGGCGCACCTCACGCCTCAACGTATGTGTGACAGGGGGTTTGCAGGTCATTCGGGTGTGCATCCCGCCGCATGTTTCCCTGTCATCGGCTGGTGAATCGTGGCGCAAGGAATGGTTGTTGGCAACCACGCTTAACCCAGAGGCGGGGTATGGACCTGCTTATGCGAGGATGGTAGCAACCATATTTTGCGCGAAGCAGGTTCTATGCACCCGCGACGAAAGCAGGCCTGTTGCAGTGTTGCGTCAGACTCGGGTGGGCACAAGCGCGAGTGCCTGATGCCGCCAACTCCGGGATGGGCGGGTGCGCGCGTGACTGTGAAAACACACGAAGCCCAGCAGGGGACCTTCGGATTCACGTGAGCTTTTAGCAGAGAAGACTTGGGGGATTAGGAGCGAGACTGGCCCTAAGCGGCGATCAGCTTCTTGTACTGATCGGAGGTAAGATTCAGGAGAATCCGGCCTCGGCCGACTTCAATCGCTGCAAAGAGGTTGCATCTGGTGTTGGGTCTTGCGAATGCTCCGCCCTTCACCGCAAGCGAAACGACTTTATCACTGGACCCATAACAAAGTGTTTTGCGAACCTTCGCAGTTCCCGCCCCTTCATAGAAATCGCAATACCAACGATCTCCCCTCCGCTCGAAGCTCAGCAGGACGCACGGAACTGCATTTGCCGACCGTCTGAAAGGAAGGATGCGGGCCCCTCCGTGGCCGCCGCTGTGCCCGAGAATCAAGTCCATCATCCACTCGGACGGAGGCAGCACCGGCGCTTCTCTGTCCAGGTACTCGTAATGCCGATCGGCGCTCATGCCAGGACCTGGAATTGGAGCGTAAGCCCCAGCCTCGATTAGGCGAACACCCGTTGCAAGCGTGCCTTGCCCGGATGTCGACAATCCAAGCGCCGGCCACTCCCAGAATATGACGATCTCATTTGGACCTTGCACCTGCAAGGTCCTCGAAAGATCAGAGTCGAGCTCGCCAAACTCCCGCATGGTCGTTACTGCTGTGTCCAGAGTGAAATGGAGGGCGAAGATTCTCGACTCGCTCCCGGTCGCAACGGCCCAGCGGCAATCCGGATATCGAGTCTCCCACTGTTCAACTTGTGCTTCGTTGGAGGTGGCATGATTCAATAGTGGCTGCGCCGTCGCATGACGGCTGTGGATGAGGGGAAGAATTCTCCACTCACGTTGAACAGCTGATAACAACTCAGAGTTCATAAAGCTCCTTCTGAAAAGATCGTTGCTAAGGTCGAGTGGTTCCGTCTTTAGCGTGCCCTATATGGAAATAACCGGATTGCGCCGGGCAGGCGTACGTAAGCATCAACGGATCGCCAAGAGAGAGTCGGACTGTGTCGGCCATCTCCCGTGATGGCCACGAACGCTTGGGGATGTCGTGTCCCCTCACCCAGAACTTGCACTGGAAACATGCGTGGGTTCCAAGAGGCCAATGGCTGGCTGTCTGGCGACGCCTCTGAAGCCTGATCTCCTGCCGCAACGTCATTGCTACTACAGGCGCCAGACAGGCAGCTACCGCATCCAGGCCGCCGCCCTCGTGAATGCGGATTCGGCCGAGTCGCTTTGCCTCCTTTCTCTGTTCGGCTGGAAGATTCCGGAATTGGTGCATGAGCTGGCCGACGCACTTGCGATATGTCCTAGCGGACATATTTGGGGTTTGATGGATCGAGTCAAGATAAAGAGCCAGGCGCATTGCCTGACTCTTGAGTGAAGATGAGATAGTTCCTCCTTCAATGAATAGTGAAGCGCTTGAATGAGCGGCTAATAGCTTCTTGCTGGCTCTACTCCTCTCCCATTTCAGATACCTGTGTTTCGAGCGACAGCCGCAACTCCCACAAGACGGTGAGGCCGCCTGCAATCATGTTGAACAGCGGTGTTCCGCCGGGGAGTTGCCTGTTCGGTGTTCGTGCCCACTTGTCAGCCTGACGCCGAGAAAGCAGTTGGTGGAGGCAACGGTCGATTGCGATCAAGCTGGTCGCTCGAAGAAGCTGATCCTGGCTAAGAGTTCTCCCCTCGGTGCGCGAGGATAGCTGCTTGAGGCGCCGGTTGGTAATTCCGCCGAGCAGAAGCCGCACGTCCTTCGTGTCTAATTCCCACTTCGACATGACTTTGAAGAAGTGGCGGAGTGTGGGGCCACTTAGGCGTCTTCGCTCGGCGAACGAGGCATAGTCTGGAATGTTTGGAGGTTGATACCTAGTGGCTGGATAGGAGGATTTTCCCAATGCCTACGACTTCCCTTCCTTATTTTTTGCGTACATGGCGGCTCGGTATCCGCTGAATCCAGCCACGACGGTAATGGCTACGTCGTGAACGAGTATTCCGATGATTGCCCAGAAGAGCGCGTATCCCGCTGCTGCCGAGTGCCCGAATCTTGCGCCGATGGCCCACCCAATCAAGAGCAGGACAGCGGAAAAAATGGAGAGATAGAAAAAATTGGAAAATCGAACAATTAGATTCATGAAATAGCACTTTCATTACGTGAGCCTTTGCCGATCGGCCAAGCGGTTGAGGCGCTAGACGCTTTCCGCTGTAACGCAGTTTTCGCAATCGCAGGTCCTCGATGACCGTAAGGGAAAAGGGGTGCGCAACTCGGCCTCGAGTTGCGCACCCCTCAAGATCAATTTAGTGTCCCCGACAATACCCGCTCTCGATGTCCTAGAGAAGTCGAAGCAAAGTCTCCTACTTATTGACGCCACTTGCGGAACTGGCATACAAACGGGAAGATCTCATCGATCCGATGGGTATATAGACCGTCCATTTGAAGCGCTGGACGGTTTGGCGTGTTATTCGTCTCCACATGTCCGATCCCTCCTTCTGTTGCTCATCGAATGCTGGCTACAATCAATTTCGCCACCCGAAACACTGATATGCCGCCACCTCGTGTAACATTATGCCGCCGGTGCAAACGCATCATCAGCGCCGAAGGCGTGCTCTCGAAATCGAAGTTTCTCAAAACCCCGTTTCCAAGGACCCTCAATCGTCAAGACAATTCGAAAGTCCTCAATGGGTGACTCGGCCTAAAGTCGCAACTGAGAATAGACGATTGCACTTGTGCGATGACGGCTTACTGAACTCGTCTAGTTTCTTCGGGATTGTTACGAAGATTCTTCACAATCAACAAATACGACGGGGCGGAATGTAATGGATCAAAAGCCGGATCAGTAGGAACGAAGATCATCCATCCATCATGTTGCTTCAAGCCGATGCCTAATTCGCGTAACGCACCGGCGCTACTGCCCGCAAAGATCATGCAACGGGCAGCGTCGACACGATTTCCGTAGTAGTTTGAGTCACCGGCGCCGGCCAACGCCAGCAAGGCCCCGGCGTAGCGTGTTGTTTTGTAGGCAGACAGGACCTTCGCTCCCTGTTCCGGACTGGAGATACTTCGGGCAACGATCTGGAACTCCTGCCAGGCATGCGGCTCATCGTGGATGACCGAGTAAATCCACCAGAGCTTGTAATGCGCGGTAAGAAAGCCAGGATTTTGTGTCACG
>Ga0302309_10000355_pt1 | contig 54897 bp, 43 predicted proteins | sample III_Palsa_N1_1_FD_200453 | JGI IMG/M metagenome (GOLD analysis project Ga0302309, IMG submission 200453) | Peat permafrost microbial communities from Stordalen Mire near Abisko, Sweden - III_Palsa_N1_1 | ecosystem: Environmental > Terrestrial > Soil > Palsa > Peat permafrost | place: Sweden...
AAAGAAAGGGCTTGCCTGCCAACTTCTCAAAAGATGGCGTACACCCTAACCTTGCCGGTTACAAAGTAATGGAGCCGCTTGCTGTAAAAGCAATTAACACAGCCCTGAGCAAAAAATAATAAAAGCAAGCTTTAGCAATTTATTAAATTCCGGAGCTTATTTTATAACACCTTCAAGGTTAAGCATAACCAAAGGCCATTTAAATCTTAGTTGGATTTAAATGGCCTTTATTAGTATACACAATAATATGTATATGATGTTAAAAAGTATGCATGATTGGACAAACTTCTTAATTAATAAGTAAAGCATCTTTGTCTTGCCAGTGCTGAAGAATAGCCTGGCCAATTATAAAACAACCATCTGCCGGATTAATTTACACTGCCTTAATGATGCGCTATCATCAATAAGATAGTATGTGATATTGCCTGACCATTACACTTATATAACCAATTTTTAAACCTAAATGAAAATTTATGAAAAAGAAGTATCTAACCAAAGGTAACGTGCTAAGTATCTCAACGGGATTAATGGTAGTTACAGCCATTATGCTATCCGGATGTAAGAAAACAGAAGAAATGCAAACTACTAACCCGGCAACAACGACAACTGCCAGCAAGGCGGGGGTGCATAACACGAACGTAGTTAACTCCGGAAATGCTGATGCGGCCTTTAATGGCTATAACAGCGCGTTTTTAGTGAATTCCGGCGGGCAAACGTATTACAAGCAATCTATCAGTAGCAGTACTGCCGATGGCACCTGGGTAGCTTCACTGGATATTCTCGCGGCTGAGGATGATTACGAACGCTCTGGCAATGCGACTACCAAAACACTTATTAATAACCTGCTGACCACCTGGCTGGCGAATACGCCACCACCATGGAGCTGGGATGGATGGAACGATGATATCGGCTGGTTTTCGCTGGCGCTGATAAGGGGTTACCAAATGACCGGTAACAGTAATTTTTTAACACAGGCCGAATACGGGTTCAATTTTGCTTTTTCGCGCGGATGGGATACACAATACAATGGCGGCGGCATTTGGGAGCAACAACCTAATATGACACCTGCCGGCCAAACCATTGATAAGGAAGCACTATCAAACAATAGCCTGGGTAAAGTGGCCTGTTTAATTTATCAAAGCACACTTAACCCTACTTATTTAAGTGATGCTGTACAAATATATGACTGGGTATGGAACCACATTTATAATTCAACTACAGGCCAGGTTTATACAGGCATAAACGAAAGTAACGTGGTTAATACTGGCTCTGCAGTGTATAATCAGGGTACATTTGTTGATTATGCCAATTACCTGTACCAGATTACCGGGAATGTGAATTATTATAATGATGCCAAAAGATCGATAGATTATGTAAAGAACAATATGACAACCGGCGGCATCATTACCAATGACGCAGGTTACCTGAATACCTGGGGCGATGAATTTGCCCGCGGCTTAGGGCATTTTGTTCGGGATAATCAAATGTGGAGCACCTATTACTCATGGATGCAGCAAAATGCCAATGCCATTTGGGCCAATCGCCGTACTGACTATAACATTACCTGGAACGGCTGGAACGAGCAAACCCCAAGCGACAATACATTAACCACCAGTAAATTTGCCAGTGCGGTTGCCTGGCTGCAGTTTACACCGGGCGCCCAACCTGATAATATTGCCGGTATGCACTTTATTGTGAGCGCCCAAAATGGCATCGCGGTAGATAACGGGGGATCAAGCACCAATGGTGCTGGTATTGTTCAATGGGGGTTAAATAATGGACAAAACCAGAAATGGAACTTTACCCAGAACGAGGATAGCTCCTGGAATATTATTAGTGAGGAAAGCTGGATGGCTTTGGATGTACCGGGCGGCAATGCGACTAACGGAACGCAATTAGATCAATGGACGCCAACCCGCGCCAATAACCAGCGCTGGTGGGTTGATCTGCAATCGGATGGTACGTACAAGATCTGGAGCCAGGCCACAAGCGGCGCGCTGGATAATTCGAGCAACTCTACCAACGGCTATAAGTTGATTGAATGGGGCTGGAATGGCGGAACAAATCAACGCTGGAAGCTGCAATAATAACAATATAGCGGTTAAGTAATAATCAAGGTTTAAATAATCAGGAGCCATCAGATTTTTAAAAATTTGATGGCTTCATAATTAAATTAAGTATTGATCATACAACCTTAAATCTAAAATTATGATTTAATGGATGCTCATATATTAAAGGTAGCCCTTCTGTGTGCAGATATATATTAATATGTATGGAATGTCAAAAAATATGCATGATTTGGCAACCTGCCGGCTTAATTAAACAAGTTATTTGTATCAACCAATTAACGGACCAGGCACATTATCTCTTTTATTAAATGTCATTTATACATTTCGTTTTTTAAAAGCCGGGTAAAGCGATGGTCCAATTACTAAAACCAATAAACAACCCTTAAAAAAGCCAATGAAATTGAAAACCAGTCACCACCACTTTTCTAATTCAAATTACTCTCCCATTAAGTTTAATTAAAAACTCAATTATGAAAAAGACTTTACTTAAAAAAGTTTATCTTATTAAAAAGCCCCAGTTTTATCTGGGCAGTCTTCTCCTCTTATTGATGGCAGGATTTAGTAATGCAGCTACATTAAATAACAATTATACTACATCACATCTTGCAATAAAAAAAGTCAACGCAGATCTGATAACAGTAAAGGGAACGGTTACCGATCGCGCAACCGGGCAAACTATTCCGGGTGCCACAATAAAGGTCAAGGGAATCCAGGTTACTACAATAGCTGATGTAAAAGGACATTTTTCTATCCAGGCTCCTTCTGATGCTGTTTTGGTAATCAGTTTTATTGGGTATGATGTTGTTGAACTTCCTGTTAATGGCAAAACTGAATTAAATGCCTCTTTGTCATTATCTAACAAAAACTTAAACGAAGTTGTTGTTGTAGGCTATGGTACTCAAAAGAAAAATGCTATTACCGCAGCTGTATCAACCGTAAATACGGAAACAATAGCTCAAAAGCCTGTTCCCAATCTAACAAACTCACTTATAGGGCGTGCTTCAGGTATCATTGTTACACAGGGAAGTGGTGAACCCGGTTTTGATGCAGGAAATATCCAGATCAGGGGAACCGGATCAATAGGGGGTACCCGCCCGCTTACCATTGTTGATGGTGTGCCCCGTGATTTCAGTCTCCTTGACCCGAACACTATTGCAACCATCTCCATTTTAAAAGATGCCGCTGCCGTAGCTCCTTATGGTGTTGCCGGTGCCAATGGTGTTATTCTGATCACCACAAAACAAGGGAAGGCCGGAAAAGCTTCCTTAACTTATGATGGGTACGTAGGATTTCAAAACCCAACGCGTGTACCGCAATTTGTCAACTCTTATCAATATGCATTGATGCGTAATGAAGCCAATGCGAATGATAATCCCGCTGCCGCGGCCGATGGTACTTTAACACCTATTTACACACCGGCGCAAATTGCCCTGTTCCAGAATCATTCAGATCCTGATATTTATTCTGATGGTGACCCGATCAAACAGATCATTAAACCAAACCGTTTAATAACTGACCATAACGTTACCTTATCTGGCGGAAACGATGATGTAAAATATTTTGCCTCTGTCGGATATCTTCACCAGGATGGTTATTGGAGCACAACTTATCTGGATAGGTATAACGGGACATTAAACTTAACGGCCAAGGCTACCAGCACAACCACCGTTGGCTTAAATGTTAGTAGCTATTTACAGGAAGGTCATTACCCGGGTGAAAATGCAAGTTCTATTATAGACCAGGCAATGCGCCAGGCACCTTATGCGCCAATTTTATATTCTAACGGTGATAACTCCGGGTATATAGGCCAATCATTAATAGGCGAAATTTACAAAAGCGGTTATTCAGTGAATCAAAATACAGCACTCTACACGCAATTGTCTATTGATCAAAAACTGCCCGTGCCGGGATTAAGCTTAAAGGGAGTAATTAATTACGATAGTGGTCCAGATGCCTTATTTCCTGGTAATGGTACTTCTTTTGATAGGTCCTGGAGCACCCCTATCCCCTTTTATAATGCAACCCAAAGCGGAGGCCCGACAGGCCCTGTTACGTACACCGTAAATAATCAGGGTAATACAAAGCCAAGCTTCACCGAATCTAGCTCGCAAAATCATACCATGACCTACCAGGGCCTGTTAAACTATGCGCATTCCTTTGGTAAAAGCGATATTAGTGGTGTAGCGGTTGTAGAGTACAAAACTGTTAATTTCGAAACCTTTAGCGCCACAAGAATAAACTATAACCTTGACATTGATGAGTTAAGCTATGGTGGTCCCTTAGCTACTGATGAAACGAACAGCGGATCATCAAGTGGCCAAAAGCAGATCGGTTATGTTTATCGTTTGGATTATACCTATGATAAAAAATATAACCTTGAAGCAGCAGGCCGCTACGATGGCAGCTACCTTTTTGCACCCGGACACAGGTTTGGGTTCTTCCCGGCATTTTCAGCCAGCTGGCGCCTTTCAGAGGAAAAATTTATCAAGGATAACTTTACCTGGATAGATAATTTAAAGCTGAGGGGCTCATGGGGCCAATCAGGTGCCTATCCGGTTTCTGGAAATAATATACAAACGTACCAATACCTGAGCGGCTATACCGTGAATTCAAACTCCGGCGTAATCGGTGGTTCTGCAACCCAGGGTATTTCTGAAAGCTTACAGGGAAACCCGAATATCACCTGGGAAAAATCTGATAAAACCGACATCGGTTTGGAAGGATCATTATGGAGGGGTGTATTAGGCTTTGAAGCCGATTACTTCCTGGATAAAAGATCGAACATGTTGATTACACCTACCGGCCTTCTTCCCGGAGAATACGGTGTAGGTTTAGGACCGGTTAACGGAGGTGAAATGACCAACCATGGCGTCGAACTTACACTTACAAGCTTTAAACAATTTTCAAGCGACTTAAGGTTGGATATAAAGGGTACGTTTACATTCGCCAGGAACAAACTATTACAGATAGATGAAAGCCCGGGTACTTATAATAACCCCAATACCCGTCGTACAGGCAGGCCTGATGGCACACAGTTCGGCCTTAAAGCACTTGGCTATTTTACGCCAGCTGATTTTGTTGACCCTAATGCCCAAAACCCCGTGCTTAAACCTGGTATTCCTGTACCAACGTTCGGCGTAGTTCGTCCGGGCGATATTCAATATGCCGATTTAAATCACGACGGAAAAATTGATAATACTGATATTGAACCTATCGGTCACCCAAGCACGCCAGAGATCATTTACGGATTGGAGCCTCGTTTAACTTATAAAAACTTTGATCTGGACGTGTTATTTCAGGGATCAGGTAATAGCGATCTGTATGTTAACAACTATTTTGTGTGGCCATTTCAGTCCTCAGGTTCAGCAACTGAATTAGCTTATACCGACCATTGGACACCTACGCATACCGATGCATTGTATCCGCGTTTATCAGGTACGCCAACTACAAATAACACACAGGAGTCATCGTGGTGGATAAGGAACACAGCCTATATCCGCATGAGGAGCTTTGAAGTAGGCTACTCCTTACCTACTAAATGGCTTGGCAATACTGTACATAAGTTGAGAATCTATGTAGCCGGTCAGAACGTTTTTACATGGACTCCTTCTACAAAAGAAGTGCTTGATCCGGAAGAAGGCGGTAATAATGAAAATTATTTCGAGTCAAGGGTAATTTCAATAGGTGTTAACGCAACATTTTAATAAAAAAAGGAAAGCGATGAAAAATAGATATTTAAAAAACGGACAAACTTTTTTACTTGCCTTGCTTGTTTTAAGTATAGGAGCCTGTAAAAAGGACGGCTTTTTAAACGTGCCGCCAAAAGGAACGTTAACCAATCAGATTACATTTAGTACATCTTCAAATGCTGATTTATTTTTGAATGATATATATAGCAATTTACCGGATATAAATAATGAGGATGAAATTCTCGATCAGTATACGGATAATGATTTCGTAGGTGCATCATGGATGACAGGCCAATCGCTGGTTCGTTCAGGAGGTATTAACCAAAGTAATGTACCCAGAGGCCCTGCCAATGAATTTTACTGGAGTAATGCTGTATCAGGAGGCACCGGCCTTTATGACAAGATCAGAAAGTGCAATGTTTTTCTTGCTGAGGTTGCCGCAAATAAAAGTGCGTACACAGCGGCCTGGGTAACGGAGCGTATGGCAGAAGCAACCTTCCTTCGTGCATTTTTTTACTCCATATTATATACCAATTACGGGCAGGTGCCAATTGTTACCACGCCGCTGGATAACCAGAACGGGAGTGATATATTTACACCTACAAGTACCCGTGACCAGGTATTGACATTTATTGAGGCAGATTGCGACGCCGCTGCCGCAGCACTCCCAACTACAACAGCATCCGGTGATAATGGAAGGCCCACTAAAGGCGCGGCTATAACATTAAAAGGATGGGTTCAGCTTTTTGCGGCCAGTCCGTTAGTAAACACAACCAATGATGTTACTAAATGGGCTACTGCTGCTGCTACCAACAAGCAGGTAATGGATTTGAACGTTTATAGCTTATTCGCGCCCGCAGATGGAACAGGTTTTCAATCACAGTTCCTGTTGGAAAATAACTGGAATTCGGAGACTATTTTTGCCAGGGGCTACGCACTTCCAAACAATGGACATAAAAGGGAAGGTATTTTAGGTCCGGTTATCGTTAATGGTGGTGAGCAGGCATGGGGAAACCTGGCGCCCACCCAAAACCTTGTCGACGATTATGAAATGGATAACGGCAAACCAATTACCGACCCAACTTCAGGTTATGATCCCCAACATCCTTATGTTCATCGCGAACAGCGATTCTACCAGTCGATATTGTACGATGGTGCAATGTGGCAGGGTGATATCTGGGAGTCAAGGATTGGAGGAAATAATCAGATCGACTTAGGTTCTACAAGTGATATTTCAAATACCGGATACAATGGAATAAAAACACTTGATCCACGAATTAACGGTCAAGTAAGTTTGAACGTCCACTCCAATACTTCTAATTACATATTCTATAGGTATGCCGAAGTATTGCTGAGCTATGCCGAAGCCCAAAATGAGGCAGTGGGGCCGGATCAGTCAGTGTATACCGCAGTTAATACCGTTAGAACACGTTCGGCATTGCCTAACCTGCCTACCGGTTTAAGCCAGACAGATATGCGGACTGATATTCGCCGTGAACGACGTATAGAACTGGCGTTTGAAGATAAACGCTGGTATGATATCAGGCGCTGGGATATTACCACCGGGCCAAATGGTGTATTAACCAATCCGGATTATGGTATGGAAATAACGCCGAATGATGCCGTGCCTCACACTACTAACTTAACTTATAAAAAGGTTATTATATTTAGCAATACCTATAAGGAATACCAAAACTGGTTGCCAATACCGCTTACTGCAATCCAGTCAAATAAAAATCTTACTCAGAATCCCGGGTACTAATTGGTTAATGTGTCACAATCCCGTTTCCTGGGATTGTGACTTTTTTTGTAACCTGTTTTTTTGAGTTTAAATATAAACTATGATTTATGCCTCGTTCCTTAATTAAGCGTACACTATTGGGTGTAACTGCAAATGGTAACCGGCCTTCAGGCCTTTTACCATTTTTGCTTTTTTGTGTAGTGTTATGCAGCTGCCATCGCGGCCCGGTGAATGTGGGGACGAATAGTGACAAGCAAACATTATTCAAATTATTGAGCCCTGAACAAACACACATCGATTTTACCAATACATTGACCGAAGGGTTAAATACTAACGTGCTCATGTACCAGTATTTTTATAATGGTGGCGGCGTAGCCGTGGGCGACCTGAACGGCGATGGCCTGCAGGATATTTATTTTACCGGTAACATGACAGATAACAAACTGTACCTGAATAAAGGGCATATGCAGTTTACTGATGTTACCGCCACTGCTGGGGTAGCAGGCAGGCCCGGCCCCTGGAAAACCGGGGTTACCCTCGTTGATATTAATGGTGATGGCAAACTGGATATTTTTGTGTGTTACTCGGGGCATTTAGGGCCTGATAAACGGGTTGATCAGCTATTTGTTAACCAGGGGAACGACAGCAACGGCGTACCCATTTTTAAAGAAATGGCCGCTGAATACGGCCTCAACTTTTCATCATACAGTACACAAGCCTACTTTTTTGATTATGACCGGGATGGCGATCTTGATTTGCTGCTGGTAAACCATAGCCCGCAGCGTTTAAGTATTGTGGACGACATTACCGTTAGCGATCTGATGAGTAAAAACGATAATGAAGCGGGGATAAGATTATTTAGAAATGATAACGGGAAGTTTCATGAGGTAACCAAACAGGCGGGTATTATTAATACCCCTTTATCATATGGTTTGGCTGCCGGCATAGCTGATGTAAATGGCGATGGCTGGCCGGATATCTATATCTCCAATGACTATAACGTACCTGACAGATTATACATTAATAAAGGCAACGGCACGTTTAGCGATGAGCTGACGAAGCAGATCGGTCACACTTCATTCTACTCCATGGGTAATGATGTGGCCGATATTAATAATGACCTTAAGCCCGATATTTATACCCTTGATATGCTGCCGGAAGATAATAAAAGACAAAAATTATTGTTCGGGTCTGATAATTATGAAGCATTTAACCTGAATCTGCGGGTGGGCTTTTATTACCAGTATATGCGTAATATGCTTCAGGTAAATAATGGTAATAATACCTTCAGCGAGATAGGGCAGACAGCCGGTATCTCCAATACAGACTGGAGTTGGGCGCCGCTTTTTGCCGATTACGATAATGACGGCTGGAAGGACCTGTTTGTAAGCAATGGCTACACCCGTGATTATACCAATATGGATTTCCTGAAATTTATGGGTGATAACCTGCGCGACAGGGAGGTTATGCGGCAGGATTTATTAAGGCTGGTCAGCCAAATGCCATCCTCAGATATTGAAAGTTATTTATTTAAAAATAATGGAAATCTTACATTTACAAATACCAGTGCCGATTGGGGCATCACTCAACCTTCCAACAGCAACGGGGCGGCTTATGCCGACTTGGATAATGACGGCAACCTCGACCTGGTGGTGAACAATATCAATAAACCTGCCTTTATTTACCAAAATCAGGCTACTACACAAAACGGAAATCATTACCTGTCCATAAACCTAAAGGGTGCAGATAAAAATACCCAGGGGATAGGGGCCAAAGTGATCATCTACAGCGGCAATAAGCACCAGTACCTGGAGCAAATGCCTACACGGGGTTATGAGTCAAGCGTATCGCCGGTATTGCACTTTGGTTTGGGTAAGGATAAAAAGGTAGATTCATTAAGGATCATCTGGCAACGCGGCAAGACCCAGTTGCTGAAAAACGTAAAAGGCGATCAACAGATCACACTAAATGAAAAAGACGCGGCTGATAAAGGGCTAAGGGCAGCAGCTATAAAGCCTTTATTTGCACAGATAAAATCGCCGGTAAATTACCATGAAAGTATAAACCCGACCAATGATTTTAAGCGCCAACCGCTGCTGGTAAACCCGCTGTCCTTCTCCGGCCCATGTATGATAAAGGGCGATGTTAATGGCGATGGGTTGGAAGATATTTACATAGGCGGAGAAAACGGCAAGGCAGGTAGCTTATATGTCCAGCAAATGAACGGTAGCTTTATTCTAAAGAGCGAACCTGCCTTTGAAGCCGATGAGAAAAGTACAGATGCGGCAGCCATCTTTTTTGATGCCAACGGCGATGGTAAACCCGATCTGTACGTAGCCTCCGGCGGCTATGGCGATTATATGCCCGATGATCCGCTGTTACAAGACAGACTATATATAAATGATGGTAAAGGCAACTTCGTAAAATCAAAAAATGCTTTGCCCAAAATGCTGAGCAGCAAGGGCTGTGTAAAAGCGGCGGATATCAACGGTGATGGCAAGTTGGACCTGTTTGTTGGCGGCAGGGTAGTTCCCGGCCGTTACCCCGAAACGCCGGAAAGTTATATTCTGATCAATGATGGGAAGGGGCATTTTACTGACCAGACAAATAGTTACAACCCGACCTTGAAACATATCGGCATGGTAACAGATGCTGCCTGGGTGGATATGAACAACGATAAAAAGCCCGACCTGGTGATAGTAGGTGAATGGATGCCTATAACGGTTTTAGAAAACAATAATGGCAAACTTACCGATGTAACCAGCAAATACTTTGATAAAAAATACGTTGGCTGGTGGAACTGTTTACAGGTAAGCGATATCAACCATGACGGTCACCCCGACCTGGTTGCAGGCAACCTGGGCCTAAACTCCCAGTGCAAAGCATCGGATGCGGAACCAGCTGAAATGTATTACAAGGATTTTGACGACAACGGCTCGGTTGACCCGATACTATGTTTTTACATTCAGCATAAGAGCTATCCCTGTGTAACCCGTGATGAACTGCTCGATCAGATCAGCATGATGCGTGGGCGTTTCCCGGATTATAAAAGCTATGCGGATGCCACCATCAACCAGATATTTACACCGGAAGAAATGAAAGGCGTAAAATATCTTTCGGCAAATACCCTGTCTACCACGGTATTCATCAGCAACGTGCAGGGAAAGCTTCATGAAATGAAATTGCCTTTGCAGGCGCAATACGCCCCGGTGTACACCATCACCACACTGGACTATGACCACGATGGCCACCCCGACCTGCTGCTCTGCGGCAACATGAACCAGGCCAGGATCCACTTCGGTAAATACGATGCTAATTACGGGGTATTGCTCAAGGGCGATGGCAGGGGCAACTTTGCCTATGTACCACAATTGCAATCGGGCTTTAAATTATCAGGAGACATAAGAAGCGTATTGAATATCAATAATACATTGCTCTTCGGTATTAACGGAAGCGGAGTGTTAGCCTATCAGGAAAATAAATGAAAAATATCTGTAGCGTTATCATAGGCCTGGTGCTGATCGTAGTAATTAATGGTTGTCATAATAACAATACATTAACCAATAAGGACGTAAGCAAAGTGATCTGCCAGATGAGTGCTGTTATGCTCCATGATGTGACTAATCCCCCGCTGGCGGCCCGGTTCTTTGCTTATACCTGTTTATCAGGTTACGAAGTGGTAACAGAGAATGATAAACAGGTAAAAAGTATGCAGGGTAAACTCAATCAGTACCCAATCATCAATAAGCCAAAACAAATAAGCGGCTATAATTACCAACTTAGCGCTATACTGGCCATGTACAAAACCGCCGAAAAGCTGCAGCCATCGGGCAGTACGCTGATGGCAAAGAACGAACAGGATTTTATCGACTCCTGTAAAACTATAGGCTTTGATGAAGAAACGATAGACAGCTCTCAAAGCTATGCGGTGTTCATCAGCAAAAAGATATTGGCTTATGCCAAGACCGATAAATATAACCGCATCAGCAATTACCGGCGCTACACCCCAACAGGTACGCCGGGCAGCTGGGACCCGACCGCGCCATCGTACATGTTACCAGTTGAACCTTATTTTAATACTATTAGGCCACTGACACTTGATTCGGCAGCACAGTTTGTACCTGATGCTCCTATCCCATTTTCTACCGATAAACATTCTGCATTTTACAAATACCTCCTGTTAAGCTATACCAAAAGCGGCAACGGATTAACACAGGAAGAAAAGAACATCGCGAATTTCTGGGATTGTAACCCCTTCGCGGTGCAGAATGATGGGCATATGCTGGTTGGCCTGAAGAAAATCTCGCCCGGGGCGCACTGGATGGGTATCACTAATATCGCCTGCGAAAAAGCAAAGGCAGACTTTGTAAAAACCATACAGGTAAATACGGTTGAAGCTATTGGCCTATTGGATTGTTTCATCTGTTGCTGGGAGGATAAATATCGCACCAACCGCATCCGCCCTGAAACGGCTATACGGGAATATATCGACCCCAACTGGAAACCGCTGCTGCAAACTCCGCCATTTCCTGAATATATCAGCGGGCACTCAGTGGTATCGGCTACATCAGCGGTTATCCTTACTCATTATTTCGGGGATAAATTTGCTTATACCGATAATGTGGAGCATGATTTCGGTATTCCCCCACGAAAATTCAGTTCATTTCAGCAAGCTGCACAGGAAGCTGCCATTTCCCGCTTCTGGGGTGGTATTCATTTTATGGATGCTATAAACAACGGCCTACATCAAGGAAATAAGGTGGGGTACTGGGTGCTGGAAAAAATCAGTAAACCTGGCAAATAACCAAATAACCCCGAATCAATCAACAACCATGACCAATATCAATAACTTTTATGTTTTAAAGTACACCATGCCAATAAATATGTATTTAACGACAAATTGCCGACTCAAAATTTATAGTTCTTTGCAACATTAATTTAATATTAATCGATAGTCTAGCCAAGTATAACAACCATTTATGAATAGAGCCCTAATTAAAAGAGAACTTGCCACCCTTCTGCTGATCTTTATTTTTGTTTTTAACTACAAGATAAGTATAGGCCAGCAATTATCAGAAAACCATTTGTTTTCAAAAACCGATACCGCGTTTGTTCCGAAGGAAATAGAAGATCCGGAATGTATAGGTATTAACAAGGAACCCGACCATGCTACCTTAATGCCCTACGCCTCGCTAAAGGAAGCTTTGGCCGCCAATCGTCATGCTTCATCTTTTAGCCGGAGCTTAAATGGTCTTTGGAAATTTCATTGGGTAGACTGGCCGCAGAAACGCCCGGTTAATTTTTATAAAGCCGATTATGATGTATCGGGCTGGCGCGATATTAAAGTGCCATCATGTTGGCAGGTAGAGGGATACGGAACACCGTATTACAGTAATTTCACTTATATCTTCCAAAAAGATTTCCCGCGTGTAATGAGTACGCCCCCGGTAAGCTACACCGCTTACCAGGAAAGAAACCCGGTAGGCAGCTACCGCCGCAATTTTGAAGTGCCTGCCGACTGGGATGGCCGCCGCATATTTGTAACCTTTGATGGTGTTGATGCCGGCTTTTTCCTGTGGATAAACGGCAAAAAAGTAGGCTTCAGCGTTAACAGCCGTAATGCCGCTGAGTTTGATATCACAAAATATGTAAAACCCGGTAATAATATGATAGCCGCCGAAGTTTATCGCTTTACTGTTGGTAGTTACCTGGAGGACCAGGATATGTTCCGCTTAAGCGGGATATTCAGAAATGTAACCTTGTGGAGTTCGCCGCAGGAGCATATCAGGGATTATTTTATAAAAACAATTTTCGATAAGGATTTCCATAATGCGGATCTGTTGGTGGCAACAAAAGTTAAGAACTACAGTGATAAGCCTGTAAAAGCGCAACAACTGGAAGTTACGCTGTATAACGGAGATGTAATGGTAACAGGCGCTGTCGCTAAAAAAGATATCCCGGCTTTACAGCCCGGCGAAGAGATAACACTTAATGTGGACATCCCGGTAAGTAATCCCCAAAAATGGACCGCGGAAACACCGAAGTTATATACCACAGTTTTAACCATCAATGATGGCAGCCGCAAGGTTGAAACTGAATCATCGCATACTGGTTTCAGGCAAATAGAAATTAGAGGGCGATTGTTTACCGTAAATGGTGTCCCTATTAAACTGAAAGGTGTGAACCGCCACGAAAACTGGCCCGATGATGGTCACGCCATCACCGAGGAGCAGATGATAAGAGATATTACCCTTATTAAACAGGCAAACTGCAACCACGTACGTACCTGCCATTATTCTGATGACCCAAGGTGGTATGAGCTGTGCGATGAATATGGTATCTACCTGGTTGCTGAGGCTAACCTGGAATGCCATGGTTCATGGGATGAATTTAATGAAGACCCGCGTATAAAAGCCGCGCTGATTGAACGGAACGTCGCCAATGTGGAGAATTTCAAGAACCATCCATCGGTTATCATATGGTCGCTGGGTAATGAGTGCGGCAGCGGTGGCTCAAATTTCAGGGCGATATTGAGCACCATTAAGTCTATCGATACCACCCGTCCAACACATTATCAGGGGTTCGGTATCGGTGCTAAAAATCCGGCTGATATGGATAGCGAAATGTATACCGACGTGGATAACCTGGTAAGGCATGCAAATGATACTACCCTAACCAAGCCATTCTATTTGTGTGAATATGCGCATGCCATGTTCAACTCCATGGGTTCGGTTGATATTTATAACGATTTGTTTGATAAATATCCGCAATTACTGGGCGGTGCCATATGGGAATGGCAAGATCAGGGTATTTATAACGACCGCGATCCTAATCACCACATAACTGCCTATGGTGGAGGTTTTGGAGAATATCCTAACGATCGTTTTTTTATTCATAAAGGGGTTGTTTTTTCTGACAGATCACCTAAACCGCATTACCCTGAATTGAAACATGCTTACCAGTGGATCACTATCAAAGCAAAAGACCTTAAAAATAAAGTATTTACCATCAAAAACCGCTACCAGTTCATCAATCTGAATGGCCTTGCCGCTAAATGGGATTTGAGCGAAAATGGTACCAACGTATCGTCAGGAAACTTAAATGTTGGCCTTATTAATCCCGGTGAAGAAAAGGATATAAAAGTTCCTTTCAATATTAAAGCAAAACCGGGAGCGGAGTACTTTCTGCGGATTTCATTTGACCTGGGCGCAGATCAGATCTGGGCGAAAAAAGGCTATGAGGTTGCTGAGCAGCAATTCGATCTTTCGACCCCAAAACCTGTTAATGTTGATAATATAGGCGGGGGCAGTTTAACGCTGAACGATTCGACCGGTATTATCAAAGTAACGGGAGCTGATTTTAGCTTAACCTTTGATAAAGCCAAAGGAACTTTTACCAAAATGGTTAAGAATGGTGAAAACGTTTTGAGAGATAATGGTGGCCCGATGCTGCACTTATGGCGCGCACCTCACCAGAAAGATGACATGTGGGCTTATGAAGAATGGGACAGGAAAGGACTAAAAAACCTTAACTGGGTTGCCGATGATGTAAAAAGTACGCAGGTTTCAAAAGGTGTGGTAGAGATCAAAGCAAGCTTAACGGGAACGGGCAAACAAGGTTTTACAGTTCATCACCAGGTTGTTTATATGGTATATGCTAAAGGTGTTATCAATGCTGAAAACAATGTAAGTTTCAGTGATCCATCACTGGTTTTGGCCAGGCTTGGTGTGCGCATGTTCCTTAACAAAGAGCTTGATCAATTTAATTATTTCGGTCGTGGCCCGATGGAGAATTATGCTGACCGTAAGCAAGGTTCGGATGTAGCCCATTATTTTAGCAGTATCGCGCAGCAAATGACCCCTTACGAAAAACCGATGGATTGCGGTAACCATGAAGATGTGCGCTGGGCCAATTTAACCTCAGCTAAAGGGCTGGGTTTAACAGTTAAAGCAGATACATCACTGATGCAGATTTCGGCGTTGCCATATAGCGACGAAGAAATGGAACCGGTTGAATACAAAATCGATCTTCCGAAAAGTAAAGGAACGGTTTTAGTGATCAGCCATGAAACATTGGGCGTAGGTTCTAACGGATGCGGGCCAAGGCCATTAGAGCAATACAGGCCTTATGCTAAGCCGGCAACATTTAGTTACCAGATCCAGTTAAATAAATAAAAAGCAACCTAATCATCTATTATAAATGGCATTATGCCAACTAATGCGGCTGCCAGCCTAAAAAACCGGCAGCTGCATTTTTAATTTAATAAATAACACGATTTAAAACCACGCCTTTAAGTCAACTACAATGAAGAAGATTCTATCCATCGTTTTACTGTTGCTGGTAATAAGCCATGTAAAAGCGCAAAAATTACCGGTTGATTATGTTAACCCATTATTAGGTACGGCTACGCTATGGGACCCGAAGGACCTTGGATATGTTCCTACACACAGGGCCTGGGGCGCCGAAGTATTTCCGGGGGCTTCGCTTCCGAATGCTATGGTTCAGCTAACCCCTGTTACCAAATTTCACAGCGGGTCAGGGTATCAGTATGAGGATACCGTTATTTATGGTTTCAGCCACACCAGTAAAGGGCATTGGAATCTATGTTACATTCCGTTGCTGCCCGCTACAGGTATCTTTACTGCTGACGACTATAAATCATCCTTCAGTCATAACAATGAAACGGCTCATCCGGGTTATTACCAGGTATACCTGCAGCGCTACGGCATTAATGCCGAATTAACTTCTACCCTGCGTTGCGCTTTTCATAAATACACATTTAAGAAAGGTCAGCACAAAAAATTAATTGCTGATCTATCCATGTCCAACGAAAAAGTGAGGCAATGGGACATTAAACAAAAGGATGACCACGTTTTTACCGGATTTCAGCAAGCTGGCGAAAAAATGTATTTCTATGCCGTTGCCAATTATAAAATCACAAACATCGATTCGCTGAGAAAAGATACGAAGATAGTACCGGTTGTTAATTTTGAAGATGGTGATCAACCGCTGGAGCTCCGGATTGGATTTTCATTTGTAAGTATTAAAAATGCCAAAGAAAATCTGGAAAAGGAAATGCTGGGAAAAAGCTTTGTTCAGGTAAGAAAAGAGGCTACGGCTACCTGGGAGCATCTACTATCAAAAATTAAAGTATCAGGCGGTACCGAACGGCAAAAAGGATTATTTTATTCATGCCTGTACCGCTCCTTTCTTTGGCCTGCTTTGCGGAGCGATATTAATGGTGATTTTACCGATCAGAGTGGCAAGGTTGTAAATAAAGGGTTTAATTATTATACCGAGCCTTCACTTTGGGATGATTATCGCAATAAGCTTATTCTGTTGGGCATGCTTTCGCCCAAGGTAACCAATGATGTAATTAAATCGTTGATAGATAAAGGCGAGAAAACAGGATTTATGCCTACATTTTTTCATGGCGATCATGCCGCCGCGTTTATTGCAGGATCCTATTTAAGAGGCTTAAAGGATTACAATGTTAAAAGCGCCTATAACCTGTTGCTAAGAAACGCTACGGTTGAGGGTGGTACCCGGCCTTATATTACCGAGTTTAATACTAAAGGTTATATAGCAGAACTGGAGGTAGAAAAACCGGTTACAGAAACAGTAACAAAAGCAGCAGTTACAAAAACATTGGAGTATGCTTATGATGATTACGCGGTAGCTTTATTGGCAAAACAGCTTGGCGATACGGGTAATTATAAAATGCTGATGAGCAAAACAGGTAATTATAAAAATGTATTCGATCCATCTACAGGCTTTATGCGTGGAAGGTTGGCAAATGGGGATTGGGTAAAACACTTTGACCCGGAGTACCCTTATTACGAATACATGTACCGCGAAGCTAATGCATGGCAGTCGTCATTTTTTGCTCCGCAGGACCCGAACGGATTAGTTGCTCTTTACCCAAGCAAGGCCGCTTTTGAAAAAAAACTGGACGACTTTTTTTCTATTCCATGGGATGGCATTGAAGCTTACAACCTAACTGGTTTTATAGGTCAATATTGTCAGGGTAACCAACCCGACCATAGCGCGCCGTTTATGTATTACTTTGTTGGTAAACAGGAAAAATCACAAGTAATATTAGATAGCATCATGAACCAATTTTATGGTATGGGTAAAGAAAAGCTGGCTTATGCCGGGATGGATGATGCGGGCGAAATGTCATCATGGTACGTTTTTAACGCCATAGGATTTTATCCGTTTTCTCCTGCTGATCCCAGGTACATTGTCTCGGTGCCCATTTTTGATAAAGTGGACTTTAAATTTGGGGGGACTAATACAGGTTTTACGATCATTAAAACTAACTCCGGAAAAAAAATCAGCCAGATTACTTATGATGGTCGAAAAATTAACGGCTATTTTATTGATAATGAGGAACTACTGAAGGGCAAGAAATTGGTTATCAGTACAGAATGATTTGACGAAGAAAATTTGTAATGAGTATAATGATATCGCGGTTCATTCTCTGCTAAAACCAGGTCGGCAGGTTTGTCAGCCCGCGTTAATTTGTTTTATAATACTGCAGGAATTACGATTTGCTTAAAGTCTTTTATTAATTACGTGTTTATGAATTTAAAGCCTTTCTTTTTGAGATTTTTAATTGGTTGTTTATTTAGTTGTGCCAGCATTTTATTGCCGATGGAGGCAAAAAGTCAGCGAACATTTTGTAATCCGCTGAATATTAGTTATCGATTTACCCTTGACAAGCCATCCCGGCGAACTGCCGCAGACCCGGTTATCATTTTATACAAAGATTATTATTATTTATTTGCGACGGCCTCAGGGGGCTACTGGTATTCAAAGGACTTGCTTCATTGGACCTTTATGACCACTAAAGATTTGCCATTTGAAAAAGACGCGCCGGCAGTAACCGTAATTAACGGATCGGTATATTATTTGCCTTTGAATAGCCATATCATTTATAAAACAAATAATCCGTTAAGCGGCAAATGGGAGATATATAATGATGCCTTTCCGCTGGCGATAGGTGATCCCGATCTTTTCCAGGATACTGACGGAAAAGTTTACTTATATTTTGGCTGTACCAATAGCGAATACCTGCACGCAGTGGAACTGAATGTAAACCAAAAACTTAACCCCATCGGGCAACCGGTAAACGTGTTAACAAGTCAGCCGGAAATGCATGGCTGGGAGAGGCCCGGCGATTATAACACACAAACTGACAGGCCCTGGACAGAGGCCCCGTGGGTGAATAAGCACAACGGCAAATATTATTATCAATATTCGGCACCTGGCACGCAGTATAAAAGCTATGCCGATGGTTATTATGTAAGTGATAAACCGTTAGGGCCGTTCATTTACGCGCAAAGCAGCCCGTTTTCTGCCAAACCGGAAGGCTTTATTGATGGGGCAGGGCATGCTGCGACATTTGCGGATAAATATGGTAATTACTGGCATATAGCCACCATGACTATTTCCGTAAAACATATGTTTGAACGCAGGCTGGGCTTGTTTGCGGTAACATTTGATAAATACGGCGCCCTGGTTGCGCATACTGAATTTGGCGATTACCCGATGATCATACCCAATCATAAAATCAACGATGTAAGTGAGCTTTTTCCGGCCTGGATGATGTTGTCCTACCGGAAACGGGCTGAGTCTTCCTCCAGCCTGGATGGTCACCCGGATTCGCTTGCATTTGATGAAAACATACGCGACTATTGGAGCGCCAAAACCGGCAATAAGGGTGAGTGGCTTAGTGTTGACCTGGGCTCCATATCGACTGTAAAAGCCGTTCAGCTCAATTTTGCCGAAAATAATACCCATCTTTTCGGCCGCGAAGGCATATTGGCGCAGCAATACCTTTTGGAATACTCCACCAATAATAAGACATGGAAAGTATTGTCTGACAAAACGCACAATGAGGAGGACCTTACACATCAATACTATGCTTTGAAAATTCCTGTCAAGGCGCGTTACCTTAAAGTGATCAATTATAGGGTTCCCGGCGGTACATTTGCCCTATCAGGTTTCCGGGTATTTGGAACGGGTACGGGTAAAAAACCAACAAAAGTAAGTTCATTTATTGCCGTAAGGGACACAAATGATCCGCGTAACGTTACCCTTAACTGGAAAAAACAAGCGAACGCTACTGGCTACAATATCAGATTCGGTGTTCAAAAAGACAGACTGAATAGAGTTTACCAGGTTTATGGCGATAGTATATTAACCATTCACAGCCTTAACAAAAACCAACAATACTGGTTTGCCATTGATGCCTTCGGCGAGAACGGGGTCACAAGGGGAGACACCCGGTAAAGTTGCTTTATAGTTTCATAGCACTTGTTTATTTCAGGTATTTTTAAAATTCTGCAATCGCAACCAGCGATTCTGCAAATACTGGCAGTTGTCAAATCATACATATTTCTTGACCGATTATGCATATCAACCGACATGCAGTGCTTCGGGGGTGTAATGGTCGATACTTATTGCGATATTTGAATCTGTAATATACCGTTGCATAGATAGCCTATAATGCCAATTACCGATAACACATATTTACTTCACATTAATCACAAAGAAATCAGGGTAACTGTGCAGCCTGAGATGCCTATACTATGGGTGCTTCGTGATATAATTGGTTTAACAGGAACCAAGTTTGGTTGCGGAATGGCCCAATGCGGGGCTTGCACCATTCATCTCGACGGCGAGGCTGTGCGCTCCTGCGTTACACCGGTTTCCCGCGCTGCTGGCAAGGGAATTATCACGATTGAAGGACTTTCACCGCAAGGCAACCACCCGTTACAGCAAGCCTGGGCCGAAGTAAATGTGCCCCAATGTGGTTATTGCCAGGCTGGCCAGATTATGTCGGCAGCAGTTTTGCTGCGAGAAAACCCGGAACCTACAGACCAGGATATTGATGATGCCATGTCAGGCAATATATGCCGCTGCGGAACTTATTTGCGGATACGTAAAGCCATACACTTGGCCGCCGCCATTCAAAAATCAAGAGCAAAGCAGTAATGATCAGCCGCAACAGTAAAGAAAAATTGATAGGTTCAACTCGTCCATATAAAAGATATTGCTATGTCATAGCTTCTATCATTGCGCTTTTAACGTTGGTTAATATGTCGGCTTTCAAAAGCGAATCCCGGTTAGCTAAGTTTGTTAATCCACGTTTTAGTAAACAAGATAGCACGATATCAAAAAAGGCTTTTTTACAGGTATACCGGGTATTAATGAGCCCGCGTTGCATGAATTGCCATCCCTTGGGTGACATACCCCTGCAAGGCGATGATAGCCATCTTCATTTTCAGGGTGTAAAGCGCGGGCCCGACGGTACAGGTTTATACGCCCTGAAATGCAGTAATTGCCATCAATCGCATAACTTGCCGGGCTTACACATGCCCCCGGGTAATCCTAAATGGCATTTGCCTCCGGCTAATATGAAGATGGTTTTCCAGGGCCGCACCCCTCATCAGCTTGCATTGCAATTACTCGATAAAAAAAGAAACGGTGGCAGGTCAGTAAAAGCCCTGATCGATCATATTACCAGTGATACACTGGTATTAAGTGGCTGGACACCCGCTGAAGGAGTGTCAAAACCACCGCTGACACATAAAGCGTTTGTAAACGCATTTAATGAGTGGATAAATCATGGTGCAGTAAGTCCTGATCCGGAAAAAAAATGAAAAGAAGATATTTTATAAGACTTTCCACGTTTACCGCTGGCGCATGGCTGCTCACTGATCTGGTGCCGGTAAGTTTGTCAGCATCCGGAAAATCCGTAAACCCCGGCTTCTCGCCCGATCCTTTGTTGAAAATAAGCGAAACAGGTAAAGTAACCATCTTTATGGTTAAACAGGAAATGGGCCAGAACGTTATCACCTCTTTGCCCTTGCTTATTGCTGAAGAACTGGAGGTTGATCTCGGTGAAATAACTATTGAAGCGTTACCTTACGAAGCAGCAAAATCAGGCAATTATACAACTTGGGCAAGCGGTAGTATTACCGGGAACTGGATGCACTTGCGTAAGGTGGGTGCAACGGCGAAAGCAATGCTGATAACCGCAGCTGCTACACGGTGGAAGGTGCCTGTTGACTTATGTAAAGCGCAGGCTGGCAGCGTGATCAATAAACGCACAAACGAAATTTTATATTATAAGGATCTTGTAAAAGAAGCCAGCACCCTTACACCACCCGATAATGTTACACTTAAGGAAATCAAAGATTTTAAGTTGATTGGGCAAAAGACATCTAAAACAAATATTTCGGCCATTTTAACCGGGCATTATGCTTACACTATGGATGTTAAATTACCAGGGATGCTGTACGCCGCTTTGGTCCGCTGCCCTGTTTATAGCGGTAAGGTAGCAAGTTGGGATAGCAGTGCTTTAAATGGATTAAGTGGATTTGTTAAAGTGGTGCAGGTTACGCAGATGAATGAAGCGCTTAACCGTAACGCCGTCGCCATTATTGCCACCAATACCTGGGCGGCTTTGCAGGGCCAGCGTTTGCTCAAAGTGAAATGGGATTATGCGCTAAATACCGTAAACGATACACCATCATTAAGTGATCAGTTTAAAAAAGAGCTTGCCAGTGCCACACCGGTACAGGTGTACGGTAAAGAAAAAAATGCTTCTTTTAAGTCAATTCAACATCCGGAAGTTTATGAAGCCACATATCAGATTCCGTATATGGCGCATGCCGCCATGGAACCCATGAACTGTACTGCCTGGTATAAAAACGGAAAGTTTGAGATTTGGGGCGGCTTTCAGGCGCCAATGTTTATCAACAGTGTTTTGCCCAAACTTTTTAATATCGACCGTTCGGATATATCCGTTAACCTGATGCCCATGGGCGGAAGTTTCGGGCGCAAGGAAAAAATTGACGGCGTGGCAGATGCTATGCAAATTGCCAAAGCTATAGAAGCACCGGTACAGGTAATCTATAGCCGGGTTGATGACCTGCAAAATGATTTTTACAGGCACGCAAGTTATCACCATCTGTCTGCGGTTTCTAATCCTGGCCAGATCAGCCAGTGGCGGCATCAATTGGGTATAGCTACTTTTCCTGGTAAAGAGATATCCGGGCCCTGGCACACCTTCGGCGGCGTGATGAATGATCTTTGTTATACCACCGGCGATTATCAAAGCGCATTTTACCCTGTAGAGTCGCCAATTCCCCTGGGCTCGTGGCGCTCAATTTCATTTAGCCCTAACGTATTTGCTGTTGAAAGTTTTATTGATGAACTGGCGGTTCACAACCATATAGACCCGATAACATTCAGGTTAAACATACTTGATGTAGCAGGTTCCAAAGATAACCTGCGCCTTAAAAATGTGTTATCCAAATGTGCTGATCAAATCGGCTGGTGGCAAAAACCGGCCAAAGGCAGGTTCCGTGGAGTTGCTTGCTGCATCTATGGGCATTCTTCGTCAATTGTTGCACATGCTATGGAGATATCGGTTAGCAAAGAAAAGCTCGTAAAGATTCACCGCTGTGTTGCCGCGGTTGATTGCGGGCTGGTTATAGACCCTGACGGGCTGAAGGCCCAGGTGGAGGGCAGCCTGGTTTGGGCTTTAAGTGGTATATTTAAAAATGAAATAACAGTTTCCAACGGAATAGTCGATCAGCAATCGTTTGCGGATTACCAGGTTTTGTGTATAAACGAAATGCCGCCATTTGAGATCATCCTGATTCCGGGAGCTGATAATCCGGGTGGTGGTGGTGAACCCGGGGTTCCATCAGTGGGGCCGGCTTTATGTAATGCCATTTTTGCTGCGACAGGTTTCAGGATCAGGGAATTGCCTGTAAAAAAACATGGATTTCATTTAGTATAATTGTCAATCTATTATGAAGAGAATATTTCTGCTAGTTTTATTCGCGGTGTTTCATTTCAGCGCGTTTTCACAGGGTACCATTATTAAATATTTGTCCGGAACAGATAAAGATAACACCAAACAATGGGATTTTTATTGTACCGGCGGAAGGAATAGTGGGCAATGGACAAAGATCGCGGTACCCTCAAATTGGGAACTGCAAGGCTTTGGTAACTACAATTATGGCCACGACAAAGTAAAGGGCAACGAGCAGGGGCTGTATAAATATGAGTTTTTTGCCGATAGCTGGAAAGACAAGAAGGTATTTATTGTTTTTGAGGGTTCCATGACGGATACCAAAGTATTGATCAATGGCAAACTGGCCGGTCCTGTTCATCAGGGTAGTTTTTACCGGTTTAAATATGATATATCCGGCTTGATTAAGTTTAATGATAAAAATTTACTGGAGGTTACTGTTGATAAAACATCGGCCAATTCATCTGTAAATGATGCGGAACGAAGGAATAGCGATTTTTGGCTGTTTGGCGGTATTTTCAGGCCTGTTTACCTTGAAATTATGCCGGAAACTTTTATTGACCGGGTGGCTATAAATGCAAAGGCAGATGGTACTTTCAGTATGGATGTATATTCGCAGCATTTAAAAGATGATGAAACTGTTGAAGCCCAAATACAAAAAACCAGCAGCGAAAATGTTGGTAAATCATTTTCAGTTACTGCCGATACCACAAAAGAGTTTATTGAATTGAAGCATCAATTTGAAAACCCGTTATTATGGAACGCGGAAACTCCCAATCTATACCAGGTGTTGGTTTCCATAAAAAACAAGCAGGGCGTTATTCACCAAGTTATACAAAAGTTTGGTTTCCGTACGGTTGAACTCAGGGCAAATGACGGCTTTTATGTAAACGGGGTAAAAGTGATCATGAAAGGGAGCAATCGCCATAGCTTCTGGCCTGAAAGCGGACGTACATTAAGCCATGGTATTAATTTAATGGATGTTAACCTGATGAAGGAAATGAATATGAACGCGGTGCGCATGTCGCATTATCCGCCGGATGCTGATTTTTTGGATGTATGCGATTCATTGGGGTTATATGTGTTGGATGAGTTAACAGGCTGGCAGGCAAAATATGATACTGTTGTAGGGCATAAATTGGTAAAGGAAATGGTGGTGCGTGATGTAAATCATCCGTCGATAGTTTTTTGGGATAATGGTAATGAGGGTGGCTGGAATACCGGCCTCGATAACGATTACGCCTTATATGATCCGCAAAAACGTACCGTACTGCATCCTTGGGCAAATTTTAATGGCGCCGACAATCATCATTACCCCGACTATAATTATCTGTTAAAAACAGTTGCTACCGGAAAGGATGTGTTTTTTCCAACGGAGTTTATGCACGGGCTTTATGACGGCGGAGCAGGAGCAGGGCTCGATGATTTTTGGAATGAGATGTTGAAATATCCACACAGCGCCGGGGGCTTTATTTGGGCATTTTTGGACGAGGCTGTTATCCGTACCGATAAAAACGGCATATATGATACGGATGGTAACCATGCCCCTGATGGTATTTTGGGCCCGCATCGTGAAAAGGAAGCCAGTTTTTTTGCCATAAAAGAGATTTGGTCGCCAGTTTATATTGATCCTCAGCCTATTGAAAAAACATTTAATGGTGAGGTGCCGGTTAAAAACAGGTATGAATTTACAAACTTAAGCCGGTGCCGTTTTAAGTGGCAGTTGGTTAAATTTCCATTACCTCAGAACAAAAGCATCAAGGCAACAGTAACAGTAAGTGGTTTCCCGGCACCACTTGAACTGGCTCCCGGTGATAAAGGAATGCTGAAGTTGAATTTACCGGTAACATGGGCAAAAAATGATGCACTTTATTTAACAGCGTATGGGCCAGATAAAAAGGAAATATATACCTGGAGCTGGGCTATAAAATCGCCGCCGGCCGTGGTTGTTCCACCTGTTTCAACTAACAAACAAAACATAACGAGCGACGGTATCGGCAATGACCTGCGGGTAACATGCGATGGAATCAATTATTATTTTGACAAAACAACCGGATATATTGAAAAGGTAGTAAAACGAGCCGGCACAATATCCCTTTCGGGCGGCCCGGCTTTAGCAGGTGTTGAGCTGGAGCTAAAACAATTCAAGTACGAAAGCTTTAATGGGCAATATGTGGTGCAGGCAGATTATCAGGGTGCCGGGGAATTGCACGTGAAATGGATTTTTAAACCCGGCCACCCTGTTAAACTGGAGTACAGCTATACGCAAACAGGTGATGTCGATTATATGGGGATCATTTTCAATTATCCCGAAGAAAAGATCACAGGTATGAAATGGCTTGGCCGCGGCCCGTACCGTGTTTGGAAAAATAGGCTAAAAGGCCAGCAGTTTGGCGTTTGGCAAAAAGATTATAATAATTCCATAACTGGTGAGACCTGGGGCTATCCTGAATTTAAAGGCTACCATGCTGAAGTTAACTGGGTGGTTATTGAAAATAAGGAATCGCCGTTTACGGTTTACACGACCGATAAAAATATGTACTTGCAAATGCTGCACCCGGCACGTGAAAAGGACGCGCTTGAAAATAATAATGTTGAACCCGCATTTCCGGCCGGAAGCATTGGGTTTTTAAATGCGATCAGCCCTATTGGCACCAAGTTTCATGCAGCAAATATGATGGGACCCCAGGGGCAGAAGAATCATGTAAGCGGTGAATTCAGCGGAACATTGTGGTTTGATTTTGGTCATTAATCAACCCTGTGTCTGTAAGTAAAGGCATATCTGGAGCGACGGTAGCACCTCCAGTTTGTTTATCGAGTAGGACTTGCCGCTGCAACTTTTATTTCGGAAGACGAATAAATTAATTCATGCAAATCAATTTAATTAAATCCTCATAAATGAAACACATACAACGCTCTATTAACCGCTGGTTATTCCACACCGTATCATTAATGGTACTGATGCTTTTATTGATTTCGGGCCAACGGTCAATTGCCCAGGTAACAAATGATGGAAGTAAGCAGGCTGCTCCGCAAGTTTTACCCGGTAAAGGCATTAAGCAATACGATTTTTTTTACGCCGGAGAAGATAAATCACGTAAAATGTATATTGTGCATAAGGGAAAGGTTGTATGGTCATATATTGACACAACGGGTAACGGCGAGATCAGTGATGCTTCCTTACTGCCCAATGGCAACGTATTGTTCGCACACCAGTTTGGCATTACGCTAATAAACCATAATAAACAGGTGCTTTGGAATTATGATGCCCCTAAAGGTTTTGAAACACATACTGCCCAGCTAATCGGAGACGATCATGTAATATTCGTTCAAAATGGTAATCCAGCCAAAGTAATTGTGATGAATATTCACGACAATACTATAACCAAGGAATTTGTAATACCCGCGAATACTGGGGTGCATGGACAGGTACGCCATGCCAGGTTAACAGCTGCCGGTACTTACCTAATAGCGCATATGGATTTGGGAAAGATTTGTGAATATGACATTAGCGGGAAACAGCTTTTATCAATTGATTTTCACGGCGTTTGGTCGGCTGTGCCATTAACAAATGGTAACATCCTGGCAACAAACAACTCAAATTTGGTTAAGGAAATTACACGCAGCGGCGATATCGTTTGGGAATATAAACTGGATCAAATACCCGGGTATAAAATAACAAGTCCGCAGGTTTCTCTGCGTTTGCCAGATGGAAATACGCTGATCAATAACTGGTTTAATAAATGGGATAGTAAGTTTGATGCGGCTAATGCCCCAGTACAAGCCATAGAAGTTACACCTGATAAAAAAATTGTATGGGCATTGCGCTCGTGGACAGATCCTATAGACCTGGGCCCATCAACGACCGTACAATTACTAAACATGTCTGGCAGTATGAACGAAGACGTACACTTTGGTGATATTAGATGACCAGGATCGGTTGAAATTAAATATCAATAATGCTTATAAGGGAAAGCCGGTAAATTCATTTAAGATTTTTTACTCATGAAGGAGATCATTGATCAGCCTGCCATCCCTCATCCAATTTTAACAATAGTTCAATATCCTCAAAAGCCATTTTTGTGACTTTATCTTTCTATTCTTTTTAAGCCTATATTAAAGGTGAAGTTTTTATGCGATATGCCAATCGTATCAGGAATACCATTGATATAATTTTTCATGATGGCGTTCACAATTGGCTTGTGGGGCGACGAGATCTCCATAGTTGTCATTTCAGTACCGTCTAAATTGGTAATATAACAGAATGAGCCCTTTTGCTTAGGGAAGATGTAATACAGGCTGTGATCATCCTTACGCAAATAAGCTGCTTGCTCGTTTTTATCAGGCAATAATATCAACTCAAAGTCTTTTTTCAAGGTTTTTATAACCGGCTTTTTGTTCATTTGCTTAACAATATAAAACACCTTAAAGCCACCACCCGGCCTAAATTCAAAATCGAAAAACTTTATTCCCATCTCGTTAGAGAATACCATTCTTATACTGCTATCAGGCAAGGTCTTTATCAGCAATAACCCACTTAAATGGTGGGTGATCACATCTATTTCAGCTTTATAAAGCGCTGATTTAAAATCGGGCCTGAATTTTTCTATAGAATTGATATCACCCGTTGCCGGCTGCAGGTTTTTATAAACAGATGAGCAACCTGTCAGGATAAAAAGACAACTACTTAACAGCAAATATCGCATCGGGGATAGGGGTATTTAATTCTCTGTTTGTAAAGTGGATAATGGTATTATCGCCTGAATTTTCGTTCATTTGAATGGTACTAACCTCATAATCATCTTTGTTAATAACCACATCAATAGTTTTGAAAAACTCTTTTAATGCTTTCCCAACCGGCGACATTTCAACTATATAAGTACCTTTATTTTCATACACCTTAGTTACAAAATCAGGATTACTAAAAACGGTACCCTGCACACAATCAACCGTTATCTTGTTTATTTGCTGGAATAATTTATTTGATTTGGTTGAAACCCTGCTTTCCTTTTGTCCATCCTTAATATACATATTGTCTTTATTCAATATCATCAGGTATTCAAATGGCTTGTTATATTCCATCCTAAGCAAATTGTCTTTCTTGAACCAAAATTTCCCTTTGGATACAATCTTTTCTGAAAGCATACTCAGGTTTTTTTCCTGTGTGAAATCACTTTTTATGGTTTCGGTTTTTTTTGCAATTGCCGCAAACTGATCCTTAAATTTAGCAATATCGGTAACCGGCGTGTACCCGGTAAGCTGGGCCTGAACAGTAAACCCATACATCAATATAAAAAGCACTAAAATTATTTTACGCATACGCTTGCAAATTTAACATTTTATCGAGCCTGATTATCTCATATCCGTTTGCCTGGATATGTTTTATTATGGCAGGCAACACGGCTACAGTTGTATTGCTGGTATCGTGGAACAAAAAAACAGCACCAGGCTTTATTTTGCTGATAACTTTATTTAGCAGTTTCTTTTCGTCTTTTATTACTGTATCCATTGAACGCATACTCCAGCCAACCGGTATATAATTACCCTGAATAATTGCTTTTTTTAGATTAGGGTTAGTAACCCCATAAGGCGGCCTGAACAATTTGGGCGTTTTACCAATCACATTATCCATTGCCTGATCCATCATACGCATATCAGTCAGCATTTTTTTGGCGGAGAACATATCAAACCAAAAATGATGCGAAAAAGTATGGTTGCTGATAAGATGGCCCTCGTCATAAGCTTGTTTTAATATCGCTTCGTTTCCGGCTATACGGCTGCCTATACAGAAGAAGGCGGCCTGGGCATTATTATTCTTTAACAGCTGCAATATTTGCAGCGTATTTTCGGCAACGGGGCCGTCGTCAAAACTAAGTGCTATTACCTTTTTATCAGTTTTTAGAGAACAAATAATAGGGATAAAGAAATTTGACCCTACATAATAGCAGCCATAGAATAATACCAATGAATATACCCCAACTAAAATTATATAAAAATAAACAGGAACGCTATATACCCTTTGCGCAGCCAGACATAACACTACCAGGCTGATAAAAAGTATATTCATATTCCTGAAATTTAGCATGATGATAGTAAAATTAAGGAATGATAAATGTTTTGGTAATGGTTATAGATCAGTACTTTATTTATTTTATTTTTCGGGATCTCCTGATGATCTAATACAGCAGGAACATTATTGGCCTTTATAATATTTGCACCCAGCCAGGTAGCAAAAGCGGTAGAGGTAGGGTATTCCCCGCAGAGGTGTTTATAGTTGACAGATGATATGCCGTTAAAAACCGACTGTTGTAACTGCGCGTAGATCTCATCGTTTTTTAAATCCCCGTTATTGCCAATTATCAGCAGATCAATATCATTGTAATCGATAACCTGGGCCTTTAAAAATGAGCCGATAAATTGTTCTATTTCTGCAATATCATGTGGTTTGTAAAACGTGGAAACGGCATCAATACAAGCAAGGTCATTGGGCGATGATGTATTTTGAAGCAGAAAGAACGCGGCTCCTTCGCCGTTTATGGTACCCTTTGAGTTTGTATTAAATAGGTTGAGGTTTGAAACCGGCTGGCGTTTATATAAGCCCATCCTGCTTAATACGGTATGGCTCATATCCGTTATTTCATCCATGCCGCCTACCAACACATTGGCGGTATTGTTTTCGGCTAACAGCATAATCGCATCCAGCAACGCGTTTTCAAAAGAAGCGCCACCGCTAACAAACGTATTGTTATAACGATTACATTTAATTAATAGAGCTACCTGCGCGCCTATGGTATTATGGGTTGATTGTACGAAGGCAACCGGGGTAACCGGCTCCTCGTCCTGCTGCACCATGTTAGTTAAAAAAATGCCGGTATCTTCCAGGCACCCATATGCAGTACCGGTAACTATTGCATCGGGGCTGGTTATTTCCGCATCTTTTAAACAGGCTAACGCGCTTGCCACGCTCATTTTTATGATCCTGCTCATCCTTCGGATCAACCTCGGGTCTATCGCTTCATTATAATCTGGCTCTATACTTGTTAACCGGCCCTCATTATACTCAGCAAGCTCATTTAAAAACAAGGGGTTATTAAATGTTTTTTGCGGCGATATGGTTATTGCTGACCTGATATACGTCTTCATCATTTATAGTTTTGAAAAGATAAGTGATGAACAATTACCGCCAAAACCAACAGAATTAGATAGCACATGCTTAAGACCCGGCTGTTTTGAAAATGCTGTTTCAGGAGCAAAAGGAAAATCCACCATTGGGTTTTGCAGGCGCAGATTAGGGTAAACTATTCCCTGTTGTATTGCCAGTGCCGAAAATACCGCCTCGATACCGGCGCTGGCACCAAGCGTATGCCCTGTAAATGATTTTGTAGAGCTCATTTTAGGGTAATGCGGGTGAAATAATCGTTGTATAGCAGCTCCTTCAGAACTATCATTGTTTTGAGTCCCTGTGCCGTGAAGATTAATATAATCAATAGCCTCTGGTTGCAAGCCACTCATTGCTAATGCGCCTGCCATGGCCATATACGGCCCGTCGCCATTAGTTGATGTTGATGTTTGATGATAGGCGTCATTAGCATTAAAATAACCGCTGAGAGTGCAATAAGGGGCCTGCTTTAATGATGCTGCCACACGTTCAGATACCATCACAATATATCCCGCGCCTTCACCCAGGTTTAAGCCATTACGTTTTTCATCAAATGGTTTGCAATATTGATCATCGAGCACCATAAGGGTGTTAAAGCCATTGAGCGTAAATCGGGTTAGGGCATCTGTGCCCCCCGCAACTACCACATCAAGAATATTGTGTTTGATTAAGCGCGCGCCGTACATAATGGCATTTGCCGATGATGAACACGCGGTGCTGATAGTGCTGATGTGATTTTTGATCCCTAACTTTTCGGCAACCATTGTAGTGATATTGCCGCATTCGTGGTTAATTACATCCCTAAGCCTGCCTTTGCTGTTATCAGCTAAAAAACTGGTAAAAAAATCTTCGGTTTTGTCTATGCCGCCTGCGGTTGATGCTGAAACAAAGCCTGTGCGTAAGCCTGGAAGATCCTTAACACCTGAATTATCCCACGCTTCCCGGGCGGCTATCATGCTTAACATAGCGGTGCGGCTGGCTGAGGGTGCAAAACCCGAAATTGCCGATAGCTCAGTGTTACTTAACTTAACTTCGGCGACTGGTAATAGATCGCGATGATTAGTGCTTAGATAATTAATTTTATCAATCCCTGCTTTTTCGTTCTCCAATGAATCCAGGCACTCAGCTACATTATTGCCAATGCCCGAAATTACGCCAATCCCAACTACAAAAACAGCGGTATTCATTTTAAGCGGTCTGTGCCGTGTTGGCTGTTATAAATTCGGCCATAGACCTTACCGACTTAAACACTTTTAATCCATCTTCGGGATTAGAAACCCTGAGTTTATATTTCTGTTTCAATAATACGATCAGCTCTAATACATCTAAGGAGTCAAGTCCTAAACCAGCGCCAAACAGCGGTTCGTCGTCACCGATATCTTCTTTTCTTATCTTCTTCAATTTTAATTGCTCAACGATCTGGATTTTCAAATCAGCTATTAACTCTTCCATGTATTTACCAAATTAATCTATATTTCTTCATCAGCCAGCATTTCCAATTCAATGGTGCGGGCTAATTTTTTCAATGCAACCTCGTGGTTTCTTACAAAAGGATTTTGTTTATCCCATACATAACCTGCCAATACAGAACAGATCATTTTTTTAACTTCATTATTTTGCTTCTTCGCAAAAAATATGGTATCAAGTGTACCCTCATACCACGCCATTACGTAAGAGCGAAAAGTGTTTACTCCCTGCAACATGTGCTTTGTATATTCTTGTTCCCAATCTACGGATTCCCCGTTTAGTTGGCGGATCACCAGATTGGCCGCGGTTTGACTTGATACCGTTGCTAATGTAACCCCGGATGAAAAAATGGGGTCCAAAAATTCAGTTACGTTGCCGGTTAATACAAAGCCCTCGCCATGAAACTGATTGGTAGTGGTCGACCACGATTCCAAAATCCTGGGATCGAATACAAACTCAACATCTTTTAGGCGTTCGGCCAGGTACGGCTGTGTTGCAATTATTTCACGCAGTACCTGCTCGTTATTACCCTCGTAACTGCTGAAAAACTCGGGATCGCCTACAAAACCAACTGAAGTAACCCCGTTTGAAAACGGAATAACCCAAATCCAAACCCCGGGTTTGTGTACAACTATGGTGATACGGTTAGGCTCATCAACCATTGAACGTTTTAAATCAACCGTATGGGCAAATAAAGCTTTGCGCGGGGCTAAGTTTGATGGCCTGTCAAGGTTAAACAATCTTGGTATTACCCGGCCATAGCCACTGCCATCAATAATAAACCTGGCTGCAATCTCTGTTTTGTTGCCGTTAATATCCTCAACCGTAGTTACAGAGTTTGAACCATTAAATGTAATACCAGTTACAGCAGTTTCATAGCTAATAGGCACACCCATCTTTTCAACTGTATCAGCAAGTGTTTTGTCAAATTCGGCACGCGGTACCTGCCAAGTCCAATTCCAGCCGGGGGTAAACTGATCGGCAAAAAAATAATCGCAGATCTTTCCGTCTTTTACAAACTTAGCTCCCGATTTTTCCTGGAAACCCTTTTCTTTCAGCGCGTCAACAAAGCCAGCTTCGGTAAGCGCCTCCATGCAGCGCGGTAATAGGCTTTCGCCTATTACAAACCTCGGGAATTTTTGTTTTTCTACAATCTTTACCTTAAACCCAGCTTTATTAACTATCGAGGCTGCTACAGTACCTGCCGGGCCCGCGCCTATTACCAAAACATCTACTTTCTCTATACTCATTGTATTAATGGGTTTTGAATACCTGCTACAGCTTTATCTGGCAGCAGTTTCATGTAAGCCCTGTAGCACTTTCCAATCCTGAAAAAACTCGGGATTAATTAGCTGAAGGGTAAAGTTATCCTTACTTAAAAATACCTGTGTAGTTGAGCCGGTTACTACCAGTTCACCTGTAACTGCATTCAGTAGGCGATAGTTAAAGTTTATCTTAGCAGGCTCGCAAGGGGTATAAGTGGTTTCTATTATTATCCTGTCGCCGTATCGTAAAACGCGTTTATAATCGCACTGGATACTCACAATAGGCACAACATATCCCTGTTTGTAAAAATCGAGGTAACGCAGGTTATGTTCTTTGCCGAACGCCTCACGACCATCTTCAAAATATTGCACGTAATGCCCGTGCCATACAATACCTAATGAATCTACCTCGCTGAACTTTACGTCTTGCTCTATTGTATTTATCAGACTTTTTTCCAACTTATCTTTACGCAATGATTAATAACAATATGGACAGTTAGTTTTTACTCCACTTTTTGAAATCAGACTCCATGTTCTTTAGCGTAGTGTACAATGGTTTAGCCCAATAATTCCTGAATCCAAAGCCACCCGGAGGGTTTGTTTGGTATGTGGTAAAAAGAACAGTTTTTGATTTCATATCAACAAAAGTTACCCATATACCCATCGAGCTTATGCCTTTGCTCATTCCTTCGGCAAAAAATATCAGCCCAATGCCGTCATTTTTCTGGAAATCATAATTTTTTACAAGGTTGGCTATAGCTGCTTCATTCAGCAGTTTAAAATCACTTGGGCTATTTGAGTAAAAATCCTTTTTGGTAAGCTGTTTATTTGCCTGTAAAGTTACGTCGATATCATATTTTACCGATTCGCGGTGTGTTGCCTTCGCAACATCATATTTCTTTTGTTCATTAATAAAAAGATAATTCCATGATGAAACATAGGTGTCCCTGAACTCATCATTTGATATATTAACATCCTTTGATGTGGCGGAGCCTATGAATTTGGTTTGAGAATAATCAACCCCAAGCCATGTAATAGGCACTTTTGTATCAAATACATCAGCTTTTGATTGTGCTAAAAGCGATTGCGCGTTTGTAACAATTAACACTAAGGCTACAAACCATTTAATTTTTGCGATATGTTTCATAATTTAAATTATTCTGATTTTTATTTTTTGATAAATATTTTCATTTCACAAGTTGCAAGTAACTCCTCATTACATTTAATAATTCCTGATACGATAGTTACATCAAAAATTTGCATTTTAATAATTACTGTAGTCTCTATAATATCACCTACTTTTGGCAATGCAAAAATTTCCAGGTTTTTAACACCGGCTATGTATCCAACTAAAACTGGTTCGTTGTTTTTTAGTGCAACATAACCTGCCCCAGCCGCTGCCGTTTGCGCAATATTTTCCATTAAGCCAGCTTCACTTAATTCCCCGTTATAAACAAGTACGTTTTCTGCCCTAACTTGTAATGTTGTGCTTGAGCAGGTGTCATCACAGCCAACTAACTTGTCAATCATCACAAAAGGTGGCCTTTGCGGGATATACGAGGTTATATTCTTTTGCAATATACTCATTTTATCTACTGCCAAAAGTTGTAATAGTTATACCACTGGTCGGGATATTGCCTCACTTTACGTTCCATATCGCTCACAAAATCTGTTACCATTTGTTCTATTCCGTTATCCTTTTCCAGGTTTGGATATTCCTTTACCTCGCTGGCAAAAAAATGATAATGGAAAGTGCTTTCCTTCATGCCATATACAAATGAAACAGGTACCTGAAATTTAGATGCCAGCATAAACGGCCCCATCGGAAATCTCGCATCTGCACCTAAAAAATTCCTGGTTATGGTTTTATTGCCTTCCAAAAACCTATCGGCAGGCATACATACCAGTTCATCGTTTAAAAAGGCATCGCTTATTTTGAAAATATGCGACATATCATCCTTAATGACAATAAAATTTACGCTGCTTTTACCGGTCACCGATTCTATATATTCTTTTATGCCCTCATCTTCGCCATCAAAAATCACAATATTGATGCGGGCATCTATTTCATTTAATAAATGAGTAGCCGCCTCCCAATTGCCAATATGGGATGTTAGTAGCAACCCGCCTTTTTTTAATGCGGCAATGCGATGTAAATTATCAATGCCATCAAGATTAAAGGTAAATTTATTAGGGATGCCCGACATTACAACAACCTTATCAATAAGGCTTTGCCCCAGCAGGTTATAATTTATATATACTTTATAAAGCGACTTTATAACACCGTAATTATGCCTTTTGTGAAAGTAATTAAAGGTGCTTTTTGTGGATTTATAGGAGAATATTAAATAATAAAAAGTAACAAACCAAAGCAGTACATACGCAGGTAAAACGCCCCCTATTTTTAGGATAAAAACAAAGACCCTATAACCTAAAGGCTTTCCTTTTGATTTACCTTGCCAGGTTGACATTATACCAGTTCCTTTTGGCTGCTGGTTATAACATAATCATAAAAGTCCTGAAAGGTGACGATATTGATAAAGTCTTCTGGTTTTACTTTAAACGGAAAATTGCTTTCAATTACTACAACAAGGTCAATGTAGTCCAGGCTGTCAAGGTCAAGCGTGTCTTTCAGATTAGCATCCGGAAGCATTTTATCAGCATCAATTTCAAATTCTTCAGCCAAAAAGCTATTTATCTTTTCAATAATCTCTTCATTCTGCATAGCGGCGTAGGTTTAATTTAGTTTTTTAATTATTAGGGATGAGTTTGTTCCTCCAAAACCAAAGGAGTTTGACAAAAATACGTTTATTTCTTTTTCAATTGTTTTTTTCGCGATGTTCAGTTTAGCCGAATCCTCATCAGGGGTTTCGAAATTGATGTTGGGTGCGATGAATGAGTTTTTCATCATCAGCATTGAATACACAATTTCACTGGCACCGGCCATCCAGCATTCATGTCCGGTCATTGATTTGGTTGAGCTAACCAAAGGGTTGCTTGCACCAAAAACCTCATAAATAGCCTTCGCTTCGCTTGAATCGCCCGCAGGGGTTGATGTAGCGTGTGCATTTATATAATCAATTTCGGCAGCACTCAAGGCGGCATCTTTTAATGCCATTGAAAGGGATCGTACCGGACCCTCCACTGTTGGGTTTGATATGTGGGCACCATTTGATGAAAACCCATAACCTATTACTTCGCCTAAAATGGTCGCGCCTCTTTTGGTTGCAGATTCCAGGCTTTCTAAAATAACAGTTGCCGCGCCACCGCTGGGTATAAGCCCGTCGCGACCGCGGTCAAATGGCCGGGATGCTTTGGATGGGTCTGCTTCATTAACCGAAAATGCCGACAAAGCATCAAAACTGCCCATAGCAAATTGATTGATCTCCTGGGCACCACCGCAAATAATACAATCCTGCAGGCCTGTTTTTATAAATTGATAAGCCACCCCAATTGAGTGCGACCCGCTTGCACAAGCGGCACTAATGGTGAAGTTTATTCCCTTTAATTTAAATATGGTAGCCAGGTTCATGGTTACGGTTGAGTTCATGGTTTGAAACACGGCACCAGAACCGATCATCATTGTATTTTTTTTCTCGCGGATAATATCTGTAGCGTCAATAATGGCTTTTGCAGAGCTGTCATTACCATAAAGTATCCCAACTTCATTTTTATTAAGGTAATCCTGGTCAATACCGGCCTGTGCTAAAGCTTCAATCGTAGCAACGTAGGCATATTCTCCCTGTTCAGGAAGCATAATGCGTGATCGCCTGTCTAAAAGCTCTTTTAAATTCGGTTTTTCAACAAAACCGGTTAAACCTGAGCGGTAACCAAACTCCTTCCTCTCCCTGTCAAGTATTATTCCCGATTGCCCCTGGTAAAGTGATTTACTCACTTCGTCAAGGTTTTTACCTATACATGAATAGATACCTATACCTGTAATTACAACCCTATTCATACACTATAATCTTCGTTGTTTTAATTTAGTTGTTATAAAAATACAAAAGCGCCTTAAAGTTCAAAACAATTTATCATTATAATTGTATTAATCGCTCGGCTCGAAGAATATTAGGAGTATAAACCACCATTAATCGATAATATTTCACCGGTAATATAGGCCGCCCCTGCTGATGCCAGGAACCCTACGGCATGCGCCACTTCCTCGGGTGTACCAAATCTTTTAACCGGGATCATTGACCTGAGTTCTTTTTCATCAAGCCCTTCGGTCATATCTGTTTTAATGAAACCTGGAGCAACCGCGTTTACGGTTATACCGCGGCGACCAACTTCCTGCGCTAACGCTTTGGTGGCACCAATTACACCTGCCTTAGCAGCCGAGTAATTGATTTGCCCCGGCAACCCCTTTAAGCCTGATAAGGATACTACGTTAACTATACGGCCATATTTCCTGATTAACATATCGTTTAACACCAACCGGGTAACATAAAAAAAGCCGTCGAGGCTGGTTTTTATTACATTATCCCATTGCTCATCCTTCATCCACATCATTAGCACATCATCCTTAACACCTGCATTATTTATAAGCGTTTCAATATATTTTTCGGTATTTGTTTCAATCCAGGTACCCAGTATTGTATTGATATCATTCTTATCGGCAACATCAAACTTTAACAGCTCGCCATCGCCGCCATTTTCTTTTATCTGGTCGAGGGTTTTATTGGCTTCAGCTTCATTCGCCTTGTAATTAACCAAAACATAGTAGCCCATTTTAGCCATTTCATAGCAAATAGCTCTTCCAATACCTCTTGATCCACCGGTTACTAATGCGCATTTCATATATTTATACTTAAAAGAGATGTTATGATTTAAATGTGATATTAAGGTTTTAATTAAGGCGGGGTTTGCCATTAATCAGGTTTATTACAATTTGCCGATCTACAGCTTTTTAACTTTTTTACTAATGATAATTTACAAATTGTGACTCAAAGAATTTTTGCAAAAATAGGTCAAATATTTCAAATTTAAAAGGTTAACTTCATTGAGAGGCTAATGTAAGAGAGTGAATAATAACAAATAAGCATCACATTACGCTACAGTTAACCCGGCAGATCATAAAAATAAGTTAGGCAAAAAAAAGCCATATTGCTAAAACTTAATTAAATTTGCAAAGTAAAATAACGGTACCCCTATACCTCAAACTTTTGTCAAGCATGTTTTTTTATCGATTCTTCAGTCCAATACCTTAGTACAGATTTATTAGCCGATGAACGATTTAGAAACAATTACCAAAAAGTTTGACGATTTAAAAGTCTGCGTAATTATACCTACTTATAACAACGCAGGCACCCTTGCCCAAATTATTACAGATGTGGCCAGGTATACCACACAGATTATTGTGGTAAATGATGGGTCGACTGATGATACCACTCAAATAGTAAAGGGCTTTCCATTTGTACAGCTTATAAGTTACCCGGTAAATGTTGGTAAAGGCTGGGCACTGCGCAAAGCATTTAAATTTGCTGTAGCCCAAAATTATGATTACGCGATAACCATCGACTCCGACGGGCAGCATTTTGCTACCGACTTGCCTGCTTTTATTGATAAGCTTGCAGACGCACCCAATGCTATTATTGTAGGCTCCCGCAATATGGATCAGGCTACAATACCCGGCAAAAGCAGTTTCGGGCATAAGTTTTCCAACTTTTGGTTTAAGGTTGAAACCGGGATCGATTGCCCCGATACGCAATCAGGCTTTCGTTTATACCCCTTGCAGTTAATTAAAAACATTAATTTTATTACCCGTAAATACGAGTTTGAAATTGAGGTGCTGGTTAAGTCGGCATGGAAAGGCATTGCGCTGGATGCTGTACCGGTAACTGTTCATTATGCGCCAAAGGAGACACGAATTTCACATTTCAGGCCATTCCAGGATTTTTCGCGGGTTAGCATTTTAAATACCTTTTTGGTAATTATAGCATTTGCCTATATAAAACCCCGTGATTTTTTTCGGGCACTTTTTGGTAAAAAAAAAAGTAGACAGGAACTCTTCGACCAGCTATTAAACCTTAATCAACCCGATCATCTTAAGGCTCTATCAATTGGGATAGGTGTTTTTTCGGGTATACTGCCTGCATGGGGCTTCCAGATGTGGATAGGGCTGTTTATTGCTGTAGTTTTCAGGCTAAACAAGGCCTTGGTTGTTATTGCATCAAATATCAGTATCCCACCCATGATCCCGTTGATCATTTTCCTTAGCTATAAAACAGGCGGCCTATGGCTGGGTAATAAAACTTCGGATATGGCTTTTAGCTTTCATATCACATTAAAATCAATTAGCCAGCATATTGAGCAATATATTTATGGCAGCATTACGCTGGCTGTTATTGCGGGCTTGTTGGCCGCATTATTAACCTTTATCTCACTCAGGCTGTTTAAAAGAAAAACAGTTTCGGCTTTTTAAGTACATGGAAAAAAGCCTGTTAATTATTTATCACTATTTCGCAAAGAACCGCAGGGCCTTTTACCTGGTTTTTGCAGCTACATTTCTGTTTATCACCTACTTTGCATTACAGGTAAAGTTTGAAGAGGATATCTCGAAAATAATACCCAAGGATAAAAAGATAGAGAAACTTAACGAGATCTTTCAAAACTCCAAGTTTATAGATAAGCTGGTGATCATGGTATCATTAAAAGATACCACTGCGCAAAATCCGGATAGCCTGGTAGCCTACGCCGATGTGTTTGGCGCTGCAGTGCAGGATAAGCTTGCCCCTTATATCAGAAAGGTAAATTTCAGGATAGATGATGAGATTGCCTTAAAGCTGTTTGAAACTATAAGCCAACGGTTACCTATTTACTTAAATGAAAAGGATTATTTAACCATTGATACCCTTATAACCCCTGAAAAGGTTAAGGCGACACTGCAGTCCGATATCAGAACGCTTTCATCGCCGGCAGGTATAGCGCTTAAAAAGATCATAGTTAATGACCCTGTAGGATTGTCATTTATCGGCCTGAAAAAATTACAACAATTACAGTACGACAAAAACTTTGAGCTGTACGATGATTATGTAATTACCAAAGACCATAAAAGCCTGTTAATGTTTATCACCCCGGCATACCCGCCAAATAATACCGGGAAGAACACGCTGTTTTTAAAGGGACTTGACAATATTTTAAATGATTTAAACAGCAAGGGTTTTAAAAATATAAATGCCTCTTACTTTGGTGCCGTTGCCGGTTTTGTGAGCAATGCCTCGCAACTGCGGCAGGATACAAACCTTACGCTCGGCATTACGGTAGTAGTGCTGGTTTTATTTTTGGGCTTGTATTTCCGTAAGAAAAGAGCACCGTTTATCATTCTTATCCCCGTTTTGTTTGGTGCCCTGTTCTCATTAACCATTATTTACTTTGTTAAGGGAAGCCTTTCAGTTATAGCCTTGGGTACAGGTTCGGTGGTGTTGGGTATCGCTATCAATTATTCGCTGCACGTATTTAACCACTACCGGCATACAAAAAGTATTGAACAGGTAATTAAGGATCTTACGCTTCCATTAACCGTAGGTAGCTTTACCACCATAGGCGGCTTTTTTTGTCTGGAGTTTGTACAATCCGAAATGTTAAAGGACCTGGGCCTGTTTGCCGGGTTTAGTTTAATAGGGGCTTCCTTATGTTCGTTGATTTTTCTGCCGCAATTTATTTCTACTAAGAAAGAGCAGTCTCAGCACAAAATAATACAGTTTTCGTGGATCGATAAGATGGCTTCTTATAATCCCGAGTATAATAAGTTTATAGTTATAGGCATTATATTACTTACTGTAGCCTTTGGGTATACTGCAAATTATGTAACCTTTGAATTTGATTTGGCCGACATGAGCTACATGACGCCCAAACTAAAGCTGGCCGAAGCTAAACTTAACCGGATCAATAAATTCTCACTACAATCTGTTTACCTGGTTACCGAAGGTAAAACGCTGGATGATGCCCTGGTTAATAATGAAAAGCTATCAGCTGAAATTGAGGTGCTGAAGCAAAAGAATATCGTAATAAAGTATTCAGGGGTTTCATCGCTCATTATTTCCGACTCATTACAAAAGGAAAGGATTGAACGGTGGAATAAGTATTGGACACCCGAAAAAAAGAAACAATTATTTGCCACGCTTGAGCAACAAGGTATTGCCATGGGTTTTAAGGCAGCTGCCTTTGATAATTTTAAGGCCCTGCTTAACAAAGATTACCCTATAGGAGATAAGCAGAACCTGGCCGCCATAAGGAAAAGTTTTCTTGACGATTTTATTAATGAAAAGCCAGGCCACTCAACCGTAGTTACGCTGGTGCAAACCACGCCAAAAAACAAAGCGGCAGTGTATGATGCCTTTAAGGATAACCCCAATGTAACTGTTGTTGATAAGCAATATATAACCACTAAACTGGTTCAGATCATCAATTCGGATTTTACCCGGATTGCGGTAATGTCATCCCTACTGGTGTTAATTGTGCTGTGGTTAACCTATGGCCGTATAGAGCTCACATTGGTTTCCTTTATCCCTATGTTTATATCAATGATATGGATACTCGGTATAATGGGAATATTCGGCATAGGGTTTAACATTATCAATATTATTATCTCGGCCCTTATTTTTGGTTTGGGCGATGATTACAGCCTGTATATTATGGATGGGTTGCTGCAGGAGTATAAAACCGGCAAAAAGATACTTTCATCCTACAAAACATCCATCTTTCTTTCAGCTATTACTACTATAACAGGTTTGGGGGTGTTGATATTCGCCAGGCACCCGGCATTAAAATCAATAGCGTTTATTTCTATAATAGGTATCTGCTGCGTTGTTATAATGGCGCAGATCCTGATCCCGTTCCTGTTTAATATACTGGTAAGGAACCGCACCGAAAAGAAACGATTCCCCTGGACGTTTACCGGCTTTTTGAAAAGCATTTTCGCTTTCTCCTATTTTGTTACCGGCTGCATTTTGTTAACCATTTTAGGGTTCCTGTTTAAACTAAACCCCTTTAATAAAGAGAAAGGTAAATTCGTTTATCACTATATCCTTTCAAAATTTACCAAGTCGATGATTTACATTATGATGAATGTAAAAAAGGAGATCATTGACCCTCAGCACGCAAATTTTTCAGACCCGGCAGTAATTATCTGTAACCACCAATCTTTTCTTGATATACTGTCGATGGTTATGCTGCACCCTAAACTCATATTATTAACAAATAACTGGGTATGGAACTCGCCTGTGTTTGGGGCAGTAGCACGTATGGCAGATTTTTACCCGGTGGCTAATGGTGCCGAAAATAGCATTGAGCTATTAGCGGACAGGGTAAAACATGGCTATTCGGTAGTAATATTCCCCGAAGGTACCCGGACGGTGGATGGTGAGATCAAAAGATTTCACAAAGGTGCATTTTATCTTGCGGAGCAATTGAATATTGACATTTTACCTGTATTGATACATGGCACAGGCTACACCATGACCAAAGGTGACTTTTTATTGAAGGATGGAAAAATAACTATTAAATACCTACCAAGAATAAAGCAGGGCGATACGCAGTTTGGAACCGGCTACTCGGAAAGAACTAAACTGATAGGCCGCTATTTTAAAGATGAGTATAAAAAACTGAGCATAGCTATTGAGCAACCAGCTTATTTTAAAGAGCAACTGATATATAACTACCTTTATAAGGGCCCATTACTGGAGTGGCAGCTAAAAATAAAACTATGGCGCGAGAAAAATTACCAGCTTTTTCATGAGCTTTTACCTGCAAAGGGTAAAATGCTTGATATTGGAAGCGATTACGGCTTTATGACCTATTTGCTGCACTTTGCATCAAAAGAGAGAGAGTTTACAGGTGTTGATAATGATGAGGAGAAGGTTGAAATGGCCAATAACTGCTTTAGTAAGGATAACAAAATAAATTTTATTTTTGCAGACATATTGGAGTTCCCGTTTGAAAGTTATGATGCCATAATTATGGCCGATGCCCTGGCCGGCGTACAACAGGCAGATAAAAAACTGATAATTGAAAAGTGTATAAGCCACCTAAACCCCGAAGGGCGGCTTATTATAAGGACTGATAATAAAGAGCTAAACCCAAAAGAAAAAAGCGCATCTTATCTTTCGGGGCAACTGGTGGAGGATGTGGCAGCGGCTAATCATATGCAATGTGCCGTTATAAACCAGGTGAAAAATACAACTGATATTGTTTTTGTAATAAATAGGGGCGGCTAAATTAAAATGGAGAATTTTGATATTCTAATAATCGGAAGTGGCATGGGCGGGCTGGTATGTGCCGATATTTTAGGCCGTGAGGGTTTTAAAGTTTGTGTGCTCGAAAAAAACCAGCAAATAGGTGGTAGCCTGCAAACCTATGTGCGCGATAAGGTGATTTTTGATTCAGGTGTACATTACCTGGGCGGCCTTTCAAAAGGGCAGAATCTTTACCAGATATTTCAATACCTGGGTATTATGGATAAGCTTAAATTACAACAACAGGATGTTGATGTTTTTGACCGCATACTGATTGAAGGTGATGATAATGTTTACGATTTTGCACAGGGATACGAAAATTTTATAGCCAAATTACTGGTCAATTTCCCGGATGAAGAAGAGGCTATACGTACTTACTGCGATAAGATAAAAGAGATTTGCAGCAAATTTCCGCTATACAATCTACGTTCGTCAAATGATTTTAACGAAAAATCGGACGTATTGGAGATTGATACGGAGGCCTACATAAATTCAGTTACCAGCAATACTAAATTGCAGGGGATCCTCGCTGCTAACAACGCGCTATATGCCGGTCAGGCTGATAAAACCCCATTATATGTTCATGCGTTGATACTGAACAGTTATATTGAAAGTTCGTGGAAATGTGTAGATGGCGGTTCGCAAATAGCGAAGCTGCTGGCAAAAAATATAAAGGAAAACGGCGGGAAGATCATCCGTAATTGTGAGGTTAAAAAGATTGTAGAAGAGAACGGACTGGCTAGTTATGTTGAGCTAAAAGATGGCGCTAAAATGTACGCCAAATACTTTATCTCAAATATGCACCCGGTTAAAACCCTCGAGATCACAGATACGCACCTTATAAAAAATGCCTATCGTAACCGTTTAAAAAGCCTGGAAAACTCTACATCGGCATTCACGTTAAATATTGTTTTTAAGAAGGATACCTTTAAATATATAAAACATAATTTTTACTGCGGCCGGGAAGGGTATGTTTGGACTACCGCCGACCATACAGAAGAAAATTGGCCATTGGGTTATGCTATATTTTGCGGCGCTTCGTCCAAATCGCCCGAATATGCCGACGGCTTATCCATACTCAGTTATATGAGGTTTGAGGAAGTGGCGCAGTGGAAAGATACCTATAACACAGTATCAGATATAAATGACCGGGGAGAAACCTATAATCAATTTAAAAAACGCAAAGCCGAAATTTTACTGGATGCTGTTGAAAGAAAATTCCCGGGATTAAGGGATTGTATAAAATCGTACTACGTAGCCACCCCGCTATCATACCGCGATTATATTGGTAATGACGATGGATCACTTTATGGTATAGTAAAAGATTATAAGCATACCTTAAAAACCTTTATATCGCCCCGCACTAAATTGCCTAATTTATACTTAACGGGTCAAAACCTTAATCTGCATGGTATACTGGGCGCATCTATGAGTGGTATTGTTACCTGCTGCGCTCTATTGGGTAATGATAGCGTTATAACTAAAATAAGAAATGCCTGAGAAAAAAACCATACTGCAAAAGCTGTTGAAATGCATTCTATATGTGTTTCTGGGCTTTGTTGCTTTGTTTTTAATACTGGCTGTTTATTTGTATTGCGTGGCTATTGATTATCCACCAAAACCAAAAGACATCAGCAGCGAAAAATTGGTGCGGAGTGAGCCTTCGCCGGGATTTTATACGCTTAAAAATAACTGGTTCCGCAAAAGTAAAAGTGGGTTGTATGAATTGTATGTTGAGGGGCAGCCTTTTGAGCGGGGCGTAATCAATGGCAAGCTTACTAAAGAACTTGTAGTAAAGCAGGAAGACTATTTTACCGCCCAGATCGCGAAGATGGTCCCTTCGGAATTTTACCGGTCTTTTCTAAAATATTTTGTTGCCTGGTTTAACCGTGATCTATCCAAAAATGTAACCGAAGAATATAAAGAGGAGATTTATGGCATATCCCAATCTGCCTCGGATAAATATCAATATATCGGCTCTAACTATCAACGTATCCTGAATTATCATGGCGCGCATGACATAGGGCATGCTTTACAGGGTATGGCTTTGGTAGGCTGTACATCATTCGGCACCTGGGATGCGAGGTCACAGGATAGTACAATGATCATCGGTCGTAATTTTGATTTTTATGTGAACGATGATTTTGCCATTGATAAGATCGTCGCTTTTTATAACCCTGCACAGGGGTATAAATTTATGACGGTTACCTGGGGCGGGTTTATAGGCGCAGTTTCGGGTATGAATGAGCAGGGTTTAAGCATTACCATTAATGCTGCTAAAAGCACTTTGCCAACAGGTGCCGCTACCCCGGTGTCATTGGTAGCCCGCGAAATTTTGCAGTATGCGAAAAATATTAATGAAGCTATTCAGATCGCCAAAAAAAGGAAGATGTTTGTGTCTGAATCCTTGCTGATAGGATCCGCAAATGATAAAAAGGCAGTTGTTATTGAAAAAACGCCTACAACATATGATGTTTATGACCCGAATAGTAATTATATAGTTTGCACTAACCATTTCCAGGGCAAGGGATTGGTTCATACAAAAGAGAATATCGAACAGATGAACAACAGCGCATCATTTTACCGGTATAATCATTTAATGGACCTGTTAAAAAACAATGGTAAAAATACCGTTCAAAAAACCGTTGATATATTAAGAGATACCAAAGGGTTAAATAACGCTAATATTGGTATCGGCAACGAGAAATCGATTAACCAGTTTATTGCCCACCATTCCATTGTTTTTGAGCCCCAAAAATTAAAGGTATGGGTTTCAACATCGCCATGGCAACTGGGAGAATTTGTGTGTTACGATCTGAAAAAGGTTTTCGCCCTGGAGGGAATGAAAAAAGACCAGGAAATTATAGACAGTAACCTTACCATAGCCCCCGATACTTTTTTAAATACGCAGACCTATAAAAACTTTGTAGCTTACAGAAATATTGTAAAGCGGGTAAACGATAACAAAACGGTTGACCCGGACAGCTTAATTATTAATGATCCGCAATACTATAACGCCTATATAGTTGCCGGCGACTACTCGTTTAAGCTGAAGCAATACAATAAGGCACGTGGTTACTATCAACAGGCTTTAACCAAAGTTATCGCCACAAAAGAGGAAGAGGAATCTGTAAAACAGAAAATCATAAAATGCAATAAAAAAGCAAGCGGATAATGAATAATAACATTTGGGATCATGCGCTACAGCAGTTGCACTTGCCTTTCACTAACCCGGTGCTTATTTTTACACTCGTACTTTTTATAATCCTGCTTGCGCCAATTTTAATGGCGAAGATCAGGGTGCCTGATATAGTAGGGTTTATTATTGCCGGAACCATCATTGGGCCTTACGGATTAAACCTGCTTACCAAAAACTTGGCGGTTGAGCTTTTCGCTACCATAGGGCTTTTATATATTATGTTTATCGCCGGTATTGAACTTAACCTTACCGAGTTTAAAAGGCAGCAGCACAAAAGCCTGATCTTTGGTTTTTTAACCTTTTCAGTACCTATTGTTATTGGTTTCCCCGTTTGTTATTATTTGTTGGGATATCCGATGATTACCTCCCTGCTTACAGCAAGTATGTTTGCTACCCATACCTTAGTAGCTTACCCTATTGTAAGTAAATACAAAATATCTGAAAACGAAGCAGTATCAGTGACCGTTGGTGGCACGATATTAACGGATACAGCAGTTTTAATTATACTCGCGGTAATTATAGGTGCCAAAAATGGTGGCTTAACTTCTGCTTTTTGGCTGCAGTTAATAACTTCCTTTACTGCATTTGTGTTGATCGTTTCTTTAGTTATCCCCCGTATAGCAAAATGGTTTTTCAGTAAGCCCGAAAGCAATAAAACATCACACTTTGTTTTTATACTTACAGGGATGTTCTTTGCGGCATTTTTGGCGCAAATGGCCGGACTTGAGCCCATAATAGGTGCATTTATTGGCGCGCTGGCTTTAAACAGGCTAATACCGAGGCCATCAAAGCTATTCAGCAATATTGAGTTTATGGGTAATTCCATATTTATCCCGTTCTTTTTAATCAGCGTGGGGATGGTGGTTAACCTTCATGTGTTTTTCCGTGGTCCGGGGGCTTTGATTGTAGCTATTAGCCTCACAGTTGTGGCCCTTGTAGGGAAATGGGTATCGGCATTTTTTACCCAAAAAATATTTAGCTATTCGGCTATACAGCGCAAACTTATTTTTGGGTTAAGTAGCTCACACGCAGCGGCAACACTGGCCATTATTTTAATAGGCTATAAAAGTAAAATTATAGATGACGACATCCTGAATGGCACTGTTGTACTTATCCTTGTTACCTGCATAGTGGCCTCTGTTACTACTGAACGCGCTGGTAAAAAGCTTGCCTTAGTCACACTCCTTGAGCCTGCTGATGTTTAACCGGCAAAACGATCAGGCTTTTTTGCTGAACTTTATATAAGTTTGGTTAAAATAGACTAATAATGATAGCAGGTTTAGGTATTGATATAGTTGAAGTGGAGCGTATTGCAGAAAAGATCGAGAAAGATAATGGCTTTCGCGAGTTAGTATTTTCGGCCAAAGAGATAAGCTATTGCGAAAGCAAGACCCACAAGCATGAGCATTATGCCGCCCGCTTTGCTGCGAAGGAAGCATTTTTTAAAGCACTTGGATCGGGCTGGCTTAATGGTACCGCTTTTAACGAGGTTGAAATAATAAATAATGAGCAGGGTAAACCAGAAATTGTTTTGCTGGGCTTAACCCATAATACGGTTAGCTCCCTGGGTGATTTTAATATAATGGTTTCTGTAAGCCATGTTAAATCTACCGCAACAGCAGTAGTGATTATAGAAAAGGCATAGCTGATGTTTATGTTATAAATTGAGCACAATGGTTGATATTATGAAAAACAGTTTGCAATCAAATGACGCCTAATAAAATGAAACTCATTTGGTTGCCATTTTCATAGGAAAATTTGATAACTATAATATAATTAACCATTTGTGTTGTTTACTTTAAGACTGTGTTCACCCGTGGCTTACCCAACGTAACCACCCTGGCTTCGCAACTTAATTTATCGCCCCGTTACCTTAGCGATCTGTTAAAGCAGGAAACCGGTAAAACGGCTATCGAATTGATCCATATTTATCTTATCAATGAAGCCAAGAACCGCCTGAGAAGTGATGATCAGCGTGTGTCCGAGATTGCTTATGAACTTGGTTTCGAGGACCTGTCCTATTTTTCACGGCTTTTTAAAAAAGAGACAGGTGTAACGCCTAATCAGTTTAAAAAGCATCTACTTAATTAATAACATTAAAAAAACATGAAAATTCAACTAGCCCAAGAGGTAACAACACTAATCCGTGAAGGCAAAAACAAACAAGCAAAAGATATATTTTATGCGGATGATATTGTAAGTATAGAAGGGAACGGTGATAAATTAGAAGGCATTGAAGCAATACACCAAAAAAGTACTGCCTGGGCAGCCCAGGTTTCAGAAGTGCATTCTGCTTCGGTTTCCGAGCCATTATTAAAATATTGCGGGTAAGTGAGGTGTTTTAGCGGGGGATTTATACCTTTAGCAGAGTAATAGCTGTAAACTTAATAAACCTATATCATAAATATGACGGACATTTTATTGCGCCTCAAATCGTGGCAATTGTTTCTTTTGCTTTTGATTTCCTATTTTTTGCCTTCGGGATATGTGTTTGAAAGAGTTGCCAATTTATTATTTATAGGTATTTATCTTGGTTGGATCTATTCGGTTGGTTTTGTAATGCACTCACTGTTGCCCGACAAACGGAAACCTGGAATTACTTACTTCAAGATCAGCTGTTTGTTTATCATCGTTCTTTTTATTACACTCAGCTTTACCGGTGGTTATACTATAAACCAGGATAATTACAAAGAATACGGCAACAGCATTTGGTTTCTTGTGCCATTAATATTGTACACAATCTGGAGCATGTTATACATGTTCATGTTTGCAGCACAGATGCTCGAATCAATGATTGAAGGTAGACTCGTGCTTAGAAGTGATTCCTTAAAAGGCTTTTTTGGCTTTTGGTTCTTTCCTTTCGGTGTTTGGTATATCCAGCCAGCAGTTCAACGGGTATTAGATGCGTATGCTGTTGATAAGGTAATGAAAAGTTGATAACGTAACTCTGTCTCAAACGCCCTCGTACTATGTCTCAAATGCTGGTTTGATTTTTGCCGCCCTCTGTTAAACTTTATGTAAGATTTAATGATCAGGATCATGAACATCATCGGGAATAAATTTAAGGTAGATTTTGGCATGGCGAAAGCCATATTGCACATAGAGAGTGAAACGTCTTTAACATTTACCATCACAGAAAAAGATGACAATAAGGAAGATACTAAAGAAACAGTTGCTACTGAAATGACCGAACTAAGGCCGCTACTGTTGATGGTAACCTGGAAAGAGCAAAATGGCAACACCATTACCCAGGTGCAGGATTATGAGAACGGTATCATCTACTCAAACTGGACGTCTCCTGCCGGAGAGTTTACTCACGCAAAGGGCACGCTTAGGCCAGTTTGATAATTTTATACCACAAGTGATAAGGTGATGGAAACAGAGCGTTCTGTTACATTCTAAGTCTTAACGACACAGATCTTCCAAGGGCCTGTACCAGTTCAGAGTCCAGTTCCTGATGGCCTTCTTTCTGCTTCCAAACCAATTTTATATCCCGTATCAACTCTACCTTTTCGCCGTTCAGGAGTAGTTCAATTTCGGTAGTGTTTTGGTTAATTGATTTACTGTCTACTATTTGGTAAACGTAATCATTATCCTTAAATGTTATTCGTAATGGTAATCCCATGCGCTAAATCCTCCGTTGTAAAGATATAATTTCAACGCTTAAGCGCACGTTTTTAAATGGCTAAAACGGCAATCAGGCCATTAAAATACTTTAACAGCCTGATATAAAGCCTGATATTTTTATTTGCGATGGCGGGCTATTGCTAAGTATTATAGCTAAAACTTATACGTGAGCCCTACACCAAAAATCTCCTTCACCTGTAAAAGTGAGTGATATTCAGTTACCCCATTGCTTAAAACCGGGATTTTGGCCTGCGGGTCAGAGATTAACTCAACACCCAGGTTCACGGTTACCAGCTTGTTTACCTTCATGAAAATGTTACCGGCATAATCCATATAAACATTCTGCGGCTTGCTCAGGTAATTGGAGTATAGTTTCAGGATGTTCTCGAAAGTGATGTTCTGGGCCAGGTTAAATTTGTAGTAAGCATCAAGTGAAGCACCAAATTCAAGCAGGCTTTTGTTGCCTGGCGTTACACCGTACGAGCCGATGGATGAAAGAGAATCGTTCTCAACAAAGGTAAGACGTATGGCTGCCGGCGAAAAGTTGATCCTGAAATTATCCGACCTTTTATAGGCAAAACCCGGGCCGAACGTAAGGTATGCCGGCGCGAACGGTGCCGATATTAAAGTACGGTGATTAGCATCATCGTAAGTATAGCCATTGCTGAACTGGGTTTGGAAGTTGGCATAAAAGGTATACAGCCAGTATTTGGCAGCCTGATAGCCCAGCAAGCTGTTCAAGATTGCGCGGTCATCGTTTTTGCGCCAGCCCAGTCCATTTTGCTTGCTTAGGCCATAACCGAGGATAACTTTATTATCCCAGCTCCATTTATCTTTTTTGTAGTCGAAATCATAATCGAGCACAATGTTCGCTGCCAGGCTATTTTGCCCGCCTGCGGCCCAGTTTGAGAATGAACTCTGGTTAATAAGCAAGGTGTTTTGCCCGTGAATGGTCCAAACATGTGTAGTGTCTGCAGGTGCGGCCTGTGTGGTTGTTTGTGCGTAACCTGCCACACTTAAGCATCCGAGAAATGCCAAAAGTAAGGTCTTTTTCATATTGATAGTTTTAGATGTGATGATCTAATTTACAATAAATATGTTTTGAAACCGCCAATCGGCGATATTTCATGAAAAATTAACCTATATATAATGGCATTGCACACCCGGGTAAACTAAAAAATATGATGTGTTATTATTGCCATGAAATTCTCAAAACGATACATTTTGAGTATACATCCGTTTCATTTTGATAATTGCATCGATTAAAAAAATAAAGGGAATAAGATGTTTTAATAGTTAAAAATTAAGTTTAGGGGTTGTATTGTATAAGAATGGTAATTTTTTGATTGTTACAATTATTTGGCATGGCTTTAGCTGAATGGCTATGAACAATATTAACATTTTAAGTGATGACAACATTATACACAGTGCTTGAAGTACTCGCACTATTAGCCGTTATTATAATACCGTTGGGCGGCCCTCAGAAAAAACCAGCCAAAACACCACATCAAATAAGCAACATATTAGTGAATGAAGAAGGTTACCTGGAATATGCGATTGATCATGATACAGATCAACATCACCCGGTTCTTTAATTGGTATAGCAACCGTATTGTAAAACCTTTCAGCAATGGAGGGTTTTTTTATGGGCGATAGTTTGATTTACCTGCCCTTATTCTGAAAATAACTTATATTCGCCACCGTTAGGCAGCTTAATTTTAATTATAAAACCCAACCTTAAATGATGCAAACATTCATGGCGGCACCTGTAGCGTCGGTCATATTTATAATAACTATCCTTACTTCATTAATGGCCTTCAGTAATGAAGAATTACTGTCCAAATTTATACTGCACCCTTACACGGTTTATCGCAAAAAGAATATCTACACCTTATTTACCAGTGGCCTTATTCATAATGATTGGATGCACCTGATATTTAACATGTTCTCGTATTTCTTTTTTGCCTTTAACCTCGAACCCATCATCGGGCATTGGCAATTCGCCGTTCTGTATATCGTGAGTTTGGCGGCAAGCGACCTGCCAACTATCTTCAAGCATAAGGATGATTATCGTTATCACAGTCTGGGAGCATCGGGTGCAGTGAGCGCGGTAATTTTTGGTTCGATATTATACAATCCATGGGCCACCATGATGATATTGCCTATCCCCATCCCAATCTGGTATTTTGCCTTTGGCGTATTGTACCTGGTTTATTGCCATTATGCTGCAAGGTACTCGCGCGATAATGTTAACCACGACGCGCACTTATTCGGCGCTATATGTGGTTTGGCGCTAACCATTATATTGCATCCGAGTGTTGTTCATTCCTTTTTTCAGCAGATCAGCGAGGGAGCGAAATATCATCTGCATTTTTAAAATCACCATCGGCATCAAACAAAAAGCTCATGGGGTTTTCCGGATCTTTGATGATCTCCAACAGCAGGAAACCCCAGTTTTTCCAGAAGCTTTCCAGCACCTGGCCGTAGGTTTTATTGTTCCAGGTATCAAAGAGTGGTTTGCTGCTCATACCGCGTAGCGGCATAGCTTCAATATAAATATCATCGCCTACAGGCAAAATATTATATTCCGGCAAGCGGTTAAACAGGTAAGCCGAATAAAATACCCGCCCGCTAAATTCCTCAAACTGTATAGGGTGCAGGGTTTTTCCTTCTATTTTTTCCAATACCTCGCGGTGATACATGCGGTTGGCGCCGTTATCCTGCAAACAGATGATCAGCCCGAAATCTTTAATCCGCAAAGCGAAGGTCATGGTGTTGATCTCGTCGCGGTAGCCAAACTCTTCTTCATTGTTCTCTACCTTAAATAAAAATAGGCTGAAAGGCTTAAAATCCTCGAAATAAATGGGTTGGTTAATGCTCTGCAACATTAAATGCAGCTGGCTGAACTTATGGATAATGGATTGTGAGATATTAAATTCCTCACCCTGCGAGTGCTGTAATTTTATGCCTGATTGGATCTCGTTAAAAATAATACCGTAAAGTAGTTTGCCTGCCCATTGAAATAGCTTTTGCTCGTCCAATTCTTTTATGGCATCGTAACCTATGTTAAACGCGGCGGCTATTTCAGCTTCCAAAGGTTCAAGGTAAGCTTCGTTTATCTGTGCGGAGCAGGGTAGTTTCAAATCTTTATAGGTAGCCATGCTTTCATCAAGCAGTTTAAAGGGCTTATCTTCCAGGCCATACATGCTCATGAGCCACTGAGGGAATATCTGGATCTTTTCTTCTTCGGAATGTAACTTTTGTCCGCTTAAAAAACAGGTGGAATTGCTGAAGTTAGATTTCTCGAACGGATAATAAATTTGTGCCGGCATAGCCGCAAAGATAGATATGATTTTCAATCTGAAAATTTTAGCTTTGAATTATAACATGGAACTGACTTATCAACCCTTTGAACTGCAACTGAAGCATACTTTCACCATTGCTAAATTTTCGCGCACCTCAACCCCGGTTATGCTGCTGAAAATTAAGCATGAGGGCTTTACCGGCTACGGCGAGGCATCAATGGTGCCCTATATGGGCGAAACTTATGAAACGGCTAATGCTTTTTTAAGTAAGGTTGATGCATCGCAGTTTAAATACCCCTTTGATTTCGCGGCGATCATCACCTATCTGGATAGCATCGCCCCAGGCAATACCGCCATTAAAGCAGGGATCGATATCGCGCTGCACGATCTGGATGGCAAACTGAAACAACAACCTTGCTGGCAATTATTAGGCAGCAACCCTGCCACTATGCCCGTAACCAGCTTTACCATTGGTATTGATACGCTGGATGTAATGCGGCAAAAAGTACTGGAAGCAGCCAATGATTATAAAGTAATAAAAGTAAAGTTGGGGCGCGATAATGATAAAGAACTGATCCAAACCATTCGTTCAGTAACCGATCTGCCATTATACGTAGATGCCAACCAGGGCTGGACTGATCTTGAAAAAAGCCTCGACCTCACTTATTGGTTACAGGAGCAAGGTGTGCTGCTAATAGAGCAACCCATGCTAAAAACTGATACCGACAGCAATGCCTGGCTCACAGAACGGAGCCCGCTGCCCATAATTGCCGATGAGGCCGTACAACGTTTGGCTGATATAGAAAAGTTAAAGGGTGCGTACCACGGCATCAACATAAAATTGATGAAATCGGCAGGTATGTATGAAGCGCACCAGATGCTGCTGAAAGCCCGTGAACTTGACCTGAAAGTAATGATAGGCTGCATGACCGAAACCAGCTGTGCCGCCCTCGCCGGTGCCGCCCTCGCCCCGCAATGCGATTGGGCCGATCTGGACGGGCCGTTCCTGACCAGTAATAATCCGTTTAAACTGCCGGATTTTGTTGATGGAAAATGGGTGTTGGGTGGTGAGAGTGGGTTAGGGTTGGAGTTACTTTAATGTAACACAATGTGCGTAGGTCATGCTGAGGCATTCGAAGCATAAGCGTAAAGGCCTTTGCCCGCACACTTCGACTAGCGCTCAGTGTGACGCCCGAAATCAACAAAGCGTCATTGCTGTAAGGGTTTAGTAATTCGGTAACAGAATTAGGTATTTATTTTTTGTTGTTTAGGGATGCCATCTCGATAGGTTTTTTGCCATTGATCCCTT
>Ga0302309_10000360_pt1 | contig 54387 bp, 34 predicted proteins | sample III_Palsa_N1_1_FD_200453 | JGI IMG/M metagenome (GOLD analysis project Ga0302309, IMG submission 200453) | Peat permafrost microbial communities from Stordalen Mire near Abisko, Sweden - III_Palsa_N1_1 | ecosystem: Environmental > Terrestrial > Soil > Palsa > Peat permafrost | place: Sweden...
CGGAAGCCTCATCAGGCACACGAAGTCGCCTTGGAATGCCGCTATTAAAGCGACGAACGGCTATCACCACAAGGACATACCTGGTAGCTTACCTAATTTTTTAGCTTCTAAAAAAATAAAGAGGTTACAGCTTGAAGGGCAGCCGGCTAAAATGGAAATTGTTAAATAATTATCTTTGTTTATGCTGCTAAAGCATGAGCTGCATTTCTTTGCCAGCAAAACAGGTGGTCAGTTTGCCACGGAACAGAGTGTAACATATCTCCGAAACATCCACATAAGGCTCTTCAAAAAATATCCATACGTGGCCGCCTTTGCCGGAACGAGAACGTTCTAAGTAGGCAGGTACATCATACTCCTCACAAATTTTAATAAACGTCCTGCATTCCTCAATCCAATTCGCTTCATCAAAATCGACAGCGATGAACCAAGATGTGTTATCCTGCAATAATGGGTAAAGGCCTACGACCTGTTCGCCTTTAAGATGTTTAATTAAATGGTCGTCAGTCAAGAGTTGGTGAGTCTTATCAGTAAAGGTTTGAAAAGTGCCTCCTTTCATTTGATGTAGCTTGTATCGGTGGGGATCGAAATTGTAAACTGGCATATAACTGCTTTTGCCACTTTTCTCCCATCTTATTGCGAATACATCTTCTCTGCCTTTGAATAGGGATTTATACAGATTTAATCGGTCTTCTTTCATAATGAATAATCTGTCAATCTTTTAAGATATTTGAGTAGTAATTAATCAATTGCTACAATTCAGATTTTATTTCAATTTATAAGTCTTTTTAAGGCTCAACAATCTTCAATATATATTCATTCCCTTCCTTAAAGGCATCGCTTCTTATCAAAGTATTATGTATATGTTCCATATCTTCACCTACGAGCGTATTACTGAAAAGCTGAGCCCTTCCAAGCATACGTATATAAGTATCAGTGTTTTCTTGACGTGTTAATACCCTTAATGCTCCTATATAATCTTCACGAAAAACTGTTGGAATAATAATCCTTGTTTGTTCTGCCTTGACTAACTCTGCATTCATCATTACTCTTGCCATTCTGCCGTTACCATCTGCAAAAGGGTGAATCTCACTAATAAAGAACATCATATAGGCTGCTTTAGCAAACGGATGCTGCAAGGCTCTATAAAAGTCGAATCCTGCATGCAACGTTCCTCTAACCAATGTATGATCAACGAATTCAGTGTCTCCCGCATGGTTATTTTGCGTTTTGAACTCACCTGGTTTTTTTGATGGGCGGGCAGATAACATTATTCTGTGACGATATTTTAATATTCGAATTAATTCCTCTGGTGTAGCAGGGGTTATTTGCATTTCTTTCTGATTGCTAACGATATGATAAGTTCCTAATATGTCATGTGAATCTTCATCACGCGAAGGCATCGGTTCCCCTGTTTCTATAATCCTTTGAGCATCTTCTACCTTAAATTTTGTACCTTCAATAAAATTTGAAAAGTAAGCTTCATAAAATGAAAAATTACGAAATGCTTTTAACGATGTATTAATATCTGGAAAATCGGCGAACACTTGTTGCTGAAGCTCTATAAACAGTTTTTCAAAAAGTGAAATACGAGAGGAATCATAAGGATTCCCAAATGCTCGTGCAATAGCTACAGGTGAAGATAGCAGATTGGTGGACCTGGTATTCAGCAATGCACCAATTATTTTATCCAATTTGGCAAACTCCTTTTCCATATATAGTTCACTGGCAATTTGCCTGGCTTTATCCCGAAGTTCATTGAGTCCTTCTTCTCCTCTGATTTGAATGATTTTTTCCAGTTTTTCTTCTATTTCCGGTAAGGCTAACGTTTTAGAATCAGGACCTATTTTCCTTGATTCCTGAAGGTTTTCAAGCATTGCACGTTCTTGTCCACTGACATTCAAGGATGCAGTAAATGGGTAATCGCCCTCGATCATGGGCTTACCTTTCATAATATTTAGGGTTAGACCCGGAAGTTTGGCCTTGCGCTCAAACGTATAGGTTAGAAATAAATTTCCACTGGATGTAGGTTTAAATTCCAGCGCCGACCGATGGCTAAGTTGAATTCCCGGATAAAGATGCCCTATAATTTTAAATGCATTACGCCTTACTATTTCCACCGGGTTCTCAGTTAAATTAGATGTAAATATTTTAGGCGCGATTTTAAGCAACTTGCCTTCGTTGTATAATTGAGATATGCTGCGACTAATATGAGGTGTACTGGAGGAAAAAATAATCTCCTGCAGGTGTAAAGGCGTGTGTTTGTCCATGGATTACTGGTCTTAATAATATTTACTGCTAAAATACCGTATATTCCGTTAATAGGCAAAAATTTAAGGCTAATTGGTGTTTTATTGCAAATTATTAAGGCTACTTACATTGGGTTGCAAAAATAAGTTTAACTATCTTCAATAAATATTAGACGGCAAATTTTTGAATCTAAATGTTAACATTTCTATAATAGTTCAGATTACTTCAGGTAGACCAAAAGACTATTTACTTTTCAAGAGTAGTGTTACAATTATGTTACAGCCCAATTTTGACCTTTCAAAAATAACCTGTAAATTGGCTTCTGTAAATCAGAAACGCTGTTTTGCCCCATCTAAAATTGGTTAGAGTAGAAGACTCATAATCTTTTGGTCCCTGGTTCGAGCCCAGGTGGGCGCACATCGTTAGAAACCCGCTTTTACATACGTAGAGCGGGTTTTTTTGTCTTCCAAATACGGGTTAGGACCACCCGTGGCACTGTTACTGTAGCATATTTGCAACAGGATTTACATAGTTTTTTGTTGAATTTGACGACGAAATGTTACAAATACGCTACAGTATTTTGCATCGTAATTGATGCAAATTATAGCTACGGTCTGTGCTAAAGTTTTTGAACACCACAGAAAAGCAGACAGTACTTTTAATGTAAAGTACATTGTCTATCATAACGGAACAAGAAAACATATCGGTTCTCCTCATTTCGTTTCAAACAGGTTGCTGTCTCTCGGGGTCAAGGAACACATAGAACTGCTTGAAATTGCTGTCAAATCCTGGAGCATGCTTAGTGGGCCGTTTTTTTCTGATATCCTATTTTGTCAATATAAAATCGATATAGGCGTAGTTCATTTGGCCTGTTTCCCTTGTGTATAAAGTAATAGTTTGAATACCCTTACCAAGGCGCATCCTGGCGAAATTCTTTAAATAGTTCCAGTGATGCCATTGACGCCACTTTACAGTATCATCTTTTACATAAGTTGACGGCATATTGATAAGATCCGTTTTATCGATATTGTTCAATGAAATCGATATTTTCCCACCTTGATTTGAGGTGTATAAGATGCCGAGCTTATAAGTCCCCGTTTTCTTTACCAATACGGTGTATTTTGTCCATTCTCCGGGGGAAGTCCAGCCAATGTAAAGCTGATCTTTGAGCGGCACAACCAAATTATAAGGGTTATTGTCAATTTTAGGCTCCCTAAATTTCGTGTATGATATGTCAACGCCTTCTTTCATTCGAAATTCATTTAAATAGGTGCCGTCTGCAGGGTTCAGTTTCCCGCTACCCCGGTTAGTGCTATCGATGTCATGGTAAGCCACACCCTCGCCTCCGCGATCATACAACGCGCATTGCAATCTACCGGGTATGGTTTGCATCACGTGGTGTAAGGAATCCTGGAATGGTTTGCCCTTATATTGTTGACCATATGAACTATTGAAGACAAAAAATGTAAATACTATCGTGGCTGTCCATGAAAAAAGAAGGTTCTTGTTCATACTGATTTCTGTTAGGGTATTTTGATCTATGCTAATATAAATGTTAATGTCAGTTTTAGAAAAGTCAATTTAAGCCCTGTGGCCCCCCAAAAAACGTATGTTAATCCATCCTTTTAATGTTTTTATCTATTTACGGAATGCTTTTAAGAAAATAGTTTTAAACCCGGTAAATAACCAATTTATTAACACCTGTTTTATTCTGTTAATTATGAAAAGAAGCTACTTGTTCCATGCATCAGTTTTTCAGTTTCTGCTTTTAATCCGTTTTTCATTATCTGTAGCTGCACAGGAACATCAGCTGAAACTCCATTATATAAAACCGGCGAAAGTATGGGAAGAATGTGTACCGCTTGGCAACGGCCGGCTCGGTATGATGCCCGATGGCGGTGTTACAGATGAAAACATTACACTAAACGAGATCACGCTATGGTCGGGAAGTAAGCAGGATGCAAATAACTATAATGCGAATAAATACCTGCCCCAAATAAGGGAATTACTGGCACAAGGTAAAAATGACGAAGCACAGGCTATTATAAATAAAGATTTTATTTGCAGAGGTGCAGGATCAGGGAACGGGAACGGCGCAAACGACCCTTTTGGCAGTTACCAGGTATTGGCAAATTTGAACCTGCACTTCAGTTATGGCAATGGCCGGCAACCTGTTTATACGCATTATAACAGGGAATTATCACTTAATAACGCTATTTCAAAAACAACATACACCATAAAAGGCGTAACCTATACAAAAGAATATTTTTGCAGTTTTGGCAGCGATGTCTCAATCATCAGGATTAGCGCTAATCAACCACATCAAATTAATTGTTCTCTAACACTTACCAGGCCTGAAAATAGTGAGACTGTTGTCAATGGCCAATCAGCCACGCTTACCGGCCAGTTGCCTGCCGGCGATGGCCGGATGGGTATGAAGTTTATGGCAAAGGTAATACCGGTGCTAACTGGCGGTAAGCTTTCTTATGATGATAAAAAACTTGTAATCACAAATGCCACAACGGTAACTTTATATATTTCCGCCGGCACAGATTTCATTAAACCGGATATGAGGGCAGCAGTCGACAGCATATTACAAAGTTCATTACGAAAGGCATATGCCAATGAGCGGCAGGAACATATCAACGGCTACCAGCGGCTTTTTAACAGGGTTAATCTTCGCATAGGCAACAATAGCAATACGGTTGTTAATATTCCTACAGATGAGCGTTTACGCAACTTTAAGCAAAACCCGGATGCTGATCCGGCGTTACCGGTACTTATATACCAGTTTGGGCGTTATTTGAGTATTTGCAGTACACGTGTAGGGCTTTTACCGCCTAATTTGCAGGGTCTTTGGGCAAATCAAACCCAAACGCCCTGGAATAGTGATTACCATTTGGACGTGAATGTTGAAATGAACCATTGGCCGCTGGAAGTATCAAATTTGTCTGAGCTGAATTTGCCGCTTACCAAGCTGGTAGAGAAGATGGTGCCCAATGGGGAAAGAACAGCTAAAGCCTATTACAATGCCCGCGGCTGGGTTGCGCATGTAATCACCAATGTATGGGGTTTTACGGAACCCGGCGAAGAAGCATCATGGGGTATAACTAAAGTTGGTTCGGGCTGGTTGTGTAATAACCTGTGGCAGCATTATGATTTTACAGGCGACCGGCAATACCTAAAAGAAATATACCCCGTATTGAAAGGCGCAGCCTTATTTTACAGTGATATGCTGGTGCGCGATACGCAAACTGGCTGGCTGGTCACTTCGCCTTCATCATCGCCGGAGAATACCTTTTACCTGCCCAATGGCAAAACAGCCAGTATTTGCGTAGGGCCCACCATCGATAACCAGGTCATAAGAGAGTTGTTTGGCAATGTGATAACGGCAGGCCGCACTTTGGGGATTGACAGCGCGTTTTGCGATTCATTACAGCAAAAGATAAAACAATTACCGCCCGTAGGCCGCATTGCGAAAGATGGCAGGTTAATGGAATGGCTGCAGGATTATAAGGAGACGGAAATTAATCACCGCCATATCTCGCATTTGTATGCCTTGTACCCGGGTAAGCTCATCACAACCGATGGGACGCCCGATTTGGCAGAGGCCTGCCGCAAAACACTTGAGGCACGTGGGGATGATGGCCCCAGCTGGTCAATTGTGTATAAGCAATTATTTTGGGCACGCCTTCACGATGGCAATCATTCTTACCTGCTGTTGAAACACCTGCTGCGTTTTACCGATAAAACGGATATGAATTATGGTGCAGGAGGAGGCGTTTACCCCAACCTGTTTTCCGCCGGGCCACCTTTCCAGATCGATGGTAATTTTGGCGAAACTGCGGCAATAGCCGAGATGCTGCTGCAAAGCCATGCAGGATACATTGAATTATTGCCTGCTATACCCGCCGCATGGAAATCATCGGGCGAGGTGAAAGGTTTGAAAGCAAGGGGCAATGTTACTGTTAATTTTAGCTGGAAGAACGGGCGCGTTACCTCATACCAATTATTTGCTCCGAATAAAAAAACCGTCCGCTTAAAAGTGAACGGTGCTACTCATACGGTTGCCGTTACGAATGGTTAGTTTCTAAAACAGGTTTATTGCCGGCGTTACGTTTTCGGTATGCTGAAGGTGAAACGCCCATCAGGCGGGTAAACATGCGTGAGAAATAATATTGGTCATCCACGCCCACACAAAATGAGAGCTCTTTAACCGTCATGGCTGTAAAAGCAAGGTATTGACAGGCTTTTTGAATTTTAAGATGGTTGAAATATTCAATAGGGGAGTGCCCTGTTTTTTTTCGAAACAGCGATGAGAAATGGGTGACAGATAGATTGGAAAAATCGGCCATTTGTTTGAGCGTAATGGTTTGCTGAATATTGTCCTGCATCAGTTTAATCACCAGGTCGACCATATCTGTTGTAACTGTTTTTTTCTTCCGGTTGAACTTATCCTCATAGATCATGGAAGACAAAAAATGATAAAAGATCATATTTACATAACGCAGCGTATCATCGCCATAACCATTTTCCAGGTTATCATAAATATCGTCGAAAAGCCCGATGCGATCTTCGCTAAAGGCTAACTGCGGTTTATAATCGTCTGAATTTTTTACAATCAGATCTGCAATAAAGGCTGCATTTTCGCCCTTAAAATGCGCCCAGTAGATAGACCATGGATTTTTTTCATCAGCGCCATACCTGTGCGGCGTATTTGCGGGGATGGCAATAAACTGCGATGGCGAAATACCGATGCGCTTTTTATTGATCTCTATCCAACCGTAACCTTCAATACAATAAATGATGATGTGCTGGCTTATCCCGTGCATCCTTTCTGCATAATGAAACATTGCCCTTGGGTAATACCCGATATCCGTAATATATATCTGCCGTGTTACCGGGTCCTTTACGAGAAACTCAGAAACGATCTTTTTGGGGATGACGATCAGGCGCTGGCCTTCAAAGCCGTCCCTTTTCCGGGGCAATTTTTCCTTTGACATCGATTTAGTAAAAACAATAAGATAAAAGTGTATAAAAATCCATCATTATCATAATTTTAGGCATTTTAATTTGCCTGTCATCGTATTACGTTTGTTACAATAAACCAATTATAATATTTATTTAATAGGATAAGGATAAAGTCAGGAAGATTTTCATTTAGCTCAGCTTAAAAACGTTGTTCTGGAAATGTAGCCTTTGATTTTGCGTATGGAGTTTTATTGTCCATCTTATCCGGCAAAGTAACACCTGATTAAACCAAATAAAGAATGAGAAAACTACTACTAATTTTTACACTGTTCATTGCAGGCATCGCATTTGCCTCCGCGCAACAGAAAAAGATCACAGGGACAGTTAAGGATGCGCAAACAAAAGAAGCGCTTCCATTTGCAACTATTTCCCTGGAGGACGGAGGCAAGATCATTAGCAAATTTGCCGCCGATTCAAAAGGCAGTTTTTCGGTCGACGCCACCACTGCCTCTGTAATCGAAATAAGCTTTACAGGCTACGAGTCCAGAAAAGTAACGGTTGGCGACAGTACCAACCTTACCATCTTGATGAAAAGCAGCGGAAACCTTGCCGAAGTGGTGGTAATTGCTTATGGTAAGGAAAAACGAAAAGACCTTACGAGTTCGGTTTCCACAATTTCTTCGGAAGAGATTAATGAAATGCCATCAACAAGCCTTGCCTCGGCGTTGGCATCGCGCGCGCCGGGCCTTGAAGTGCATAGCACCAGTACACAGCCCGGAGCAAGCACCACTGTTAATGTACGCGGCCTGAACTCAATAACCCAATTAGAAGGCCCGCTGTATATTGTAGATGGTGTGGCATTGGTTGGTGACATACGGAATATTAACCCAAGCGATATCGAATCAGTTGAGATACTAAAGGATGCAGCTGCAGCAGGTATCTATGGTTCCCGCGCTGCTGAGGGCGTTATCATCATCACCACTAAAAAACCTAAGGCAGGTGCAACAAGTATCAATTTTGATATGTATACCGGCATACAGGTAAATAATCCTGCTTACCAAATGCTCGGTGCACAGGCTTATGCTACATTAAAACGAACTGCTTACCAGGATGCCGACCCGGGCACTTTTGGTGCGCCTGGTACAGATACCGCAGATGCCAAGGTATTTAACAGTTACGAGTTGCAAAGCATTAAAAATGGCTATACCAATTACAACTGGCAAAACGCTATCCTGCACAACGATGCCCCGACCGAAAACTATACCTTATCAATAGCGAATGGTACCGGCTCAAACAGGGTTTATTTCAGCGGCCAGTACCAGGATCAGCAAGGTATACTGGTTAACACTGGCTATAAAAAATATTCGTCGTATTTTAGTGATGAAACCCAGATCAGGCCATACCTGAAATTTGGCGCCAGCGCCAACTATACGCACGATGTTACGCTTAATCCGTTGCCAAGTGAGTACCAGGAATCGCTCACTGAAAGCCCGCTGCAACCCATTTATGACAGCAGTGGCCAGCCGATAATCAATGTTGATAACTCTACCGGCATACCTACTATTTTCAACCCGGTAACTTTAGCGCTGGACGCGATAAGCCAGTATACTACCAACCGCACCAATGCTAACCTTTATCTTGAGTTTACGCCCATCAAAAACCTGGTGTTCCGTTCAAGTTTGGGTGCAGATATTTACCAGGCCGAGCAGGATACTTATTATCCGCGCACAACCGGCCCGGGTTATTCAGTCAACGGCTTTGCCGAGATATATAATACACGCTCGACCGACATTTTATGGGAAAATACCGGCACTTATAATCTTACCGTGGGTGAACATGAAATAAACCTGCTGGGCGGCTTTACCTTTGAAAAACACGAAGATTTTGCCACCGATATACAGGGTGAGCAATTTCCTACCGACCTTTTATCATACAAAGCCATCGGCAGTGCAGGCGTGAAGGTACAAGACAATAGTAATTACGACGGATGGGATGTTCGCTCGCTGTTTGCAAGGGCCGTTTATAAATTTAAAGGCCGCTACATCTTCAACGCTACTATTCGCCAGGACGGTTCAAGCCGTTTCGGCCCGAACAATAAATTCGGTGTTTTCCCTACGGTAAGCGGCGCATGGCGTATAATTGACGAGCCATGGATAGGCTACCAAACCAAAACCTGGCTGAGCGATTTAAAATTACGTGTTAGCTATGGTTTAGTAGGCAACCAAAACCTCCCTTATGATGCTATTTACACCCGTTATGACCCCGCTACCTATCCGTTTAACGGCTCCTCGGTAACCAGTGGCTATGCCGCCGGCGCCACTAATGGCGTATTGGGCAATAACTCGCTGCAATGGGAAGTACAGCACCAGTTTAACGTGGGTACCGATATCGCTTTCCTGAACAACCGTATCCAGCTTTCAGTCGATTTTTATAATAAAAATATCAGCAGCCTTTTAATGCCCCTGCCGCTCGCGCCATCATCGGGCTTCCAGACAGAGTACGTGAATGTTGCAGCGATGAACACCAAGGGCGCTGATATAGCATTAAAAATTACGCCAATACAAACCAAAGACTTTACGTGGCAGACTTCGCTGAACTGGTCGAAATACAACAGCAAAGTCACTAAGCTGTTCCCCGGCAGGGATTCAGTTAACCTTGCTTTACGCGTTGGTTTGCCACCAAGCGGAACGTACGTTAATTATGTATTTGACGGCCTTTACCAGCAGGGCGACAACTTCACCCTCGATCCAAACGGGAAACCGGGTGATATCAAAATTAAAGACGTAAATGGTGATGGCAAGATCACACCAGAGGATGAAGTGGTTGTTGGCTCAAGCAATCCAAAGGGATGGGGAAGTTTCTGGAATTATTTCAGGTATAAGAGCATATCGCTTACTGTTTACAGTACCTACGAATACGGCCAGCAGTTAAATAACCTTACTTATACCGATTTAACCTATTACAACTCGGTATATGGCAGCACAGGCAACGTTACTGTACAAGGCGGCGATTATTGGACACCTACCAATACAAATACCAATATACCAAGACCGAATTCTTTCGGTACTTCTTTGAAAACGCTTCCGGGCGGTCCCGGACAGGGATCGAGCTATTCAATACAGAATGGAAGCTATTTCAAAATTCAGCACATAACATTAGGCTATGATTTTTCCAGCACATTGTTAGGCAAAATAAACGTGCATAGTTTAAATATTTATGCGCAGGTATTAAATCCGTTCCTTTTCACAGGGTATAAAGGTGTCGACCCGGATGTTGCCGGCGCCGATGCAGCAAACGAGATATATCCGAGGTACCGCACCTTTTTGTTAGGTGCCAAATTAGGGCTATAACATTAACGATATTATTTGATATGAAAAATCTTAAACAGTATTCTAAAAATCTATGGATGGTCGTTTTGATCATCATCATGGTACAGGGATTCAGCAGTTGCCGCAAAGAGCTGAATTATACCCCTGAAGTTTTTCTTTCGGCGCAAAGTGTCTATACAAATGAGGCGGGTGCTATTGCCGGTATTACAGGCGTTTACCAGCAATTGCAAACCCTTAAAAAGTCCGACTACCAGCTGATAGGTGTAATTGGCACCGATGAGGCACGTTGCTGCTACCAGGCCCAGGGCTATGGCGCTTATTTTGCAGGCATAGTGGGCATGGATGTTTACGATATTACACTTAACAGCCAAAATGCCGATGTTACCGGCTTTTGGACAGTGTGTTACCAGGGTATCGCTAACGCAAATGCGGCACTATTATATATACCACAGATTAAAAACTTTGCCGAACCTGCTGTACAAACCCGCCTGGAAGGTGAGGCCCGTTTCATGCGCGCGGTGTATTACTTTTATTTAGTGCAATTGTATGGCGATGTGCCCATGCCATTGGAGAACACATCATCTTCAAACGGCCTTCCGCGTACTCCACAGGCGCAGGTATATAGCCAGATCGAGTCCGATTTGCAGTTCGCTGCGGCTAATTGCTGGCCCAAAAGCAAACTTACCGGCAATGATGTTGGCCGCGCAAGTGTTGAGGCAGCAAAAGCGTTGCTGGGCAAAGTGTACCTGACCCTGCATGATTACGCTGATGCAAAAACCACTTTTGAAGACCTGATCAATAACTATAATATCACCCTGCTACCCAATTACGCTAACTTGTTTGATGGGCAGCATGAAAACAATGCAGAATCGCTGTTTGAGATACAGTACTCGACCGATAATTTGAATGATACACAAGGCCTCCAGAATTATTACGGATCTTATGCGGGACCACCAATACAATGGGAAACATGGAATACGCATACGCCGGGTTATGGAGGCACCGTGGTTTGTACCACACAATTTTATGCAGATTCGGTTTTTGCGAGGCCTTATTCGTGGGAATATCAATATGATACCCGTTACAACGCATCCATCAATGGCTATCGTTACGACCCCACCCAAGGTTATAGCGACTCCTGGTGGTGGGACCCGGGGCAACCAACTGTCAAAAAATATGATATTACTTCCAGCGATATTGATTATGCGCATTCCGGTAAAAACCTCTATTACCTACGCTCGGCAGATGTGTTTTTGATGTATGCAGAAGTACTTAATGAGCTGGGCCAGACACAAGCTGCATTGGCGCCATTGAATAAAATACGTGAACGTGCTTTCGGTAACAATACGCTTGATTTTACAATAACCGACCAGGCCACGTTGCGCAGTGAAATTATGGATGAACGCAGCCGGGAATTGGGTGCAGAAGGCTGGCGCTGGTTCGACCTTAAGCGTACGGGCCTGCTGGTAACTCTTGTACAGCAACGTGACAATCCTTATATTGAGAGAGGTGGTGGCAGCGATCCGCATCCGAAACAGAATATTTCGTCAAAAAATTTGCTGTATCCCATACCGCTTACTGAGCTGCAAAACAACCCTGCTTTGGGATTGAAAGCGCAAAACCCCGGCTATTAATTGTTAAATAAAATATTAGATGAAGTTTCAAAAACGCCCCTTTATAAAATATCTGATACCATGCTTATTGCTGCTGTCGGGAACTGTTTCCGCACAAAAAGTAATAAAGTATGACGATAGCCTGGTAGTCAGCGCAGGTGCATCTTCGGTATCTGTAAATTATAAAACGGGACGTTTAAACTACCACTTTGGCAACGGTGTTGAGCTGAACAATACCGTTGCCTATGTAAATGAGGTCAATGATGGCTTTATTTACACTTCGGCATGCCGGGTACACCAGGCGGCCACAGGTGAGTTTGAGAACGAACTTGGGAAAGGCGTCCGCATGGTAATCAGGCATTCAGGTAATGATGCAGGTATTACCCTCACACAACAGGTGATGCTTTACCAGGACCATCCCTACATACTGGTGAATGTTACTGCGGTAAAAGGCGATGGCACTACTGTTGACCTGGAGAGCAGGGACATTTGTGCGCTGGCTATTTTACCGCAGGACAAGGCAGAACTTTTACAACCCGGAACTGAGCCGCGTTTCTTGGACGTACCGTTTGACAACGACAATTGGTCGCATATCCTGGAACGAAAATGGGAAACAGGGAAACCGCTCTTCACGGGTATCAGCTATGAATTCGCTTCGTCCTACAATAACGATGATTTTTCGGGCCTGGTGATGGGAAGTGTTTCACATGACTTTTGGAAAACCGGCATCGTTTACCGGGCATCGGCACAAAAAGGCGTCATCGATTCACTGAAAATCTACGATGGCGCTGCTACCGCAGATAATCCATCATTGCCTCCCGATTATGGCGGTAACGATGGCACGCATGACCATGCACCTCACGGAACTATGAAGGGTAAATCCGTTAATTCGTCTATGATCTATTTATGCGGAGGTGATACGCGCAAAGGATTTGTTGAATACGGTAATGTTAATGCCGTTGTTAATGGCCGACTTACCTGGAAAGGCAACGCACCGGTTTACTGGAACAGTTTTGGCGTTGAAGGCGTATTGGGATATGAAGGCAGGATGATGCCCAAAGACATTATCAAAATATCCGACTTTATTCAAACACTGCCTAATTTCAATAAATATTCAAAGCCGGTTATCAGTATCGACTCCTATGATCAGTCTATCTATACCACAAGCCTCTTAGCTTCTTTTGGGCGGTATATCGAAAAAAAGAACCAGCAATTGGGTTTCTATTTCATCCCGTTTGCAACATGGACATGGAAAAACAATACAGAAAACGCCAAACTAGAAGGAACAGATTATAATTTATCAGACGTAGTGCTTCGCGATAGCAATAATCAGCCTATCTGGTTTAAAGATGGCGACTGGGGCTGTCTTGCTTTGGATCCCACTCACCCGGCCGTTCGTCAGTTTGTTATTCATCGGTTAAAAGAGGCAAAGGCAATCGGGGCTAAATTTATTAAGATAGACTTTTTGACGGCGGGCGCATTGGAATCGACCCGGCGTTATGACCCGAATGTGCGTACCGGTTTACAGGCCTATAATTATGGCATGAAAATGCTCAAATCGTTATGCGATTCGATCATGGGAAAGGATATTTTTATTACCGAGGCTATTTCACCAATCTTTCCAAGCCAGTATGCACATACGCGTTTTATATCTACCGATGTTTATTCGCACCTGCGGGATGATGAGCCTGGTTTTCCGCATTATGGCAGTACGGAAGGCTCATTAGCAAACGGCTCGCACCTGTGGTGGGTACAGGGCACGCTTTGGCCATATACCAACCTGGATGTGGCCATTATGAAACACTTTGAGAAGAATAATGACCTGAGTGAAAATGAGGTAAAACTGCGCCTGTTTGCCATGATGTCGATGGGAAGTATATTGGGCGATGGCTCTGATTACCGGGAAAAACTGGCTGCCGACAGGGCCGCTACGTACCTTGATAACAAATATTTATGTGCTTATTTTAGTGATCCGAAAGCATTTACGCCTTTAAAATTTGCCGATGGCGAAACGTTTGATCAGCAAATGGCATTTTACCTGCCAGGCGCTGAAACGCTGCTTTCGCTGTTCAATTTCGACTATAAAAAACAATTTGACCAAACCTGGCATCGCGCCGACCTTGGTCTCGGAAGCGGTGAATATATCATTAAGGATTTCCTGACCGATCAGCCGATCGGGAAAATAGAAAAAGGCCAGGATACATTTTCACTAAACGTACCGGCTGCCGATGCCATAATGGTTAAGCTGGTGCCATCTAACTAATAAAGACAGAATAAATTTAATATAGAATATGGAAGTAAAAGCCTGGGTTGAACAAGTGAGCATCCCAACTTACGGAACCGGGGAACCTGAAAAGAACCCCATGTTCCTGGAGAAAAGGGTGTATCAGGGCAGCAGCGGTGTGGTTTATCCTCACCCGGTAATTGAAAAGATAGAAGATGAAAAACATAACCGGGAATACACAGCCGTATTTATAGAAAACGAATACCTGCAAATTATGATATTGCCAGAGCTTGGAGGCCGGGTACAGCGGGCTTATGATAAGGTAAAAAAACGTGATTTTGTATATTATAACCAGGTGATAAAGCCTGCGCTGGTAGGCCTTGCCGGACCGTGGATATCCGGCGGTATCGAGTTTAACTGGCCGCAGCACCACAGGCCGAGTACCTATTCGCCGGTTGATTATAAAATACAGGAAAATGCCGATGGCAGCAAAACAGTTTGGGTTAATGAGCTGGAACTCATGTTCCGTACAAAAGGCATGGCCGGGTTTACCTTGTATCCCGGCAAAGCATATTTAGAAATAAATGGTAAGCTGTTTAATCCTACGCCATTTCCGCAAACCTTTTTGTGGTGGGCAAACCCGGCAGTGAAAGTGAATGATCATTACCAGTCCGTTTTTCCGCCGGATGTTTACGCAGTTTTCGACCACGGCAAGCGCGATGTATCCGACTTCCCAATTGCAACGGGCACTTATTACAAGGTGAACTATGCACCCGGTACCGATATTTCGCGCTACAAAAATATCCCTGTGCCTACATCATACATGGCTATCCAGTCGAAATATGATTTTATGGGTTGCTATGAGCACGATACACAGGGCGGTATGCTGCACGTGGCAGATCATCATGTATCGCCCGGCAAAAAACAGTGGACCTGGGGCAATGGCGATTTCGGCTTTGCGTGGGACCGCAACCTTACCGATGAGGACGGACCATACATTGAACTGATGACCGGCATGTTTACCGATAACCAGCCGGATTTTTCGTGGCTGCAGCCCAATGAAGGCAAAACATTTGAGCAGTATTTTATGCCCTATGCGCAAATAGGCGTGGTGAAAAATGCTACGAAAGAGGCTATGATCAGCGCCGGGAAAGAAGGCAGCACTTATTTTGTAAAAGTTTATGCCACCGCCGTATATGAGCAAGCCGTTATTAAAGTATTAAACGATAGGCGTGAAATAAAGAGTTTTACCGCAACTATTTCGCCTGGTAAAATATTTGAATCCGGCTTTGTAATTCCATCGGGTTTTGATGAATCTGAACTGGAGATTGTGGTTGCGTCTAAAGAAGGAACGATACTGGTTAGCTATCAACCCGAAAAAAATACAGATAGGGAAATCCCCGTAGCGGCCGTTGCAGCTAAACAGCCTGAAGAGATCGAGCAAATCGAAGACCTGTACTTAAATGGACTGCACCTGGAGCAATACAGGCATGCTACCTATAATCCGTTGGATTACTACGAGGAAGCGCTGCGCAGAAGTCCGGGCGATATCTGCTGCAATAATGCCGTTGGTTTGCTGTTGCTGAAACGCGGCCGGTTTGCAAAAGCAGAACCGTATTTCAGGACTGCCATCAAAACCATCACCCAAAGAAACCCTAACCCATACGACGGCGAACCGTATTTCAATCTCGGCCTGAGCCTTAAATTGCAAGGCCGATTGGATGAAGCCTATGATGCTTTTTACAAAGCCGCATGGAACGATGCCATGCAGCATAGCGCCTATCTTGAACTGGCGCGAATAGCCACAGCGCAGGAAAAAATTGCACAGGCGCTTAGTTTGGTTGAGAAATCACTGATCCGCAATTACCATAGTTCGCCTGTGCGCCATCTGAAAGCGTCGTTATTACGAACCGAAAGCAAAACCAAAGAAGCGTTGGCATTTATTGAAGAATCATTAACAATTGATCCGTTTAATTATGGTTGTTTATTTGAACAGTACCTGCTTAACGGGGCGCAGAAGGAACAGTTGAGGAATATCACCGCCCTGATGCGCAATGAACCTAATAATTATCTCGAATTATCATTAAGCTATGCGCAAGCTGGTTTGTATGCCGAAGCATTACAGGTTTTGAATTCCTACGAACAAAGTTTTGGCGCAAAAAATCAAATAATATTATACTATAAATGTTGGTTTGCAGCAAAGATGGGCGATGCAGAAAAAGCATTGTTATTTGCCAGGCAAGCAGCTGCAAACACCAATGGAATTTACTTTCCGAATAAGATAGAGGAGGTGCTTATTCTTCAAAATGCCATAGCGGTTAATCCTGCCGATGCCAAAGCATGGTATTACCTTGGCAATCTTTGGTATGATAAACGCCAATATGCTGAAGCGATAGACTGCTGGGAGAAATCGGCGGAATTGGATGAATTATTTCCAACCGTTCATCGTAACTTGTCGCTGGCTTATTATAACAAACTGAATCAGCCTGAACGGTCACTCGAAGAAATGGAACAAGCCTTTAAGCTCGACCCAACCGATTCGCGTGTGCTAATGGAACTGGACCAGTTGTACAAGATCAGCGGCAGGCCGTTCACAGAGCGGCTTGAATTACTCGATCAGCATCCCGAACTTGTAAAAGAACGTGATGACCTTTACCTTGAACGTATTGTGCTGCTAAATAACCTGCATCAATACAAAGCAACACGGGAATTACTGGCTGCGCGCAAGTTCCACCCGTGGGAGGGGGGCGAAGGCAAAGTTGTTGGGCAGTTTTTACTTTGTCATATCGAACTGGCTAAGAAAGCTTTGCAGGATGGTGAGTACGATGAAGCTATCAGGCTATTATCCAAACTGGAACATTACCCGGAAAACCTGGGCGAAGGTAAATTGTATGGTACGCCTGAAAACGACATTAATTATCTTTTAGGCTGCACGTACGAAGGACTACAGGATACTGAAAGAGCAACTGCTAAGTTTATTGCGGCAACCTCGGGCAGCAGCGAACCTGTGCAGGCTATTTACTATAACGATCCCCAGCCTGATAAAATATTGTACCAGGCATTCGCATGGCAAAAACTGGGCAAACAAGATAAAGCTGAAGAAATATTCAGGCAGTTTATTGATTTTGGAACAGCGCATTTGAATGATGCGATACGGATTGACTATTTTGCAGTATCGCTGCCTGATATGCTGGTATTTGATATTGATTTAAACCGCCGTAACCATATCTTTTGTAACTACCTCATAGGTTTAGGGAAAATAGGTTTAGGCGAAATTGAGCAGGGTAAAGATTATCTTGAAAAGGTTTTAGAAATGGATACTAATCACCAGGGGGCTGCGATTCATCTGCAAATGGCTGATTATTTTGAAAAAATAAGTAAGGCGTATGTTAGATAGTAACAGAGGGCAGCTCCAGGTGTTTAGTGAGCCTTCCGGATTTATGGGCGATGAGCCGTTATATCTCATCACGCTGTATAATGGTGATATTACCATAAAACTAATCAATTTTGGGGCTGCAATAACCGCCATATTTACGGCTGACCGTAATGGCGAATACCATAATATTGTAGCCGGATATGAGGATATTAGTCAATACCATGATAACCCGCATTATTTTGGTTGCCTGTTAGGCAGGTGTGCCGGCCGCATTACCGATTCGAAATTTGAACTGGATGGAGATGTTGTTTTTCTTTCGCGGAATGACGGCTTGAACCACTTGCACGGGGGAGTGGAAGGATTTAATAAGAAAGTTTGGAAGATCAAGTCGTTTATACAGGAAAATGAGGAAACAGGCGTGATAATGGAATACTTCAGCCAGGATGGAGATGAAGGTTATCCCGGGAATTTATGGGTGACGGTGAAGTACATCCTGAATAAGAATAATGAGCTAAAAATCGTTTACGATGCCATTACGGATAAAAGTACACCGGTCAATCTTTCCAACCACTCCTATTTTAACCTGGACGGCTTTAGAAAAGACATATTGGAACACACGCTTCAAATAAATGCCGGTGCTTATACCGAAAATAATAGCCAAAACCTGCCAACCGGAAAGGTTATTTCAGTAACGAATACGCCGATGGATTTCTCAAAGCCGAAAACGCTTGGCGCTGATATTTCCGGCGTTGAAGCCTCGGACGGATACAACCACAACTTTGTTTTAGACAATTATTTGCCAGGCAGGGTGCGATTGGCAGCAATGCTTGCCGAGCCACTTAGTGGCAGAGAAGTAAGGGTATTTACTGACTTGCCGGGCGTTCAGCTATATACAGCTAATGACTGGCAGGGCAATATAACGGGGCCGCAGGGATACCCATACGGAAAACACGGTGCAGTTGCACTGGAGACCCAGGCCTTTCCAGATTCCCCCAACCATCCTGGTTTTCCGGATACCATATTAAGGCCGGGCAAGCGATTCATCAGTGAGACCGTGTACGCGTTCTCTTTAATTTGACAATAATATAAATCTTTAAGCATGCAGCAATCAGGCATTAAAAATCGCTATACATTCGGCATATGTTTTATCTCCGCATTGGGCGGCTACCTGTTCGGGTTTGATTTTGCCGTAATATCCGGGGCTTTGCCATTTCTGCAAAAGCAATTCGCTTTCAATTCATACTGGGAGGGTTTTGCTACCGGGATTTTGGCCATCGGCGCAATAGTCGGCTGCATATTTGCCGGAAAAGTTTCAGAAAGATACGGACGCAGGCCCGGACTCATGCTTGCTGCGGCACTATTCGCGGTATCGTCAATTGCAATGGCCCTTGCACCTAACCGTGACTTTTTTCTTGCGGCCCGGTTTGCGGCAGGTGCCGGCGTAGGCATGGCATCCATGCTGTCGCCGATGTATATATCGGAAATTGCCCCGGCTGCAATTCGGGGCAGGCTTGTTGCAATGAACCAGCTGACGGTGGTTTTTGGGATCCTGATTACCAATCTTATTAATTATACCCTTCGCAATACCGGCATCGATGCATGGCGATATATGTTCGGCCTCGGCGTTATCCCATCCGGGCTGTTCCTGGTTGGTGCATTTTTTTTGCCGGAAAGCCCGAGATGGCTCGTCCGTAATGATAGAGAACGTGTTGCGCAATCTATTCTTGCCAAAATAGGCAATGAGCGTTTTGTATCGGAATCACTTATCGCAATCAGGCAGTCTTTTGTTGGTGTTGCCAACGCGAACTATCGGTCCGTGTTTAAACGTGCTGTGTTGCCCGCAGTATTGACGGGTATAGGGCTGGCAGTATTTCAGCAGTTTTGCGGTATTAATACGGTATTCAATTACGCACCTAAAATATTTCAAAGTATCGGTGCTTCAGCGGACGACCAGTTAAAGCAAACTGTTTTTATTGGTGCAGTAAATCTTGTGTTCACAATTTTGGCAATGGCGCTGGTAGATAAATTGGGCCGCAAACCGCTTATGCTGATAGGGGCTGGTGGGTTGTGCCTGTTTTACATTTTAATTGTTAATGCATTGCAGGCCAATTCCGGCATGTTATCGGGTTTGCTCCTGGCCGCAATCGGAACATATGCCATGACATTGGCGCCGGTTATTTGGGTGCTTATTTCAGAAATATTTCCGGCTAATGTACGGGCAATTGCTATAACTGTGGCTGTTGTAAGTCTTTGGTCGGCATATTTTGTATTAGTGTTTACGTTCCCTGTACTGTTCGAACACCTGAAAGAGAATACGTTCTATATCTATTCAGGGATATGCGCGGCCGGTTTTTTATTTACTTTGCTGCGGATAAAAGAGACTAAGGGCAAAACCCTTGAAGATGTGGAACAATCCATGACCATGCATTAAATAACAGGATTACCAAATGAAACAAACTACCCCGCATCGCTTTTTTCGCATCGCAGTAATTTTCGGAGCATTACTTCTGGGTAATGAGGTAATGGCCCAGGATACGGTCATCACTATCGAAACAGCAAAAACCGCAATAGTGCTGCATACAGATGCGCAAAAAAGACTGCACTATACCTACCTGGGTGTTAAACTGGATAATAGATCAGAATACAGTAAACTCCCGCCGGCAGAACGATCAGGAGGCGATTATACCGGGATGTACAATTCCGTGTATACGCCTTCCGGATCGAGAAATTTGCTGGAGCCGGCGATAACCGTAACGCATGCCGATGGTAATCAATCACTTGATTTGCGGTATATAGACTACACTGTAACCAGGCTTTCGCCGGATATCGAATTGCTTTCCATTCGTTTGAAAGACCCTGTTTACCCTGTTGAAGTTACGCTTTACTATAAATCTTATTATAATGAGGATGTAATAGAACAGTGGAGCACTATCGTTCATCATGAGAAGGGTGATATAATTCTTGAAAAGTTCGCTTCGGCCAATCTTTACCTTAAAGCCGGTAGTTATTGGTTAAGACAATATCATGGGGATTGGGTTAAGGAAATGCAACCTGAAGAAAGCCAACTGACCCATGGCATCAAAACGCTCGATAGTAAGCTGGGTACCCGCGCCAACCTGTTCATGCCTTCGGTTTTCATGGTGTCACTGAACAAGCCGGCAAGCGAAGATGAAGGGGAAGTGCTTTTTGGCGCGCTGGAATGGAGCGGTAATTTCCGCGAAGATTTTGAAATTGATCCTGAGAATAACCTAAGGATCATCTCGGGGATCAATAATTATGCGAGTGCCTATCATCTAAAGGCCGGCAAAATCTTTGAAACCCCGCCGTTCGTATATACTTATTCAGCAACCGGAAAAGGCGATGCCAGCAGGAATTTGCAGGCCTGGGCCCGCAATTATAAGCTGCTTGACGGTAAAGGTACAAGGCTTACACTATTAAATAACTGGGAATCGACTTATTTTGATTTTAATGAAAATAAGCTGCATCAACTGGTAAAAAATACCAAAGAACTCGGTGTGAATATGTTTCTGCTTGACGATGGTTGGTTTGGCAATAAATACCCGAGAAACGACGACCATGCCGGGTTGGGCGACTGGCAGGAGAATAAGCTGAAATTACCCAACGGTATTGCTGCCATCGGAAAAGATGCCGATGGTGAAGGGGTGAAGTTTGGTATTTGGGTAGAGCCGGAGATGGTAAACCCTAAAAGCGAATTGTATCACAAACACCCTGATTGGGTGGTGAAACAGGCAAACCGCGATGAGTATTATTTCAGGAACCAGCTTGTATTAGATCTCACAAATCCCGCAGTACAGGATTTTGTATTTCATGTTATCGATTCATTGTTTATACGCGACCCTAAACTCGCCTACATAAAATGGGATTGCAACGCGGTGATCTATAACGCTTATTCTGCATATCTTAAACACGACCAATCGCAATTCTACGTAGACTACGTAGAAGGATTGTACACGGTGCTGAAGCGGATCAGGGAAAAGTATCCTCATGTCCCGATGATGCTGTGTTCCGGCGGTGGAGGGCGTGTTGATTATAATGCCCTGCAATATTTTACCGAATACTGGCCGAGCGATAATACAGATCCTATCGAACGAATTTTCATACAATGGGAATATTCCTATTTCTACCCGGCAATTGCCAGCTCAAACCATGTTACGGATTGGGGTAAAGAGCCTTTAAAATTCCGCGTCGACGTAGCCATGATGGGCAAATTGGGCTTTGATATAGTGGTGGATAAATTAAACCCAGAAGATATGGAGTTTTGCAAAAATGCCGTAAAAACATATAACGGGCTTAAGCAAATAATATGGCAGGGACAGCAATACCGGCTATCAGACCCGCGGGAAAGCAATGTCGCATCCATCATGTATGTCGATTCTGCCAAAGCATCTGCTGTTATGTTCAATTACCTGGTTAATTACCGGTACGACCAGGGATCGAAGAATCCTATCCGGCTCAAAGGACTTGATCCCGTAAAACGATACCGATTAACAGAGGTTAACCTGTATCCGGGAAAATCATCTGCTATCAATTCTCAAAATAGCTATTCGGGCGACTTTTTGATGAAAGTCGGCTTTAATCCTGATGTTGATGCCGACCACACCAGCGTTGTTATTAATATTGATACGGTTCAGTAAGGCCAGTATATCACAATTCGATGCGTTGAATAAACGCTAAATAATCCGCAAATTTGCGGAGAAAACAATATATTTGCCGCATAATTGCGGAGAAATGTATATACATCAATTAAAAGATTGGCCATCTTTCACCTGGGATAATGAAGCGATACTCGTGCGTTTAGGTGAAGTGCGGCATCGCCAGGGACGTATACTAGGGTTAATGAGTGCAGCCGGTTTTAAGCTGCAGGAAAACACCGTATTGGATACCTTAACATTAGATGTTACCAAATCAAGCGAGATAGAGGGTGAAAAACTTAATACCGACCAGGTAAGATCTTCAATAGCGCGCAGGTTGGGTATAAAACTTGCCGGGTCTGTGCCGGCTGACCGGAATGTAGAAGGGGTTGTAGAAATGATGCTGGATGCAACCCAAAGATATACTCATGATTTAACAGCGGATCGCCTGTTCGATTGGCATGCTGCTTTGTTTCCAACGGGGAGAAGTGGCATGCATAAAATCACCGTAGCCGCCTGGCGTACGCCACAAGCCGGGCCGATGCAAGTGGTTTCGGGAGCAATGGGCAAAGAGAGAATTCATTTCGAAGCACCGGAAGCAGAAAGATTGCGTGCTGAAATGGACCTGTTTTTAAATTGGTTTAACGCTGAACCAACAACCGATGCCGTATTGAAAGCGGCAATGGCACATTTATGGTTTGTAACTATACACCCGTTTGATGATGGCAACGGCCGTATCACCCGGGCCATGACGGATATGCTGCTTGCCCGTGCAGATGGGACATCACAACGCTTTTATAGCATGTCGGCCCAAATATTAAGAGAAAGGGCAGCCTATTACAACATGCTTGAACAGGCGCAAAAAGGCAGCCTGGATATTACTCCCTGGTTAAGCTGGTTTTTAGATTGCTTGTTTCATGCCATGGATCATACTGAGCAGACTTTATCCTCCGTTACGAACAGAACTCAATTTTGGGAAAAGAATCGCGAAGTCTCATTAAATAGCCGCCAGCAACATATGGTTAGCCTATTGCTCGACGAATTTTATGGCAAGCTGACCAGCACGAAGTGGGCTAAAATGACGAATTGCTCCCCGGATACTGCGTTAAGAGATATACAAGACCTTATAGAAAAAGGTATTTTGGAAAAAAAGCCTGGGGGTGGCAGGAATACCACATATGCTTTAATAACATCCTGATAGTACTGGTGATTAATTGATTGATATATTATAGATGGTTAAATTTCAATTGGTTACATAGGATTTTCATTTCATCGCACAAATCCATAAGCAGCGGCCAGAGATTAAAGCGACATCAAATAATGCAACGCTAAAAACTTAAATTTGTATAAACAGATGTTAAGATAAATTCGAATGGACACAATTGCTACAAAACTTAAAACAGCACACCCGACAAAGGTTTTGGAATGGAAGCATGAGCCATTCGAGAAATTTTTAGGAAGTTTTAAAAGTGATATTCGCTACGAATTAGGTATTACAAAACCTGATATATTTAATAGCACATTTCACTTTTCTGTTAAAGTTATTATGACCTATCGGCATCAATTCAATGGTGAAGTATTTAAGGCAATAACAGGATCCAACTTTGATATTGGTTATTGCCATGATGCACCCACAGTCGAGTTTCTATTTGGGTTTATTGATAACGCTACTTTTGAATTTGCCAAAATTTTCCATTCAAAAATACAAGGAACAAATTTAATGTACCATAAAGTGCTTAAACCTAAAATAAGTGATTTAAGAGAAAGCATACAACAGATCATCAATTATTGGGACGGGCCAGCGAAGAAATTTAAAGAGCGCGGCGGTAAGCGCTTAAGCCAATTCAAAAACCTGCCTACTATTCCTGAATTTAAAAGCTACAATGGTAACCATGTAACAATGGAGCAAAAGATTTTAAGAAAGCTGGAAATTGGTCAAGAAGTAAGTGACGAAGAACGAGAGACGTTTGAGGCTTTAGGGAAATTCTACGACGACCTGAACACGCAACTTACGATACTGGATTACAACTCCTTTACCGTTCAGGACATACAGGACTTTAGAAATTATATTCATTATGCTTTTAATGCTTATTGCTTGATCACAAACCAGGCGACAATCGCTGGCGAATTATTTCGGTTGGTTGTTAATGAAAGTGTAACTGGTAAAAATGAGCCAATTACCGATGTGAAATTTTTGACCTATCCACCATTAGAAATTTTAAAGGAGAAGAACAGATATAATCGAGCAAGTACTTGTAACAATACTCTATTATATCTTACTGAAACTGTTGATACCGCTTTAAAAGAAATCCGTCCCCCTGAATATAAAATTGTCACCATCAGTGTTTGGGCACCAAAACAAAACCGGACATTTACCCAGTATCCGATTGAACATAGTGAACATGCAGCAAAAGTAAATCCGCAAATTGCACAAGGATTACGGGCTTTAAAACTTTTAAATGAAAGTCAACATCCACTTTTAGCACGATATATGACCAATTATTTCAATTTATTGGCAAGGGAATATTCAAAATCTGTGGCTGACGAAAATCATTTTGAATATATGTTATCAGCAATACTTTCTGACAGGATATTTGAGTTTGACGACAACAATCCCGATTTTAATTATGACTGTATTTCCTATCCAAGTGTAGGGAACAATTTTTTTACGAGAAATTTAGCAGTAAAACCTAATATAGCTGATACGGACTTTAAGATTGTACAGGTCATTGAATTTGAAGTTGTAAAAGCACATTATGACAGGACACCTGTTCGCTCGTTAAGCACTTGTTGCATATCAGTTGCGGAAATCAAAAATTATCGGGAAACATGGAATATTACAAATACCGGCCAAATTATATGGGAATAGCTTGTGCGCAGCAAGCCATTTTTATTAGCTAAAATTACAGCATATCATATTTCTATGATTTCCTGGGGCTATCAATGGTTATTGGAATTTTATCAAAATCTTCATTGCTCATGGGATTCGTACCAATTTTCGTGTTAAATAGCGCTTTTAAAAGACTATAAATGCCGGCATAAACTAACTTTAACTGCTCAATCCTCGAATCACTCTTTTGGTCGACGCGTATATCCAGATTTTCAAACATCACTTCAGCTCTTTTAAGCCATATTTTCTCGGAAGTATCTTCTGTCATGTTCCAATATTCCTCAAAAACCTTGTAGCTAATAGCATTGTAGGTTTGGTCGTCATATTGTAACATGAGATCGCCAATTCCCTGCTGCCAGTCCCTGTAGATTAACCCCAATTTAACAGATACTTCCTTAATAACTAACTCTTTGCTTTTAGCTAAAGACGAGTGTTTTATTTTTAATGAAGCCATTAATTTTTCCAGATCACCTATAAACGCATCCTGCTGTGATGGTGAAAGGTCGGCGATATATTCTATTACGCCATCCTGTAAATATTGATTTACAAGATGGTCAATTTCAACTGAAAATTTTTCAATAGTATCAGAAGGCACAACTTCTTTATTAACTTCTGCAATGTTAAAAATAGCTTTTGCTACATACATCTCTATTCGTTGTCCGTCAGCAAGTGCAGATTCCAATTGGCCGATACAATCTGAAATTTCGTGAACCTTTTCATTGCTTTTGTCAATCGACATTGAATATTCTAAAATCCTGTATGCTCGTATCCACCCGAGTAAAACACATAGCCGATAAATGGAACTTTTATACTTATAATCGTAAAATGTATTTAACGGGGCATTACTCCACAAATAATGCGACCTTGTTCTATAAATTTCATGAAGCCTGTTGTTAATAGAATTCGCTGCCCGAAACAAGTTTACCTTATAAAGTTGGAACAAAGCTTCGCCAGTTCTACGCTTAGTTCTTTTTTCGATCCAGCCAGGAATTAAATAGTCCTTAAAAATAAAGCCAATAATGACTGTGAGTATAGTCGTGATGGCAATAATTAAGGCTGCTTGTACGGAAGCTTCTCCGATTTTAAAGCTGGATTTGTTAGTATGAAAAGCAGCGATTATTTTATTTAAAGAGTCAATATGACTTTTGTAAACCTTTAAACTATCAATGTGATTGGCCATGGTTTTATAAAGCTATAAAATTTATTCATTATATTTTCTCACCACGCCCTGACCGGCTTTGCAAACCCCGAAAAAATTTTCCCTCAATTTTGGCTTATCAATATTCAGTCTGTGGTCGGTCTATCACCGCACCCCCAAATTTAATCGTTCATTTTTCATCATAAGTAATAATTATTCACCCTGTGTCAAAATTTTGTTACTTTAGTTTCTGTAATTTTAATCCCGCCAATGAACAATACTGGAATAATAAAGCTTAACCGCAAATTCGGCTATGTAGTGGCTGGCGCTTTATTATTCATCACCGCGTTTCAGTATGTTTTTAAAGATAAACAGGATGTTATCATATTTTGCATCGCGCTCATTTTATTATTGCTTGCATTAATAAAACCGGTATGGCTTACCCCGCTGCGCATTGCGTGGGACAAAATAGGGCACGTATTAGGTATTATTAACACTTATGTATTATTAACCGTATTTTATGTGCTTATATTAACACCGCTGAGCCTGTTGATGCGGCTGTTTGGCAAGGATATTTTAAAACTGAAACACCCGACCGTTCAAAGCACTTATTGGGAAACGCCGCCGGCAACAAACGAAAGCAAAATGGAGAACCAATTTTAATAAGATAAATGGAACTACTGGCAGAATTTTTTCAATTTTTAAAACAGCGCAAACGCTACTGGCTTTGGCCGCTGTTCATCATACTGGTGCTGCTGGCAACCTTTTTAATCATCGCCCAGGGCTCGGCGCTGGCGCCCTTTATTTATTCGCTGTTTTAAGGCATGTACATTTTAGGGATCTCGGCGTACTACCACGATAGCGCAGCTTGTTTGTTAAAAGATGGCAAAATACTCGCCGCCGTACAGGAAGAACGCTTCACCCGCGTAAAAAACGATGCCGCTTTCCCGGCGCACAGCATCAATTATTGCCTTGAACAGGCCAGGATCACTTTAACACAAGTAGATCATATCGCGTATTACGAAAAGCCTTTCCTTAAATTCGAGCGACTGCTGGAAACTTACCTGGCATTCGCGCCCAAAGGTATCCGCTCATTTTTAAAGGCCATGCCGCTATGGCTGAAGGAGAAACTGGCCTTTAAAAAAATGCTCATCAAGGGGTTAACCGCTATCGATCCCAACTGGAAATATACCGGCAGTAACCTGCTGTTCACTACACACCACCAGTCGCACGCGGCATCGGCTTTTTATCCCTCGCCGTTCAGGGAGGCTATCATTTTAACTATCGATGGCGTGGGCGAATGGGAAACCGCTTCCGTAAGCAGGGGAGAGGGGAATAAAATTAGCAAGATCAGCCATATTAATTTCCCGCATTCGCTTGGTTTGCTTTATTCTGCGTTCACCTACTACTTGGGTTTTAAGGTTAATTGCGACGAGTATAAAGTGATGGGGCTTGCACCCTATGGCAACCCGCTTTACGTCGATCTTATTTATAAAGAGCTCATCGACGTAAAATCCGACGGTTCCTTTCGCCTCAATATGCGCTATTTTGAATATGCCACGGGTCTCACCATGACCGGCAAACGTTTCGCAAAGCTGTTTCAAAATCCAGCGCGCCAACCCGGCAGCGAACTATCCGCTTTCCACATGGATATGGCCGCATCTATTCAGCAGGTCACGGAGCAGGTGATGCTAAAAATAACCACGCATCTCCATCAGCAATACCAGGTGGACGATCTTTGCCTCGCAGGCGGCGTAGCATTAAACTGCGTGGCGAATGGTAAAATATTAAAACAGTCGGGGTTTAAAAACATATGGATACAACCCGCCGCAGGTGATGCCGGCGGAGCTTTAGGTGCTGCGCTGGCCGTGCATTATGAATATTTAAAACAGGAGCGCAAAACGGATAACATTACCGACCAAATGCAAAATGCGTTACTCGGCCCTGCCTTCAGCCCGGCACAAATAAAACAGGAATTGGAAAAAAGCGGGTTGAGTTTCGAAAAACTGTCGCCGGAAAAACTATACCCGCTCATAGCACAGGAAATTGCCGCTGACAAGGTAATCGGTTATTTTAATGGCCGGATGGAATTTGGCCCCCGTGCGTTAGGCGCCCGCAGCATTATTGTTGATGCCCGTAACCCGGAAATGCAGTCGGTATTGAACCTCAAGATCAAATTCCGCGAATCGTTCCGCCCGTTTGCGCCCGCAGTGTTGGAAGAATATGCGGCAGACTATTTCGATCTCGGTGCCCCAAGTCCGTATATGCTTTTAGTGAGCGATGTAAAGCCTTCAAAGCGCATACCTTTGGCCGATGCAAATGCAGAAGGCTTCGACAAATTCAAACAGTTAAGATCCGTTATTCCCGCTGTAACGCATGTGGACTATTCCGCACGATTGCAAACCGTAAACCCGCAGCAACAGGCTGATTTTTATGGGCTGATAAAAGCATTTTACGACCTTACCGGCTGCCCTATGGTTATCAACACCTCTTTTAACCGCATGGACGAACCCATTGTTTGTACCCCGGCCGATGCCATTGCCTGTTTTTTAAATGCCGGTATTGATGTTTTAGTGATGGAGGGGTTTGTGGTGCGGAAATAAAATGGCTCCTATTTTAAGCTAACATTCTTACATCCAAACCAAAAATTCATATCTTAATACGCTAATAACCAAAGTAGCCCGCAGCAAAATCTGTAATGAAGCCGAAAAAAAAATCAGCAAGAACTGTCCCAGTGAAAAACACTGCGGGGAAACCAGCAGCAGCAAAAACTACTAAAACCAAAAGTTCTAAACCCGAAAGTAAACCGCTTAGCCCGGAAAAATTGCGCCTTTTTAAATGGCTGGCCATCCTGTTCCCGTTGGTGCTGATCGTTTTACTGGAGTTGATCTTACGTGTTTTTGGCTATGGGTATGATACCTCGCTGTTTGTGAAATACCCGCCCGACCCGAACTACATGGTAATGAACCACTACGCGTCGGACAAGTTTTTCCCCGACACCGCATACGCCACAACTGGCAACCAGGAGATTTTTGCCATTAACAAAGCGCCCAATACCATCCGTATTTTTGTGCTTGGCGAGTCGACCACCATTGGTTTCCCGTTTCGCCCAAACGGCTCTTTTCACCGCTGGCTGCAATACCGGCTATCGCACATGTATCCTAACAAAAATTTCGAGATCATTAATTTGTCGCTAACAGCAGTCAACTCTTACACGGTGCTTGATTTCGGCAGGCAACTGGCGCAATACAGCCCCGATGCGGTGCTTATATACACCGGTCATAACGAATATTATGGCGCTTTTGGCGTCGGTTCAACCACCTATTTAGGCGGCAACCGCTTTTTGGTGGAAACGCTTATTAAACTGCGCGGCTTTAAAGTGGTACAACTCCTTAATAATACTATCGACAAAATAAAACGGTTGTTCGCCAGCAGCAGGAAAACTGATGCGCATACGCTAATGGAAATTATGGCGGCAAAGCAGCATATTGCCGGTAATTCACCTGATTATAAGTTGGGTATAGAACAGTTCGATAAAAACATGACCGAACTATGCAAAACCCTCAACGATGAGAGTATACCCACCTTCCTAAGTACGGTAGAAAGTAATGAGAAAGACCTGCCGCCGTTTGTTTCCGATGGCGACGGCCCCAATTCGGCAAACGGCTGGTTCAGGGCAGGGCAGGCAGCGTTAAAAGATTCCAGCTTTGCTGTTGCTAAGCAAGACTTTGACAAGGCAAAGGAACTGGACCAGCTTCGTTTCCGTGCGCCTGAGGCTATTAATGATGAGATAAGGAAAATAGCCGCGGAATTCCCCAACGTTCACCTGGTGAATACAAAGAAATTGTTTGAAGAACATTCGCCACATGGCATAATCGGTAACGAACTGGTGCTGGAGCATGTGCACCCGAATTTATTAGGATATGCGGTGATGTCGGAGGCGTTTTTCGAGGCTATTCTAGACCAACACCTAATAAAGGAGAAAGCGGAACAGGAGTACACATTGGATCAGCTTCGTCACGAAATGCCCATCACCACGCTCGATACATTGAGCGGTACTTACCTTGTAATGATAATGAAAACGGGTTTTCCGTTTAACCAGCCTATACCTAAAGATTTTAAAATAAGTAAAAGCTACGACGCAGAACTGGCAGGGAAAGTAGCCCGCGGCAATATGTTGTGGGCGCCTGCATTAAGTAATTTATATACTTATGATATGCAGCATGGCGACACCACAGGGGCACTAAAAATTGTGGAGGCTATGGTGTTGCAATACCCCCAGATACCTAATTTTTATAATTTCTCGGGGCATTTTAACCTAAAAAAAGGCAACTATGCGCAAGCCGCGTTCTATTATCGTAAGTTGTACATGATAAATGGGGATACAACCCTGCCCGCTATCATCGTTAAATCATATCTGCAAGCCAATAACCCACAGCAGGCCCTGGCCTTTGAGCAATACAATTCCCCGCCAAACCAGCAGACAACGGTTACTGTATTAAACCGGATAATCAGCAATGAAACACAGCTGAATCAAAAACCTGGGGATAAGGCGCTTACGGAACAGATCAGTAATGATTATAAGGTGTTTGGAATTAAGCGATAGTGGTATAAAAAAAAGACCATTTCCTGAACGAAACGGCCTTTTTTATTTACAGGTCCCGAACTTGCTTCCTACTAAAACGTTCGCGCTTCAAATTAAAAAAAATCGAAAAAAAATTGCGAAACCAGAAAGTTGCATATATATTTGCAACCGATAGGTTGCATTAATGGATGTTGATATGATAAATTATAACTTGTAAGGGCATGGTTGAAGTTTTTAAAACAAATGTTCAGAAAAAGGCACAAAGCAAAACGATGCTTTGTATTTTGTATGAAGCATTCCCGTCGTTTAAAATTAATTTTGACCTTTCAGATTGTGATAAGGTGCTTAGAGTTGAAGGAGACAATATAGAGGCATTAAGGATAATGATTCTCGTAAAGGAATACGGGTTTCACTGCGAGATATTAGATTAACATCAAACCCAAGTGAGCTGGAAAAGTTAAGGCGAGCTATACGAGCTAAAAAAAACGAATAACCATTGGTTATTCGTTTTTTTAGCATGAGGAAAATTACTATGCGGTAATCAAAACTAATCTCACTTGATTACCTAATCGTCTGTAATAAATTATTGCACCAAAACCCTGCTCGATTGCTTAAAATTGTCTCCGATTATATTTAAAATGTATGTGCCCGAAGTTGCCGTTGTAGGTAATGTATAAGTTTGATCGCCGTTAACTGTAAAAGTTTGTTTGCCTAATTGCTTACCGTAAAGGCTTGTTAGCGTTGCAGTAAATATTTTACCCTGGTAACCTTTTAAGTTGAAGTTTACATTTGATGTGCCGGGGTTAGGATAAACATTCAATGCAAGTCCTATATTTTGGGTGTCCACTTTTCGCACTGATGTTGCAGTAGCGATTCCGGCATCATAAAAACCTATACGGTAGTAGTTTATCCCCAAAGCAGGATTATTATCCGTAGCCTGGTAATTGCTGGTTTCAGAAACTGTCCCTGCACCCTGTATTTCAGTCAACGTTTTCCAATGTATGCTATCTGTACTGCTTTGCACATCAAAACCCTCATTGAAATTCTCAGACGAAGTGCTGAAGGCGAGATTTACCTGGTGCGTACTTACTGCGGTAGCAGTAAACGACGAAAAATCTGCATTCTCATGTATGGTATAACTTTTTACAGGCGTAAGGGTCATTACATCATCTTCGTCAAACAATTCCATGCGGTAATAACCAAGCCCATTTTTGGGGTTATTTATTACAGCTTTGTATGAATACGCGTTTACAGTGTTATTGCTGCTGTCTACCGTTGCAATATCGGTCCAGTTGTTGCCATCAGGGCTTTGTTGTATAATAATATGGTCTTCATTAGGTAGCGAAGTAACAAACAAGCCGGTTGTTTGCCTGCCCTGGCTTGAAGCGCTGAAACTGGTTACATAATTACTTGGTGCGTTATTCGAGAATGGGGATAATGCCAGTAAGTCGGCCTGGGCATAGTCTGGCACATAAATAGTTTTATCGGCCAGCTGCTCATTGCCCGAATCATTGTTAAAAGGGTATAATGACCAGCTGAATGTGTATATGCCTTTATTGCCTACAGGGTATATATGTCCTTCATAAGGCAGTACGCTTTCTTCTGCCGGAATATTGTAAACAGTAGTTTTATTCACCCATGGGCCCCAGGGGTTTTGTGCAAACCACACATCTATTTCCTGGCTTAGGTACGGTACTCCTGACAGCGCATAGTTGTTAGGCCCCAGCTTAATAACATTTGCTGCAGATACCCCTTCAATAAGGTTTAGTGCCTGAGTAAAATCGGTGCTCCAATTGCCGTTTCCGGTGTAAAACTGCCACGCTGTTTGCGAATCCAGCTGACCTGTCGGTACACGGCCTACTACAGTATGCGTCTCATTGGCAGAGCTTGAAGCGCCAAAATAAAGGTAATCATATGCACTGTCGGCAAAAACGCAGTTAGGGCCGGTATTAATAGTAGCCGGCAACCGGTGCAGGGTTGACACGGTGAGATCGGGCAGGTTCATTGAACCTATCCAGGTATAGCCGGCGTAAGAACTTTGATTGGCAACCTCAATCAGTACAATTTTTAGCTGCCCGTTTTCAACAATACCACCGGCTTGCCAAAATTCGTTGCCATTGCCCGGATCGAACAAGGATACCGGGTTTGGTGGTGTACCACCGTATATCGATTTTAACGTGTCGCCTTTTTGCACTACTACCAGGTTGTGTGGAACCACTGCCGAAGGGATTACGTTTGTGTGCGGGTTGTTTGGCCCGAAGAATGAGTCGTTATAAACCCAGGCTACCCTTCCATCGGGCAATAGTGCGGGGTTATCGTTATCTCCCGAAATCCAGCCGTACGTTTCATCAAAATTGTTTTGCCAGTCGTACTGCATCCTTACGTTATAGTTGGGGTTGGTAACACTGCTAATGATCTCCACATCATCCAGGTAATAGGTACATGCGGTATTAAAGTTCAATTGTACTGTAACAGGGCTTTGCGGTGCTTTAAATGCATATTGGTACATCACCCAGCCATTTTGCGTAGTATCTATACGTGTGCGTATCTCGTAGTGGCAGGGGTTGCTGGTGCCGCCGGCCGACAGGTTAAGGTCTAGCAGGGCATTTTGCGTAGTGGCCAGCGCCCAGAAACGCAGCAGGTAATAGCCGGTATCGCTCAATGTGACGGGCGTTGCTGAAAGCGTTACTGAATTGCTCGTGCTACCGGTGTTGGCTACATTTACAACCAGCGCTTTTGAACCTGTATGCACATGCATTGCAGCAGTAGTAATGTTAAAGGTTGCGCTGCTGTTGTTGGTTGTGGTTGTTGTCCACCCGGTAAGGTTATTTTCGAAACCGCCGTTGGTCATTAAGGCCTGCGGTGCGGCGGCAAAGGCGTTGCCGGCAGTGGTAAGCGTAGCAAAGATATTTGGAGTAGCCCCAATGGTGGACTGAAAGTAATAAGTGGTATTTGCCTGTGCCTGCGCCGTTGGTTTAATGCACCACTCATATTCACGCCGTTTACCAACAGGGATACTATCATTATAAGGTGTTTCATTGGTGACGATGTTCCCCGGCAGAAAAGCGTATGTCGGGTCGACCAATTGTTGGGTAGTGGAATCATTGTTAGTGATATAACCGTTATCACCGCCATAATTAAAGGCGTTTATTTCGGAGTTATTGGTGATGGTATACCACGGCCCGTTAGCCGATGTGGCGTACTCCAGGGTGCGGGCGAGTGATTTTGTACTGGTTTGAGCATTGTCGATGTCGAGCCTTAACCTGATAGCTTTATTATCGGATATTTTAATAGCCGAATCCTGTGGGGCCTTCCAGGTGGCAGTTTTTTCATCGCCGTCGTTATTGCGCCAGCGGAAATGCCCCTGGGTGAGGTAAGCAAAAACATGCGTGTAAGCAATGAGCACTAATGCTACACTAAGTAAAATTTTTTTCATTGGTTAAATAATTGGTCTCTGTAAAAGGTTTTAGCTAAATTAGAGGATAACTCAGCCAGCAGCTAATATAGCAAAAAAAAAGAATACAAACTGTCATGAACTGTCTGTTCGGTAGATAGTATTCCTAAATTATTAAAAATAAAAATTCCCTATCTTTAGAACAGATAAACCATGCCAATTACTTAAACACAATGATCCAGCTTCTTCTTTATACGATTACCGCAATTGTATTCTTCATTTGGCTTAGAAAGACCAGTAAAGATAAATCGAAATGGGGTATAAATTTAAAGCGCGTGTATTGCCCTGTATGCCATACCAAACAGCCTATTGTCCGCATGCCCGACAGTGGGGAACAGGCGCTTTGGGGTGGAACAACCTGCCCGAAATGCCATACGAAACTTGATAAGTATGGCGATATTATTCCCTGATCTGTAATTTTTGTTATACATCTACCATGAAAAAAGTATTCGCGATCCTCTCAATCCTGATTTTTTATATCAGCCAGTCTGCTTTTTCAGTTAAGCAGCCCCCGGCAGCAAAATCTGCGATAGAAAAAGCGGCCGAAAAAGTTCTCAAAAAACAAATTTTAGCCGAAGCCGCCTGGGCTATGCAGCAGGAACCCATTACCGTAACCGCAGCATTTTGCCCTAGGAGCGCCGGCGGCAGGCATGATTTCTTTTCGGAGGCCGATTACTTCTGGCCCGACCCTAAAAACCCGGATGGCCCCTACATCGACCGTGATGGAATGACCAACCCAAATAACTTTGTTGAGCATCGCAAAGCGATGATACGGTTAAGTAAGATTATAGGTGCGCTGGCCTCGGCCTATAAATTAACCGGCGATAAACGGTATGTGAAACAGGCCGTTATCCACCTGAGGGCTTGGTTTATTGATACTGCCACCCTCATGAACCCCAACCTGCAATTCGCGCAGGCGGTAAAGGGCAAATTTACCGGCCGCAATTATGGCATTATCGATTCCATTCACCTGATGGAAGTAGCGCAGGGTGTTATTGTAATGGAAAGCGCCATGGATGCTGAAACCACCGCCGCCATAAAGCAATGGTTTGCCGAATACATTAACTGGTTGATGACCAGCAAGCCCGGCATACAGGAGAAACTGACAAAAAATAACCATTCGACCTGCTGGGCCATGCAGGTAGCCTCATTTGCCAAACTTTGCAATAACGAGGCTGTATTGGATTCGATGCGCGTGAGGTTTAAGACTGTTTTATTGCCTGATCAAATGGCCGCCGATGGGAGTTTCCCTTTGGAAACGGCGCGTACCAAGCCTTATGGCTATTCTATTTTTAATTTGGATGCGATGGTGATGCTTTGCCAAATATTATCAACCTCTCAGGATAATTTATGGGAATTTGAAACGGCAGATGGAAAATCCATCAAAAAAGGCATCGATTACTTGTACCCCTTTATAGCCGATAAAAATAAATGGGCCCTCAAGCCTGATGTGATGTATTGGGACGACTGGCCAGTTGCACAGCCATTCCTGTTATTTGGCGCCAATGCTTATCATCAAAATACATGGTTCGCCACCTGGGAAAAGCTCGACCATAACCCGCAGGTAGAAGAAGTGATCCGCAATTTGCCTATCCGGCACCCTTTGATCTGGTTGTAGGTTGGCTGTTGCTGCTGCGTTGACTAGGAATTTTACCTGAAAAATTACTTATGCAATCGATTGCAAAATCAAATAAAATAAAAGATATTTACCAATCAGAAGATTTGTAAACCTTTTATATGAACTCAGCAGTTAAGTTTTTTCTTTGCCTTATATTGATTGCCCTGGGCTTTACGTCCGTTGCCCAGGTTAGGTTGCCGCAGCTGGTAAGTGATGGTATGGTATTGCAGCGGGATGCGAAGATCAACGTTTGGGGATGGGCATCGCCGGGTGAAAAAGTATGGGTAAAGTTCAGGGGCAAAAATTATAAAACTGTTTCTGATGCTGCCAGTAACTGGAAAATAGTTATTCCGCCCCAATCCGCAGGCGGGCCGTACACTATAAGCATTAAAGGCAGCAATGCAATTACGCTGAATGATATCCTTATCGGGGATGTGTGGTTTTGTTCGGGACAATCCAATATGGTATTGCCGATGGATCGTGTTAAAGAAAAATATCCCGATGAAATTAAAAATGCTAATTATCCGCAAATACGTAATTTTTTTGTGCCGCCTGTTGCTGATGTGACCAGTGAACACAGCGATCTCCCTAAAGGAAAATGGGTAAAAACTGATGCTGAAAATGTGCAGGGCTTTGGCGCTGCTTCTTATTTCTTTGCCAAAAAACTTTATAATAAATACCATGTGCCTATCGGTATTATCAATTCAAGCGTGGGTGGTACACCCATACAGGCCTGGATCAGCAGGGAGGGATTGAAGGACATTACGTACTATGCAAATCGCGTTGATAAATTAAAAGATACTGCCTATCTCAATCAACTGCTTCATCCCGCAAAAAAGAGTATGGGGCAACCGGTGTTCAATCAACCTGATCCGACCTCGTTAAAAGCCGCATCTTCCAGCGATACAGCCGGTATTTTGCCCGGATGGCATACCTTCTGGCTGCCCGGCTATTGGGCCGACCAGGGGATACGCAACCTGAATGGGATAGTATGGTTCAGGAAAGTGATCGATATCCCGGCAGCTATGACGGGGCAGGCTGCTAAACTTTACATGGGCCGTATTGTGGATGCCGATTATTTATATGTAAACGGCACATTATGCGGTAACACAACTTACCAGTACCCGCCCCGGCGCTATGTAGTGCCCGAAGGCGTACTTAAGCCGGGCAGGAACGTAATTATAGTAATAGTAGCCAACTACTCCGGCAAGGGTGGCTTTGTGCCGGATAAGCCCTATTATTTATCTACAGGCGATCAGAAAATCGATCTTCGCGGCGATTGGCAATACAAAGTAGCGCAGGCATTTACACCGGACCAATTATCAGGTGGTTACAGGTTTTCGGCACAAAACGAACCAACAAGTTTGTATAATGCAATGGTTGCGCCTGCAATAAATTACGCGGTAAAAGGCTTTGTATGGTACCAGGGTGAAGCCAATGCAGACAGGCCCGGTGATTACGGGCAATTGATGAGGGCGCTGATAGCAGACTGGTGTGGCAAATGGCAAGAAGGGCAAATACCTTTCCTATATGTGCAACTTCCGGGATTTATGGAAGTGCAATATCTGCCATCCGAAAGTAAATGGGCCGAATTGCGCGAAGAACAGTTAAAAACATTATCCGTACCGGGCACGGGCATGGCTGTCGTGATCGATGCCGGGGAATGGAATGATATTCACCCGCTCAACAAAAAAGATGTTGGCGACCGCCTTGCATTACTGGCAGAGAAGACAGCTTACGGCGAACAGAATTTAGTGGCTTCCGGGCCTGTTTACAAATCGGCGGAAATAGAAGGTGATAAGATCATCATTTCTTTTAACAGTGTGGGTAGCGGTTTAATTGTCAAAGGCGGCGGTAAACTAACGCAGTTTGCTATTGCCGGTGCCGATAAACACTATGTTTGGGCCGATGCCGTGATAGAAGGCGATAAAGTAATCGTATCAAGCAAGGATGTGCCAAACCCAAAATATGTGCGCTATGCCTGGGCTGATAACCCCGAAGGCGCAAATTTATACAATGCAGAGGGAATGCCTGCTTCGCCGTTTACAACTGATATACAGTAGGTTTAATAAATTACCCGTGACAGGAAAGTTTATTCGTATTTGTTCGCTAATTGACCGAACACTTCCGTACACTGAAACTTGGTAAGCACATGCCACGCATGCGCTAGCATTGGGGAACAGTTTGGTGTTCAATATATATGTTGAACGCTGATTTTTGGCGTGAACGCTTAACCTTTTATTATACAGCAAGTTACCCAAAACCTGTGAACGCCGTGAACACCAACGTTGCTGTGGATCAATGGCTTGCATATCGCTAAATGTTCATGCGTGAACAGGTAAGACAATCTTCACAGGCGGCGGATTTTACCACTCAGTATGATATTCTTGTTTTTAGACAGCTTCCTTATCGCCTGTAACTTTCTGGCGGCCCTAAGTAGCTGGATTTTTCGCCACCGGCATCAACCACTATCTTTTGTAATATCACGGCAGGGTCTACCATCCAGTATTTTACTGTGTGCCTGCCTGGCTTGCTGATATGATGAGTTGTTGATAATATTTTTATGTTATCGCTCACATCTTTATTCCATGCAGACTCGGATTTATCAGCATTGATGTTTACTACCTGTGGCTGTTCATTATCAATCGATATGGCATAATGTAAACCATCGGTATTCGTAAAATCAATAGTAGGAGAGATGTAAGCTTCGACTTTAACTATGCCGGTATCGGCAAGATTTATATCATACTCCAGGTGCGGGCTGTTACGGCCGGGGACTTGGCGTTTTGCGGTTACAGGAGTTGGCATTACACCCGATAATGTCCTTCCATAATCCGGGATAACTGCCCATCCGGCGACTGCGTTGTCGACCGCCTTAGTATAATGCGCCGCTTCCATTGAAATGTAGCCGTTGCTTTCATAAAATCCTTTATTAATAACCAGCAAGCGATTGTCAATAGGCATTTCTGCTATAACTTTTTCATTATTTGGCCCTGTGATCGTTACGGGTACATTATAAACTCCTTTGGGAGCTTTTGCCCAGTCGATGCTGATCCAAATCCTTTGCTGTGACGAAATATTATCGCTGCCGGAGCTAATTTTTACATATGGCGCTGCACCCGTTGCTGTATAAGTAAATGTCCCCTGCCCGCGATTAAATACATCAATATAATGTCCGTCTTTTTCTGCCGGGGTAAATGACGGCAACACCGCTTTTGACTGTTCCTGCGGCCACCAGGCAGTTGAACCCTCAATAGCAACGCCCATTTGCGGTGAAGTCGGAAGTTCGATAGTGGTTATTGCGGGCATTTTATCAACCTTCGGCTCCTGCCAGTTGGTGTAGCCGATATGGTTTTGATCCATCATGTGGTCCCATTTGCCGCTTGCCAGTATTTTATTATAGTAGTGCGAGATGGCTGCATCCTTTGCGAATAGCTCCTTCACTTTATCGGCTGTGGTATTTGTCGCGGCGCGACCCTGTGCTGCATATAATTTATTGAGGGCCGCATTATAATACAGTTCGTTCAGATTCGAGCAAGCCTCAACCGGGTGCAGCACCAATTGATAGTAGGCATCTTTATACTCAACAGGTATCTTTTTATACAGTGCCTGCGCCTCATCGTTCAATTTGTCGTAATCATTTACTACTGTTTCAAACTCGCGATAGTTAACCAGGCTGTAAGTATTCTGATCAAGCAGTTCCGGTTTGCGCCTGCCATTGTATTTGGTATATGCCGTTAATATTTTAGCTACCTCAGCAGCATTTGCCGGGCCGAATTGCTGTAACGCCCATTCCTCCGTGTAATCGTTTAATTTTGCTGCCGGCCATTTGTTAGGGTTCCACGCATAGTCGAGGAAAAAGCTTATCGGGAACTCCATCGGTTTCAGGTCGCCTACATTTACTATCCATACCTGTTTTGCATCGTACTCGTATGCCAAATGCATTTGCTCCCATGTTTTGCTTATGGGGTTGGTGTTAAGCCATTTATAATTGCGCGGGCCACCAACATAATCGAAATGATAATAAATACCATAACCGCCTTTTCGTTCGGGCTCATTGAGTTTGGGCAGTTTGCGTATGTTGCCCCAGTTATCGTCGCATAATAATAAGGTAACATCATCGGGTACGCGCATCCCTTTGTCGTAATAGTCTTGCACCTCTTTGTAAAGCGCCCATATCTGCGGGGTTTGCGCCGTGTCTTTTCCTGTAACATCTGCAATTATCTTTCGCTGGTCATGAACTATGTTTTCCAGCAAGGCAATATTGCTCCCCTCGGTCATGGGCATATCGCCATCGCCGCGCATACCTATTGTGACTAAGGTTTCATTACTGCCCATGTTTTCAATGCCCTTTTTCCAAAAATCGCGCAACTCCTGGCCGTTTGTTTCGTAGTTCCATGCTCCTGTCCCATAGCGTTTCCATTCCTGCTGCGCGCGGTCCATCGGTTCATGGTGGGAGGTGCCCATCACAATGCCGTATTCGTCTGCCAGTACCGGGTCAAGCTTATCATCATCATTAAAGGTGTTGCCCCACATGGCCGGCCACAGGTAATTGCCTTTCAGCCGTAAAATAAGTTCAAACATTTTCTCATATACCAGGTGGTTTACCCCGCCAAACTTCTCATGTGTCCACCCCGAAAAGGCCGGCGCTTCGTCATTAATAAATATGCCCCTGTACTTTACCGCCGGGCCATTATCTGCATACCTGCCAGGCAATACAAAAAGCGCTTTTTTTTCTTTTACCGGTACATCGGCCCACCAATACCACGGCGAAACCCCGATCTGTGCCGAAAGCTCATACACACCATAAATGGTGCCCCGCTTATCACTGCCTGCAATTACCAAAGCGCTTTCCACTCCCGCTAAAGGGTGTTCAACCACTTCTGTCACATGCGCTTCCCATTTGCCTGTAATAGTGCTTACATTTAACTTTTTTTCACTTACCAGTTTATCGATAAGCGGGTTTTTACCGAGTGTGCCTATAATAACAACCTGTTTTGAAATGGGCCGCCCGCCTGTTATAATACCGGGAATGGCTTTAGTAACCGATCTGATATCATTTTGAAGGCTCTTAACGGCTAACACAACGCCGGGATATTCCGTGTCACTTACATATAAAGCAGCCGCATTGCCATTGGCAAACAGCCTGAAATAGCCGGGTCCATCGCTACCTGTAACATAAGATCTTTCACCAATGGTTTGCGACCGTACTGTATTTGCAGTTATCAGCAGTATCAACAGGGCAAAAAAGGCATGCTTTTTCATAGGTTAAAAGTTAGCATTAAAAATTAACAACACTCCAATAAGCTTTTTTAGGCTGAAGGTTTTGATCGAACAATAAAGGATAGTTTTTTCTGCCGGATACCGGGTAATCATCAAGCCATGTGCGTTTATCCGAAATGTTCCAGAAGGTAACGCCGCTGATCACATCTTTATACTGCCTGAAGACTTTAAAAACCATCGCATATTGTTCCATTTGTTTTTTTTCGAGGGCGGGTGTATAATCATCTGCTTCACCCGGCAGCAGGTTTCGGCGGTTCTTTTCCCATGGATAGATAGAGACATCCAGTTCCGTTACCTGCACTTTCAGGCCAAGAGATGAAAATTCTTTAATAGTTTCTTCCAGGTTTTTCTGATCTGGCTCATAAATCGACCAGTGGGCCTGGATGCCCACCGCATTAATAGGGACTTTTTTATCCACCAGCATTTTTAACAGGCGATAAACCCGTTCGCGTTTTTGGGGCCGCTCGGTATTGTAATCGTTATAAAATAATACAGCATTTGGGTCGGCTTCGTGCGCATATTCAAATGCCTTGATAATAAAATCATCGCCGCATATTTGGTACCACAGCGAGTTGCGCAGGAATTTGGTGCTGTCATCATCTATGGCTTCGTTTACTACGTCCCACGCATATATTTTGCCCTTATAACGGTTCACTACCGCAGTAATGTGATCCTTCAGCCGTTTAAGTAAAACCTCTTTAGTTACCAGGTTACCATCTGCTCCTTTAAAAAGCCATGCGGGTGTTTGCTCGTGCCAGCATAAATTATGTCCGCGTACACGTAAACCATGCTTTTGTGCAAAGGCAACAATCGCATCGGCATCACGCCAGTTATAGCGATCTTCTTCGGGGTGAATGGGCCCCATTTTCATGGCATTTTCGGGCGTAAGGCTGTTAAACTGGCTTAGGATAAGTTTTACCTCCGCTGTATCTTCCAGGTCATGCGCGGAAACAGCCACCCCAATGGGGAAATAGCTCTTATAATAGTCTTTTAATCCTTTTGCTGACCCTGATTGGGCATGAACGCCAAGAACAGATATACAAATGGTGGTGAGCAAAAGGCCCGCAGACAGTATTATTCTTTTAAACGTGGTTTTCATGGCAATAAATTACTGTGTTAGTATATATAATATATAAGGTATAAACGATTGCTTTTTACCGGCATAGATGAATTGATTTAATCCGAATTTTTAGCAATCGATTACAAATATATACGAATATAAAATACTTAAATGATAAAAAGTAACAGTAACAACTATCTTACTAAAGCAAATATTGCTCTTTTTAACTGCAAATCATGCCTTATTTTACTTGAGTTGCTCCACTGACTTTATTGCTTATTGTTAACTTTTAGTGTGTAATTATCTCCATGAGTAATTATTTTAGATTATTTACACGTAATTTAAGTTAAGAGAAATTATTTGCTGCTCTGCTGAATTGGTGTTACAGGGAAAAAAAATATTTTTTAATTTTTTTCTGCAATCGATTGCATTTATAAATTTTCTTTTATAGCTTTATTCCTGTCTAATAACCCAATTATAAATTTTACCAATAAGCTTTATGGCTTGCAGCGCTGTACTTAACAGGAATAGGAGTTTTTGTATATCGATAATGACCTGCGCCGCAGCCTGCTTATCAATTGTAACCAATTCAATCAAATTATAAACCAGCCCAACGATCAAAAACGAGACATTATGAAGAAAATTCGACTCTATCATGTACGCCGGAACGCAGCCGGTGATCATTAGCATGAAACATGCAAAGAAATAATATTTATTAAGCCATTAAAAAGCACTTGTCAAGGACCTGCTGCTGAAAAAATCAATTAACATTAAAACAAACCAAATTATGACAAAACTTCAACTTATTTATGTGGGATGGCGGAGATTATTGGTCCTGGTAGTAATTCTTAATCTATCGGCCATCGCAGCCTTCGCGCAATCCAGGACCATTACAGGCAGGATTGTGGACGAAAAATCCGAACCACTGGTAGGGGCAACTATCAAAGTTACGGGAACCGGTATCGCTACATCTGCCAATATAAACGGCGATTTCAGTTTAAACGTTCCCGCAGATGCCAAAAGCCTAACCATATCTTTTTTAGGTTATGTGGATTTAGTAGAAAATATAACGCCAGAGACCAAAAATTTGGGTAGTATACCTATGGCCAAAAACAGCAAAGACCTCAATGAGGTGGTGGTTGTAGGTTACGGTACCCTAAAGAAACAGGACGTAACTGGAACGGTGGTGAGTGTTGATGCGAAAACCTTGCAGGAAATTCCGTCAGACAATGTATTTACCCAGATACAGGGCAGGGTTGCAGGTCTGGACGTAGTTAACGGCGCAAACGGCCCCATCATCGACATAAGGGGTGACCGCACAATTGGCGCTACACCGGGAACAGATGGCCCCCTGATCGTATTGGATGGTCAGCCTTTTTATAACTCTATTAATGATATCGACCCAAATGATATCAAAAGTGTCGAAGTGCTTAAAGGGGCCTCCGCAACAGCAATTTATGGTTCACGTGCATCCGGTGGTGTGCTTTTAATTACTACCAATCGTGGCAGGGTAGGCCAAACGGTTACCTCGTATGATTCTTACGTGGGTCAGAGCAGAGCGGAAGGCGGCATTAAGTTATTAGATGGACAACAATTTGCACAGCTGGAGGCCGATGCGCTCCAGGGCGCAATGTTACAAGGCAATGGCTCAACCAACCCTTATGCACTGACAGCAAATGAGCAGCAAGCCCTTAACCAGGGCGTAAGCACAAACTACCCTGATCTTTTACTGAAAAATGCCTTGATCTGGGATCAAAGCCTTAGGGTATCAGGCGGTACCGAAAAAACACAATTTACCGTTGGTATGGGTGCCCGCATAAACAATAACGTTGGGCTTCAGCCAAACAACCAGACTGACCGCTATACGCTTAACGCTACGCTTGACCATAAAATTAACAAATATGTTAAGTTCGGCCTTACCACACTTACAACGGTACAACTGGTTAACGCCGGCGGCGGCGATCAATTACAGAACGCGCGGTACATGAGCCCCTTAACCAATCCTTATAATGCCAACGGCACATTAAACATCTTACCTGAGTCGGATGAGCTTGATGCAACCACGCTAAACCCATTGATACCCGGCCAAAGCCCCAACCAGTTTTATAACTATACCCGGGGTTTTGTAAATAACGATATTGCATATGTGGAAGTTACGCCGATAAATCACCTGAGCTATCGCTATACCATAAATTATAACTACTCGCAATCGTTACAGGGGATATATAACGGTATTAACGGGGCCAGCATTTTAAACATTGCCCAAACAAATGCAACCACAAACAATAACTACGAATACAGGCTTGCGCAGGAACACTTGCTAACTTACGATAACACTTTTTTGGGTGTACATCATATCAATTTTGTTGCAGTTTTCAGAACGGAAAATGAGCAGACTGAAAATTCAAGCATTACAGGTACCGGTATACCTTCTGACGCGGTACAAAATACGAACCTTGGCTTAGCACAAGACATTAGTGCAGTGAGCGGTAGTTATGCAGAACAAGGCCTTATAAGCTACATAGGCCGTTTAAACTATGCCTTTAATTCGAAATACGACTTAACGGCTTCTGTAACTACCGACGGCAATTCGGCGCTGGCTACCGGTCATAAATACACCACTTACCCATCCCTCGGCTTAGGCTGGGTTATCAGTAATGAAAATTTCATGAAGCAGTTTACGTTTATTGATAACCTGAAACTACGCGGTGGCTACGGTGTAACATCTACCACCAGCACCATCCAGCCTTATGCAACGCTGGGGCAGTTAAGCTCTTCAAAATATCAATACGGCGGAGCATCTGCCGGTGATGCACAAGGTGTGCAGGTATCAACACTGGTAAATACCGACCTAACCTGGCAGCGCACAAGTGAATACAATATCGCATTGGATTTTGCTGTACTCAAAAACCGCCTGAACGGGTCGATAGAAGTGTACCAGCAAAAAACCACGGGTATAATTTTGCCCAACCAGTTGCCTGTAACAAATGGAGCAAGTTCACAAGTATCAAACCTGGGTACTTCAGCCGATAAAGGTCTGGAAATTACGCTGAGCAGTATAAATGTGCAAAATGCCGGTGGGTTTACCTGGACAACCGACTACAATATGGCCTTTAACAGGGAACGTATTGTGGCATTACCTAACGGCGCTCCAAGCAACATTAGTGCAGGAGAGTTTGTAGGCGAGCCGCTTAATGTTATTTATGATGTTAGAAAGATTGGCATTTGGCAAGCCGACCAGGCTGCACAAGCTGCAGTTTATGGACAAAAACCTGGTCAGATCAGGATTCAGGATGTAAACGGCGATGGAAAGATCACCGCTGCCGACAACCAGATCATAGGCCATTTCAATCCCAATTATACACTGGGTATGACCAACCGGTTTACTTATAAGAACATCGACCTGAGTATTGTGATACAGGGCAAGATGGGATTTACAACCGTCGTTCCTTATGTATCATCATCTAACTCGGGGCTTAACGGCTGGCAATACTTAAACCTTGGCCGCCATAACCAACCGGTGCTGGATTATTGGACCCCGACTAATCCAACCAACGCCTTTCCGGAGCCTAATGCACAATTCCAGCCTCCTTACTTTTCAACTTTGCAGTATTATGATGGCTCCTACATCAGGGCTAAAAGTATAAACCTGGGGTATAATTTCTCCCCTCAAATAGCAAAATACATAGGCATGAGCTCATTACGTGTTTATGCGAATGTTACGGACCCATTCATTATTTATGCGCCTATTATGCACCATGGCTTTTCCGTTCCTGACCCTGAATCCACATATAACGTGGTGGGGTCCAACCTCATTGCCCCGGCTTCGGTATCCGCAAGCGGCAACATCGCTGGCTTTAACCCTAATAGTGTTTATAACCAACCTTTCCGTGGTGTGGGTATCAGCCAGGATGGAGAGACACGTGATTTTATAATTGGTATTAACGCAAGATTCTAAATAAAAGCAGATATGAAAATATTGAATAAAATCAGCTTTATTGTTGCAGCTGCAGCAATACTAATCACAGTAACAAGTTGTAAAAAGATATTGGTAGAACAGCCAAGGTCGGCGCTTTATCCTAGCTATTTCAGTACCCCCGGAGGTGTGCAGGCAGCTGTAACAGGCGTGTATAATGACCTTAGAGGAAATTTTTCCGGCGAAGGCCTTGTGTACTTTTACGATGGTACGGATGAAAATATAGCGGGCGGCAGTTCCTCCACAAATGGTACTATATTAGCCAGTTATAATGGTATAAATGCATCTAATTCGCCTGACATAACCCCGCTTTACGTTGACATTAACACCCTAAACGGTGTTTTTCAGTACGCTTCAGCTATTACCGATACTGCCACCAGGAAGCAGTTTGTGGCACAGGCGAAATTTTTACGCGGGTTTATATACTTTTGGTTGGTGCAGACATATGGAGGTGTAACCGCTACACAGAAAAGTGGTATTCCGTTGCATACTACCTTTATTACTGCGGCCTCTACTGCGGATGCCCCGGCTAAGCTAACCGACATTTATAACCTGATTATACAGGATTTTACAGATGCAGCCGCTGGTTTGCCGAATACAATTACCAGTTCCGATCCCTTCTCAGCCGCAGGAGTAGGCAAAACGGCCACGGTTGCCGTAGCAAATGCTTACCTCGCTAAAGCTTACCTCACCAGGGGTTACACGGAGGCTGCCCAATCCGGCGACTTTCAGAAAGCAGCGGACTTAACCATGGCACTGATTAATAATCAAAGCACTTATGGTTTAGGTTTGTGGCAAGATTATAACAGCGTAAATAATCCTGCAAATGATTACGGTAAAGAGAATATGTTCGCCATTGATTATGGCCTTACAGATCCTCAGTATTCCAATTATACCCAACAGAGTTCGGGAGGTTATGGTATAAATGAACTCTATGTACTGGCGCGATTTAATTATGTTTCTACCGGTATTGATAATGTTGCGGGAATTGATGCTGTTCCGCAAAAAATGAGCACAAAATCAGCAATGCTGCGCGATGTTTATAATGGCCGCCCTTATATCCGTCTTGCACCTAATGAACCGTATGTAGAAAACCAGGCATTTGCCGACCAGGTACATGACTGCCGGTATGATGCTACTTTTCAAACTTTTTGGATATGCGATAAGGTAGTGGCAGCCGGTACAACCAGCACAGGTGGTTTAAAAGGCGTACTGACCCCAACTACACCGGTGTCATTAACTTCCTATGTAGTACCTACAAATGGTGATACTGCTATATTAATGCCCAGCGAAGACGTTACCATGGCGCGGCGCGATGCATTTAAAGGTTTGATTGTTACGCCAAAACAGTTCAGCAACACGGTTTTTCCGACAGTTAAGAAGTTTGATGATCCGAACCGTACCGCACCTAATAATTTCTCAAGCCGGCCTATTACTTTGATGCGCTTTTCTGAGGTATATATGATAAATGCAGAAGCAAATTATATGTTGGGGAACACCACCGCAGCCGCTACTTCATTAAATATTATCCGCCAGCGTGCAGCCTACCGTACTGTGGCCGACGGACAGTTAACAGCTGCCAACCAGTACAGCGTTACTGCTGCTAATATAACTTCCGCCAATGCAGCTAATGCTGCGGCAATGGCTTTAACACCGGCGCAGTTAGCACAGTTAGCTATCCCTAACAATACTACGGCCGGTTCGGGCCTTTGCGGCATGGACCTGATACTGGATGAATACACGCGTGAGTTTTATGGCGACCCACGCCGCTGGTACGACCTTGTAAGGACCGGGCAGTTGGTTAGAAGGGTGAAAATGTACAATACTATTGGCGCCCCTAATGTCCAGTCTTATGATGCACGCCGCCCAATTCCGCAAAGCCTGATCCAAAACGTGCTGAGTGGTCCGCCATATCCGCAGAACAACGGCTATTAATAGTGAATAATAAATTGGTTAGTTGCGAAGGCTGCTCAGGCAGCCTTCGCTTTTTTGTTTGAGGGAAGTTTAATAATAATAAATGAGGAAAGAGAGTGGCTTATAGCTTGGCTGTGCAATTATCTTTTTGTAAGACGAAAGGCAATCGCTTTTAAAACTTGCAAGTAAGCTTTTGCCATAGCGATGGGTTTTAAACCCATCGCTATAAATCTAATCCGGAAAAAGCGTCTTTTTTATGCCCATTTCCAAACCCCTTAGCTCTGCAAGGCCTTTTAACCTGCCGGTAATGGAATAGCCGGGATAGGTATTATAATTAAAATCGTCCAATATCTTATGCCCGTGATCAGGGCGCATGGGGATAGCTATATCATCCCTGCCGCTTTCCATGCGCTTTTTTTGCTCATGGATAATGTTTTTCATCACTGCATACATATTTGTGCTCCCGCCGAGGTGTTCAGCCTCATAAAAGCTACCGTCGGTCTCGCGCTGTACATTGCGCAAATGCAGAAAGTGTATATGCTCCCCAAGCCTTTCGACTATTCCGGGCAGGTCATTATCACCTCTCGCACCCAATGAACCTGTACAAAAAGTAATGCCATTGCTTGGTGAAGGGCAGGAGTTGACAACATCCGTCAAATCCTGTTCGGTAGAAACTACCCTGGGCAAGCCCAGGATAGGAAAAGGAGGGTCATCGGGATGGATGCACATTTTTATACCAAATTTTTCAGCATACGGAATGATGGCGCGTAAAAAATAGGCCAGGTTGCGCTTTAACGCAGGCGCATCGGTTTCGCTGTACTTTTCCAGGTGTTCCCTGAATTCAGCAATGGTAAACACCTCGTCTGTCCCCGGCAATCCTGCCATTACGGTGTTGATAAGCGTTTCCCTGTCGTGCTTGCTTAATTGATCCAGGAACTCCTTTGCTTTTTGCTGTTGCGATGGCGTAAAATCGTCGAAAGCGCCGGGCCGTTCCAAAATATAAAGGTCAAATGCGGCTACCGCCGGGGCATGGTACCTTAAAGCCGAAGCGCCGTTCGATAAGCGGAAATCCAGATTAGTGCGTGTCCAGTCCAGCACCGGCATAAAATTGTAGCATACTATGCCAATACCTTCAGCTGATAAATTTTTAAGGGTTTTAATGTAATTTTCAATATACTGGTCGCGCCCGGGCGCGCCGGTTTTTATGCTTTCATGTATATTCACGCTTTCCACAACTGACCAACTGAAGCCGGCTTCCTTTACCAGGTTATGGCGTTTTTTTATTTCATCTCGGCCCCATATTTCCCCGGTTGGTATATGGTGCAGGGCATTCACAATACCGGTTGCGCCGGTTTGCCTTATGGCCGGCAGCGTAACCTCATCCGCAGGACCGAACCACCTGAAAGTCTGCTCTAAATTTTCGATCATTTGTATTATTTTACGGTTAAAACGGCCGCTGCGCTTTTGCTTGCACCAAGGTTTGTACTTCTTTCAGTTGGAACAGAACCGCCGATGTATATACTGTATTTGCCCACCAGTTCAACAGCAATACCGTTATCGTTAATGCTTTGCAGTAATTCCGGGGTAACGTCAAATTCCACATCCTGCGCCTCGCCGGGCTTTAAATGGACGCGTTTAAATCCTTTCAATGAGTAAAGCGGGTTATCGCCGGTTTGCGGCGGGGTAATATAAAACTGCACCACTTCGTCCGCTTCCATTTTGCCTGTATTTGTCACCGTTGCCGTAGCTTTTAATGGTGTGTTTTTTTTGATGTTTTCTGCGGATAATTTGATATTGGAATAGTCGAACGTAGTATAGCTCAACCCAAAACCGAAAGGGTACAAAGGCTCGGCTGTCATATAACGGTAGGTACGGCCTTTCATAGAATAGCTTTCATAAGGCGGCAACTGGTCCAGCGACTTCGGGAACGTAACCGGTATACGACCAGACGGCGATGCCTTGCCAAAAACAATATCGCCAATGGCATGGCCGCCTTCCTCGCCCGGGTACCAAACCAATAAAACGGCATCGGCCAGGTTTTGCACTTCGGCCAGGTTCATAGGGCTGCCGCCGGTAACTATGGCAACTATTTTATTTGTGTTACCGTTACGCAGTTTTTTAAGGAAATCTATTTGATTTTGCGGCAGGTTATAGTCCAGTTTGTCGCCATAATTCGGTGATGCGATCGCCTCGCCTTCCTCGCCTTCGAGCAGGCCGTTTATACCCATCACCACAAAGGTCACATTCGATGCTTTTGCATCATCTGTTGTCCAGTCTATGGGGTTTATATTCGGCCTGTCTAATAAAAAGCCCGGTTTATATTGTACCTGGCTGGCATGTGATACGCCAGATGCCAACCCCTCCAGTATGGTGGTCATTTGCGGGTTTACGCCGTAGTAATTGCCTATCAGGGCATCCACGTTAGCAGCATTCGGTCCGGTAACGTAATATTTTGGCAGGTCATTCCTCAACGGCAACACCCCATTATTTTTAACCATTACAATCGACTCGAGCGCTACCCGTTTTGCCAATTGGCGGTGCGCATCACTATTGATCACATCAGCTGATATATTATCATACGGGCCGCTGCCTTTAGGGTCGAACATACCCAGTTTAAAACGGGTTTTGAGTAGGGTGCTTAACGCGGCATCAATTTCCTTTTCCGTTATCAGTCCCCGCTTCACTGCTTCAACAAGGGCATCGTACTCGTCGCCGCAATTCAGGTCTACGCCATGCCGAACGGCAAGCGCAACAGCTTCAGGCTGCCCCGGTACAACATGGTGCCCCATATAAAAATCAGCAATAGCGCCGCAGTCCGAAACAACATGCCCGGTGAATTTCCATTTATCCCTCAACACAGTGTCGAGCAGCAGGTTGCTGCCGCAGCATGGTTCGTTATTGGTGCGGTTGTAGGCGCACATTACCGCTTCCACATGCGCATTTACCAAAGCATGAAATGCCGGCAGGTAGGTTTCGAACAAATCTTTTGGCGATGCCTGTGCATTAAAGGTATGGCGCAGCCTTTCCGGTCCGCTGTGCACGGCAAAGTGTTTGGCGCATGCAGCTACTTTTAAATGGTCGGGATCTGTTCCCTGCAAGCCGGTAACAAAGGCTACGCCCATTCTTGAGGTGAGGTAAGGGTCTTCGCCATAGGTTTCCTGCCCACGGCCCCAGCGCGGGTCGCGGAAGATATTGATGTTGGGTGTCCAGAAGGTTAAACCGCCATAACGCAGATGGTAATCATCCGTTTGTGCCGCATTATACATGGCGCGCGCCTCATCCGATATGGCTGTCGATTCCTGCAGCGCAAGATCATCGTCAAACGTAGCTGCCAGGCCTATGGCCTGTGGGAATACCGTTGCAACGCCCGATCGCGCTACGCCGTGCAGCGCTTCGTTCCACCAGTTATAGGCAGGGATATTGAGCCTTGGAATAGCCGGGGCTGCGTTCATCATCTGGTGGACCTTTTCATCCAGCGTAAGCCTCGATACCAGGTCTTTTACCCTTGCATCTAACGGTTTCGACGGATCGGTGTAAATATCCTGGGCTGTAACAACGTTACATACGAATAATAAGAACATTGCGAGCATTAGTTTGATGTGGTGCATATATTTAGTGTAATTGGTTGCAAAATTATTTTAGCTATGTATATACTCAAATTTTTACATTATAGTATTCTACAAATTTATATTTTTGCAATCGATTACAAAATTATTTAACTTTATGCAACACAAATTCGATGGCTTTTGTCTATTACCTCGATGCAATTAAATTTTACCGATAAATGCACCGGTTGTATATATTTACTTGCGAAAATATAGATCAAGCTTATGAGCAATATGGATAGAGAAGTTACCATTTACGATATAGCCGAAAAATTAAATATTTCGGCCGCAACGGTAAGCAGGGGCCTGAAGGATCATCCGGGTATTAATAAAAAAACCAAAAAACGGATACTTGATGCCGCCGCCGAAATGGGATACCGTTCCAATTCATTTGCGAGCAACCTGCGGAAAAAAAGCAGTCATATCATTGGTGTTATTGTGCCGAGGCTCAACAGTAATTTTATGTCGGACGTAATTGCAGGTATAGAAAAGGTTGTAAATGAAGCGAATTATAATCTTTTCATCAGCCAATCGCTCGAATCTATGAAGAAAGAGGTGAGTAATGCCAAGGCCATGTTCAATAACCGTGTAGACGGGTTATTGGTTTCATTAGCTTACGATACCGATAATATCGACCATTTTGAACCCTTTCTTAAAAGAGATATCCCCGTAATATTTTTTGATCGTGTGCAGGAACATAAAAAATGCCCGAGTATTTACATCAATAACTACCAGGCAGCATATGATATTACCGCTCACCTGGCAGAACAGGGATGTAAGCGAATAGCGCATATTGGGGGTAACCAGCTGCGAAATGTTTACGCCGACCGCGCCAGGGGATATAAACAGGCATTGCAGGACCACGGTATAGCATTTGATGATGAATTGCTGATTATTAACGACCTGAGCGCAAAAGCCGGAATTGAAGCCGCAGAAAAAATACTGAACATGCCGGAAAGGCCGGATGGCGTTTTTGTGGCCAACGATATTTGCGCCATAGCCTGTATGCAAACGATAAAAAAAGTAGGCGTGAAAATACCCGCCGATATTGCGTTTGGTGGTTTTAATAATGACCCTACTTCATGCGTGATAGAGCCTAACCTTACAACGATTGATTACCGTGGCCATGAAATGGGTGAGGTTGCGGCCAAGATAATGGTTGACCACCTGATGAAGGGCGATGACCTGCAAAAAACACATAGCCTGATATTGCGGTCGGAGCTGATCGTGCGTGATTCCTCTATAAAAAAGAAACATAAGAAATAAGATAAAACTCTTGCCTGTACTAATGAATAAAAAATCAAAAATTGCTATTGTTACCGGGGGTGCTTCGGGACTTGGTTTTGCTACTGCAAAGAAGCTGGTTGAAAACGATATAAAAACCATTATTATAGGCCGGAATGAGAACAATCTTGCTAAAACTTCATCGCTATTAGGCGATTTGTGCCGCTACAAGGTTTTCGATCTCCAAAATTTAAAAGCCATACCGCAACTCGTAACCGGAATTATTGATGAATTTGGGCAAATAGATATACTGGTGAATAATGCAGGCATCAACCAGAAGAAAAATTTTACCGAAGTAAGCGACGAGGAATTTGAGCAGGTGATACAAACCAACCTCACATCGGTATTTGTTTTGAGCCGGGAAGTGGTTAAAGGAATGCTGAAAAACAAGTCGGGCGTTATAATCAATATCAGCTCGATGGCGGCGCAATATGGCATACCTTATGTAATTGCCTATACCGCCGCAAAAAGCGCTATTGAGGGCATGACGAGGGCTATGGCGGTTGAGCTTTCGCCCGAAGGCATCAGGGTGAATTGCGTGGCGCCGGGATTTATAGCCACCAATATGTCGGCCAATGCTTTGGACAACGACCCAAAACGTAAATCAAAGGTTATGTCGCGCACACCGATGGGCAAATTAGGCGAACCGGATGATATTGCCGAAGCTATATTTTACCTCGCATCAGATGCAGCAAAATATGTTACCGGAGCAGTATTGGTTGTTGACGGCGGGAATTCTGTCGGGTTTTAGGTAACCGCTTCAGTCCTTTTTGCAAAAATATTTAATAATGCGGCTGGCATTGAGGGTTTAACCCTCAATGCCGGTCGCTATTTTTTTATGACGCTGCTGTATTTCCGCAGGTACATTGTGCCCTGTTCAAAATCATCTTAATAACGATGATATCTCCTGTGCCTGTAATAATGCCTGTGATGATGAAACGGCGGAGGCGGCAAATGAATGTGCGGACGCGGCGGAGGGGGCAATTGCGCTTTCGCATTGCTAATGAATAATCCTGCTAAGAGGATTATCAATAAAACTAAGGATCTGACGTATTTCATAGGATGTTATTTAAAATTGAATTTACATTTTTATTTTTGAAAGTAAAATTCGTGCAGTAAAACCATTACAGGCTGTAAACAGTATATGTAAGTTATGAAATATGTTTTT
>Ga0302309_10000363_pt1 | contig 54104 bp, 48 predicted proteins | sample III_Palsa_N1_1_FD_200453 | JGI IMG/M metagenome (GOLD analysis project Ga0302309, IMG submission 200453) | Peat permafrost microbial communities from Stordalen Mire near Abisko, Sweden - III_Palsa_N1_1 | ecosystem: Environmental > Terrestrial > Soil > Palsa > Peat permafrost | place: Sweden...
GAGATGTTGGTGGACGATGCGCGTATCCCGCTGGTATCCGCAACGGGCTCGACGGCCATGGGTCGAGCGGTTGCTCCGCGATTGGCGAAACGGTTTGCGCGCGCAATTCTGGAGTTGGGCGGAAATAATGCGGCCATTGTGTGTCCGAGCGCGGACCTTGATCTTGCCTTGCGGGCGATCGCATTCTCTGCAATGGGAACGGCGGGCCAGCGGTGCACCTCGCTGCGGCGTTTGATTGTGCACGAGACGATCTACGACGATCTGGTTGCCCGGTTGAAGCAGGTGTATCTGTCCGTTGGGGTGGGGGACCCGCGCGCGGATGGAACACTGGTGGGACCGCTGATTGATGGCCGTTCGTTTGCGGGGATGCGGGCTGCTCTCGACGAGGCAAGAAGCAGCGGGGCGGTGATTACGGGAGGCGATCCGGTTACTGTCGAGGGAACCGAAGATGCTTTTTATGTTCGGCCTGCGCTGGTGGAGGTCGCGCAGCAATCTGATGTGGTGAAGCGCGAGACGTTTGCGCCGATTCTTTATGTGCTGAAGTATGGCGAACTCGAAGAGGCGATTCGATTGCAGAACGATGTGCCTCAAGGATTGTCTTCGTCAATCTTTACGTTGAACGTGCGTGAGGCAGAGCGTTTTGTTTCGGCCGCTGGATCCGATTGTGGGATTGCGAACGTGAATATCGGCACATCGGGTGCGGAGATCGGCGGAGCGTTTGGCGGCGAGAAGGAGACTGGAGGCGGCCGCGAGTCCGGCTCGGATGCGTGGAAGCAGTACATGCGGCGCGCGACTAACACCATCAACTATGGGACGGATTTACCGCTGGCGCAGGGAGTGAGTTTCGACATTACGGCGTAGGGATGTCGGCGCTAAACCGCTGGGTTCACGGTGAGTGTGTTACTTAGTTCGCGTTGATTAAATCTTGTATTTTTCGCTGGCTTATGGAGTAACTGTTGCGACGAGTTATGCGCATATCTATACAGTGAGTTATGAATAATCATTCTTGTTGACGGCTTCAATTTGGCCTGCGATGCTCCAAACTATGCAGATACCCAACAAAGTCAATGCGAATGTGCGCGAGACGGCAAGGCCCTTCATAGCAAGCTCGACTCATTCTGGTAAGCCGGCACTTCTGATGTGCGTCCCGAAATTGTACGAAGTGAGTTACGTAATTAATCCGTGGATGAAGGGGAATCTTGGGAATTCTTCCCGGCGGAGAGCTCTGCAGCAATGGGAGGACCTATATAGCGTTCTCTCAGGTTTGGCAGATATCCATTTAGTGGAACCGATCGCGGGCTCTCCGGATATGGTCTTCACGGCGAACGCTGGACTGGCGCGCGATGGGGTGGTGGCCATCAGCAGCTTCTATCATCCGGAGCGCCAGGGCGAGGAGCCGCACTTTCGTGAGTGGTTCCATAAGGCTGGATACGCAGTTGTGGATCTGCCGCGGGACACGCCGTTCGAGGGCGAGGGAGATGCGCTGTTCTCCGCAGACGGCTCGCTTTTGTGGGCTGGGCACGGTACACGAACGCTAGAGGCGAGTCATGGTGCGTTGCAGAGGCTGTGGGATGTTGAGGTGGTCAGCCTGCGGCTGATTGATCCTCGGTTCTACCACCTGGACACGTGCCTTGCGCCGCTTGAGGATGGGTCGCTGCTGTACTATCCGGCGGCATTCGATGAGCCTTCATTGAAAAAGATTGAGGCTGTCTATACGGCTGAGAAACGCATTGTTGTTTGTGAAGAAGACGCTTTGGCATTCGCCTGCAATGCGGTGAATCTGGGTAAGACGATCGTGCTGAATTGTATTAGCCCGGTGTTGGAGCAAGAGCTTCGAGGCCGCGGGTTCGAGGTGATCCAAGTGCGGCTCGATGAGTTTCTGAAGGCAGGTGGAGCGGCAAAGTGTTTGGTGATGAAGCTGACTCCGGAAATCCATGCGAAGAGTGAGGCGTGTGATGTGGTCGAGCCGGGGAGAGGTGTGGGGGTGAAACTAATTGCGATGGAAGAGGAGTATGGTGCGCACAACTATCATCCGCTGGATGTGGTGATTGATCGCGCGCAGGGAGCGTGGGTGACCGACGTGAATGGGAGGCGTTACCTGGATTTTTTGGCGGCTTACTCTGCGGTGAACCAGGGACATTGTCACCCGAAGATTCTGGCCGCGATGGTGGAGCAGGCGCAGAAGGTGACGTTGACTTCGCGTGCCTTTCGGAATGATCAGCTGCCCTTGTTGCTGAAGGATGTGCATGAGCTGACGGGCTTCGAGATGGCGCTGCCGATGAACTCCGGCGCGGAGGCCGTGGAGACGGCGCTGAAGGCGGCGAGGAAGTGGGGCGAGAGGGTCAAGGGGATCGAGCCGAATCGGACCGAGATTATCGTCTGCTCGAATAACTTTCACGGGCGAACAATTTCGATTGTTGGATTCTCTACCGATGAGCAGTATCGTGCGGGGTTCGGGCCGTTCCCGGCGGGGTTCCGGCATGTTCCGTTCGGCGATGTAGCGGCGCTACGGCGAGCGATCACGCCGCAAACGGTGGCGTTTCTAGTGGAGCCGATCCAGGGCGAGGCTGGAGTCATTGTTCCGCCGGAGGGATATCTGCGGACGGTTGCAGAGACCTGTAAGGAAAATAATGTGCTGCTGATTGCCGATGAGATTCAGTCGGGGCTTGGGCGCACGGGAAAACTATTCGCATACATGCACGATGGGATCACGCCCGATGTGTTGATTGCTGGCAAGGCGCTTTCGGGCGGATTCTATCCAGTCTCGGTTGTGATGAGCTCTCGGGAGGTGCTGGGGGTTTTTCGGCCAGGAGATCATGGCAGCACGTTTGGCGGAAACCCACTGGCGTGTGCGGTGGCGCGCGCTGCATTGCGCGTGATTGTGGAGGAGAGGCTTGCGGAACGGTCAGCGGAGTTGGGAGCGTATGCGCTGGCGAGGCTGCAGAGAATGCGCAGTGAGAACGTGGTTGAGGTTCGTGGGAGAGGATTGTGGCTTGCGATTGAGTTGAATGTGCCAGCGAGGCCGATCTGTGAGGCGTTGCGGGATCGCGGGGTGCTGTGTAAGGAGACGCATGAGACGGTGATCCGGATTGCGCCACCGCTGGTGATTCGGCGCGAGGATCTGGATTGGGGGCTGGAGCAGATCGAGTTGGTGCTGGCTGGAGGTGCGGAAGAGCGCACGGAAGAGCTTCTGCTTAGAAGCGAAGAGGGCGCTTTCTCTCAAGTGGCGTAGAGAGGACCATGCTGGTGGTGGGACTGCCGTAGGGTAGAAGCTTCTCGATGAGGTCCTCAAGTTCTGTCATGGAGGCGAGGACGACTTTGAGGAGGAAGGCGTCGTTGCCGGTGAGGTGGTGGCACTCCTGCACGGCGTCGAGTGTGGGAAGGAACTTGAGGAACGGTTTGTAGCGTGTGCCTTCGCAAGTGAGCCGCACGAAAGCTGTGATGGTGAAGCCGAGGGCTTGCAGGTTAATTTCCGCGTGGTAGCCGCGGATGAACTCGAGACTCTCGAGGCGGCGCAGGCGCTCGGCGGTGGCGGAGGGGGAGAGGCCGATGCGTCGGCCGAGCTCGGCTACGCTGAGGCGAGCGTCGGCGGTCAGCTCTCGAAGAATCTTGCGGTCGATCTGGTCGATTCCAGTGTGGAGAAGCATGTGGCGCTCCTTGGGTTCGTTCCGTCCGGTGAACGCGAGTGATGCGTGATAGCGCTCAACCGTTGATTATGCCTATATTAATGACATTCGCCCTTGAATCAACGGTGTCCTTGCCATATTACCGCGATAGCGCGGTTCCCTCCTTCCGGGCGACTCCATAGGATTACAGCATGATTACTTTGGATGGAGCTTCGCTTACGGTCGAAGACGTTGTTGCTGTTGCTGAAGGACGAGAGCGGGTTGGGATTGCTGTCGAAGCGTTGGATCGTATGCAGCGGTCGCGGGACCGTGTCGAGAGCGCGATGCGCGGTACGAAGCCTGTCTATGCGCTGAACACTGGCGTTGGATTGTTGGCGAACATTCGGCTGGAGGATCACGAGATTGAGGTGATGCAGGTAAACCTCATTCGGTCACACTGCTGCGGGATTGGTGCGCCGCTGCCGGTGAAGGTGGTGCGGGGCATGATGTTGATCCGTGCGAATGTGCTGGCGAAAGGGTTGTCGGGGATTCGCGCGGTGGTGGCGGAGCGTATCTGTGATTTGTTGAATGGCGGGATTACCCCGGTGGTGCCGTCGCGCGGGAGTGTGGGCGCTAGTGGTGACCTGGCGCCGTTGGCGCATATGGCGCTGGCGCTGATTGGCGAGGGGCAGGCGGAATATCAGGGCGAGGTGCTCGACGCCGCGGTGTGCATGAAGCGCGCTGGAGTTGAGCCGTTGAAACTGGAGGGGAAAGAGGGGATTTCGCTGCTGAATGGGACGCAGGCGATGCTGTCGATTGGATGTCTGCGGCTGAAAGAGTTGGAGGGTCTTTTCTTTGCGGCGCAGACGACGGCGGCTCTGAGTATTGAGGCGTTGAGAGGGACGCCTGCGGCTTTCGATGCGCGACTGCATGCAGCCCGGGCGCATGCGGGACAGGTGTTGAGCGCGCAGCACCTGTTGCAGTTGCTGGACGGGAGCGCGATTCCACGTACGCAGGGTGAGGGCAGCAGGATTCAGGATGCATATTGTCTGCGCTGTATTCCGCAGGTGCATGGTGCGGCGTGGGATACGATGCAGTTTGCGCGCGGGGTGTTCGAAATTGAGTTGAACAGTGCGACGGATAATCCGCTGGTGTTCGAGGATGCGATCGTGTCGGGCGGCAACTTTCACGGTGCTCCGTTGGCACTGGCATTGGATTATCTGGCGATCGCGGTGTGCCAGCTAGCAGGGATCTCGGAGCGCCGGACGGAGCGGCTGATGAATCCGAGCTTGAATGAGGGTCTGCCGGCATTTCTTGCATCGCAACCGGGAATCGAGTCGGGGATGATGATGGCGCAGGTGACGGCAGCGGCGCTGGTGGCGGAGATGCGCGTGCTGGCCTCGCCGGCGTCGACGGGGTCGATTCCGACGAGCGGTAATCAGGAAGATTTTGTAAGTATGGGAATGACGTCAGGGCTGAAGTTGGAACAGTCGGCGGACCTGGCGCGGATGGTGATTGCCATTGAGTTGTTGGCGGCAGCGCGGGCGTTGGATTTTCGTGGAGATGTCAGCACGCCGGCGCTCGAGGAGGCGCGGAGCCGTTTCCGGCTGCGGGTTCCGGCGTGGCGGGAAGATTGCGTACTTTCTGTGTGGATGGAAGAGGCGGCGAAGTTTTTGGCGGATGATGGATGGAGAGATCAGGAAGCTGGCAAGGCGACTGAGGAGGGAGTTCGATGAGCGAGGGATATTCTCCGGTTCGTGCAGCGCGGGGTAGCACCAGGACGGCGAAGGGCTGGATTCAAGAGGCAGCCAAGCGGATGCTGATGAACAACCTGGATCCTGAAGTGGCAGAGAAGCCCGAAGAGCTGATCGTGTATGGCGGGCGCGGAAAGGCGGCGCGCAACTGGGAGTGCTTTCATACGATTGTCGAGACGCTTGACCGGTTGGAGAATGACCAGACGCTGCTGGTGCAGTCGGGGAAGGCGGTGGCCGTGCTGAACACGCATCGGCTTGCGCCGCGAGTGTTGATTGCGAATTCGAACCTCGTGCCGCATTGGGCTACGTGGGAGGAGTTCGACAAACTGGATGCTGCGGGGCTGATGATGTACGGGCAGATGACGGCGGGGTCGTGGATTTATATTGGCACGCAAGGGATTCTGCAGGGAACCTATGAGACGTTTCGTGGTGCGGCTAAGCTGCACTTCAACGCCACGCTGGCAGGGACGATCACGGTGACCGCGGGGCTCGGTGGCATGGGAGGCGCCCAGCCGCTGGCGGTGAAGCTTGCCGGCGGCGTGAGTATCTGCGTAGAGGTGGATGCGAAACGGATCGAGCGGCGATTGGAGACGAAGTACTTGGATAAGGCTACTCGCTCGCTAGAAGAGGCGATTCAATGGGCGCAGGCGGCGAAGCGGGATCGGGAAGCGGTGTCGATCGGGCTGCTGGGCAATGCGGCTGAGGTGCTGCCGAAGATGGTGGAGTTGGGATTTATTCCTGACCTGGTGACGGATCAGACGAGCTCGCATGATCCGTTGTGGGGATACCTGCCGCCGGCGAAGGCGGATGAAGATCTGAATGCGCTGCGATCGATGCAGCCCAAGGAGTATGTGGCGCGGGTGCAGGCGGCGATTGCGCAGCATGTGAGGGCGATCCTCGAGATGCAGCGGCGCGGAGCCGTGGCGTTTGATTATGGAAACAACTTGCGCACGCAGGCGAAGATTGCGGGGGTGACGGACGCATTTTCGTATCCGGGATTCGTTCCGGCATTTATTCGCGATTCGTTTTGCGAGGGACGCGGACCATTTCGCTGGGTGGCACTGTCGGGTGATCCGGCGGATATATATGCTACTGATCAAGCGCTGCTGGAGTTGTTTCCAGAGGATAAGCGGTTGACGGAATGGCTGGCGTTCGCGTCCAAGCAAATTGCGTTTCAAGGGTTGCCGGCGCGCATTTGTTGGCTGGGATACAAGGAACGCGATCGGGCTGGGTTGTTGTTCAACCAGATGGTGCGGGATGGGCGGTTGAGCGCGCCGATCGTGATTGGGCGCGACCATTTGGATGCGGGGTCGGTGGCTAGTCCTTATCGAGAGACGGAAGGAATGCTGGACGGATCGGACGCAGTCTCCGATTGGGCGCTGCTAAACTTCGCGACGGGCGTTGCGAGTGGCGCGGGATGGATGAGCTTTCATCATGGAGGCGGCGTCGGGATGGGATATAGCCAGCATGCAGGACTTGTCGCGGTTGCGGACGGAAGCGATGAGGCGGACGAGCGGCTGAGGATGTGCCTGACGAACGATCCGGCGATGGGGGTGATTCGCCATGCTGATGCGGGCTATGAATTGGCGAAAGAGACGGCTGCGAAACGAGGGCTTGATCTCCCGAGCGTGCGATGAAGACTGAGCTACTCATCACGGGAATCTCGGAGCTCGCTACCGCTGAGGGTGCGTCGGCAAAACACGGACGGAGCATGAGTGAGCTCAAAGTTGTGAGGGATGCGGCGTTGGCGATCTCGGGGGAGTTGATTGATTGGGTTGGCGCGAGGAGCGATTGGGCGGGCGAGGCTGTGGCGACGCTTGATCTGGGTGGTGCTGCTGTCTTGCCGGGGTTGATCGATCCGCATAGTCATGCGGTGTGGGCGGGCGATCGGCTGGGAGACTTTGAAGCGCGGGTTGCGGGTGCGACGTATGAGGAGATCCTGCTGGCAGGCGGCGGGATTCGCAGCACGGTACGAGCGACGGTCGCGGCTTCGATGGCGGAGCTGGTCGCGCTCGCGAAACCCAGGGTTGAAGCGCTGCTGCGATCGGGTGCTACGACGATCGAGGTGAAGTCGGGATATGGGTTTGCGATTTCCGCCGAGATTGCGATGTTGGATGCGATTGCAATGTTGACGGCTGAGTCGCAGGCGCGGATACTTGCGACGCTCCTGATTCATCTTCCGCCGGTGGAGACGGTGGAGCGGCCGCGTTACGTTGAACAGGTGTGCTCGGAGTTGATTCCCGAAGTTGCGCGACGGAGACTTGCTAGTGCTGTGGATGTGTTTGTTGAGCGAGAGGCCTGGCACGTTGCGGAAGCAGAGCAGATGTTTGTTTACGCGAAGACTCATGGGCTGGCGGTGAAGTTGCATAGCGACCAGTTCCACAGCATCGGAGGCGTCGAACTTGGTGTGCGGATGGGCGCGCTGAGTGTGGATCATCTGGAGGCGGCAGGCGAGGCGCAGATCGAGGCTATTGCAGCTAGCGCAACGGTGGCGACGATTCTTCCGGGAGTGTCGCTGCATCTAGGAATTCCTGCGGCTCCGGGACGGCGGCTGATTGATGCGGGCGCGGCAGTAGCTGTCGGTACGGACCTCAATCCTGGCTCGAGCCCGCTGTATTCGACGGCTGCCGCCTTGGGGCTTGCGGTTCGGATGAATGGGCTGACGGCGCAGGAGGCGATTGTGGCGGGAACGCTGAATGCGGCTTGTGCGCTGGGTGTGAGTGATCGAGGACGTCTGGAGGCCGGATGCGTCGCGGACTTCGTGGTGCTACATAACAAGGATTGGCGTGAGTTCGTGTATGTGTTGGGTGCGAATCCTATTCGCGAAATGTGGGTAGGCGGAAAACGGATGGTGGGATGAATACACTTTATCGACCAGAGTTGCTATATGTGGACGGCAGATTTGTCGCGGGCGGTGAGCTGCTTATCAGCCCCGAAGGGTTTGTTTTGAAGTGTGACGGCGATGTGGATCGCTCATCGGCAAAGATTGTCGAGATGCCGGGCAAGGCGTTGATGCCGGGATTTGTGAATACTCACTCCCATTCGTTCCAACGATTGATTCGTGGAAAGGCGGAGTCGCGGGTTGTGAGTGGACGAGACTTCTGGTCGTGGCGCGGAACGATGTATTACGCCGCGAGCCAACTCGATCCGCAGCAGGTATATGACGTTGCGCGGATGGCGTTCCTTGAGATGGTGCTGGCGGGCACGACGACGGTGGGGGAGTTTCATTATCTGCACAACGCTCCGAATGGGAAACCCTATGACGATCCAAACCTGCTGGGCAAGCAGGTGATTGCGGCGGCCGAGTCGGTGGGAATTCGGATCGTGTTGCTGCGAACCGCGTATCTTCGCGCGGGATTTGAATTGCCGCCGGAGCCGGGGCAGAGTCGCTTTTACGAATCAGCGAAGACGTTTCTTGAGAATATGACGGCGCTTGTGAAGGAGGTTTCGGGAAACAGCTCGAGCGTTCACCTTGGAGTGGCTCCGCATAGTATTCGGGCAGTGCCGCTGGGCGAGCTGCACGAGATTGCGGCGTGGGCGCGGACGAATAGGCTGCCGATACACATGCATGTCGCGGAGCAGGTGGCGGAGAATGCTGCGTGCGTTCGCGAGTATGGATCGACGCCGGTCGACTTGCTCGCTGGAGAGAAGATTCTTGGGCCGGACTTTACCGCGGTGCATGGGGTGCATGTGACGGCGGAGGAGATAGCGATGTTGGCGCGCACAGAGACTACGATCTGCTCGTGTCCAACGACGGAGCGCAATCTTGGCGATGGATTTGTGCGCGCCAACGAAATGCTTGCCACGGGGATTCGTTTTACGCTGGGGTCGGACAGCCAAGCGCAGATCGATCCGCTCGAAGACGCGCGGGAGTTGGAGTATCACTTGCGCCTGTTGCAGCAGAAGCGAGCGATTCTGGATCAGATTGGCGGCAAGCCGTTGGCGGCGCATCTCTTCGCTTCCGCCACTGTAAATGGAGGTCGTGCGTTGGGGGTGCCAGCTGGGACGCTTGGACCGGGCGGGGTTGCCGATTTCGTTACGGTCGACCTTGATGACAGCTCGATTGCAGGAAATTCCGCAGAGGATTTGCTTTCGACGCTGGTGTTTTCGATGAGTCGGTCTGCGATTCGTGACGTTGTTGTAGGGGGGCGTTTTATCCTTCGAGATCAGACACATCCGCTGCGCGACGAGATCATCTCGCGGTACAAAGAAGTGCATGAAGCGACTTGGTCCGGCGCGGGTCAACGCGGCTAGATCGGACGCGTGCGCAAAGCGTCCACGATTTTGAGGATGGGCTCGCAGTCGATTTCGGGTTAGACTAGCTCATCTGCCATGGCACAGTCTGTGAAGGTACTCCATTGCGAGTCGCTATGGAGCCGTTGAATAATCCGTTTTCAGGCCGCATAAGAAAGTAAAAGAAATTGCTGTTTCATTATGGTTCGACCACAGGGGCTTCCGCTGCTTGTTGGGAATGCCTACATCTTGAGCGATCTACGAATTTCAAAAACTCATAGCAGATTTATTTCGCGGAGGGTTTCATGGCGGACGTACCTGCAGTCGAGATGAAAAAGACGCTGGGTCTTACTGGGCTCACGAGCAATGCGATGGCGTTGATTGCGCCGGGCGCTTTTCTTTGGTTGACCTTCTTCATCCAGGCGGGAACGGGCGTTACTGGACCTTCGATGTGGATGGGGGTCATCGGTGCGTTGCTCCTCTGTATTTCCACTGCAGTGTGCTATGCAGAGATGGCCAAACTTTATCCCGGGACTGGGAGCTCCTATTACTTTGCGGAGCAGGCGTTTCTGAACCGTGAGCGCGCTTGGAAGTATGCGCGCATCTCGAAGTTCATCGTGGGGTGGGCGTCGCATCTTTATTACTGGATCTATCCAGGGGTGATGGTAGGGACGATGGGGATCGTGTGCGGATATCTGGTGGGAACGCTGTATCCGAACTTCATGAGCGCTTCGAATCCCGGAATGCTGTTCATGATGAGCGTAGCGGTGGTTTTCTCGTTTGCCGTGGCGTACATTGCGTATCGCGGGGCGAATGCTTCGACGGCAATCAATCTGGGCATCAACGTTATTCAGATCACGGCGTTGATGATCTTCAGCGTGCTGGCTTTGGGGTACCGGATGAATCATCCTCCGGGGTCGGTGGCGTTCCAGTTTGATTCGACGAGCGGTGAAGCGTACACCTACGAATTCAAGACCACGACGGCGATCGTGGGCGGCGTGTCGACAGACACGATTGTGCGCGACGCGAATGGGGTACCACTGCCGCAGTTGGATGCGGGGGGCAAGCCGGTTCCGTATCGCGTCAGCTATCCAGAGCATGACGCGGCGGGAAACTTCCTCACGCATGGCAGTGCGAAATCGGTTGTAAGCCCGCATCGCTGGAGCTGGGTGTTCATTCAAGCTACGGTTGCGATTCTGATCCTGGTGGGATTTGAGTCGGTGACGTCGATGGGAGGGGAGGCGAAGAATGCGAAGCGCGATGTGCCGATTGCGGTGATTACGTCGCTGCTGGTGCAGGGCGTTGTGTTCTATTGCTTTGAATACTTTGCTGCGAATTATTTTTTAAATAGTGGATACACGATGCAGAGCGCGACGGGATCGGCGGCGCCGATTGGCGACATGATGGTGATGGTTGGGGATGCGCTCTTTGGGCCGGGGCATGGACGCACGTTCATGCTTGCGGAGGCGGCGACTGTGGTGCTGGCGCTGATTGGGACGACGCTCTCGTGTATGAACACGGGCGCGCGTGTGACCTACGCGATGGGCAAGGACCAGGAGGTTTCGAATCGGTTTGGCTTGCTGCACAAGAATAACCTGACTCCGCATCGGGCGGTATGGACACTGGCTGCGATCTCGGCTGTAATCGGGTGCATCGCGGTAATGCTGGTGTTTGGAGATAGCAGCGCCCCGACAGCATCGGCGATCGCTTCGATACCACACGGAATGTTTTCAAGCTTCGGTTACACGACGCACGACAAGATGGCCGCTCTGCCGAACAGTCTTCTGACGGTAACGTTGGCTTCCAACTTTGGAACGTTTCTGCTGTATGCCCTCAGTTGCACGCTGTGCATGGTTGCATATCATAAGCATCCGAAGTTTAGCGCGGTGCGGCATCTGGCGATTCCGCTGTTTGGGTTGTGTGCCAATCTTGCGTGCATGGGCTTTTATCTTGTGGGACCGTTTATGGGCTTCGGCACGAAGATGGAGCCGCTCCTGGCGCTAGGCATTGCTGCGGTATGGGGCATATATGGCAGCTTCCACTTCTTGAAGACGGGTAAGGCGGCAGGGAAATCGGCGCTGATCGAATCACGGCCGACTTCGGCGTAGACTGAGGTCGCGGGGTTGGATTTCCTGATTCTGACTGGCGTATAGACTCTCTTATGCTCGATCTTGAGTTCGCAGAACGGACCGACCCGGGAAAGGTGCGGTCGAACAACGAAGATGCCATCGGCCATGTGCTGCCGATGGGACCGGCTCAGGTGCAGTCGCAGGGATGGTTCTTTGCGACGGCCGATGGGATGGGCGGCCATGAACAGGGCGAGGTTGCTTCAGCTCTTGCGGTGACGACGGCGCTTGAAGGATTCCGCAAGATTCCTAAGGGAGTGATGCATGTCTCGTTGCTGCCACGGCTGGTGCAGGAGTCCAATGCTGCGGTGTATGACGCGGGGTTGACGACCTCACTACGTGGTGCGCGGATGGGAACGACGTTCGTTGCCTGTGCGTTGCGGTTCGATTCGGCGGTTGTGTCGCATGTTGGTGATTCGCGCTGCTATTTATTTCGCAATGGCAACGGAACGCAGCTGACGCGTGATCATACGATGGCGGCTGAGCAGGTAAGGCTGGGTATTCTCACGAAGGAAGAGGCTGCGGCGCACGATGGACGCCATGTACTGACGAGGTCTTTGGGCAATGAGTTGTTTGTCGCTGCAGACACCATCACGGTAAATATTCTTCCGGGCGATGTGTTGTTGCTTTGTACGGATGGGTTGTATGGATACGTGCCGGACACTGCGATCCTTCAGATCATTCTGCGCAACAGCGATCTGGAGAAGGCGGCGGATGCGCTCGTGGCGGCGGCCAATGAGGCAGGTGGCCAGGATAATGTCAGCGTGCAGTTGATTCGGGTAAAGACGATAGAACGGATGGGTCTTTATCGTGGACGACCATACAGGTTGCTATAGATGATTGCGCCGAATCTTACACTTCGTCCTGGCGACAAGCTTGATGGCTATGAGCTGGAGGATGTTGTTGCGACCAGTGGCATGGCAACGGTATTTCGCGCGCACGACCTGAAGAGTGGGCTGCAGGTTGCGATCAAGGTGCCGCATCCCGAGGTGGAGAGCGATCCGACGATGTTCGATCGCTTTCGTCGCGAGGAGGAGATTGGCACGCGCATCGATCATCCGGGCGTGATGAAAGTGTTTGCGAATCCTGAGCGCACGCAGGTGTACATGGTGATGGAGTGGCTGGATGGCCGGCTGCTTCGCCAGGTGTTGAACGAGGAAAAGAAGCTGCCGGTGGGGCGGGCGGTAAAGTTGATGGTCGGCATCTGCGAGGCGCTGGACCACGTTCACGCAAACGGTGTGGCGCATCGTGATCTAAAGCCTGAGAACATCATGGTGGACGATAAGGATGAGATTCACCTGATCGATTTTGGCATCGCTGCGAGCGTCGGTGCGCGGCGGCTTACGTTCGCGCACTTTTCGCAGAGCATGGGGACGCCCGACTATATTTCGCCGGAGCAGGTGAGAGGCAAGCGGGGCGATGCGCGCAGTGACATTTATGCACTGGGGGTGATGCTGTACGAGATGCTGACGGGCGTGGTGCCGTTTTCGGGGGCGAATCCATTTGCAGTCATGAATGACCGGCTGCTGAATCAGCCGGTGCCGCCGAGAGAGCTGGAGCCGTCTATTTCGCCGCAGCTGCAGGAGATTGTGTATCGCGCGATGGAACGCGAGCCGAAGAACCGGTATGCCAGTGCGCGCGAGATGGCGCACGATCTATTGCATCAGGACGAAGTAGGAGTGGCTGCGCGACCGGATGCGGAGCGGTGGAGGACGCGCCGATCGCCCCAGCGGCGACGAATGCTTTTGTATGCCGGGTTGGCGCTGATACCGGTGTTGTTGTTTGGGTTGCTATTGCTGGTGTCGCGGCACCACTGAAGAATTGATATTCAGTGATCGAGGGTTCGTTAACGTGGGACGAACTCGTCGGCGTGGACGACGAACTCTGGGTACGCGCCTGCGCCTAGCTCGCGGATGTCCATGCCTTGCCAGTCACCGTCGGCGTCTACGCGGAACGGGATGAGCTTGTTGAGCAGCCGGTGAAGGACGTGAATGAGGGGAAACATCACGCCCAGCAGCGTTGCGATTCCAATGAGTTGCGCGAGGATGAGGGCTGAGCGGGGTCCGGGGGCGGGGGCGAAGAGGCCGAAGGCGAGAATGCCCCAGAGGCCGGCGCCGAGGTGGACGGAGATGGCACCGCCGGGGTCGTCGATGAAGAGACGGAGCTCGAGAGTTTCGACCAGCAGGCTGACTAACGCACCGGCGACGAGGCCTATGAAGATCGTCGCGAGTGGAGAGAGAAGGCCGCAGCCGGCAGAACCGGCGACGAGGCCGGCGATCCATCCATTGGCGCTGAGAGAGGAGTCGGGCTTGCGGTAACGGAGCTGGGTGGTGATAACCGCGGCGAGACAGCCGGCGGACGCGGAGAGTACGGCGTTGATCACGGTGAGCAGGATCTGAGTGTACGTGACGCGGTAGAAGAGGATGGCTGCGGCGCAGTCGAGACCGATCCAGCCGATGAGGGCAAGGATGCAGCCGAAGAGGACCTGCACGATGTTGTGTCCTGGGATGGCGGTGGCGATACGGTCCGCGTACTTGCCCTGGCGTGGGCCGAGAATCCACGCGACGGAGAGAGCGGCGAAACCGCCCAGGACGTTGAGGACTGCGGCTCCGCCGAGGTCTGCGAAGGCAGGGAGGCCGAAGAGCGGGGTGAGTTGGGTGAGCCAGCCGTTGCTCCATATCCAGTGAGCGAAGAGGGGGAAGATGATGGCGGCGAAGAGCGCGCTCGTAGCGCAAATGGCTGCGAGACGCCAGCGGTCAGTGCCAGCGCTGATCGGGATGAGGGAGGCGAGGCCTGCGGCGAAGATGCCAAAGGCGAGCACGAACGCGGGGTAGAGGCCGTGCGTGAGGTTGGAGGTCAAGCTGGTGGCGAAGAGTGGCTCGGCGCCTAGCCAGTCGATGGACTTGCCGGCGAGGTGGAGAGTATGAGCGAGGCCTCCGGAGAAGCCCATCCAGGAGGATCCGATCAGGACGAAGACGATGGCGGCGATGGCCAGAGAGCAGAGGGTGGCGAGCATGGCGTGGGCTGCGCTGCGGGAGCGACCCAGACCCTGATGGATAAGAGCAAGGCCGGTTGCGGCGAGCGGGATGAGAAGGATGCAGACGAGGCAGAGGTCAGGAGTCATTCGGGGCCTCTTTGCAGGGAGCGATAACGGAGAGCGATGAGGGTGAGACCGAGGAGCTCGACAAGCAGGCCCGCGACGACGAAGGCGAAGCGTTCCCCGAGGCCGGCGAGCAGGAAGAGTGACGCCAGCACTAGCAACCAACCGGAGACCATTAACAGATAACCGATCAAATTCACGTACAGCTCCTCTGGCTCACGGGTAGTTGTTCTGGCTTGCGCTTGGTTGGTGTAAGTCACCAGTCTATCTGTATTTGTAACGCAGGTGCGATGACGATCGGGTAGTTGTGACTGTGCTTGCTGGGTTGAGGCGCGGCGGGCGACGCTGTCTAGTAGACTCGGACACATTCCAGAATGTTTGCGTGTGAGGAGAGGTGCGATGAAAAGCGTGCTGAATCAAATTGTGTCTTCGTCGTTCGGAGCGTTCGTGGTGCTGGTGGTAGCAGCTTCGCTGGAGGTGCTGGGGGATTCGTTCTTCCAGTCGGGTCTGTATCGCTCGTCGGGTGCGCAGCGGGCGATGTGGTTTGTGGCGGGCGTCGCGGTGCTGGGGTTCTATGGGCTTAGCGTGAACCTGCCGCAATGGGACTTTGGCAAGCTGCTGGGAGCGTATGTGGCGCTGTTCTTCGTGGTGGCGCAGGTGGTAGCGAAGGTGCGGTTTCAGCAATCGCCGACCGCTCCAATTTGGGTTGGTGGAAGCCTGATCGTGGCGGGCGGTTTGGTGATCAGCTTCTGGAGAGGATAGATCGGCGCTTTGGGTTGGGATTTGATTCCGTCTCGGATCGTGGGACGGCACGTCATCAGCGCTCGGTTCTCGGCGCGGCTCTACGCTGGACTACAAGCGCCTATTGGGCTGGCGGGTATGTCCGCGGCAACTTAAGGGAGAAGGGCCTGGAAGGGTGAGCCTGGTGAAAAAAGTTATGCCGCCCCACGTGCTGGCGACGGCATCGACTCTGGGCATATAGAACTCTGTGTAGCCCGTCTGTAGGTTCAATGTACAAGGCAGAGACGAGGAGCCTTGTGATGGCGATCACGCGGCGCAACCCATTTATTCTAAAGGTCCCAAATAAGGAAATGATGTGTCAGGTGGGGAGTATATCTACTTGAGCTTTTGGAAGTTGCTGTCTTAAAGGTATAGAGAGCTGGAGAGGGTAATGATGCCAAGTTTGGAAGAGTTCTATCTGGCTCATTTTCATTAGGTTACCGGTAATTGCAACGGGGACGGAGGTGGGACCGATTCTGCGGTATAGACGCCAGGCGGTTATTCGGATTGCTTCGATAGGGCGGGTGGGGCGAAGGAGTCTGCGACCACCCAGGCGGCGCCGAGGATGGCGAGATTTACGGCGAGTTCCGTCCAATTGAACTGGGTTTTGTGATCGGCGACCAGAATCCGGATGTGAACGAGCAGGGTAAAGATGGCCAGCATGACGGTGAGGAGGAGGGCGGCGAGGCGAGCCTGGATGCGGGTGAGGAGGGCGAGGCCGGCGGCGAGGAAGGCTATGCCGGTCAGGTAGCCCCAGAACACCTGCGAAGGCGGCAGACCTTTGGGAACCAGTGGGGCGGTGAGGTTCATGTAGAGGAAGTGGGCTCCGCCGAAGATGAGCGCGGAAAGGCCGAAGGTCAGTTGGCCGATGAGGGTAAGGCGTGTGGCCAGAGAGCGGTGGATGCGAGCTGTTGCGGCGTAGACGATGAGGGCGCCCGCGGTGATGGCGAACTGCTCGGCGAGGCTTTCGTAGGTGCCGTATTCCCTGAAGTGAGCCAGCAGCACGGGGCCGTTCATGACGATGATGACGAGGAAGATGTAGTACGCGGCGAGGGCGGCGGCGCTGAAGGGCGCAGAGCGGCGCCACTGCAGGATGATCCCGGTGCAGAGCAGGAAGGCAGCGGCGGTGTAGGCCAAGGCGATGCGGTGGGGAAAGTCATTGGGTACGGGTTGACCGGTGATGAAGTCGCCCCATACCACGCCGGCCAGGCCGATGGCCATGATGCCGAGACCGAAGACATGGCGGCCGAGTCCTGCGCGAACCGCGAGAGGCTTCGCGTGGCGGTAGTCGGGTGATGGAGACGGGTCGGGCGACTTTTGGGGTGGCATTGGGGCTAAGGGACGTTCCCTTCTCCGCGGCAGGCGGTGGACGTTGGCGGGCCTCTGGCAAGCATAAACCCGGTCCAGCGCAGACGGCGAGGTCCGACGAGGACGGCGGGAGGCTTCGCGTGCCTGCGGAGGAGCTTGTAGGTGGAGAAGGGCTTCGCGCGCTAAGGCCGGGCTGCAAGGGTGCAACTTATGGAATGAAGACTGCCATCTACCTTGAGACGCCGACGCGGTGGAAGACAATTCTGGCGGGCGACTGAGGGAGATTCCAGGCTCGTTGCCTGGAAATGGAGATGCTATGAACCGTTTGTTCGTACAACGCTTGCCTGCGCAGCGCTTCCATGTAACTGCGCAGAGCCTGAAGTCCTGGTCGGTGATCGCGCTGATGGTGTGCGCATGGATGCCGAGGGCTCAGGCGGATGCGATGCCGGTGCGGTATGTGCAGGGGAGTTTTCACGGATTTCTGGAACTGCGTTCGGAGGGCGGGAGCGTGGTGGCTTCGGGAGATAGCCTGCAGTTTGTGCGTGGCGGCAGGATTACGGCGGAGACGGTGTTTCACTTCAAGGACGGTTCGGTTGACGATGAGACGACGGTGTACACACAGCATCGGACGTTTCATTTAATCAGCGATCATCATGTGCAGAAGGGGCCATCGTTTCCTCATCCGATGGATGTGTTGATCGATACAGCGAGCGGCAACGTGACGGTGCGGTCGACGGATAAGGATGGGAAGGAAGAGGTAAAGACCGATCACATGACGCTGCCAGATGACCTGGCGAACGGACTGATTCCGGTGGTGGTAGAGAACATGCAGGCGGCGCAGCAGGGGACGACGGTGGAGATGGTGGTGCTGGCGCCTAAGCCGCGCGTGGTGAAGCTGGTGATTACAAATCTTGGCGAGGAGAATTGTTCGGTCGTGGATGTAGCGACGAAGGCGACGCATTACGAAATTAAGATTGTGCTGGGCGGAGCCATTGGGTTGATTGCGCCGCTGGTGGGGAAGGCGCCGCCGAATATTCAGGTTTGGGTGATTCGCGGGAAGGCGCCAACGTTCGCTCGAGAGGTGGGGCCGATGTATGCCGAGGGGCCGATGATGACGATTCAGTTAGCAAGTCCGGTGTGGCCGGCACCAGGGAGGGCTGGAAATTAGAGATGCTGCTGGTGGGGCGCCGATGTCCTTAGAATGGGTTCAGGAGAATTGGCACGATGAAGATGGCATGGATGGTGTTGGCGCTGGTGGTGGGCGGTGTGTCGTTGAGTGTGGCAGAAATTAATGCTCAAGAGACTGCGGCGACTACGACTTCAGCGAAGGCGGAGACGTTTACGAATCCGCTGCTGGAGCGAGGGCCTGATCCGTGGGTGGTGTATTGGAAGGGGTTCTACTACTACTCGAATTCTGAGGGACGGAATTTAGTGCTGCGCAAGACGGCGGATATTACGGATCTGCGCCATGCGGAGGTGAAGGCGGTGTGGACGCCGGAGCCGGGGCATGCGTGGTCGAAAGAGGTGTGGGCACCGGAGCTGCATCGGTGGGGGAAGAAGTGGTTCATCTATTTTGCGGCGGATGCGGGAGAGAATTCCGGGCACAGGATTTTTGTGGTGGAGAATGATAACGACGATCCGATGCAGGGGACGTGGACACTGGTTGGGAAGGTGAACGACGCGACCGATCTATGGGCGATTGATGCGACGACATTCGAGCTGCGGGGACAGCATTACCTGGTGTGGTCGGGGTGGAAAGGAACTGCGGATGGCGAGCAGGATTTATTTATCGCGCACATGAAGGATCCGCACACGATTGATTCGCCGCGGACGCTGATCTCGGAGCCAACTTATGACTGGGAGAAGCATGGCGATCTACCGGGGCGGCATGTGAATGTGAACGAGGGGCCGGAGTTTCTGGCGCACGGGAAGAAGATGTTCATTGTGTACTCGGCGTCGGGGTGCTGGACGGACTTTTATTTGCTTGGAGCGATTGAGGCGGATAGTCATGCGAACCCGCTGGATGCGAAGAGCTGGACGAAGATCGATCATCCGTTGCTGAGCACGGACGCGGCGGCGCATGCGTATTCTCCGGGGCATAATGGATTTTTCAAGTCGCCGGATGGAAAGCAGGACTGGATTATTTATCACGCGAATCCGGGGCCGGGGATGGGGTGCGGCGGAGAGCGGTCGCCGCGGATTCAGAAGTTCACGTGGGGGACGGATGGGGTGCCGGACTTTGGGAAGCCGGTGGCATTGGGTGAGGTGTTAGAGAAGCCGGAGTAGTAGGGGTGGCGTCGAGAAGAAAATCCCAGAGGCTAAAGCCCACTTAGATTGATCGCGATATTGCCGGGACTAAAGTCCCGGCCTATCCAAGAGCAAAGGCGCGGTCTATCTCGATAGCCGTAAGGACTATAGGGTGCGGACGCTTAGGTCGACGACGAGGTCGTCAACGGAGATCTTGAGGGCCAGGCCTACTTTGCGGAAGCCGTCACGCCATTCGCGTGACCAGTAGGTGGCGTCGGAGCGGCGGAGGAGGTCGTTCCAAATGTTCTGCGCCTGCCAGAGGTTGACCTCCATGGGGAGGGTGCGGAGAGACTCGGCGATGGCGAGGGTTTCGTGGAGCACAGAGAGGTTTTGGGGGGCCTGCTGTTCGGCGGCGGCTTCAAGGCGAACCATCGCGCGCTTCATACGCTTGTCGGCGGTGTAGCTGAGAAGGTCGTTGTCGAGGGTAACGTGATCGACTTCGGAGCGGCGGAGGAGGCGGGCGATCTCGGCGGAGTCGAAGGTGTCGGCTTCGAGGGCGCGGCGCAGGCTAGCATTGATGGCGAAGCCGGCGGTGAGGGCGAGGGCGGGAGGTGCGGCGACGTTGGCATCGCCGAGGAAGTCGAGCAGCGTGGCGTGCTCGTTGTAGATGCGGATGAGCGAGCCTTCCACTTCGGAGAGGGTCTGGTTGAGGATGCTCTGTAGGATGCGGTGCTGCTCGTCGGCGAAGAGCGAGGTGAGGGAGTAGAGGGTGGAATCAAAGAAGCCGTCGATGAAGCGGATGAGCTCGGGAAGATTGGCGTGGCGGATGGAGTTGCGGGAGTTGGTGATGAAGGTGTCCCATGCGGCTGCGTCCTGCGGGGTGTAGCGCTTGACCGCGGCTGAGAGGTTCTGGTCGCCGAGGTGTAGGACGGCGAAGCAAATGTCCTCGCACTCTTCGGTGATGCGGGAGCAGAGGGTGGCGCGGCCGACGGCGAAGCGGCCACGGCCGGAGGTCATGACGTCGTAGGAGTGGCGGTTGACGTCGAAGCAGAAGATGTTGCCGGCGTCGGGATAGCTGCGAAACATGGAGCTGATGGCGTAGTGGGCGCCGACGCTTTCGAGATCGAGGCGGCCGGCGTTGACGAAGCGACGGTAGACGTCGGCACCGGTGCCTGCGTCGGGGTCGTTGCTTTCGGCGCGAGCGAGGATCGCGAGGAAGTCGGCTTCGAGGGCTGTTGCGTTATCCCACATCTCAGAATCGAGATATGGAGCACCCGGACCTGTGGGGTCGGTGAAGAGCTTATTGGCTAGCTGGATGACGCGGCCGGCATAGGCGATGATCTGCACGGTCTCAATGCCCGAGATGTCGTCGAAGAACCAGCCGCAGGAGGTGTACATGAGTTGGGTATGGCGCTCGAGTTCGAGGAGCTCGAAGGCGGTGATGCGTTCGGCGACAGTGAGGGTGCGTGTGGCGTGGGCTGCGAAGAAGCGGTCGAGGTTGTCGGAGGAGCGATCGAGAATGACGTGGATGTAGGCGTCGCGGGCGGCCCATAGATCTTTCAGCAGTGGCTTCGCCACTGCTTCGGTGAGGGGTGCGGTGCGATCGCGAAGAAGATCGAGAGCTTCACGAAGGGGTGTGCGCCAGCGCTGATTCCAGCCGGGCTTGCCGCCGTTGCAGCCGCAGTCGGAACGCCAACGCTCGACGCCATGGACGCAGGACCAGGAGGTGTTATCGACGACTTCGGCCTCCCAGGTGGGGGGAAATTTTTCAAGGAACTCGCCGTAGTTGGTAAGGCGCGCGAGGTTATTGTCCTTGATGTAGTTGAGGGCGTAGCTGAGGGCCATCTCGCCGTGTTTATGGTGGTGGCCGTAGGATTCGCCGTCGGTGGCAACGTGGACGAGCTGGGGTTCGGAGGCTGGTTTGTCGGGGTCGAAGTTGGAGAGGAGACGACGAGCGAAGGTTTCGCCGTCGTTGAGGAGACCTTCGAAGGCGATGGCACGGGAGGGGGGGCCGTCGTAGAAGAAGACGGCGATGGAGCGGCCGTTGTCGAGCTTGACGAGATAGGGTTGGGTTGGGTCGACGGTCGCGTCGGGAGTTTCTGTCCACTCGGAATCAGTGGCGGATTCTCCCACCTTAGCCGACGATGGCGCCGTCGTCGAAGATGGGGTGCCCGGTTGTGTGGGGGACGTATTGGAGAGCTTGCGGACGCGGGCGGCCTGGTGGGGAGCGAGGACGGTGAACCGGATGCGTTCCTGAGCGAGGAGATCGAGGACGGAACGGGAGACTGCGGTTTCGGCGAGCCACATGCCTTCGGGCTTGCGGCCGAAGCGGTGCTCGAAGTCGGCAATGCCCCAGCGGATCTGGGTGCGTGCGTCGCGCTCGGAGGCGAGCGGCATGATGATGTGGTTGTAGACCTGGGCGAGAGCGGAGCCGTGGTTGGAATAGAGCGAGGCGCTGGCCTGGTCGGCCTCCTGGATCATGCGGTAGGTGCGGGGAGCGAAGTCTTCGAGCCAGCTGAGCAGGGTGGGACCGAAGTTGAAGCTCATGCGGGCGTAGTTGTTGACAATGCGGATGATTTGGTGCTCGTCGTTGACGATGCGGGAGGCGCCGTTGGGAGCGTAGCACTCGGAGGTGATGCGTTCGTTCCAGTCGTGGTAGGGAGCAGCGGATTCCTGGAGCTCGACGGTTTCAAGCCAGGGATTCTCACGCGGCGGCTGGTAGAAGTGGCCGTGGACGCACAGGTAACGTTGCGGAGGAGCGGTGGTTGAGCCTGACTTGCGTGTTGCTGACATCGTCTATTCAGGATAACAAGGGCGAAGTCCGGCCAAGGGTTTGGGTGGCGGCGTGTAGCGGCCGCTCAGTGAGGAATAGGTTGCGGATCTAAGGCTTGCTGGGTGGCGTGTAGCGGACAACATAGAGCGCTTCGGGGCTGGAGGCGAGCCAGCGGGTGTAGTAGACGGGGGCAAAGGGCGCGGGTCCGTAGCAGGCGTTGGGATCGAAGGAGATGCCGTAGATTGGGTTGATGTGGGGGGTCTTGTCGTGCCAGAACATCTTGCAGGTGTCGGCAGGGAGAGGGGCTGCGGGGATGTAGGCGTTGGTGGGGAAAACGATCGTGCTGTCGTTGATGTGGTCAGCGTAATGAAGTTCGACAATGAAATTCTGCTCAAAGCCGTTGTCTATCGACGTGTCAGGGATTCCGTTGGCATGGAGCTCGGCAGCGAGGGCGACGCGAGCGCGATAAACCGCAAAATGATTGTGTGTGATGGCGACGCCGAGGACGGCGATCGTTGCAACCAGGGCAATCTCCAAAAGCGGGATGCGCGGTTGAAACTGCTCCTGGTAATAGCGGACCAGACAGATCAGAGCGACCAAGCCCAGTTCCAGCGTGTAGCGATCGTAGATCCAGCCGGTAGCCGTGCGTGGAATCAGAAGAGCAGTGTACGCGAGGGCGAAGGGGGCAAGGAGGATGCCGAGTTGTTTCCATGAGACACCCTGGGCCGATTGCACGGACGGCAAGGTGCGATGAGGATGCAGCCTGTAAAACTGCAGCAGGGAAACCAGAACAGCGAGCAGGCCACCAAAGCAGACGATGGTGATCAATGCCTGCGCAGGGACGTTGAGAAACAGGGGTGGATTTCCGTGGAGCTGGTGGCCTTCGTGGATTCCATGCACGCTGATCCAATTGCCTCCGCCACCCATGGTTGGCTCCAGCGGAAAACCTCCACGTAAATGGCTTGGGTAGATGCCCAGAAATAAGTAGCCAAGGAGGATGAGTGCGAGAACAGCAATGATCGCAGGACGGCTCTTGCGAAGGCTGGGAAGAAAAATGGCGATGATGGGTAGCAGGAGGAAGGGAATGGCTAGAAAGAAATCCGCCAGCGTCAGAAGGCTGCTGACAACAGAGAAATGAGCCGGGAGGGGCTGTGGGGGGAGGACGTAGGGCTGTCGTTTGAGCCATTGCATGCAGGCGAAGATGAAGAGGGCTCCGGCTAGAGTGGCGGCGGATCCCGCGATCACGACGCGGCGCTGGGAACGAAGCAGCCAGAGGGTGGACGGGACCATGACGAGAACACCGAGCCACGCGATCTGACGTGCGGTTCCAAAGACGGCATTGGTCGCGACAGCAAAGCAAAGCCAGAGGATCGCGGCGCGCGGCGTAGTGGCTTGCAGAGCACGCAGGCAGCCATAGAAGCAGATGAGCATGGCGAACAGGCCGAAGATGTCGCTCATGTAGGTGACGGAGAGCAAGAGGTAAAGCGGAGAGAGCGCCAGGGCAAGAGTGGCGACGACTGCGTTGCGTTCGGTGATGCCGCAACGGACCAGGCTGCGCTGGAGAAGAAAGGCGGTTACGAGGGAGACTAAAAGCGTGCTCATGCGAACGGCGGTGAAGGAAGAGCCGAAGAGCTTGATGAAGGCAGCACCGATGTAGAGTTGCCAGCCAATCATGGCCGCCGCCCAACCGTTGTAGACGACGCGCCCGGTGGAGGCGAGGGTTTGTGCCATGAGGATGTAGGGGCCGTCGTCAGAGATACCCATATTGACGTACGGGCGACTGACGAGTTCGCAGACCAGCACACAGAGGGCGCAGAAAAGAGCTGGGATGCGGAACCTGCGGACGAGTTGCAATGAGCCTCCTGGCAAGGTTGAAGGGTTGTTCAGATCAAACGATGCAGGAGGGCTGCATCGCGCTTACAGGATAGCAACCGGTCATGGATGGGAATGTGGCGTGTAGCGGACGACGTAGAGGGTGCCAGGTGTGCGGTAGGGCCAGCGGGAGTAGTTCACCGGAGCGAAGGGTGCGGGACCATAGCAGGCGTTGGGATCGAAAGAGACACCGTAGAGAGGATGGATGTGTGGCGTGTAGTCGTACCAGAGGGCCTGGCAGTCGATCGGCGATGGCTCGGGTGTGGGGGTGTAGGCGTGGGCGGGGACCGCGAGGGTGGGAAAGTTGATGTGGTTGGAGTGCTGAAGCTCGACGTTGAGGTTGCTCTCCCAGCCGCCGTCGACGGCGGTGTCCGAGATGGCTTGGGCGCGGAGCTCGTCGGCGATCGCTACACGCGCGCGGTAAAAGGCGAACTGGTTGTGGGTGTTCGCAACACCATACACGGCCATGAGAAGGACCAGGACTGCGCCCGCCGCAGGGATGTTTGGGCGAATTGTCTCCTGGTAGTAGCGAAGGAGGAAGAACGGCGCGATGGCAATGAGTGGGAGTAAGTAGCGATCGAAGATCGTACCGTCGACTGTACGCGGAAGGAGAAGCAGCGTGTAGACGATAGCAAAAGGACCGAGGAGCATTGAAAGGCGATTCCAGGAGATCGTTTCTGGAAGCTCGCCGGCGTGCGTGGGTGGATGGCTGATAAAGCAGGAAGCGATCAGACCGAGAAGGCCACCAAGGGAGGCGATGGTCATGAGCAGGCGCAACCAGTGGGTGAGAAAGTTGGGCGCAATGCCTTGAACATGACTACTGCCGTAGATTCCTTGTGGATTGACCCAGTCGCCCGCGAGCGGCTCCATCAAGAAGGGATATCCGTGATGGAGGCTGATAAGCGCATAGGCGGCACAGATTGCGAATACAACTGCGATGGAGATGCGATGGCGCCTCCATAAGGCGGGCAGGAAGAGGGCGAAGAGTGGAAGAAGAAGGAAGGGAACATCAAGGAAGAGGAAAGCGAAACTTTTTGCAGCCCCGGGTGCGTGGACGGACTTGGGAAGCAGCTGCTCGGGGACGATGTAGGGCTGGTGCTTGAGCCAATGGAGGCAGGCGAAGATGAAGAGTGCGCCAAGGAGGGTTGCGGCTGAGCCGGCGAGGAGGACTCGACGGCGGGAGCGGAGTAGCCATAGGGTCGAGGGGAGCATGACGAGGATGCCAAGCCAGGCAATTTGTCTCGAGGTGCCGCAAAGGGCGTTGGCGACTATGGCGAAGCAAAGCCAGGCGATGGTGGCGCGGTCGGACTGGGCGTGAAGAGCATGTAGGCAGCCGTAGAGACAGACAATGATGGCGAAGAGGCCAAAGATGTCGGTCATGAATGTGGTTGAGAGCAGGAGATAAAGCGGGGAGAGGACGAGAGCCAGGGTTCCGATGGTCGCGTTGCGCTCGGAGACGTTGGCGAGGACGAGCGAGCGCTGCAAAAGAAAGGCCGTCACCATGGCGACCAGCATGGCGGAGCTGCGGACGACAGTGAAGGAGAAGCCGAAGAGCTTGACCAAGGCGGCCGCGAGATAAAGCTGGAAGGCAAGCATGGGTGCAGCCCACCCGTTGTAGGCGATGTGGCCGGTGCCAGCGAGAGTGCGGACCATGAGGATGTAGGGGCCGTCGTCGGAGATACCCATGTTGGCGTAGGGACGGCTGGCCAGTTCGCAGACGAGTACCGCCAGGGCGCAGAAGAGAGCGGGTACATGGAATTTGCGAACGAGTTGCAATCAGCCTCCAGAGAAGGGTGGTCGGCAGGTGAGATCAAAGGATGCAGAGCAGCCGTGTTCTGGCTACAGGATACCAACTTGCCGGGAGAGTTCAGGGTCTGGCGGTTGGCGTATAGCGCACGACGTAAAGCGTTCCTGGAGTGCGTGCGAGCCAGCGGGAGTAATGCACTGGAGCGAAGGGCGCGGGACCATAGCAGGCGTTGGGATCGAAGGAGACGGCAAAGAGTGGGTGGATGTGTGGCGTGTAGTCGTACCAGAACACTGTGCAGGTGTTGGGTGGCAGCGGAGGGGTGGGAACATACGCATTCGCGGGAACAACGATGGTGGGGAAGTTGATGTGGTCGGAGTGCTGAAGCTCGACGTCGAAGTTGTGTTCCCAGCCATTGTCCACGGAGGTGTCGGAGATTCCCGCGGCGTGCAGTTCGGCGGCGAGAACGACGCGTGCGCGATAGAACGCAAATGTGTTGTGGGTGAGGACGACGCCGAAGACTGCCATGATCGTCACAAGCAAAACGCCGGCGACGGGAATGCGGGGAAGGATCGTGTCCTGGTAATAGCGGACGAGCAAAAGAACGAGGATGACCTCGGGCCCAAGCATGTAGCGATCGAAGAGAGCGTTGGTGGCGCGTGGGATGAGCAGCAGCGTGTACGCGGCGATATAGGGCGCGAGTAAGACCGCGAGTTGCTTCCAGGAAATACTCGGGTAGGGGGAGGCCGGCGCCGAGATTGTCGGGACATGGGAGCGAGTGAAGGATGCGAGCAGCCCCAGCAAGCCTCCGATGGAGAGGATGGTGATGAGGATCTGCAGGCCGGTGGGGAGGAAGATGGGAGGGTCGCCGAGCAGGTCCGTCCCCTCATGGATGCCGTGAATGCCGACCCAGCCGCCACGCGCTCCGGCGGTGGGCTCGAGAAGGAAGTCCGGATGGGAGTATCGCAAGTGGATGGCGAACAGGAGGTAGACGAGCGAGATGGCCGCGATGATGACCTGGACGCGTGGGCGGCTCTTACGAATCTGCGGAAGGAAGATAGCGAAGAGGGGGAGGAGGAGGAAGGGCACGTCGAGAAAGGTGTGGACGAACTCGCCGATGGTGTGGGCGATCTCCCCGATGGGATTGGCGAAGGGGAAGACGGTGGGGATGAGGTGCTCGGGAATGGAGTAGGGCTGAAGCTTGAGCCATTGCAGGCAGAGGAAGATGAAGAGGGCGCCTGCGACGGTGGCCGCGGCTCCAGCGATGAGAACGCGGCGGCGCGAACGGAGCAGCCAGAGGGTGGAAGGCACCATGACAAGGATGCCGAGCCATGCGATCTGGCGGGAGGTTCCGAAGATGGCGTTGGTGATGACAGCGAAGCAGAGCCAGGCGATAGCGCTGCGATCGGCGAGCGATTGCAGCGCGCGGAGGCAGCCGTAGAGGCAGATGACGATGGCGAAGAGGCCCGTAATGTCGGTAAGAAAGGTGGCGGAGAGAACGAGGTAGAGAGGCGAGAGGACGACGGTGAGGGTGCCGAAGGTCGCATTACGCTCCGTGATGCCGGAGCGGACCAGGATGCGCTGTAGGAACCAGGCCATGACGATGGCGATCAACAGCGAGCTCATGCGAACGGCGGAGTAGGAGAAGCCAAACAGCTTGATGAAGAAGTCCGCCAGGTAGAGCTGCCAGACGAGCATGGGTGCGGCCCAGCCGGTGTAGAGGATGTGGCCGGTGGTGGCGAGGGTGTGCGCCATCACGACGTAGGGACCGTCGTCGGAGATGCCCATCTCGGCGAAGGGGCGGCTGATGAGCTCCGCGAGGAGCACAGCCATTGCGCAGAAGAAGGCCGGGATGCGAAGGCGGCGGATGAGTTGCAAAAAACCCCCTGTTGCGATGTGTTGGACGGACGCTCTCAACCGGAACTGAGGTCGTTAGTCTGCACGCGTGTAGACGTCGTACGTGTCATCTCCTTGCTGGCGGCGGTAGTTCTTCCACTCCGCAGAGAAGGAAGGACTGCGCAGAAACCAGGCGAGCGTGTCGAACGAAGAGATATTGAGGCCCTGGCACTCATGGGTCGGAGTGCAGCGTTCTATCAAGACAACTTGCGGCTTCCAGCGGTGGAGATCTTCCACAACGGTTTCACGAAGTAGGTCGGCCAGTTGGTGGACCCGCGCCGGGGGAAGAGGTTTGATCGCGGAGGGGCCACCCGTCTCCGCAGCTTCGTTCAGGGCAATGGCGGGTAGCAGCCAAAGATGATTGTAACGACTGGCCCAGAACAAGTGGTCTTCAAGCACGGGGTGAAAGCCGAGAAGGCTCATGGAAAAGATATAGACGGGCGTTCCAGGCGGATAGCGTGAGAGTACGGTCTGCGGGAAGGAAGGTGTTTGCCACATGGCAAGATTGCGGAGCCCGTGAATCACAAGCGCGGGCATGATGAGCAATAAGCAGAGGAGGGTAGCGATGACAAGGTTGGTGCGGGACTTGCGCGCAGTGAAACGTTGCGTCACCAGTGGACGGAGATATTCCATCAAAAGCCACGCGGCGGCCAAGAGCAGAAAGGCATCTTGAGGGGTGGTTTGGTAGTTGAAGCCCTTGTGTTGAAGGCAATAAGCGACGGCTGCGCAGAGGCTGCAGGCGAGCAGACACAAGGGAGCGCAGGGGACCCGCAGACTGTCACGGCGCCAAAGCCACACGCAGAAGACTGCGGGCCAGCAGAGAATGTAGGGAAGGATGCCGTTCAAAAGCTGGGTGATGGGGAGATAGCTATAAGGCAAGTAGGTGTCGCGCAGCAAAGGCACGATTTGGTGGATATAGAGGGGCGTGGCGAACTGAACGAGTAAGCCATAGGCGAGGACCGTGGCGGTTACGGAGATCGTCTCCAGCCGCCAGAGACGTTGCGCTTTACGATGCCACAGCGTAAGGCAGAGTTCTAAGCCGATGACGATGAGCGCCTGTTGAGGCTTGAAACAGATGGCTAGTCCTGCTGCGAGGCCGAGGGTAATTCTTTCCAAACTGCCAAGGGTCGTTTCTGCATTCAAGATCGCAGCAAGGACGTAGGGCAGAAGCAAAAGGACCAACAGATGTTCGCGTTGACCAAAGTCGCTGGAGTTGGTGCAGGAGGATTCGATCGCCAGGATCACGATGACCGTAAGACAAGTCATAACTTTGCCACTGGCCATGCCGGCGGAGCGCAAGATTCGAAGTGACCAGGCTGTACTCAAGGCGATGAGCACGCAGACGACCGCCTGCAACATGCGGAGCGGCGATGCGTGGAGGAGCTTAGCCAGGAGATCCGGGAGAGCTGAGAACCATATGATGAGCGGTGGATTGGTCTCGATCAGTGTTGGGCCGTAGAGCTGCGTGCCAAGGAGCATGCGGCCTGCTGCGTAGAGGAGCCAACTTTGGTCATCGAGTGGATGGGCGAAGATCAACCGGTACGCAGAAAGATCGATCAGAAGAGCCATTACTGCCGACAGAGCGAGGAGGAAAAGAATTTGCCGTCGCGGAGTAGAGGCTTGTTTGGATTCCAGGCCAGTCAAGTGCGGCGCTCCTCCAGGCTTTCAGGAGGAAGCTGAAACAGGAGCGAAGATGACGGAAAGTTTTGCGTCCGCGAGCCAGGGAGGTAAGGTTGCCTGCGCATCAGGTTTCTCCTGTCTTGTGAACAGCATGCATCGTTGGGGCCGATTAATCGTTGGGTCCAATTATATGAGTTTATTCGCGGCGAGATCACAGGCGCGCCAGAGATACCAGCTTGCGACGGACCGCCAGGGTCTCCATTTCTTGGCGCGACGTTCCATGACGTCGGGTTTGGGAAGGAGGTCAGGGGTGACCTTGATGTCGGGCTTGAGATTCTGGAAGGTGAGGGCGAAGCCCTTGCGGACGCCGTAGTCGCTGGTGGGAAAGATGTCGGGGCGGCCGAGGCGGAAGATGAGGAACATCTCGACGGTCCACTTGCCGATGCCGCGGACCTGGGTGAGGTGGTCGATGATGGCTTGGTCGTCCATGCGGCGGATGCGGGCAAGGGTGGGGACGGTGCCGTCGAGCGTTTTGGCGGCGAGGTCGCGGAGGGCGAGGGCCTTGTTGGCGGAGAGGCCGGCAGCGCGGAGGTCACGGGTGGGGGCGTCGAGAATTTGTTCGGGAGTGGGGTGGATGGGCGAGAGCGTGGGCATGGGTTGGAAGCCGGCGATCAGGCGGGCGTGGATGGCGGCGGCAGCTTTGCCATGGAGTTGCTGATAGATGATGGATTCGGTGAGGGCTTCGAAGGGGGATTGGTTGGCGGCGAGGCGAGGGGTAAAGGGGCCGGCGCGGGCGATGAGTTTGGCGAGCTTGGGGTCGGCAGCGGAAAGTGCGGCGAGGGCAACCGAGGGGTCGTAGGGGAGCTTGGTGGTGCGGCCTGAGGGACGGGGCATGAGGAGAATGATAGGCGAGAGCGCGGTGGGATGGGTTCGGGAGGGAATAGAGAGTCGGGGGGAAGATGAGGTCGCTGCGAAGGAGTGGCGTTACGAGTTTGGTGCGGGCAGTTTGTGTGGGGCGAAAAAGAATAAGAAAAACTGGGATGAGGCGCAAACCCTGATCGATAAGCGACCAGAAAGGCGGGTATCGACGGGACTGGAGTGATAGCTGTCACATCTTTTATTTGCGGCTGCTATACTCAAATTTTGAAAAAACTAGTGGCCGCAGGCAGTAGAGATCTCGGCTGATTTGAGTCGCAGTAGCCCACCCGCAAAGACGAAGTCATCAACCTCAACAGTGGTTTTCTGACGCAGAGGAAGCAGGAACGGATTCATGGCGCAAGTATTTGACCGCAGCTCAAATGCCCTGGCTCGCGCAAGCCTGGTGCTGTCGGGCTTGATTGTCATCGCACTCGGGGTGACGCTGAACAGCTTGCAGCGGTCGCCGTGGGTGACCAGGCAAGGTCAGCGTCCCGACCAGCCAGTACCCTTCAGCCACAAGCACCATGTCGAAGGGCTGGGGCTGCAGTGTCAGTATTGTCATGTGTCGGTGGAGAAGAGCTCGTACGCGGGCATTCCGCCGACGAAGACTTGTATGAACTGCCATTCGCAGATCTGGACGAATGCGCAGTTGCTGGAACCGGTGCGGCAGAGCTGGGCGACAGGGGCGTCGTTGCAGTGGATCAAGGTGCATGACCTTCCGGACTTTGTGTATTTCAATCATGAGATTCATGTGAACAAGGGCATTGGCTGCGCGAGCTGCCATGGGCGCGTGGACGAGATGCCGCTGATGTATGAGCAGAACTCGCTGCAGATGGAGTGGTGTTTGAACTGCCACCGCAATCCTTCGGTGAATTTGCGGCCGACTTCCGAAATCTACAACATGGCGTGGGCCGCGCCTTCGACGGACAAGCCGGTGTGGTGCGCACCAAACGGAACGGCGGGGCCGACGGCGCAGCAGCTGGGATGCGTGAACAGCGATCCGGCGTCAAACAATCCGCACGTGGCGCAGATGACGAATCCGGTGGGCATTCCGACTGGTCCGGGCGGTGTGCAGACGGTTGCGAACGCTCCGGTAATTCCCATGCCGGTCAACTACGTGAAGTTCACGAGCCAGGATGAGCTGGGACATTACTTGATGAAGCAGTACCACATCCGCACGGCCAACGAGCTGTCCAGCTGTGAGGTGTGCCACCGATGAACGAGACAAGAATGGAAATCGAGCAGGCGATGGCAGTAGAGAAACAGGTGCAGGTGGTGACGGCGATTGCGCCGGCCAAGATGACTTTGGCCGAGGTGCGGGCGAAGCTCGACGGTAAGAGTGGCAAGCGCTATTGGAAGAGCCTGGACGAACTGGCTGATACGCCGGCGTTCCAGGAGCTGATGCAGGAGGAGTTCCCGCGGCAGGCTTCGGCAGGCGAGTGGGTCGATTCTGTTTCTCGGCGAGGATTTCTGAAGGTGATGGGCGCGAGCTTTGCGCTGGCGGGGTTGGCGGGTTGCACTAAGCAGCCGGATGAACCGATCTTTCCGTACGTGAAGCAGCCGGAAGACCTCGTGCTGGGCAAGCCTATGTTTTTTGCGACGGCTCACCCGTTTCCGACGGGCGCGATTCCGGTGCTGGTGAAGTCGGATGCGTTCAGGCCGATCAAGCTTGAGGGCAATCCGGAGCACCCGATTGTGAAGGGTAAGTCGGACGGATTTACGCAGGCGTCGTTGCTGGATTTGTATGATCCCGACCGTTCGCAGTTCCCGCGCTTCCGCGGCGAGCAGGCGGGCTTCAATGAATTCCAGGAGCAGTTTGCGAAGGCGGTTGCTGGGACGAAGACGGGTGAGGGCGTGGTGTTCCTGTCCGAGACCGTGACGTCACCAACGCTGGCTGGGCAGTGGAAAGCGGTGCAGGCGAAGTATCCGCAGGCGAAGCTGGTGCAGTATGAGCCGGTTAACCAGGATGCGGGACGGGCTGCGTCGAAGGCTGCGTTTGGAGATTATGTCGACACGCAATACAAGCTCGAGGATGCGGATGTAATTCTTGCGCTGGATGCGGATTTCCTTGGTGGGATTGGGTTCCCGGGATTCCTGCCGATGTCGGCTGCGTGGGCGGAGCGGCACCGGTTCGATAAAGATAAGCCGATGAACCGGCTGTACGTCGTGGAGACTGCGCCGACGGTGACGGGCTTCAAGGCGGAGCACCGGTTGGCGCTGAAGCCTAGCGAGATCGATCAGTTTGCGAATGCGCTGGCGGGTGGAAGCTCGACTCTGAGCAATCCTGACGCGCAGAAGTTTCTGGCTGCTGTCACGGCGGACATTAAGAAATCGGGTGGGCGGTTTGCGGTCATCGTTGGGCCGGGAAGCTCGCAGGCGGCGCACGCGGCCGCGCTGACGGTGAATGGATCGCAGGGAGCGGTTGGCAAGACGGTCTTCTACACGGAGACAGTGGTGCCGATGCCGAGCGAGCATGTATCAGACCTGAAGGCGCTAGTTGCGGACATGAACGCGGGCAAGGTGCAGTGGCTGGTGATGCTCGGCGTCAACCCGCTGTACAACGCCCCGGTAGATCTGGCGTTTGAGGTTGCGTTCAACAAGGTACCGAACTCGGTGCACCTGGGTTCGCATGTCGATGAGACGGGATTCTACTCGACGTGGCACATCAACAAGGCGCATTACCTGGAGAGTTGGTCGGACGCGCGTGCGTATGACGGGACGATCTCGATTGTGCAGCCGATGATTGAGCCGCTGTATGCGGGCAAGAGCGCGCATGACGTGTTGCAGACGCTGCTGGATCCTTCGGTGAGCGCATACGATGTGGTGCTGGCGAATGCGAAGACTTATCTGACGGGCGGCGGTGCGGTGGCAACAACTGCGGCGGGTGTGGCGAAGGGCGCGACGAGCGTGTCTCCGGATCAAGCGTCGAAGGCTGCGCTGGGTCTGGCTGCTGCCAACACTCCATTCGAACTGGCGTGGCGCAAGGCGCTCCATGATGGCTGGGTTGCGAACACGGCGTTTACGCCGAAGACGCTGGGCGCGCCGAAGGGCGGAACGACAACTCCAGCGACGGCGGGCACCGGGATCGAAATCAGCTTCAAGCCAGATTCTTCGGTGTATGACGGCCGCTATGCGAATAATGGCTGGCTGCAGGAGCTGCCTCGTCAGGTGACGAGCATGAGCTGGGATAACGCCGCGCTCATGAACATGGACCTGATGGGCAAGCTGGGCATTGAGGAGAATGAGGCGATTGAGCTGACGCTCAACGGCCGCAAGATTATTACGCCGGTGCTGATGTCGCCTGGACATCCGAACGATGTGGTGACGGTGCAGCTGGGATCGGGCCGGCGTGCGGAAGCCGGACGTGTGGCCGCTGGTGTCGGGTTCAATGCGTATTCACTGCGGACGACCGATGGGCCACTCTCTGCCAGTGGTTTGACGATCGCGCGCGGCCACGGAACGTACGATCTGTGCGTCACGAAGGTTCATAACATCGAGCATCGCGGGGCGTATGCGCAGCGCGATCTCGAGCATCCGTTGTCAGATAAGGATGGCACGTACTCGCTGGCGGGGCACGAGGCGATGGAGCGGTCGATCATCCGCTACGCGACCTATGAAGAGGCGATGAAGAATCCTGACTTTGCTCACACGGGCACGAAGGATTCGAATGGCACGCTGGTGAACAAGGTTGGATATAACCCGCAAGGCGAAGCAGTTCCTCACGAGGAGAGCTTCTGGCCGGACAACTGGCGTTATGACCATATCGAAGAGGTCAGCGCGGGCAAGGTGCTGCAGAACAAGTGGGGGATGTCGATTGATCTGAACTCCTGCGTGGGCTGCAACGCGTGCGTGGTGAGCTGCTATGCGGAGAACAACATTGCGGTGGTCGGTCGCGAGCAGGTGAAGATTGGCCGCATCATGCAATGGATGCGCATCGATACGTATTTTGAAGGCGATCTGCATGCGCCGTCGGCACACTTTCAGCCGATGCTCTGCCAGCACTGCGAGAGCGCGGGCTGCGAACAGGTTTGCCCGGTGGGCGCGACGGTGCACACGCCCGAGGGCATCAACACGATGGTTTATAACCGTTGCGTTGGGACGAGATATTGCTCGAATAACTGCCCCTACAAGGTGCGCCGGTTTAATTTCCTGCTGTACTCCGATTACGACACGGAGAGCTTGAAGTTCATGCGGAATCCGGATGTGTCGGTGCGCTCGCGCGGTGTGATGGAGAAGTGCAGCTACTGCATCCAGCGCATCGAGGCGGTGAAGATTGAGGCCGATAAGAACAATCGCGCGATTGAGGATGGAGAGATTCTGACGGCGTGCCAGCAGGCCTGCCCGACCGATGCAATCGTCTTCGGCAACTTGAATGATCCGAAGTCGCGCGTGGTGCAACGCAAGGCCGAAGAGCGCGACTACCAGGTGCTTGCAGATCTGAACTACCGCCCGCGAACGACGTACACCGCTGGCGTCATCAACCCGAATGCGGAGCTTGCCTAATGGCTACCAAGGGACCCGTACCCGAAATCGTTGACCCGATGACTGACCCGCGTACCGGCGAGTACGCGGTCATCGCGCCGGGACACACGTTCAAGAGTGTGACGCAGAAGATTGCCGGCATCGTCTTGACGTCGAATACACCGGTCGCGTGGATGGGCGGCTTGTTCCTGGCTGCGACGGTCGCGTTGGGTGTTGTGATTGCGGTGACGTGGCTGGTGCTGAAGGGCGTCGGGATATGGGGCATCACGATCCCGGGAGCATGGGGATTCGCAATCATCAACTTCGTCTGGTGGATTGGTATCGGCCACGCAGGCACGCTGATCTCTGCGATTCTGCTGTTGTTCAAACAGACCTGGCGCAACTCGATTAATAGATTTGCGGAAGCGATGACGATCTTTGCCGTGGTCTGCGCAGGCATGTTCCCGCTGCTGCACATCGGGCGTCCATGGCTGGGCTACTGGCTGCTGCCGTATCCGAACTCGATGAACGTGTGGCCGCAGTTCCGCAGCCCGCTGGCCTGGGACGTGTTTGCGGTGTCGACGTACGCGACGATCTCGGTGGTGTTCTGGTACATCGGCATGGTGCCGGATCTGGGCACGCTGCGCGATCGCGCGAAGCTGCCGCTGGCGAAGTATGTGTACGGAATTCTGTCGCTTGGCTGGCGTGGATCGACGCGGCACTGGATTCGCTATGAGTCCGCATCCTTGTTGCTGGCGGGATTGAGTACGCCGCTGGTGCTGTCTGTGCACACGACCATCAGCTTCGACTTTGCGGTCGCGGCGATGGCTGGTTGGCACACGACGATTTTCCCGCCTTACTTTGTGGCTGGTGCCGTGTATTCGGGCTTCGCCATGGTGCTGACGCTGGCGATTCCGATCCGCAAGTTCTATCACCTGGAAGATTTGGTGACGCTACGACACCTCGACAACATGGCAAAGGTGATGTTGGCGACGGGCTCGATTGTGGCTTATGGGTACGGCATGGAAGTGTTCATGAGCTGGTACTCGGCGAGCCACTGGGAGTTCTTCATGATGTGGAACCGTATGTTCGGGCCGATGGGCTGGGCGTACTGGATTCTCATCTTGACCAACATTGCGATTCCGCTGACGACGCTATGGAGCCGGAAGCTGCGCGTGAATGTTGGCTACCTCTTCTTCCTATCGTTCGTGGTGAATATTGGTATGTGGTTCGAGCGGTTCGTCATCGTTGTGACGAGCTTGTACCGCGACTACCTGCCGTCGAGCTGGGGCACGTATCGTGCGACCAAGTGGGATTACATGCTGTTCATTGGAACGTGGGGATTGTTTACCACGCTGTTCCTGCTGTTTGCACGGCTGGCGCCGATGATTCCGATGTCTGAGATACGGATGATGCTGCCGCAGACGAAGGTACGTCCTGGTGGCGCCGATGCTGAAGTTGTTACACAGGAGGCGCTCTAATGCCGCCGCGCGAGGGAGTGTACGGCCTGCTGGCCGAGTTCAATACGCCGAGTGAGTTAGTGCATGCGACGGAGATGGCGCACCGTGCGGGCTATCGCCGCATGGAGTGCTACACGCCGTATCCGGTAGAGCAAGCTGCGGAGGCGCTGCGGTTCCACAAAACGCGCGTTCCATTGCTATGTCTGTTGGGCGGGCTGTGCGGATTGACGACGGGAGCGCTGCTCGAGATTTGGGTCAACGTGTGGGGCTATCCGCTGAACATTCGCGCGATGCCGTTGTTCAGTTGGCCAGCGTTCGTGGTGCCGGCATACGAGATGACGATTTTGTTTGCTGGCCTCTCGGCGGCGTTTGGCATGATTGCGCTGAATGGATTGCCGCAGCTGTATCATCCGCTGTTCAATGCGCCAAACTTTGCGAGTGGAGCGACGACGGATAAGTTCTTTTTGTGTCTGGAGTCGAATGACCCACGGTTTGAGCCGGTTGCGACGCGGGTATTTCTGGAGCAGTTTTCGCCGGTCTCCGTTGTGGAGGTCGACCACTAGTGAGATACGAGATGCGAGATATGAGATGCGGGCGGGTGGTGCGTGCAAGCGTTGCTGCGAGTGCGATGGCGGCGACGCTGGTGCTGGCCGGCTGCCGGCAGGACATGCAGAATCAGCCGAAGTTTATTCCTCAACGCGGGACACCGTTTTTCGCGGATGGCCGGTCGGCGCGTCCCCAGGTGGAAAACACCGTGGCGCGGAATCAGATGGATGAGGACACGTACCTCTACACCGGTATCAGTGACGGCAAAGAAGGCGATGGCCTGCCGATTCCCCTGAATGCCGCGACGCTGCAGCGCGGCCAGGAGCGGTACAACATCTATTGCACGCCGTGCCACTCGCGGGTGGGCAATGGCGAGGGCATGATTGTGCAGCGCGGCTATCGTCCGGCGGGCAACTTCCACACGGACCGTCTGCGCAGTGCGCCGCTGGGACATTTCTTTGCGGTGATGACGAACGGATATGGAGCGATGCCGGATTACTCGGCGCAGCTTACGCCGGAAGATCGCTGGGCCGTGGCCGCGTATATTCGCGCGCTGCAGTTGAGCCAGGATGCTAAGCCGAGTGATGTCGCAGGGAGCGCGCACGTCGAGGATCTGCACGCGATCGCGCATGATCTTGGCATGCCGAACGGCTTTGCGGATCCATGGGGGCTGCCTTCGACCGCAGTCTACGGCACGCCGAACAATGAAGATAACGGGATCCCGGGACAACCGATGGGGACGTCTCCGTCGGGTGCGGGCGCGCACTATGGTCAGAGTGCTACACAGAATTCAGGCCAGCGGGACTCTGGCGGTGAACCCACCGCCCCGGTTTCCAACGGCACGCCGTATGGCAAGCCGTACTAGGGCAGAACAAGGATTTGTAACTACAGGATTGAAGGCGACTGACGCATGGAAATGGCAAACGAACATCACGGAGCGGATTTGACGCTGGGACACGCACACCACGGTCCGCGCACGCTGCCTGCTGTCCTGGCAGCACCCGACGTGGTCCTGACGTGGCGCACACGCGCAGCGATTGTGGCGGTCGTCTTCGGATTGATTTCGCTGGTCTTCTTATTCGTTCCAGGCGGACGCGAGCACCTTCTGCGTGCATACCTGATGGGCTACATGACGTGCTTCAACTTCACAGGCGGAGCGCTGGCATTCCTGATGGTGCAGTATGTGTCGGGCGGTAAGTGGGGGCAGATTTTACGGCGTCCCCTGGAGGCAATGACGCGCACCATCTGGGTGCTCATCGTAATGCTCCTGCCGGTGCTGCTGCTCATGAAGCACCTGTATCAGTGGGCGCAGTACCCGAATGCATCGGCAACGTTGTGGGCGTATAAGAACGGCCTCATGACGCAGGAACAGCAGTTGACGGCGAACTCCAAGCACACGATGTTGAATCCGACCGCGGCGGTGGTGCAGGCGGTGATCGTGCTGGGCTTTATGGCGCTGGTCATCACAATTTTGAACCATTGGTCGGTGCAGCGCGATCAGGATCCCACGGCAGGCACACTTGCGAGCTTCGACAAGTGGCGGACGCGGTTTGAGAATCTTTCGGGACCGTCGATTTTGCTGTACGTGATTTTGATGACCGACTTTGTGATCCTTTTTGTGAAGTCGCTGGATGTGACATGGTACTCGTCGGTGTATGGGCTGCAGTTTCTGGTGGCGCAGGGGTATGGGGTGTTGGCACTCGGCATTCTGACACTGGTGCTGCTCTCGCGCTATGAGCCGATGAAGACGATGTTCCGGATCACCGAGCAGCATGACCTCGGCAAGCTGGCATTCGCTTTCACGATGCTCAACATCTACCTTACGTTCGCGGAGTTTCTGATTATCTGGTCAGGCAACGTGCCCGACGAAATTCCCTGGTACCTGCACCGCATTCATGGCGGCTGGTGGGTAATCTGTTCGCTGGACGTGATCTGCCACTGGATCATTCCCTTCTGCCTGCTGCTCTCGCGCGATATCAAGCGCTCGAAGCACAAGATGATCTGGCTGTGCGCGTTCATGTTGTGCGCGCGGTTGATCGATATGTTCTGGCTGATCGAGCCTAACTTCAAGGACGCTGCGAGCAACCTGCACATTACCGGCAACTTCGGAATTCTCGCCTACGTGACCGTGCCGATTGCGGTGGTTGCGGTCTGGATGTGGTTCTACCTGACGGAGCTGAAGAAGCGGCCTCTGATCAACGTGAACGATCCGCACACAGAAGAGCTTTTGGAGCCTGAACATGCACACTGAGGGACACGACATGGGCCAGCCAGAGGGAGTGCAAGCGCACCCTTCGCCCAAGCACGACAGCGAACACCCGGGCTATGAGACGCAGGATGTCAGCGTTGGCGGCATCATCACGTTTCTTGCGGGCCTGTCGGGCTTCGTCATTATCTTCTTCTTTTTCTGCTTCGCGATGGGCAAGGCGATCAACTACGCGCTGGTCAAGCACGATGGCGAGCCGGACAAATGGCACTCACAGCCGGTAACGCTCGGGGCGACGCCGCGTGGCGACAAGCGCGAAGACCTGACATCGAATGCCGTTATGGAGCAGCGCGAACTATCGCAGATGACCCAAGTATTTCCGACGCCGCGGCTTGAGACCGACGACGGCAACCAGGATCTTGCCGATCTGCATGCACGCGAAGATTTGCTTCTGAACTACAACAGCAGCTCGCAGGATCTGCCTGCTGGTGCGATTCGCATTCCAATCGATCGGGCAATGCAGTTGATTCTGCAGCGCGGGCTGCCGCAGGTGACAAAGCAACAGCAGGCAACGGCCTTGATGGCTGGCGAGAGCGCACCGAGGGTGACGGCTCCGCTGACCAATGGCTTTGCACGGACGGGCTACGAGCTTCAGACGATGGAATCTCGCGAAGAAAACAACGAGTACAAACGCGCTGAGGGTAAGCAGTAGGCTGGGTTTCAGGAGAGCAGGGAAGCGTGATCACGGGAAGCACAACTCGCAGCATGACAGCCCTGATGGGGCTGACGCTCGCGCTTGGCCTGATGGCCACGCCGCTGCGGGGGCGTGCGCAGGTCTCAGCTACCGGCGAAAAGACCGAGGGCGAGAATCTGAATGACCAGCTTCCGACGGTGTTGAGCAAGGTACAGGTCACGCAGCACTTGAATGCGCAACTGCCGCTCGATGCGCCGTTCGTCGACGACGAGGGTAAGCCGGTGACGCTGGCGAAGTATTTCGACGGCAAGCATCCCGTGGTGCTGACGACGGTTTATTACAACTGCCCGATGTTGTGTTCGGAGGAGATGGACGGGCTCACGAGTGCGCTCGAGATGGTGCACCTGGTGCCGGGCAAAGATTTTCAAATCGTCATCATCAGCATCGATCCAACCGAGACCCCTAAGCTGGCTGCGGAGAAGAAAGCCTTCTACTTGCGCCGCTATGGTCATCCCGAGACAGCCGCCGGCTGGCACTATCTGACTGGTCAGGAGCCGGCGATTAATGCGGTGACGAAGACAGTTGGCTTTGGCTATGTGCGGGTACCTGGACCGGACGGCAAGCTGACGCAGTATGCGCATGCGAGCTCGATTGAGATTGCGACTCCGCAAGGCAAACTGGCGCAGTATTACCTGGGCGTGGAGTATTCGCCGAAGGACATATTGCTGGGCCTGGTAGACGCATCTGGGAATCACATCGGATCACCCGTGGCAAATATTCTGACGTACTGCTACCGCTATGATCCGCAGACCGACAAGCATTCCCTGATGGTTGTGCGTGTCGTACAGCTAGGCGGTATCGTAACGGTAGCTTCGCTGGGCGGCTTCATCTTTTTAATGTTTCGACGCGATATCCAGCTTGCGCGCGAACAAGACATACCTCAGCCGGACAAAAACAAGTCCGGTGAAATGGATAAAGGCTAAACGATGGGACTTAGTCCAGTACTGTGGCAATTTCTGGTGCACTGGCTGCATGCTTCGGCGCTGTTTCCGGCGGAGGCGAGCGGCATTGCCCCGTATGTCGACGCGTTGTACTTCTTTCTGGTGGCGATGACGATTTTCGGGACGACGTTTGTGGCGATCCTGCTGCTGGTCTTCTCGGTTCGCTATAGGCGCGAGAAGAATCCCGTTGCGACCCAGATTGAAGGATCGACGTTGCTCGAAGCGACGTGGACGATTATTCCGCTGGCGATTTTTCTGGTCACGTTCGTGTGGGGCGCACTGCTGTACTTCCGCATTTATGACCCGCCGACAAACGCGATGAATATTTATGTCGTCGGTAAGCAGTGGATGTGGAAGGCGGAGCATCCGGGCGGTCAGCATGAGATCAATGCGCTGCACGTGCCCACGGGCAAGCCGATTCAGCTGACGATGATCTCGCAGGATGTGTTCCACAGCTTCTCGATTCCGGACTTCCGCATCAAGCGCGAAGTGATTCCGGGTCGCTACTCGACGGTGTGGTTTGAAGCGACGCAGGTGGGAACCTACCATATCTTCTGCACGCAGTATTGCGGCACGCAGCATTCGGGCATGGTGGGCGAAGTTACGGTAATGACGCCGGGGGATTATAAAAAGTGGCTGGAGCAGTCGAACTCCGGTCAGAGTCTGGCGCAGAATGGCGAACGCCTGTTTGCGAGCATGGGGTGCAACTCCTGCCACAACGGCACGGCGGCGGCACGGGGGCCAAGCCTCGCGGGCGTCTACGGCTCCAAGCTGACGCTGACCGATGGACGGCAGATCCTAGTGGACGACGCGTATTTGCGGAACGCTATTTTGAATCCGTCTGAACATGTGACCGCTGGCTTCGCGCCGATCATGCCGACGTATCAAGGCCAGATCAGCGAAGACGGGTTGATCGACCTGGTGGAGTTTATCAAGAACATGCAATCGAACTACCGTGTGCAGCAGACACTCGTCACAGCTACCAGCGGGGAAGCAGCTCCAACAACGCCCTCAGAGGGCACAACGGAAACGGTGAAGCCATGAGTGCTGCGATCGGTAATACCATCGTCTCTCTGCCCGACCAGAGCACGGCGCAGATTCCCAAGCGCAACTACATCAACAATGAGCACGGCTTGTTGAGTTGGCTGCTGACGGGTGACCACAAGCGTATCGCGATTCTGTATCTCATCTCGATCACATTCTTCTTCTTTATCGGTGGAGCGTTCGCGGGCCTGATTCGTCTGGAACTGCTGACGCCGCAGCCGGACCTGGTGGCCGCGGACACGTACAACAAGTTCTTCACCATGCACGGCGTCATTATGGTGTTCCTTTTCCTTGTGCCATCGGTGCCAGCGACGCTGGGGAACTTCCTGATTCCGATCATGCTGGGCGCGAAGGATCTTGCGTTCCCGAAGATTAATCTACTGAGCTGGTATCTGTACCTGGCTGGTGGCGGCCTTACGCTGGCTGCTCTGGTGCTCGGGGGGGTTGACACCGGCTGGACGTTCACCACGCCACTCTCGACGCATTATCTGAATACACATGTGATTACGGCGGCGACGGCGATCTTCATTGCGGGATTCAGTTCAATCTTCACGGGCTTGAACTTCATCGTTACGATCCACCGTATGCGCTGCCCAGGGATGACGTGGTTCCGCATGCCGCTGTTTGTTTGGTCGCACTATGCGGCGTCCTTGCTGATGGTTCTGGGAACGCCCGTGCTGGCGATTACCCTGGTGCTCGTCGCGCTCGAGCGCCTGTTCAACATTGGCGTCTTTGATCCGACGAAGGGCGGCGATCCACTGCTGTTCCAGCATCTTTTCTGGTTCTACTCACATCCGGCCGTGTACATCATGATTCTGCCGGGCATGGGTGTGATCTCCGAGGTAATCTCGACGTTCAGTCGAAAGCGCGTCTTCGGCTATACCGCCGTCGCGTTTAGTTCGGTGGCGATTGCGCTGTTCGGCTTCTTTGTATGGGAGCATCACATGTTCATCATGGGTGTCTCCAACTATTCGGCGCTGGTTTTCTCGCTTCTCACCATGCTGGTCGCAGTGCCTTCGGCCATCAAAATCTTCAATTGGGCATTCACACTACAGAAGGGGTCCATCACGTTTGAGACGCCGATGCTGTATGCGTTTGGCTTCATGGGGCTATTCACGATCGGCGGTCTGACGGGCGTATTCCTTGGCTCGCTGGGCATGGACATTCACCTCACCGAGACGTACTTCATTGTTGCCCACTTCCACTTTGTGATGGTCGGTGGCATGTTGATGGCGTTCCTTGCGGGCGTGCATTTCTGGTGGCCGAAGATGACGGGGCGCATGTATCCGGAGTCGCTCTCGAAGCTGGCCGCCGTCACCACGTTTATCGGATTCAACCTGACGTTCCTGCCGCAGTTTATTCTTGGCTACCTTGGCATGCCGCGGCGTTATCATGCGTACCCGCCGGAGTTCCAGGTGCTGAACGTACTGTCGACTGCAGGCGCGACGGTACTCGGTGTCGGCTACATGCTGCCGATGTTGTACTTGGCGTGGTCGCTGAAGTACGGAGCGATTGCTGGTGATAATCCATGGCAGGCTACGGGACTTGAGTGGCAGATCCAGTCGCCTCCGCTGACTGAGAATTTTGTCGAGATTCCGATCATGGACCATGAGGCCTATGACTACGAGTGGCTCGAGAACAAGACCAAAAACGAGGTGACGACCGTTGGATAGCGCAATCGCGACTACCGATCACGCCGATGTCCACGCCGAGCACGACCACGTGGCGCTGCCGCAGCACCGGCATCATTTTGAGACCGAGGAGCAGCAGCGCGAGGCGGGCAGCTTTGGTATGTGGCTGTTCCTGCTGACGGAGATCATGTTCTTCGGTGGCTTGTTCTTTGCGTACCTGCTGTATCGCAACTGGTATTATCCAGCCTTTGCAGCGGCCTCAAATCAACTGAGCGTACCGCTGGGGGCATTCAACACCGTGGTGCTGATCTCTTCGGGCTTCTGCATGGCGGTTGGCGTGTGGGCAGCCGAAATGCGTAGGAAGAGCCTTCTGGTACTCATGTTGGTGCTTACCACCTTCTTTGGCCTGATCTTCCTTGGGGTTAAGTACGACGAGTATCACGAGAAGTATGAGCTGCACCATATTCCCGGGGATAGCTTCAATATCTCGATGTTTACCAACCCAGCTGGTTACGGAATCAAGGAAGAGCCGTTGGCGCCCGACATGGCGCAGAAGACGCAGATCTTCTTCTTCCTCTACTTCGCGATGACCGGAATGCACGCCGTGCACATGATCATCGGCATCGTACTTTTGTTCTGGCTGACGTGGAGAGCGCATCGCGGAGATTTTAGTTCAGGCTACGTAGCGCCAATAGAAAACTTTGGGCTCTACTGGCATTTCGTCGATATTGTCTGGTTGTTTCTGTTCCCGCTGCTCTATTTGATTAATCGGCACCCGCTGCACTAACGCCCACGCTGAAACGAAGGAAACACGATGGCCCACGAGATTCATACCGACGCGAACGATCCGAGCAATGTGACGAACCCTGAGCACGCGCAACATCACATTGTGACTCCGTTGCAATATACCTATGTCTTCGCAACGTTGCTGCTGTTCACGGGCATCACCGTGGGTGCGGCTTATGTCGACCTGAACTGGGCCAATCCCGTGATCGCGCTTGGCATTGCATGCTTCAAGGCTTGCATCGTCATCCTGTTTTTTATGCACGCGGCGTATCAGTCGCGGCTGATCAAGATGACGATTGGCGCCGGATTCTTCCTGTTTATTGTGCTGATCACGATGACGCTGACGGACTACATTAGTCGTGCCTGGGGTATGTGGTAAGGCGTTGAGAGTTTCGGAAACAGACTTGGCCTCACCTTTGGGTGAGGCCAATGTTTTTGTTGGGTGGGTTATTGAGCCGGTGTTGGCGGCGTGATTTTTACGGAGTTGGCGCGGCAGGTGCGCAGGCCCTGGCAGACGATCGGTTTGAGGTCCTTGTCGAAGCAGGCTTCGATGGCGGTGAGATGGTTGCGGCCGCAACTGAGCAGGATGCTGCCTCGCGGGAACTCCGGATTCGCTTGCGCGAAGAGGTCGAGGATCGCATTGGGTGTCAGGCTGATCTCGCGGTCGATGTGTACGAACTTCGGCGGGATCTTGAGCGAGTGGAAAGCCTGATGCTCCATGGCGAAGAAACGCTGCGGGCCGACAGCAGAGCAGGTGCCGTGCTTGGCCCACTCGTGTTGTAGAAGAGAGATGTCCGGTGTGATGTCCAGGTTCTGCGAAAGATTGGCAGGGGCAGATTCCTCGCTGCAGAAGACCGGATAGGTGCCGTCGTTGTTCTGCGTCCAAAGCCCATGGAGAATGAAGCCGGGTCGCGCGGCGCACTCCGGCGAAGTGCCCCGGATGGAGCAGAACTCCGGCGACCATGAAAGGTTCATGAGGTAGAAGTCGAAGGTGCCCGGCGTACCTTTGTGCTGGGCGCGCGCGCCTTGTGTCAGGGACATCGCCGTGAAGATGATCGTTGAGAGCGTGAGGCAAATTTGCCGAAGGCGCATGGTGGTTTCCCGGGATCGAAATGTCTGCGAAGCCATGATATCGCGAGTGCAGTTGTATTCTGAGTGGATGAAGGAACAGATCGCAAGAAAGAGCGTGGCAGTGTTTTGCGCCTCCGCGAGTGGGGCGAGGCCGGAGTATGCGGCGGCCGCGGATGAGTTGGGGCGCACCTTGGCGGAGCGCGGCATCGGGCTGATTTATGGCGGTGGGAAGACGGGGCTGATGGGAGCGGTGGCCGACGGAGCGCTGGCAGCGAGAGGGCATGTGGTCGGCGTCATTCCACATGTGCTGGTAGATCTTGAGGTCGCGCACGATGGCGTGAGCGAGCTGCATGTGACCAGCACCATGCATACTCGCAAGGCGCTGATGGCCGAGAAGGCTGATGCGTTTATTATTTTGCCGGGGGGATATGGCACCTTTGAGGAGATGTTTGAAGTGCTCGCATGGCAGACGCTGAAAATCCATTCGAAGCCTGTTGTGCTGCTGAACGTGGCGGGTTTCTATGACACGATGCTGACGTTTCTGGATGTCTGCGATCAGGAGGGAATGCTGCGGGGGAATCGCGAAATCCTGCTGGTCGCGAAGACGGCGGATGAGGCGTTAGAGTTGGCTGGGCTTGGCTAGCACCGTCGATGGGTATGTCCTCGGGCCCAAACCAGCTCGACGAATACAATGAACAGAGAATGTTTCCCGCGCACATCCCTCATCTGAACTACATCTGGCTGGTCGTTGCGTCGACTATCGCGGGCGTGATGAACGCCATGGCTGGGGGAGGGTCGTTTCTCTCGTTTCCAGCGATGCTGGGGATGGGCGTACTTCCCGTGCAGGCCAACGCGACGAATACAGTTGCGTTGTGGCCAGGGCAGGTGACATCGGTGGCAACGCTGCGTGGAGACGTCCGCAGAGATCTGCTGCCGACGGTCGCAATCATCTCCGTTCTAGGCGGCGTCTGCGGCGCGGAAGTGCTGCTGCATACCGCGCAGCGGACTTTCCTGCATTTGATTCCCTGGCTGATTCTCGTGGGGACGGTGATCTTTGGGATCAGCGGGCCGATGTCGAAATGGCTTCGAAGGCGAGCCATGCGCGAAGATGTCGAGCCGTATATACCGCGGTTTCCGCTGGCGTGCGCGCTGTTTCCGGTGTGCTTCTACATTGGCTACTTTGGCGCGGGCGCCGGATTCCTGGTGATGACGATTCTCGCGCTGTTCGGGATGGAGGAGATGCATGCGCTAAACGCGTTGAAGGTGGTGGCCGCAATGCTCTCAAATCTCTGCGCCATCATTACCTTCATCTTTCAAGGAGCGATCGTGTGGCACTACTGCCTGGTGTCGATGGTGTTTGCGGCGTTTGGCGGATGGGTGGGAGCGCGTTTTGCGAAGCGCGTGAACGGCGATGTGCTGCGCGCGTTTGTGGTTGTGACTGGGGTCGCGATTGCCGGATATTTCTTCTGGAAGCAGGCGCACGCGTGAGAGCGACGAGCGGTGGAGTGAGGAGGTTAAGATGAGTCACGAAGGAATCCGAATTGTCAGCCAAGACGAGGCGCGCGGCGAGGACACGCCGAAGCTTACGGGCGAAGCGATTCGTCCGGCAAAGGTACGGGTGGACAAGAGCGGAGGGACGGGCGTAGTGATCGAGTGGAAGGATGGTCACCGGAGCTCGTGGAATTTTGCGTGGCTGCGTGCGGCTTGCCCGTGCGCGACGTGCCACGAAGAGCGAGAGAAAGAAGGACGGGCGCCGGGAGTGGTGAAGCCGAAGCCCGCGTCGTTGTTGCCAATGTATGAGGCGCCGCCGCGGCCGGTGGAGGTGACGCCGGTAGGGAATTACGCGATGCGATTCAAGTGGAATGATGGGCACGAGGCTGGCCTGTACTCGTGGGATTATTTGCGCAATGTGTGTGACGTGGAGGCAGAGAAACAGGGAGGCGCCCGAGCCTAGCTCGTGCGCGCCGGATCGAGTGCGGGGAGTTCGGGGGTGGCGGCAAGGAGTTGCTGGGTGTAGGGTTCGCGAGGGAAATCGCAGACCTCGCTCGATGTGCCGCTTTCGACGATACGGCCGTGCTGCATGACGGCGACGCGGTGGCACAGATAACGCACCAGCGGCATGGAGTGCGAGATGAAGAGATAGGTGAGGCCGTAGCGCTGCTGGAGGTCGCGCAGCAGGTTGATGACTTGCGCCCCCACGGAAACATCGAGCGCGCTGACGGGTTCGTCCAGGACAAGAAGCTCAGGGCGGAGCGCAATGGCGCGCGCTATGTTGATACGCTGACGCTGGCCGCCGGAAAACTCATGGGGATAACGGCGGAGCGCAGAGGCGTCAAGGCCGACCTCGGCGAGGAGTTTGTGGAGGCGTGCGTCCAAATTGCTTGCATAGCTGCCGGCGCCTTGCGGCGGTTGTTCGTGGTGGATGACAAAGGGTTCGGACAGGATCTGGCGTACGGACATTCGGGGGTTGAGCGCGGCATAGGGATCCTGGAAGACGATGGAAAGGCGGCGGCGGAGGCGGCGCATCTCGCGTGCGTGGAGGCGGAGAAGATCATAGGAGCGCGGAGTGGAGGAACTAGCGTCGTCGTGGAAAAGAACACTGCCGCTCGTGGGTTCGATGAGGCGAAGCAGGAGGCGCGCTATGGTGCTCTTGCCAGAGCCGGACTCGCCGACAAGGCCGAGGGTCTCGCCACGCATGATATCGAAGGAGACACCGTGAATGACGCGCGTGGAGCCGAAGTCTTTGATAAGGTCGCGGGCTTCGAGCAGGGGTGTGGGGGACATGCGACTCCTGCTGCAAGGGTACCGCAGAGGGTTACTTGGTTGTTGGAGGAGGGGTGACCGTGGTGGAGTCGCGAATGATCTTCCAGCCCGCAGGAGTTTGTTCGACGACGAGGAGGAAGTAGCCATTGGCGTTGCCACCGGCGGTAGCGGTGCGTTCGAGGTGGAAGTTGCCGGTTACAGTTGCGAAGTGTTCGTCGAGTGGCTGCACGGCGAGTTGGGTGAAGCTGAGGGTGCCCATTGTCGCGGTTGTCGGGTAGGCCGCTTTGTAACGAGCAAGCATCTGGTCATAGCCGTGCTGGATCGTGCGGCCCATGAAGAGGACGTCGGTGGAATTTTTGTAGCTGGTGGCGAAGGCGTCGAGGTCGCCACGATTCCAGTCGTCGGCGGACTTGTTGAGGACCGTGGTGATGGCCTGGGTTTCAGGCGTAGGGGCGGACTGTGCGATTGCGGCAAGGGGCATGCAGAGGATGAGGACGAGGGCTAGGCGGTTCATGGGCTCTCCAGGAAAAAGGCTTTGACGCAAAGGGTGCCAAGCAAGCCAAGTTTAGCAAAGGAAAACGGAACTGGACTCGAGGTGTGACGCCTACAATATAACTATGCCTGAGGCGGTTGCAAACGCGGAGTTTTCGAAGAGGGAAAATGCCTCGGCGGAGACGAAGACTGTGCATGCCGTATGCACGCATGACTGCCCGGATTCGTGCGCTGTGCTGGTAACGGTGGATATGCTGACAGGACGCGCGACCAAGGTGCAGGGCGATCCAGCTCACCCCGTGACGCGTGGATTTCTGTGCGGCAAGGTGGCGCGCTATCTGGACCGCGTGTACTCGCCTGAGCGGCTGCTGTATCCGATGCGACGGAAGGCCGGAGTGGCCAAAGGGCCGTTGCCCAAGGGGCACGAGGCCGAGGCCTTTGAGCGGATTTCCTGGGACGAGGCGCTGGAGTTTTTGGCTCGGAAGTTGAACGAGACGGCCACGGAGTTCGGGCCGGAGAGCGTTCTGCCGTACAGCTATGCGGGAACCATCGGGCAGTTGGGATATGGGTCGATGGATCGGAGATTTTTTCATCGGCTGGGCGCGTCGCAGCTGGATAGGACCATCTGCGCGAGCGCTGGGGGTGAGGCACTGAAGCAGGTGTATGGCGTGAGGCTGGGAACGACGCCACAGGATTTCGCGCATGCGGGGTTGATCATCGCGTGGGGCGCAAATATTCATGGGAACAACATTCATCTGTGGCCGTTCATTGAAGAGGCACGGCGCAAAGGCGCGCGGCTGGTCGTGATCGATCCGTACCGAACGCGTACGGCGGCGCTGGCGGATGAACACTTGACGATTCGGCCGGGAACGGATGGGCTGCTGGCCTTGGCGATCATGCATGTGCTGTTTCGCGATGGCTACGACGATGTCGAATATATGCGCGAGTGCACGGACGGTGCGGAGGCCTTGCGCGAACATGCGCTGCGTGAGGAGCACTCGCCGGGGCGGGCGGCAGAGGTGACGGGGATCGCCGCGGAGGCGATTGAGCGACTGGCGAAGGCTTACGGGCAGGCGGGAAAAGATGGACGAGGGCCGGCTGCGATTCGGTTGAACTACGGAATCCAGCGCAGCGAGAATGGTGGCACAGCGGTGCGCGCGGTGGCGATGCTGCCGTTGATTACGGGCAGCTGGAAGCAGCGCGGCGGTGGATTATTGCTGTCCGTGAGTGGAGCGTTTCCGTTCAATGAGACGAAGCTTCGCATGCCGGAGCTGATGCAGGCGAGTCCGCTGGGACGCGCGGCGCGGATGGTAAATATGTCGGAGTTGGGCCTGGCATTGACGGAACTGGGCAGCGATGCGAAGGACGATCCAAAGGTGAAGGCGCTGTTTGTGTACAACTGCAACGCGGCGACGGTAGCGCCGGATTCGGAGCGAGTGCTGGAGGGCTTGCGGCGCGACGATTTGTTTACGGTGGTGCATGAGCAGTTCTTTACCGACACGACTGATTATGCGGATGTAGTGCTGCCAGCCACGACGTTCCTTGAGCACAAGGATGTGATGGGAGCGTACGGACACCTGTTCGCGCAGATCTCGCAGCAGGCGGTTGCGCCGCTGGGGGAGGCGCGGCCGAATGTATGGCTCTTCGGTGAGCTGGGTGAGCGGATGTTTCCGGGCGAGGAGGAGTTTGAGGACCGCGAAGAGGATTTGATTGCGCAGGCGCTGGAGACGGAGCATCCGTTTTTTGCGGGGGTGACGAAGGAGCGCTTGGAATTGGAGGGACATGTGGCTCTCTCGTTGCCGAAGGATGAGCGCGGACAGAGCCTGCCGTTCAGTTCGAACGAGTGGTTCAAGGCGACGGACGGACGCGCGAAGTTGTTTCCGTTGCCGGAGTGGGTGGCGCCAGTTGAGTCTCGCAGTGGAGTGGAAGGCGGCGGCAAGTTTCCACTCGAGTTCTTGCCGCGCAAGGCGGACAACTTTATGAACTCGACGTTTGCGAATCTACCGGGACATCGTTTGATGGAGCGGAAGACGGCGGGGCTGCTGGAGATGCATCCGATCGATGCTGCGGCGCGAGGTGTCACGTCTGGCGATGGTGTGTCGGTATGGAATGGGCGGGGACGAATTACGCTGACCGCGAGGGTGGGAGAGACGGTGCCGGCGGGTGTGGTGGCGGCTCGGCTGGACTGGCAGAAATTGAGCCAGGATGGCACGAATGTGAATGCGCTGACCAGCGAGCGACTGACAGATATAGGAGGCGGGGCTACGTTCTATTCGACGTTGGTGGAAGTGGCGCTGGTTGACGGTTCTCGCAGTTCAATCGCGTGAAGGTCTTGAATCACGTCTGCGAAGGATTTGCGCGACGCGTCCATCCCCATTCGCCGAACGATCCAGTTCAGATAGTCCTCTAGTTCTGCATCGCTGGCATTCGACATTAGAAGTTCGAATGCGCGTCCGATGTAACCGTCATATTCATCCTGCGCATTGGGTGCATCGCGAATGCCGATTGGGTCCCATACGTTGAGAAAGACGTTACGAATCGCTACGCGGATCCGTCTCGAGCTTTCCTTCGAGGTAATGGGATAACTTGGCATCTCTAACCAAACTTACGCGAGGCCGGTGGATTGAGCTTGCTCGTGGGCATGGTAGCTGCTGCGGACCAGGGGGCCGGACTCTACGTGGCGGAAGCCCATCTGCAGGGCTTCGTGCTTGAGGAAGGCGAACTCGTCTGGGGTGTAGAAGCGGGACATGGGGAGATGGTCGCGCGAGGGGCGGAGGTATTGGCCGATGGTGAGGATGTCGACTTTGCGTTCGGCGAGATCGCGGAAGACGCCTAGGAGTTCGTGCATCTCTTCGCCCATGCCAACGATGATGCCGGTCTTGGTGACGATGGGGCCGAGTTCGTGCTGCGATGATTCCGTCTTGGCTTCGGCTAAGAACTCCAAGCTGCGCTCGTAGCGGCCTCCGGATTTTGCGACGCGGTAGAGGCGCGGGACGGTCTCGATGTTGTGGTTGAGGATCTCGGGGCGCGCGTCGACGACCATGTGGCGGGCTTCAGGGACGCCCTGGAAGTCGGGGGTGAGGACTTCGACGCGCGTGCCGGGAGATTGTTTGCGGATCTCCTGGATGACGTTAACGAAGGCCTGGGTGGCTCCGAGGTTGTCGTCGTCGCGATTGACGCTGGTGATGACGGCGTGGGCGAGGCCGAGCTGGGCGACGGCGTAGGCGACGCGAGCGGGCTCAGAGTGGTCGATGGGTTCTGGCTTGCCTTTGGGGACGGCGCAGAAGCCGCAGCGGCGCGTGCAAAGGTTGCCGAGCATCATGAAGGTGGCGGTCTTGTGATTCCAGCACTCGCCGATGTTGGGGCAGTGGGCGCTTTCGCAGACGGTGTGGAGGTTGAGGTCGCGTGCCAGCTTCTTGAGGTTATGGAAGGTCTCGCCCATGGGCGCGCGCGCCTTGAGCCAGGCGGGCTTGGGGGCGGGTTTGCGTGGGGAGAGGTCGATCTGGATGAGCGCGTCGGACTGAGCGTCGATTTGCGCGCCGGATTGAAGGAGCGGAGCCATCTAACCTTTATTGTAGATGGTTTCAGCGGGTGAGTGGTTATGGCTGCGTTCGGTCTCTGCTGTCTCGCTTTGGGACATGGACTAAGGTTTGCTCGCCCGGTGTCGATAGACCAGCTATGATCCCCGACCTCCTGCTCGCCTTCGCGTCCGTCGCCGTTCTGCTTTCGCCCGTCGTTGTAGACGCGGGTAACCACTTCGAGCTTCGTAAAGAGCCGGACAAGGACGCGGATTGCTGGGAAGAGGAGCTGCCATCCTGAGGATGGGATGCTGACGGCGCTGTAAAGCTGGTAGCGAATGAGTGAGCGTCTTCGTTCGCTCAACGGAGACGTTCGCGGACCTCGGTGCGGCTGAGGTAGAGGAAGAAGACGATGCTGAAGAGTGCACGGATCAGCAGAAATCCTACATGCTGGTGTGCGTAGAGGTAGAAATCACCGGCTGCGAGCAGAAGGAAGCCTGCGGCAACGATGGCCCAGCCCCAGCGCCTTAGCCGAAGGAAGCCGAAGACGCCAATCACCATCAGGGTGCAGATACCAAAGAGGCCATAGCGCGGCAGACCGTAGCCATAGATGCCATGCAGCGCCGCGAAGGCGTTCAGCATGGCGAGCAGCAGCATGTACATCCCAATGAAGGCCATGCCGGGAAGCATGCCCTTGACTTCGCCGGCAGCCGTGCCCGGGAGATGTCGAGCGGCAAAGTCGGTGTCTCGTGCCGGCGTGGAAGAGGATGTGGGAGGCGTTTGAGGATCGTCTGGGGTCATGGATCCCATCTACAGCGTATGGAGGTACGCGATCAGGTCCTGGGTGTCCTGCGAGTCGAGATTGATCGCCGGCATCATGCCGTGACCCTGGATAATGACGACGCGAACGCGGTCATCATTCGCCGGAGCTCCGCTGGGCAGATACTGCTGTTTGAAGACGCCGAGCATCGGCGGACCGTGCAGAGCATCCGAGTCGCGATCGTCGTGGCACTGCGAACAGCTGGCCTGAAAGACAGCGTGGCCGCGCACCTGTTGCGCGTTGAGCTGGTTCAGCGGCGTCGGTGGTGGCGTTGTGGGCTTGCAGCCAACCAGAATCGGGTAGAGAACGAAAAGAGAGCACAGGGGAAACCGCGCTTGGCGGGTTGGTATGGTCAAATTCAATTGGGCTCGTTCTCCTGTTTCGGTATTACTGTGCGCCGCGTTTGAAGACCTGCTCGGCGAAGAAGTTCTCCACCTTGGCCTGGTCACTCAACATCTCGCGGTAGGCTGCCTGGAGTAGCTGGGCGCGGCTCTCATGAAGCTGCTGGCGGATGCTCTGCTGCACGCGCGGGTCGTCGTACTGACGCTGGCCTGCGGCATCCTTGCTGATCAGCTTGAAGATAGCGTAGGCCACGGGCTTGTGAGTGGTCGGGTCAACCTGCGGAATGATGTCGGTGGTCTGGCCAGCGTTGAGCTTGGTAATCGCGGCGTAGACGACGGGGAGGCTCTTTAGCTGCGACTCCGGAAGAAAGCCCATGTCTCCGCCGTTCTGGTTGTTTCGTGTGTCCTCAGAGAAGTTTGCAGCCAGTTCGCCGAAATCCTCGCCGGAGTCGATGCGGGTCTTAATGGCCTGGATCTTCTTGCGGGCATCCTCGTCGCTGGTGGCCTTATTGTTCTGCAGGTTGCCAGACTGAGCGGTGCCCTGATCGGTAACGATAATTTGGGCGAGATGGTACGCGGGCTCGATGAGGTTGAAGTCAGCCTTGTGGGCGTCGTAGTAGTTCCTCACATCCGAATCGGTGACGGTGATCCGGGAGTTGATCTCCTTATTGAGCAGCTTTTCCTGGGTGAGGCTGCGGCGAACTTCACGCTTCAGTTCGTCGAGCGTGAGGTTCGCGGTCTTCAGCTTGGTCTGGAACTGCTCCTCGGTGTAGGGAGCCTTCATCTCGGCCAGCTTCGCCTCGACCTCGGCATCGGTTGCGGTGAGACCCTGCTTGGCAGCGCGCTGATCGACTTCGGCCTCAGTAATGAGGGTGCGTATGATGTTGAGCTTGAGCGAGTCAGCCTGGTCCGGCGTGGGTACCTGCTGTTGGGGGTTGGTGGCCAGCTGGTTTGTGTAGGCTTTGTCCACATCGGTCTGGAAGATTGGGTGACCGTTGACGGTGGCGACGACGCCCTGTTGCGGGCCTTTGTGGCAGCCGGCGATGAGAAGGAGCGAGGACGCGAGAAAAATACTGCGCGTTGGAACGAACTGCGTACGAAACGTGCGAACAGACATAGGCATCGGGGAGGATTCCTGGGGCTGTGGAGTAGAGGCCACAGTCTTCTAAGTTTACAACTTACCGAGTTCGACGGTGCGGACGCTGGTAATCGCGTCGACCTTGCGCAGGGCGGCCAAGGCCTGCTCGAGCTCGGGAGAGGTGGAGGTGGAACCGTCGGGTTGGGGGATATCAAG
>Ga0302309_10000366_pt1 | contig 53679 bp, 58 predicted proteins | sample III_Palsa_N1_1_FD_200453 | JGI IMG/M metagenome (GOLD analysis project Ga0302309, IMG submission 200453) | Peat permafrost microbial communities from Stordalen Mire near Abisko, Sweden - III_Palsa_N1_1 | ecosystem: Environmental > Terrestrial > Soil > Palsa > Peat permafrost | place: Sweden...
CAGCAGGGACAGCGTGAACGCCCGGTGCAGGGGCTTGGAAAAGTTTTCGTTGATCATCACCACTCTGCGGTTCTTTGCCGCAAGCCGGATATAGTTGCGGGCATTGACATGCTGGACACCCAGCAGCGCCGCCGCCGTCTTGTAGATCTTCCCGCGCGTGGCGTCGTTGACACTGTCATAACTCTTCACCAGGTATTGCAGCGCTGTACGGTAGTCGCCGGCAAACGCAAAATACTGGCTGACCTCGTCATAAAATCCCTTGTCGGAATAAATGCCGCGGAATTTCGTCTCATCCCGTAAAGCATGGTACAGCGGAAAAAGATAATGCGGATTGCTCTTGGGCGTAAGCGTCATGATACTCATCAGGGGGCTATAACCGGTGGGGATATTTCGCAGACAATAGTCCTTGAGTTCCAATACCGGGGCGGAAAGTTCATCCTGGGCAAAACACCCCGCAACGAGTGCCATAAACGCGGTCACCAACAAAATTCGCTTCAAAAAGACCATTTCGCCGCAAATTAGAACAACTCTTGTTAAAAGAAGCCGAAAACTAGGAGGTCATTCGAAGTCTGTTTTTCAGGCGCCGTGCCCAGGCCCCCAATAAGACCCAATAAATGACCCAGCAGATCACCCCAGCAATCATCAACAGACCGATGAGGCCACTCATGAATACATCCCTGTCTTCGGTTGAACCGGACCTTAGCAAGGCTATCTCCAATCCAGCGCTCAATAAAAAGGGAATTACAGTCAGGATGCAATATGCAAGTCCGATCCCCTTGGTCGGCCGCTTAATTCCCTGTTCCACGATCAATGCATCCGCGCCAAAGACCGGGTGCTCGTTCCGGGAAGCCATCTCTCTTCCTATGGAATCGGATATCCGCGCGACTACGAAGAACTGCCACAACTGCCCGAGTACCGGGATCAATTGAAGCCATACAAGACTAGGAAGCATCGACCGGTTTTCCGGTTTGATCCTTTGCAGGGTCCGGTGTTGTGTAAACAGGAAAAGAATGGCCGGGACGAGAAAGCATAGCAGCAGAATAAGCTGAAGACCATAATGCGGGTCGTAGACATCTGCGATCGAAACATTGGCTCGGGGGTTCATTATTGGGGTTGGTTTTTTTATAGTTCAGCCAGAAGCCGCTTAAGCTCCGCCACGCCGGTCGAAGCCGGCAGCTCAATGGCCACAAGATCGCCGGTCGAAGTGGTATAAGGGATCTTCTTGTCCACGATAAATTTGGGGATGCCGGGCTTCGCCACGTCAACCAATCCCGCCGCGGGATAAACCACCAGCGACGTCCCCACCACCACGAAGATGTCCGCCGACCGCACCAGCGGAACCGCCTGCTCGATCATGGGTACCGCTTCTTCGAACCAAACGATATGCGGACGCAATTGCGCCCCGTCTTCCGCTTTGTGGCCGATCAGGATGTCTTCGCGGATGTCGTATACCAATTTCTCGTCCCTGGTACTGCGCATCTTGAAGATCTCCCCGTGCAGGTGCAGGACGCTGGTGCTCCCCGCCCTTTCATGCAGATCGTCGATGTTCTGCGTGATGATGTGCACATCGAAGTCCCGCTCCAGGTCCGCCAGCCCGAGATGTCCCGCATTCGGCTCCGCCTTTAGCACATCCTTCCGCCGCATATTATAAAAGTTCAGCACCAGCTCCGGATCCTTTCGCCAGGCCCGTGGCGTGGCCACCTCCGTCACATCATAGCCCTCCCACAACCCGTCCGAATCCCGAAAGGTCCTCAGCCCGCTTTCGGCACTGATCCCTGCGCCGGTAAGTACTACCAGTCTTTTCTTTTGCATATTACAAAGATAAAAACTCTCCACATTCGCGTGGAGAGTTTTATCGCGCGCGCGGCCATTGGTAATCAGGCCGCGGGCTTTGACCGGATGCCGCGCATCAGCTTTCTTATCCAAACCACCACGAAGCCCAACGCGATCCACAAAGGCCATACGCTGATCATCCCCAGCAACAGGGAACTGAGGCCTATCCAACCCTCCACCACCGAATCCTTGTATCTACGAACTCCATGGTAACATCTTCCGACGTGACCTTCTTTTCCATCAGCCGGTCACTGTCCGACGGCAGCTGCTGCAAGAGGTCGTCAAATCTGTCCACTGGCACCTTAATGGAGACCGTATTATCGATCTCGGCCGCAGTTTGCGCCTGCTGCTCCTGTGCGATATAACCGCCGGATGCTTTTACGGCATTGTGCAGCCGGCTGGTATAGCGTTGAAAATCCTTTACCTCGATATGCAGGTCCGCAGTTTTGATGATCTTTTTGTCCCAGTCGGGATAAGCAGGCGGCGGAGCCGGCACCTTATTATGCTGCGCCGGGCTGCCCGGATTTCCTGGCACTTGTTGATCTTCCCGATCTGCCATTACGGAGGAATCGGCGGACACCGCGCCATTTACAGCAGGGGGTGCAGTCACCATGTCAGCCTCCGCCTTCTCATTTGCGACCCCATTACAGGAAAAGCAAAGCACTGCCAGTAGTGCCACCGGCATTATTACTACTATTTGTCGCATACTTGAAAAATTTAGTGAGGGATTGAATTACTTATTAGATGCAGCGAAATATTTTTTTTCATAAAAAAAAAGTCCCGGGAACGCCTATTGATTCCCGGGACCCTTAAAAAGATTCCCAACAAAATGTTAAAAGGTTGACACGACTATTTCTCCCCGGCCAGTTTCATCACCATCGCCCATTCCCCGTCGGTAACAGGCTGCACCGACAGGCGTCCCAGCCGCACCAGCGCCATACCCGACAACAGTTTATCTTTCTTGGCCTGTTCGAGACTAACGGGGTTCTTTAAGCGCCGCAAAGCCTTGAGTCCCACCGACACCCACCTGTCGTCATCCGTGGTCGGATCCTGGTAGGCTTCCTTCGAAACCTTGGCGATCCCCACCATCTCCAACCCTTCATTGCTGTGATAGTAGAGCACTTCGTCACCTTTCTTCATAGCCCGCAGATGAAGCCGCGCTGCATAGTTGCGCACGCCGTCCCAGGATGTTTCTTTGTCTTTTACAAACTGTTCCCAGCTATATACCGAAGGTTCAGATTTTACTAACCAGTACGCCATACTATTATTATTGTATTTTAATGCAGCAGGATCGCGGCCGCCGCCGAAGATACAAAAAAATTGACCCGTGCTCAATCCATACCCCACACATCCGCCGTATGTATCTTGAATCTCCACTAAAAAAAATCACTATTATGAACGCAGTAAAATTTTGCGGCATTATGCTGCTTGGCATCTTATTGACCAATCATTCACAGGCACAGGAAAAAACCGTACAGGTCGGCGGCGCGGCCATGTACCCTTCAAAGAACATCGTCGAGAACGCCGTTAATTCCAAAGACCATACAACCCTGGTAGCTGCGGTAAAGGCCGCGGGACTCGTAGAGACCCTGGAAAGCGCAGGCCCCTTCACCGTCTTCGCGCCAACCGACGAAGCATTCAATATGCTGCCCGCAGGTACCGTCGAATCACTGGTAAAGCCCGAGAACAAAGCCACATTGACGGGTATCCTCACCTATCATGTCGTCTCCGGCCGCCTCGACTCCAGGACCCTGATGAGCATGATCAAGACGGGAAATGGTATGGCGGAGCTAAAGACCGTTTCAGGCGGCAAATTGTGGGTGATGATGAAAGGCAAACATCTTTGGCTGAAAGACGAAAAGGGTGGAATGGCTGAGATCACCATCAAGGACGTCTACCAGAGCAATGGCGTGATCCATGTGATCGATCACGTGCTGATGCCGGCTTAGGGCCAAAGCCTGTGACGGGAGCAAGCTGCCGGTCGTTTGGCATAACGCATTGGAAATCAATAACAATCAATTTTTTCAACAAAATGCGGCAGTTTTGAAATCTAAACTGCGTCGCCCATCGTATGTAAGAACGAGGCCTGGTTTTAACCCTATTTAACGCTTGCGACAGGTTGTTTTAAGGGTCAAGACCATCCGATTACTAAGGTAATAGGGTGGTCTTATTTTTTTGGCGGTCGTTGATCATGCTCAGTAAAACTAAAAATTGGCGAGTACATCCGCGATGTGCATCGTGCGGATGGGATAACCCTTGTGGCGGATATAGCCGTCCAGGTGCATCAGACAGCTCAGATCGGTGGAGATAATATAGTCGGCTCCCGTCTGCAGGGCATTGTTGACTTTTTGATCGGCCATGGCCACGGAGATGGATTCAAACTTCACCGCAAAACTGCCCCCAAATCCACAGCAGGTCTCCACATCCTCCATTTCCAGCAGTTCCAGCCCCTTTACCCGGCTCAGCAGTTTGCGCGGTTCCTCCTTGATTTTGCATTCTCTCAATCCGGCGCAGCTGTCATGATAGGTTGCCTTTCCAAACAGGGCAGCGCCCAGGTCTTCTATCCCAAGCACATTGACGAGAAAAGAGGAGAACTCGAACATGCGCTTCCCCAGGTCACGCACTTCATTGTGCAAAGAAGAATTATTAAACAACGTAGAATAGTAGTTCCGTACAAAGCCGACGCAACTTGCGCTGGGCGCCACCACGTAGTCATGTCCCCCAAAGTCTTTCACGAATTTTGTACAGACATCCCGGGCTTCATCCCGAAAACCGGCATTGAAGGCCGGCTGACCGCAACAGGTCTGTTCGGCGTTGTATTCCACCTCCACCCCAGCCTTCTCCAGCACTTTCACCATATTGAAAGCCGTCTGGGGGTAAAGCTGGTCGACAAAGCATGGTATGAACAACTGAACTGTCACTAAAACGTTTTTTTCAGAGCGATCATTTTTAGCGCCGTAACAGCTGCTTCTTCCCCTTTATGACCGTGCTTGCCACCAATGCGTTCATCGGCCTGCTGCTGGTTGTCGACTGTCAAAATCCCAAAGATCGTGGGTAGAGGTAAGGTCATGTTCAGTTGAAGGACGCCATCGGTCACCGCCCGGCACACATATTCGAAATGCGGTGTGTCTCCCCGTAGCACGCAGCCCAAGGCAATAAAAGCCTGGGGCCGGTTATCCTTGTATTTGTGCATGTCCCAATAGGCCCTGATGCCAAACGGGATCTCAAAGGCCCCGGGCACCGTCAGCACCCTGCAAACGGCGCCGGCAGCTGTAAGCGCTGCCCTGGCTCCCTTTTCAAGCGCACCTACGATCGCATCGTTCCATTCGGTACGTACAATAACTACACAGGCACCCTTCACGTCAGGCATGCCCGTTGCAGTTTGCAGTAAATTACTTTTGCTTACGTCAGCCATAGAAATCGTATTGCCGCACTCGGTTATTGAATAACGCCCAGTCTCGCCAGGTATTTGTCGATATCCCCTCCCCGTTGCGAAGTTGGATATTTATCCTTGATCAGCTTATACATGGCAATCGCATCCTGCGTCTTGCCCATGCTTTCATACAGATAACCGCTCCGGAAGAGGTATTCAGGCGCGAACAGCTCGTCCTTCTCAAAATAGGTCCCGGCCTTCTTGTATTGCTCCGCTGCCTCTTCCTTTTTGTTTTGTTCGGAATAAGCATCGCCCAACAACCCATAAGCCCTTTCCTGCACTTGCTGTACCGGCGTAGAGAAATCCTTCAGGTATTTCACGGCGTTGTTGAAATCCCCCAGCTTGAGATAGCAGCTGCCGGCATAGAAAGCAGCTAAATTGGCCGCCTTGGTGCCGCCATAGCGGGAGATGATCTTTAGAAAACCGGCATTGATATTGTCACCGTTTAAGGCCAGCCGCGTAGAATCCAAACGAAAATATTCTTCCGCATGGAACATGGCTTCGGTAGCTTGTTTCTCCTTGGGCTCACTTACCAGGTTACGATAGGCGAAGAACCCACCCACCACTACGATGATCCCCAGCAGCACGTATGATACCTGCTTGCCGTATTTCTCCCAAAAGTTTTGCAGCTCGGCAACAGGATTTTTCTCTTCTTCTAAGTGAGCAGGGTGTTTAATCTCTGACATTACTGAAATGTATTTTTACTTTTTAATTGTTTAGGAAAAGATCAGTCGACGATAAAAGGATATTTGGTGTCGAGATAAACATCCTTCAGCACTTCTGAATCATCCGGCCATGGCGACTCTTCGGCAAACTTCACCGACTCGGTGACCGTATCATTCACCCGCTTGTTGATCGCATCGATCTCCTCCTGCGTGGCGTATTTTTTTGACAGGATGGTGTCCAGCACCAGCTGGATCGGATCCCGCTGCTTGTATTCGTCTACCTCTTCCTTGGTCCTGTATTTCTGGGGGTCGGAGATGGAATGCCCCTTGTAACGATAGGTCTTGATCTCCAGCAGCGTCGGTCCATCTCCCTGGCGTGCCCGCTTTACTGCGCGCGCTACAGCCTCGTGAACGGCCTCGGCGCTCATGCCATCGATGGAGTCGGCCGGCATTTCGTAGGCATCAGCCAATTTATAGATATCCACGACATTGGAGGTCCGTTCGACTGATGTACCCATGGCGTAGTTGTTGTTCTCGCAGATAAACACAACCGGCAGCTTCCACAACATGGCCAGGTTGAATACCTCATGGAGCATACCCTGACGGGCCGCGCCATCCCCAAAAAACGTCAGCGACACATTATCCGTGCCTTTGTATCTCTCGGCAAAAGCAAGACCCGCACCCGTCCCGATCTGCGCGCCGACGATCCCATGTCCGCCGAAGAACTTCACGTCCACACCAAAAAAGTGCATGCTTCCACCCTTGCCCTTGGCAGCGCCGGTGGCCTTGCCATACAACTCGGCCATACAGGCGTTGGCACTCACCCCCTTCGAAAGGGCCAGGCCATGGTCGCGATAGGCCGTAATAAACGGATCGTCCGGTTTCGTGGCAGTCATACAGCCCGCCGCAATGGCCTCCTGCCCGATATAGGCATGAAAAAAGCCACGGATCTTTCCTTCCATTTTATATTTTTCCTCTGCCATCAACTCAAACTGGCGGATGAGTTGCATTAGTTCATACCAATACAGGTAGGTCTCTTTTGAGAATTTGGTAGCCAATTTTGAAAGATTTTGAATTTTCGCCGTCCCCGAAGCTAACCTCTGCAACGGCGGGGGCAAATATACGGGGGAAAATGTAATTTTCCCCCTATTCTACCCGGTCAACCCTGCCTTTTTAGGGGATAAGATCATCAAAAATGAACTTCTCAGGCTGACCCAGCGGCTTCCGCGGCATCATTTCCGGCCGCATAGCGGCCAAATACACAAAAGCCGCCTCGATCGTCGCAGCCTGCCGAAGATCGTCCATCACCAGGTGGTCATAGTTGTCTTCGTTGCTATGATGCGTGCGCGTCTCATAATCAAGCGGATCCTGGATGAACTGGAACCCTGGTATGCCAACGGCATCGAAACTCAGGTGATCGGTGGATCCGGTATTGTGCATGCTTACTGTAGAAGCACCCAGGTCGGCGAACGGCACGAACCATTGCTTGAACACGGCCGCGGCCTGCTCATTACCCTGGGCGAAAATGCCGCGGATCTTGCCGGAACCGTTGTCAAGATTAAAGTAGACGGAGACCTTGCCAGCCTCTGGTTTAAGTTTCATATCAGCAGGATCGCCAAAATGTTTCTTCACATAGCCGAATGAACCCAGCAGCCCCTGCTCTTCCCCATCCCAAAGCGCAATCCTGATCGTCCGTTTCGGCTTTACGCCCAATGTCTTCAGTATCCTGATCGCCTCAAGGGCCACTATACTGCCCGCTCCATTGTCTGTGGCCCCGGTCGCGGCGCTCCAGGAATCCAAATGGCCGCCCAGCATAACCACCTCCGCCTTCAAAGTCGGATCGGTGCCCGGGATCTCTCCTACAACGGTATGCCCCTGCAGATCCTGGTCGGACAATTTAGTATCGCTTTGCAGTTCCACAGTGACCGTATGCCCATCTTCGACCAGCCTCCTCAATTGCAAAAGGTCTTCCTTGGCCACCGCTACTTCGGGCAGCGTGGGCTGGTCCTTTTTCCGGTAGCCTGTGTAGGTTTGCACAAACACGGTACCATCCCTGCCGCCGCCCGAACTCAGGATGCCGAGGGCCCCGCTGCCGGCTATCACCTTCTCTAAATTCAGCATGCGGACAAGCTGCGGGATCATAAACCTGATCATCGCCTTATTGATCATATACATGTCGCCAATAGCGGCTAATGCGCTGTCCGAATATCGTTCGGCATCGGCCGTGAAACGCGGCTTGTTCGTCGTGTCCCGAACGATCAACAGGATCTTCCCCTTCATTTCAGCGAGATGGGCGGTGATCCAGGCGGAGTCCACCTTGACCAGATAGACCGGCGCCGATACGGGCCCGTTGGTGCTCCCCGACCAGGGGATCGCATAGGCGATCAAAGGACGATAATAGGGGGTACGCATCGCCAGCACCGTCTTCTGCGCTTCCCAACCATAACCGAATTGCCCCCAGGCTTCCTTCTGCGCTCCGCTAACTCCCCAGTCTTGCAGGGTCTGGATGATCCAGTCGGCGGCGCGGTGATAACCAGGCGAATTCGTCAGACGCGGGCCCGCGACATCCGTGAGTTGGTGCGCTATGGCAGCCACCTGGCTCCTGTTTAACCCTTCGTCCCGAATGCGGTTAACCATCGCCGTGTCAATGTTCTCCGTTTGAGCTCGTAAAAGAACCGGCAAAGACAACCCAAGCAGCAGGGCGTAAAGTTTATTCATGGCAGTCTGGTTTAAGTTTGGAAGAAAGGTAATATTTTACACCCGAATTTAATGGCTTTGCTCCGGATAAAAGAAATATCGCTCGTACAATTCAAGAATTACCAACAGGCACATTTCCGCTTTCATCAGCGGATCGTCGGCATCTGCGGCAACAACGGCGTGGGCAAGACCAACCTGCTGGATGCCCTCTATTACCTATGCTTCACCAAGAGTTATTTTTCAAGAAGCGATCAATCCAACGTCCTCAAAGGCGCTGCCGGTTTTCGCATAGCCGGCGAATTCGACAACGATGGAAAAGCGACGGCTGTCACATGCGTCCTGCGCGCCAACGGAAAAAAAGAATTCCAGGCCGATGGCCTGCCGTATGAGAAATTCTCCCGGCACATCGGCCGCTTCCCCTGCGTCATCATCGCTCCCGACGATATCCAGATCGTCACCGGTGCCAGCGAAGAACGCCGCCGGTTCCTCGACGCCCTCCTGTCCCAGTTGGACGCCGACTATCTGCAAAACCTCATTGACTACAACCGCATTCTCCAGCAGCGCAATGGTTTTCTTAGATCCCTTCCCGACCGCACGCTGACCGACAAACAGCTCCTGGAGGTCTATGACAGCCAACTGATCGGCGCAGGTAATTTGGTATTCGAGCGCCGCCGTAACTTCCTCCGGGAACTCCTGCCCCTGGCCAGCCGCTTTTATACCAGCATCGCGGGCGCCGAAGAACCGCTTACCCTCGTCTATGACAGCGCCTTGCTCCACACCCCCTTCGACCGGCTCCTGCGGGAAAGCCTCGAAAAAGACCTCTATCTGCAGCGAACCAGCAGCGGCATCCATCGGGACGATATCGATATCACCTTCGACGGCCTGCCTTTCCGGTCCATGGCCTCCCAGGGGCAGCGGAAAAGCCTCCTTTTCGCGCTCCAGCTGGCCGAATACGAAGCGTTAAAAGCCGCCAAAGGCTTTGCTCCCCTGCTGTTACTGGATGATGTCTTCGAAAAACTGGACGAAAACCGGATGCGCAACCTCCTGGACCGGGTCTGCCTGCAGGATAATGGCCAGGTATTTATCACCGATACACATCCGGAACGGATCCGGCGGGAGATGGAGCAGATCGGCGTCGGCTTCGAACTGATCACCCTCGACGCCAACGGTCTTCCCACAGTGGGAATGCCTTAATTTTTTTACCGCAGAATTCGGACCGATGCTAAAAAAAGAGTATATTTACTGTCTGTATTGAACTTCGAAAAACGATTGCTATGCCGCCCGACCTGGAATCTTCTATACGCTTCTTAGAAGAAAATAACGACCCCACAGAAGCCTTTTTCTCCTACACAGTAGACGATACTGGAGAATTTGGTCTCATTAAAGCCAACAAAGAAGGACTGCGCCTCTATGCAGCCGAACTACTCCGTCAATCACAACTGCTCGAACAAAAGACCGGACAGGGGCTAGATTCCGTACGGGATCTAAATTCCGAACGGGTAGAGCCGCTCTTCTTCGCGCCACAACCCTGGATCATCAGCGAGACAGGTTACGACCTCATCGCGGGCATCCTGCCGCAATACCAGGGCCGGCGCAGCATCGTCAGCGAGTGGAACCCACTCCGCCGCCCCACAGCCAGCCGGGCGCGTCCAAAACCGGTATTCCTTTTTGTAGTGATGTGCATAACGGGCGCCCTCATAATGCTTGCTACGCTGAAAGCTTTTCCTACCTTGCGCCTATGGGTGAATATTCATTAGGTGACGCCATGCGGAATTTTTTACAGAAGAGCCAGCTAAAGGGCTCCATCCAGGCGCTCCAGATAGAGGAGGTCTGGGAGCAGATCATGGGCAAGACCGTCGCCCGCTATACCGATAAGATCAGCATCCACGGCCAGACCCTCTACGTGAATACCACCGTTGCCGCCCTCCGGCAGGAACTGCTGTATCAAAAGGAAAATATCATCAAAAGAGTAAACGAAGCCCTGGGGGAAAAGGTGATCAAGGATGTCGTCATCAGGTAGCGAGCCGCACCCGCGGATCCACCAGTCCATACAAAAGGTCGCTGCATACGCTGACTACCACAAAGAAAAAAGAAGAGACCAGCACCGATCCCATCACCACGGGAAAATCCAGCTTCTCCAACGCATCGACCGTCACTTTGCCGATGCCCTTCCAATAGAAGATCTTCTCCACGAAGAAAGCACCCGCCAGTAATTCGGCAAACCATCCCGTTATCGCCGTGATCACGGGGTTCAGCGCATTGCGCAAGGCATGCTTCCACACCACCGTCCGTGCCGGCAGTCCCTTCGCATAAGCGGTGCGGATATAGTCCTGGCCCAGGGTATCCAGCAACGATCCCCGCGTGAGTTGGGCGATGATGGCCATCGGCCGTATCCCCAGTGTCAGCGCAGGCAGCACCAGGTTTCGCAGATGAAGCTGCCGCCCCGCAAAAGGATCGGTATCGAAGAGATTGCCCATGATATGTAAACCGGTGACGCCGCTCAGGACAAAACCAAAAACATAGGAGATGACGATGGCCATGAAAAAGGAAGGCGCGCTGATGCCCAGGACACTCACAAAGATCGCCGATGTATCCATCCAGGTGTCCCTGCGGATCGCAGCCAGCACACCCAGGCCGATCCCCAGGACTGTGGCCAGCAGCATCGCCGTCATGGCCAGCACGATCGTACCGGGCAGCGCCTCCATCAGGATACTCCAGACCTCCCTTTTTGATTGATAGCTCCGGCGCAGATAGGGCCACTTCAATCCGATGGTAGTTGTGCCGCCCAGGAAGATCCCCCTGAGTCCCTTTTCCCGGATCTCATCCCGGGTCTGTATTCCCACCGGGGATATATCGTTCAGATAAAAGACGAATTGCTTCCAGCGTGGCTGATCCAGGTACATCTCCTTGCGGATATTCTCCTGCGTGGCCGCATCCGCCCGCTGGCCGATGACCAGGCGCGAAGGATCTCCAAAACCCTGGAAGAGGAAGAAGACGGTCACGACCACGCCGATCATCACCAGCATCCCGTAAACACATCTTCGTATGAGATAACGTATCATTGACCCGACAATTCAGCTATTGATGGAAGCGCTTTGTCAAAGTCGGCAGAACTCCACTTTGTAAGGATAGTACTTCCCTTTAACAGGTACAGCACGGCATCGGCCCGCGCCGCCGTTTTTATCGCCGTGGCATCGCATTTCAGGACGGTTACATCCGCTGCGATCCCCTGGTGCTGCACCCAATCCATGAGACCGTCATAGTCTCCCGTAACAAAAAAAAGTGGCAGCTTTTTCGACTTGGCCATCGTCAGGGCGATGCCAAAGGCCCGCACCCAGGACGGATTCCCCACAGGCGCCTCCCTCGAAAAAAGGAAAAATTTGTATCCCCTGCCAGTCAACACATCCTGCGTTGTATCCGCTCCCGCGCCTGTCAGGAGGATGAAATCCTTGATAGCCGGGACGGCATTGCCCTCGCGCACGACCTTGTCGTACCGACTTACAAATTTATAAGAGTCGTCGAAATCTTTCGGGAAATGACTGGCGTCGAACTCTACTTTTTTGCCGCCTTTCTCATACACCATCGTAATCACCGAACTGTCGGGCACCGAGCCTGGCGGCGCCTTCATCTTTTCGATAATATCATTGTGTGCTTTATAAGGCAGACAATCCACCACGGGCAAATGGATCAGCACAAACCATTGAAAAGCCAAGGCCCCTATCGTGGCCAGCACCAGCACGGCGGCGCTTGCCGCTGGCAAGAGAAGCGGCCTGATCCTGTCCCTTACACCAAACAAAAAAAGCACGAGCCCCAACAATACCAGGTCCTTCACGAATGACTCTCCCGCCGTCAGCGGTATACAGTCGCCAAAACAGCCGCATTCCCGCACTTTTCCGCTCAGGTAGGCATAGCCGGTAAGAAAGGTGAAAAAGATCATCAACAGGAGCAAAAGCCAGCCGAAAAGCTTCATTCGCCAACCCAGCAGGACGGCCACGCCCGCCACGATCTCAAAGACGATCATAAGGATGGAGAAAGCCAGGGTCAGGTGATCCAGAAAGTGTATGTTCCATACTTCGAAAAATTCCTGCATCTTATAGCTCAACCCCAGCGGATCGTCCGCCTTTACCAGGCCCGAGAAGATGAACAGGACGCCTACTACCGTTCGGACAATTGAAATGAATAGCTTCATAAACGCAGTATTACGGAGTATGCCTGCCCTCGGCAATCAGGATCAGGGCAAAAAGAGAATAATTGATGATGTCGATAAAATTGCTGTCGATGCCTTCGCTGATCAGCGTCTTTCCGTCATTGGCCACGATCTGCCGCACCCGCAGCAGCTTCATCAGGATCAGATCGGCAAAGCTCTCCTGGCTCATCTCGCGCCAGGCTTCGCCATAGTCGTGGTTCTTCGCGATCATGGTTTCGCGTGCGTAGGCCCTCATCCCATCGTAATAGCCCTCCGCTTGTTCGATCGTCAGCTCCTGGGGCGCATCCGGGGCGATGGACAGTTGGATCAACCCGATAACGCCATAGTTCACCATCGCGCGGAATTCCCCTGCTTTGTCCTCTCCCACCTTCTGGTCCCGCGTCTCCTGCAAAGTACGGATACGCTTTGCCTTGATGTACAGTTGGTCGGCGATCGAGATCGTCCGCAACACCCGCCAGGATGTCCCATAATCCCGCGTTTTTCGCAGAAATATACCCTTGCATACGCTCACTTCCCCGTCATATTGTTCATTCGTACCGCTCATGACCGCTAATTCTTGCATAATTTTACCCCGCAATGATAAATAAATATGTTCACTTTAAACGCTAAAGGTAATCTATTGGCCGTCAACCGTCCGTTGGTCATGGGCATTCTCAACAGGGCCCCCGATTCCTTTTATAGCGGCAGCCGTTTCCCCGACGACACGGAATTCCTGGTCCGCGCCGAAAAAATGATCGAAGATGGCGCCGACTGGTTGGACATAGGGGGTCAGAGTACCAGGCCCGGCGCCGCCCTCATCGGGCAGGAAGAAGAACTCGCCAGGGTGGTCGGTGCCATCCACCTGTTGCATACCCGGTGGCCGCAGATCCCATTGTCCGTCGATACCTGGTATGCGCGCGTTGCGCAGGAAGCCGTCGCGGCAGGGGCCTCCCTCGTCAACGACATCAGCGGCGGCCGCCTCGACCCGGAGATGCTTCCAGTCGTCGCCAGGCTAAAAGTGCCTTATATCTGCATGCACATGAAAGGAACGCCGGCTACCATGCACCAGGACGCCGTATATGATGACGTCGTAAAAGAAGTGCTGGACTATTTTATCCGGCGGATAGAAGACTGTCGGCTGGCCGGCATCCACGATATCATCATCGACCCCGGATGGGGATTTGCCAAGAACCGCACCCACAACTGGCAATTGCTGCGGCATTTGCAGCTTTTCCGGATGATGGGCCGGCCGATATTGCTGGGTGTATCCCGCAAATCCACCATCTACCGCACGCTTGGTATTACACCCGAAGAAGCCCTCAACGGGACCACCGTCGTCCACACGCTCGGACTCCTCAACGGGGCCGATATCCTCCGCGTCCACGACCCCAAAGAAGCCAGACAGGCCATCACCCTACTGGCTGCGTACAACCAATAAAAAAACCGTCCACGATCGAACGTGGACGGCTCTCTATCTGGAAACGGATAATTAGTGCTGTTGTTGCGGCTGCTGTTGCGGTTGTGCACCCTGCGGCCTGAGCTGGGGCCGGAAATTCGGTCTTCCACCACCAGCACCCGGAGGCAAGCCAGGCATGCCGGGGTTTGCACTCGGCGGCGGCGCATCGGTCACATCGATGACCTCGATGTCAAAAGCGAGGTTCTCGAAGGGCTGGCGGCTTGGCCCGGGCCGGTCATTGTAGGCCAGGTAGGCAGGGATATACAGCGTGCCTTTACCACCCTTCTTGAACTGCCTCAAAGCATCGTCCCAACCGGGGATGACCTGGTGCGCGCCGACTACAAACTTGAAAGGCTCATTGCCCGGGCCCGTCATATTCGATTCAAATACTTTATCGCCGGGAAGCCCCCTGCCAGTATACCGGATGGATACCTGTTTGCCGGAGTCCACCGCGGGACCGTCTCCGGGCGTCTGGATCACATAGTAAGTGCCCAGCTGCGTTTTCTGCGCCTGGATATTGTGAGCCGCGAGATAGTTCTCGACGAGCTTGATCTCCTTGTCGTTTTGCTTGTTCAGCTCCTGTTGTCTGTCGGCCAGCACCAGGTCCTGCGAGGCAAAAAGATCGGCGATCTTGAAAGTGATGATGATCTTGTCCTTCTTCTTCAGGAAGGCGGGAAGCTGACCACCGGACTGGCGCATCATGCTATCGACCATCAGGACGGCTACAGCGCTATCCCCCTTCCGGAGCAGGGAGAAGATATCATTGGGGCTATAGCCCCCCTTGGGGCTGTCGACAGGGAGGTATTGCGGCATCGCAGTGTACGAAGAGTACAAGATGGAATCCCGCAGCTTTTCGATGATATTGGCCTTCAGGAACTGGCCCTTCTGCGCTACTGGCCCTTTGCCATCGGTGTAGATCTTGTACAGTAAGCCGCCTTTAGTTTTTTTGAATTCTGAGTTGGTGCAGGAAGCCGCTCCAAGCAGCAATACCCCAACAAGCAAATACGACGAGATGGTTTTCATTCTTATAATAATTATTGTAATTGTGATGAATTCTGTTTTAAGGCATCGAGGAAACGTTGGACCGTTACTTCCAGCGTGTCGGTGCTTCGACCTCCGGCGGCGTTGACATGTCCGCCCCCGTCGAAATAGGTCCTGGCAAAGGTATTCACGTCAAAGCTTCCCTTGCTCCGGAAGGAACATTTTACCTCCTCATCCCGATCGATGATCAGGGCGGCCATACGGATGCCCTGGATCGAAAGCGGATAATTGACAAGCCCTTCCGTATCGCCGGTCTTGATCTCATACCGTACAAGATCCTTCCAGGGTATGGCGATCAACGCCGCATTGTACTCGTAGAATATCTCCATCCTGCTCTGCAGCACAAATCCCGTAAAGCGAAGCCGCCCCTCCAGGAAATTGTCGAAGAGGTTCTCGTGGATCTGCGTATGGTTCAGGCCCGTGTCTTTTAATGCAGCCACCATCCGGTGCACCGAGGCCGAAGCACCCGGGAAACGGAAGGATCCCGTATCGGTCATCACCCCGGCATACAAACAGGCGGCGATGTCGACGTCGATGATACCGGCATGCCCGGAGTCCACGATCAGGTCATAGACCATCTCGCTGGTCGAGCTTTTCTCCGTCTTGCTGACGCCATAGGTAAAAACTGCCGATTCCGGCTGCTGGTGATGATCGATCAGTATCTTGGTCGCAGCCAGTTTCCGCAGCCTGGGAGCCATATGACGCGTCCGGGTAAGCGTATTGAAATCCAGGCAAAACACCCATTCCGCCTGATCCAGCGCCGCCACGGCCTTGTCCATGGAGAACTCGTAGTCGATTACGGCTGCGCAGTCCGGCATCCATTTCAGCCATTCCGCCCAGTTCGTAGGCGAAATAACGGTCGTCTGATGCCCAAGCCGCCGAAGGAATAAAGAAAGCCCCAACGACGACCCCATGGCATCCGCATCGGGCTTCTGGTGCATAATGATCACGACCCGGCGGGGCTGCGCTAATAATGGATATATGTCTGCGATCGGTTTCATCCGGTCATAATGTCTTTTCAACGGCCGGATGGAACCTCGCGTCCACCCGTTGGGCTTCGGAATTCGCAAAGCTCGGTTTCATCCGGTCAAAATGTTCGCAAAGGTGCAGAATTAAATGCCAAATCCCAAGTTTTAGTTATATACCATACAATTGTCCGTATCGCCAGCCAAAAAAAATGTCCTACCTTCGCCAGCCAAAAGAAAGGAAATTATGAGCAATCGCACTTTCACCATGATCAAGCCCGACGCCTTTTCCAAGGGGCATTCCGGGGCCATCATCGACAAGATCCTCAAAAGCGGCTTTCGTATCATAGCCCTCAAACTGACCCGCCTGTCACCCGAAATTGCGGGAGAATTCTATGCCGTCCATAAGGCAAGACCCTTTTACGGTGAATTGGTCGATTTTATGAGCAGCGGACCCATCATCGCCGCTATCCTCGAAAAAGACAATGCCGTTGCCGACTTCCGCAAGCTGATCGGCGCCACCGATCCGGCAAAGGCCGACGAAGGGACGATCCGTAAACTCTTTGCCGCCTCCGTCGGGGAGAACGCCGTGCATGGCAGCGACAGCGACGAAAATGCCAGGATCGAAGGAGACTTCTTCTTCAGCGCCTTTGAAAGAATATAACCGCTATCAGCGTTTCGGAAGGACGGCCGCCAGCTGTCCTTTCGAGACATGATTGATTACCGGTTCCACCGTATACCCCTCCTTCCGTAGCAGCGCGATCACCCCGCTTTTTCCAGGCAGATGCGCCGCCCCTACGGCGATCAGCAACGATTTCTGCCCCAGCAATCCATCCAGTATTTTGGCCCACTTCCGGTTTCGCGCATAGAGCAGCAGGTCCATATGACCACTTTCCACACCACCGTTATCGTTCTGACTCAACGAATCAATCCCATCCAGGTTCTGTTGATTGTACAGTTCGACCAGCTGTCTGGTCTGCGCCTTGTTCTGCTCCGGGCTATCGATGTAGTTCACCAACTCTTTGGCCTGTTCCGTATAAGGGATGCTATCGAACAAACCCGCCTGGAATTCCGCCGTCTCCAGCCCATTCACCGGCTTGTTATAAGGTTTGGCCTCCTTCATGATCGTCAGCTCCATCCCATCGGTGGTCTCACAGTCCAGCCCCTGCTCCTCGATGATCCCGCTGATCAGCATCGGCTTGAACCGCTCCAGCATCCCAAAGGGCAGCATCGACACATGTTTGCTGAAATAATCCTTTACCCGGGCATATTCCTCCGGCTTCAGGAGATCCGCAAGTGTCTTGTTGTCGTTCATCCGCATATACTTGAGCGAATTCAACATCCCCATCATATCCCCCAGGTTGATCTCGAAATAAAGCTCGTCGCACCCCGCGATCGCGGCCTTCAGGCTATCGCTTAGGGTCGCATCGGAAGCACAAAGCACATGCATCGTGCCAAACAGATAGGATGGGTGTTTGATCTGCTTGCCGCTGATACGCCATAACAAGGTGTGCGGGGTCTGCGAAAAAACCAGCGACGTGCAGAACATGCCCGTCACCAGCAAAATGATTTTACGGTTCACGATACAACGGCCTCCTCGCCGTATAATTGATCCTTGAATTTCAAACTCGGTGATGGCAACAGCGGGCCTAACCCCAGCTCTCCCCATTTGCGATCTACTGCCATGATGGTCGCTTTGTCGGCGACAATGATATTGGGCCAGTCGCGTTGAAAATTATCCAGTTCACGCGTCTTGCGCGTGCCATCCAAACCCAGGCACACAAACCGTTTCCGGCTATCGAATCCCGACTTCCGCTCATGCAGGAAATGATCCCGGCGGGGATCCAGGTTATTGCAAAACCGCCACAATGCCACGGGCAGATCGGATGCGTCGACGGTATGCTCTACGTAGAGGATCATCTTTATCCCCTCCATCGCATCCAGCCCGCAAAGCGATTCGTGCAATTCCCGGATATGCCCGGGCCTGTTCTTCCGCACGGACAGGATCAGGCATGGTATCCGCTCGGTGAGCAGCTTTAGGTTGACGCCGTTTATTTCCGGCCACCTGGCCTTGAGGTCCGCTTCGGTCAGGCCGGTATAAGCCGACCGCTCCAATTCGTAGACCTCGGCATCCGTTTCTTCGATCTCCTTGGTCGTTCCATCGATGCACATTTTTCCGCCGAAGCCAAGTCTGCTGCAGCTGTGATCCAACACGTCCATCGGCCCCTGCGAGAACGACACATCCGTTGCCGGATTGAGATTGCGGAACACGTCCTGCGCCAGCCGGCGGTAGTCACGGATAGTCGTCCGTTCATCTGCGATCACCAGGATCTTATTGAACATCATCTGACCGGCGCCCCACATCGCATTCATTACCTTCTGCCCCTGCCCGGCATATTCCTTCCGGATCTGGGCGATCACTAAATTGTGGAAGACCCCTTCCACAGGCATGTCCATGTCCACGATCTCGGGCACCAGCGTCATTTTTATCGGCGCCAGGAAGATCCGCTCCGTTGCTTTTCCCAGCCAGGCATCCTCCTGCGGCGGAATGCCGACGATGGTAGCAGGGTATACAGGATTTCTTCGATGCGTGATTGCCGTGATATGAAACCTGGGATACCAGTCGGGCAGCGAGTAATAGCCCGTATGATCCCCGAAGGGTCCTTCCCAGATCAACTCCTCGTTCGGGTCCACAAACCCCTCTATCACGAAGTCCGCATCGGCCGGAACCTCTATCTCCGGTTGGGTGAGACATTTTACCAGTTCCACTTTCTTCTTGCGAAGAAAACCTGCGAGCATGTATTCGTCCACATTTTCCGGCAGCGGCGCCGTAGCACTGTATGCATAAGCCGGGTCGCCCCCCAGCGCCACGGCTACGGGCATCTTCCGGCCCATCTTCTTGTATTCCTGGAAATGACGGGCGCTGACCTTATGCTTGTGCCAGTGCATACCCGTGAGCGTGGGCCCGAAGACCTGCATGCGGTACATGCCTACATTCCGGATGCCCGTATTCGGCTCTTTGGTGTGGATGATCGGTAAGGTGACGAACGGCCCGCCGTCCTTCGGCCAGCAGGTGATGACCGGCAGCTTGCCGATATCCGGGTTCGTCTGCACCACCTCCTGGCATTCGCCGCGGCCGCTTTTGACCACCGGCATCCAGCTGGCGAACTGTCCTAGTTTTGGGAGTAATTTTAATTTATCGAGAAGCCCCTCTTTTGGGGCCGAAAGCAGCTTGAACAACCCTTCGATCTCGCGGGTCACTTCATCCAACTGTTGCACACCCAGGGCCATACAAATCCTCCGCTCGCTCCCGTAGGCATTCATCAGCACCGGGAAAGCCGTACCGGTATTCTCAAACAACAAGGCCTTGCCGCCATTGCCGCTTTTACTAATCCTGTCCGTGATCTCGGCGATCTCCAGCTTCGGATCAACAAAACTACTGATACGCACCAATTCTCCTGCCTTTTCCAGCGCCTGGATAAATTCCTGCTGATTCTTATACGCCATGTCGCAAAAGTAACCCACAAACCCCTGCTCTTGCCACCGCTAGTAAACTTTTTTCGGGCAATCGAGCACTCCATTGTGCCGCCGGTGCTCTGCCCCACCGTCATTCAGGGCGATCGTGACCCTCAAACCCGACATATAATACCAATCTTTATATTTGGGACCGCCACGCGGCGTTCCGGCTGCGGGATAAGCTGCGCCATCCTTCAGCTCATTGCCCCGGTAAGCCATCTCAACGGCTTCGGGCCCTTTTGCCGCCAGCAGCGTAGCCTGGCTGATATATGGACCGCTCACATCATCCAGGTAGTCGGTGAATGTCTTACGCATCCCGATCTCATAGGCCAGCACTACCCTGTCCGAGACCCGGAATTTGATGCCGCCTCCAAACGGGATCGAGATCTGAAAAAGAGAATATTCCTTCTTGTAGCCCGGCAGCCCCTCTCCTTCCGTGCTCAAGCTCCGCAGGTAAACTTTCTTTCCCGTCGTGTCATAGGCGTATGGGTTGAAATGAAAGAGGGCGGCACCGGCGAACAGGTAAGGAGTAAGCTTGTGCGAGTGAAGGTCAAAAATATTGTACTCCAGCAAAAGATTGCCTTCGTAGATCTTGGACTCGAAATTCAGATTGCGGGCCCGCAGGTCGGCCTGGTTGCTATAGCCGTCGGCCGCCGAGATACGACCGAAGCTGCCGTTGCCCAACACCGAAAAATGGTCGCTGAGATCATATTGCAGACCGGCGCCAAACGCACCGTTCGATTGCTGGGTCGTATAGACCTTGGATTGGAGGTCGCCTATATAATTGGCAAAACCGCCGAATAAATTTACATTCCATTGGGCATGGGCCAATAGCGGGCATAACACGCCTGCTAAGAGGATTTTCTTCATCAAGTTCAGAATTTGGTGGCAAAAATTTGAGAAACCGTGGTTTTGCGAAGGGAAGGTGGATCAGAGACTAAGATCGGAGAGGGCGATGCAACTTTAGAATTTTTGCTATAGGAGAGATTTGAAGTTGAAGTGCTTAACGCAAGTTTTAAGCCAAATATTTGAAAACGGGTTGCCAAAAAAAAGTTAAATGGATTTGGGTGGGTTTAGTCGGTTTTTCCCTTACCTTTGCCCCCCACGAAATTCTCGTTTCGGGACGTAGCGCAGCCCGGTAGCGCACTTGCATGGGGTGCAAGGGGTCGCAAGTTCGAATCTTGTCGTCCCGACCAACTTCTGAAACCCGCTCCCGGAGCGGGTTTCAATTTTTCTGCATATTTCTTCATCGACCAAATTCTTCATTATCAATACGTGTGTGGTTCGAATCCTGTAATGTTTTCGGTCAAAGTTGGCCGAGAGCCGCCTGGTTTTAAGTTAGTCGATTCTCGTGGACTAATAGGAGCTGTTAAAAAGTAACTCAGAATATGTCCCATAGTCAAATGTATTCTTCTTCGCGATCAGGCCGGTAAGTTGCAGGAATTGCTTATGGTAGTCCTTGACCTTTCCTGCCCGGGCCAGACAACTATCTCTGAAAGCATAATGATGGTTGTTGTGAAAAAATGCCGCTAGGTCAGCCAACTCCATGAAATTGTCGGGGTTTACCCTGCTCATGTAGGCGTTGAGCGAGGGCAGTTTTTGTAGATCTGCGTGGTCCCATAGATACCTTGCCCCATCAAAATCATCTTGTGTCAACAACGTGTCGGCTATGGCATAGAACCGCTCGTGGCAGCAGTCATAGGCACTAAACACTAAGGAACGTCCAATGTTCTCCAGACGGGACCGGTCATCATAATAACCTATTCCAGGGTATCTAGCCGTTAATTGTCCCTTGCCGTAAAAGAGAAGGGCCATTTTGATGAAGGATTCGCGATTTACCAACGGAGCCAATTTAGTAGCGGGCCACGCGGAGTCGTATCCATATTCATAGTGGACAATGTATTCCCCCAGCAGCTTGTTATACAAGGTATCGCTTTCCAGGTCATAGCTGATATAAATATGGCTGAGAGTATCGTTTGTAATCCGGATCAAAAAACTATCTTTCGCCTGGGGCTTCGAAAATGCCGTTACTTGCGAATCTGCCTGTATCGGTTTCGGCTGTGGTTTGTTATGTTGTGTGCATGACGATAGGCTCATCAAGAAGAATATGAACGCGTATCGGATTAGTCTAAGGAGTTTCATGTATTGGCTTAACGATTATGATTGCCTGTTAAAACAAACGGTTTTATGACGGAATTATTTTTTTGATAAAATCATCGGTTGGTAGTTTATCGGAAACCTGGCCTAATCGCTTCACGGATAACCCATTTTCTTTTGCTCAATTCTTAGTCTTCAAAGCTCATATTATATTAATGCCTAAATTGACCTCGGCGAACCTTTCCAAAATGAAAAAGCAGTCGAAAACATTTATTTTCAAACTGCTAGGGCGGCTAAACGCTGTAAATCCATCAAAAAAAGGTTCGAAAATTGTACAGCCAGGTCGACAGAACGCTGTAAGTTGTTCACTTACAGCGTTTTTTATTTGTAGATAATTCGCAATATAGCCCTGATTTCAGGTGCTCCAGTGAGTCAATAGGTGAGTTCATTTTATTTTCAATCACAACTCACTGGAAGTCATTTCGCATAAGTGAGCTTTCAGCGCCCTGGCAGGACAATTCTCGAACCGGTTTACCGATGATTTGAGGCGATTAGCAAGTCTAGCGATTTGAGAACCAATTTGTTTTGACAATTTGTTCTAGTTGCAGCTGCAGCAAAAATAGTTAAGAAAATGTTAGATAATTGGGAAATAGGTTTGAAAAGAAGCATTTACCATTTATTCGATAAGGTTATCTTTTGCGATGATAACATGCATCACCTTGCTGGATTGAGTGTGCTGTATGCATTTATATCCGAGCCCGACGAGGTCGATCCCTTCAAGGAGCCGCTCTCCTGTTCCGAGGATAACGGGAGTTATAGCTATATGTATTTCATCAATTAACGCTTCTTTTAAGTATTGGCGAATTGTATTTACGCCACCACCCAACCGAATATCCATCTCATTGGCAGTTTCCTTTGCTTGTTGAAGAGCTGCATGAATTCCGTCGGTCACAAAATGGAAAGTTGTACCTCCTTCCATCTCAATCGGTTTTCTGGCATGGTTGGTCAAAACAAACACAGGGCAATGAAAGGGCGGGTTTTCGCCCCACCACCCTCTCCATTTATCATCAGGCCAGTTTCCTCTTACAGGGCCAAACATGTTCCGGCCCATTATGGTGGCGCCCACCTTATTCAAACCTCTTGATGCGAAGTCGTTATCGATGCCCGTTTCTCCAGGCTGGCCGCCTACCATTTGCTGAAATGCATCTGTTGGGAAAAACCATTGATGGAGGCCCATTCCGTTTTTGCCCAATGGATTCTCCAAGTCCTGACCCGGACCTGCGCCAAACCCATCTATGGAGATCGAGAAATTGTTTACTCTTAGTTTTTGCATGACTAGTTTATGAAACGACTTGACTATAAACCAAATTTAATAAGAAAAACTCAAGATTTGAGGTTAGCGACATTAACCGGATAAAGGACAGATGTCAATCGACAGTATATCAAGGTTACCATAAACGATGAAGATTTGCTGGCAAATCTAAAATGGTTTCGGAGAGCCAATCTCTGCAACACATGGTTGTACACGTTACGGGAGGAAATGCCATTTTAGGCTTATTATGAGTTGGGCAACAGGATCTACGGTTAAGGTGGCAAGATTCGAACCAATTGACATTGATTTTGAATGCCCTGTGTTTTGATGTTATTCTCATTAAAAATAAAACCCGCTCCTGGAGCGGGTTCTGAATTATGGTCGACTTGACTGTACATTTTTCGAACCATTTCATCCAAGACTTAAGAAATTTGGCGATGTAGCCTAATGCTCACTTATTCCGGGGAAATATCCACTTCGCACTGAATCCTCAAATAAATTCATTTTTCCGGGGCAATACTTAGGCGACAACCAGGTAGAATATTCGACCTTAAAAAGATTAGATTTTTTAGTAATTTAGCGAATAGTAAACGAGTTATTATGAGCAGTTTAAGTATATATACCAAACTTGAAACATTGCCAAAGAACCTGAAGCAGGAAGTTTCGGATTTTATTGACTTTTTGCTGGAAAAATCCTCCGCGAAAAATAAAAAGGTTATTCCTCAGTTTGGCAGTGCAAAGGGAAAGATCAAAATGTCCTCTGATTTTGATGCACCTCTTGAGGACTTTAAAGAGTATATGTAATGGAGTATTTGCTTGATACTCATTCATTTCTCTGGTTTATCAATGGGGATGAACAGCTTTCTGGAAAAGCTAAAAATGCTATTGCAGATCCTGATGCGATCAAATACATCAGTATTGCTTCCTTCTGGGAAATAGCTATAAAAGTAAATCTTGGTAAGCTCAGTTTGGATATGGCTTACCAGGATCTGCGGCAACAGGTTGTAGCCAATGGCTTTGAAATACTTCCTATAACCTTTGAACATACAATTGAATTACTCAGCCTTGATCTTCACCATCGAGATCCGTTCGACAGAATTATTATTGCTCAGGCGCTTAGTGAAAATCTTGTAGTTATTAGCAAGGATGGGAATTTCAGCCGGTATAATAAATTGCAATTACTCTGGTAGCCATGTAAGATGCCAGGATTCGAACCGCCATATTCCTGTATTTGAATGTTTTATGATCAACAAGAAAATTGCCTAAAAAGCAAAACCCGCTACCAGAACGGGTTTCAAAATATGGTCGTCTTTACAGGATTCGAACCGGCAAATAGTCGTAAATCTTATCAAAACACATTGAAGCACTCTATCAGCGCAGCCTAGCCGCTAATAAACCCATCCAATATTGATGTGAATTGCTGCTTAAGCGTGGGAAGATCATTCTGCGCTATTTGCCAGACGATCTGGAAATTGATTTGGGGGTTGATTCATAGATCAGGATCTTGTCTTTTTCTATATACGGCAAAACGTATTTGGAAAGGCCATCACTGGTGACAACATCGACTTTGTTGTGCAGCAAGTCTTCCAGTTCCCGCTGGAAGCTGAAAAATTTCATTCCTATGGGCTTGGAATAGTCTAATTCCAACATGATGTCGATATCACTGGTCCCTTTGACGGCTGTGTTTCGCGCGTACGATCCAAAAAGATAAACCCTCTTCACAGGTTTATCGACGAAGTATTGTCGAAGAAGGTTAGTATCGTGAGTGGATAAAACCATGTTACAAATATAATTAATTGTTTTGCTGTAACATAATCGTTTGCCCGTCGTGAAGGTCAGGTAAATATATCCTATGAAAGCAACGCCATCTACCACCATTCCGTCTGGCCAATGCATAAGGCCGTCGGGTCTCCCAAAAACGATATGTCCTGAACTCACGCATCACGTCTTCGACGTTTTTTGCCCCTTCTTCAACATCACCAGCGCCCCCAGCTCCAGCGGCACTCCCTCTATATGTACTCCTTTTGGCAGCATCCGTTCAAATTTTCTCCAACCAAAATAACCAAATTATCCAAACCCTGCAAACCGTCGGCAAGCGGATTGAACCAGTTCCCGTACTGGTACAGAATCGGGCTAATTTTATCACCTCACGGCCCCGCTCTAATCAAATTCTAATTCCATTTTAAGACCTGCTTAATCTCGGGATTGTAGATTTCCCTTAAAATAACAGGATCATGGACACCTATTATGAGAATATCCTCGTACCGGTAAACGATACTCTAACAACCCAAAAGTCGGTCGCAAGGGCCATAGGCTTGGCCAGCCCTGGTCGCTCAATTATCCACCTCGCCCAGTTGATACACACCTGGAATCCCTTTGGCAGGCTTACCGCGCCGACAGCGTACGAGGCCGGCTCAAAAGGCGCCCTTGATAGCTATATCAAAACCTTGCTAAATTTGATGAGATGGAAGGACCTGATCGAAAAACAAGGACATGTTGCCAAGGTGAAAATCCATATCAGGCGCGGCCCTTCCCTGAACCTATTCATTCAGGATCTGGCATGGAGAACGCAAGTCGACCTTATCGTTACCACATGCGATAAAACAAGGAAATGGCTGCCTGGCGCTCACGCTGGATCTGGTGACAGGATCGCCCGGGAAACGCAGTGCGCCGTATTGACCTTAAGCACACAAAAAAAACGCGGTATCAGGGAAGAGATTGAAATGCTGTCGGAACCGATCCTTACGCCGCTTCATAAAAATACAGGTGACTACATTGGCCGGTTTGGCCTGACCGGCGCCTACAGTTTATTGTCAGGCAACTGAGGAGCGAACCCCCGAAACCTGCCGTCGCGCAAGAAGAGCGAACCTAACGATGCCATCAAACTACCGCCAATATGAAAAAGATGTATACATGGATACTGGCCATTTGGCTAACCATGGCGACCACGTCGGTCATGGCCCAAACCAGCCGGCCACCGGCTGCAATAACCGATACCTTCGCAAAAATGTTCCCCACCGCCGTCAATGTGGACTGGAAAGAAAAAATAAACAACTTTACCGTATTCTTTAACCTGAAAGACCGCAAGTGCGAAGCAAAATTCACAAAGACCGGCGGATGGCTTAGCACCGAGGAACCAATAGCCTTGGATAGCCTGCCATATCCCGTCCGGGACGCCTTTAAAGCCAGCAAATATGCCGACTGGAACGAGACCTCGGCTTACTGTATACGATCGGGGGAAGGGGCTCCCGAATTTCATCTTGTTGTATCAAGGAGCGACCTGGGCAGGAAGATACTTTTCTTTAGTCTTGACGGGAAACTCCTGGCTGACCGTTGAGACTTTCCGCCAACAGGTGCTCGCATCGAAAAACCGGACGCTTCATTTCATGCTCCGCTTTCCCCAAAAGAAATACAGCAGCGAAAGCGGGATAAAGATCACATTCAGCCACGTCTGCCAATTCCAAACGATCGCATGGCTCATACCCTGCATCTGTCCTGCCGGCGACTTGGGTATCCAGTGCAACGTAGCAAAACCCAGGTCCACGAACAGCGCGGTAAGAAAAATGCAAACCGTCAAAGTGATCAACAGGAACCACATCGTTCGCAGCCCGTAATATTTTCGGTACACCATCAGCATCGGCACCGTCACCAGGTCCGCCAGGATAAAGGCGATGACCCCGCCAAAAGAAATGCCGCCTTGCCATAAGACTGTCGCCATTACGATATTTCCGACAGAACAAACAAAAGCCAAAATGGCTATGACGACGCCGATCAAGGCGTTCCAGGCCAGCACCGCCAGGTGCGGGACATGAGGGTTGTCCGAGAGGAAAAGCGCTTTCCAAAAGTCGGCAGGAACGACTACCATCAAAACAGATGCTATCGCCATCCCGATCAGGATGTCCTTGCCCACCATCGTCACGTCCATGTAAAAATAGCCTGCCGCCTCCGCAAGTTTTGTTCGGACGCCGCCTCCTTGCTTCATCGCACCTTGATCATGCTCCATCGAATGATGCGCGTGCTTGTCCGGGGCTCCGTCAGACGCCACCTTCGATGCCTTGTCAATGGCCTCCATTTTCACTTTCGAAGGATAGACCCAGGCAATCACCAGCGCCGATAGCACGATAAAGATCAGGCCCCCTGCGATCTCCGCGGCAAAGAATGCCCAGCCCAGCAGCGTGACAATCACGATAAAGATCTCGAAGACCAGGTTGGTGCTGGCTACCATGAACACCACCGCATTCGACCAGGTCGACCCCTTCAGGAGCAGGGTCCGGGACATCGACGCCGCCGCATAAGAACAAGAGGAAGAAATAGCCCCGAAAAAAGAAGAAAGACCGACGGACCCGACCGTGTTCTTCCCCAGCCGCGAGGAGATCGTGCCGGTGGGAACGAAGGCCCGCACGAGCGAGGACAATATAAATCCGAAGGCCAAGCCCCAGTAAATGTCCCAGGTCATGCTAAAAAATCCCAGCGGTATCCTATATAGCTCCTGCATTTACCCTTCATTTATGATCTTGCTCATGGTTTCGCAAATTTCAATCGGCTACCTTTAGACGGTAAAAGTACAAGTATGAACTCCCATTTCGAATTTTTTGGCATCGAAATCTATAACAAAAAAAATTGACACCGCTCCTCGCCTTGATAATAATTGCCATAGCTGCGATTGGAGTAGCCATCTATAAAAGGCCGCTAAAGAGAGTAGATATGCCGGTCGACTATAAAAATATCTTGTCGGCACACGTTGCCTTTTATCGAAACCTCGATACGGCAGGGAAGACCCGCTTCGAAAAGAAAATAAAAGAATTCCTGGGCTATATCAGGATCACCGGTGTAGGTACCGTTGTCGATGACCTCGACCGGTTGCTAATAGCTTCCAGCGCCGTGGATGGGTTGCCCGAGGCGCTGCTGCAAAAGCAATACAGCCTTCCCTGGCTTCAGTTGATGGCCGAAAATATCGCCGCCATCAAGGCCGGGCGATCAGACATGAATAGTTATGGCGCCACTAACAAGGCCGAATTTCTGGCGGTGGCGGCCGAGTATTTCTTCGGGCAGCCCGAACTGTTCAAAACAAAACATCCTGAGTTGTATGACCTGCTCACCAGGATATTTCATCAGCGCCCTCCCGAACGCCGGGCCGATGCCGGCACACCGTCTAATACTTCATCCCGGGCAACAAATTAAAGAAAGGGATCGGATAAATATCCATCCCTTTTTTGTGACAAACCACACATCCTGTTAAGGTAAAGGAATAAAGGTAGATCGGCCAGGCCATAGACATTTGCATCATTTCAAATTTAGGTTATAACATTCACACATTTCGGGCCCGGAGCGCCTATATCCCTCAACGTCGCGTGGCATAGCATTTGCCTCAGCAATCTGGGAATAATATAACATTTGCAGATAATAACATAAGAATTTTTGCCACTTCGATCCTGAACTTTATACAGATCATGCCAGATCATCTATTCTTAAACATAAGCGGCTCATCCATTTTCGATGCGGCCTCCCCCCAGGCCGTCCGCATCCGGCAATTGATGATCGAATTCATCATTGCCGCCACCGCGATCCTGTTGTTGGTGGCAGTCCTGACTACCTATATATCCGTTAAGTATCGTTCGAAGCGCCAACAGGAAGAGCCCAAACAAATCATCGGCAACCGAACTCTTGAGCTCTGGATGGTAGGCGTTCCCCTCGCTCTGGTCACCCTCTTTTTCTTTCGTTCCATGGCCACCATGAACGCCGTCCTCCCCGATCCGGCCGGTCAGCACCCCGACGTCATTATCACCGGCCACCAATGGTTCTGGGAAGCGGTCTATCCCGGAACGACGGTAAGCACAGCCAATGAGATCCATTTACCCGTCGGCAAAAAGCTATTGCTGCAACTCGATGCCGCCGACGTGATCCACGACTGGTGGGTACCGGCCCTGGGTGGGAAGATGGACATGATACCCGGCAGGAACAATTATCTCTGGGTCACGATCGACCGGCCTGGGATCTATGAAGGCGCCTGCAGCGAATTCTGCGGCCAGCAACATGCCTGGATGCGCATCCGCGTCGTCGCGCAGTTGCCACCGGACTATGCGCAATGGCTCAACCGGGAGGCGGCCGCAGCCCGTATGCCGCAGGATGCCCTGGCCAGATCTGGCGCTGCCCTTTTCATGGAGTCCACTTGTGGCAGTTGCCATCGCGTCCGGGGAACGACGGCGGCAGGCATCGCCGGTCCCGACCTTACCCATTTCGGCAGCCGCATAACCATGCTGACCGGCATGCTGGAAAACGATTCCGCCAACCTGAACCACTGGCTCACGGACCCGCAACAGGTAAAGCCCGGCGCTCATATGCCGCGCTTCATCTTTGCCAAAGACAGTATCCGCTCACTGACCACATACCTGGAACAATTAAAATAAATGCAACGTAACCATCATACATGACCGATATCAACCTTGTTCCGGAGCCGCAAGAATCCCTGCCAGACTTGAGCGTCAGCAACGACCAGGGTATCCTGCAATGGATCTCTTCGGTGGACCACAAGCAGATCGGCATCCTGTACCTGTGGTTGTCCGTCCTGTTCCTGGTGGTGGCCGGTAGCGAGATCCTGCTCGTCCGCCTCCAGCTCGCCATCCCCAACAACCATTTGCTGACCCCCGAAGTCTACAACCAGCTGTTTACGATGCACGGGACCACCATGATCTTTTTTGTCGCCATGCCCGCCATCTTCGGCTTCACCACCTATTTTGTTCCGCTGATGATCGGCGCAAACGACATGGCCTTCCCCAGGCTCAATGCCTTCAGCTTCTGGACCACCTTTTTCGGCGGCTCCCTGCTCTATTTCAGTTTCATCGCCGGCGGCGCTCCGGACGCAGGATGGTTCAACTACGCCCCACTCAATCAGTATAACTATTCTTCCTCTCCCGGTATAGACTACTATTGTGCCGGGCTGCTTTTCGCCGGCATCGGCACGGTGACAGCCTCAGTCAACTTCGTCGTCACCATCCTTTATTACCGGGTCCCTTCCATGTCCCTGAAGATCATGCCCCTTTTCGTCTGGATGATCCTGATCAATTCCTTCCTGGTGCTGGCCGCTTTTCCTTCCCTCAATGCGGCCCTGGCCATGCTCTTACTGGACCGGCAGCTGCACGCCCACTTTTTCAGCGCGGTAGGCGGAGGCTCGGCCATTCTGTGGCAACACTTATTCTGGTTGTTCGGACATCCGGAAGTCTACATCGTGATCCTGCCCATCTTCGGCATCTTTTCCGAGGTTTTTCCCGTCTTCAGCCGCAAACCCATCTTTGGTTATAGCATGGTGGTGGGTTCCGGGATAGCCATAGCGCTGCTGGCCTTCGGCGTCTGGGTACATCATATGTTCGCCACCGGTCTCGGCAACACGGTAAACGGTTTCTTCGCCGCGAGCAGTCTCCTGATCGGTGTTCCCACCGGCGTGAAGATCTTCAACTGGCTGGCCACCATGCACGGCGGCGCCATCCGGTTTAGCGTATCCATGCTCTTCGCCATTGCCTTTTTGATCGAATTCACTATCGGCGGTCTCAGTGGTATCTCTTTCGCCATCGTGCCCATCGACTGGCAACTGACCGACACCTATTATGTAGTGGCTCACCTGCACTTCGTATTCATCGGTGGCACCTTGTTCGGACTTTTATCCGGTTTGTTCTACTGGTTCCCGAAGATGAGTGGCAGGGTGCCGGACCTGCGCCTGAGCAAATGGTTCTTCTGGCTCTTCGTCGCGGGCTTCAACATCACTTTCCTGGTCCAGCACGCACTCGGCGCCATGGGTATGCCTCGCCGGGTGTATACCTATCCGGACCTGCCCGGCTGGGGTATCCTCAACCTGATCTCTACCATCGGCGCATTTCTGATGGCAGCAGCAGTCGGCTTATTGGTTTATATCCTGATCAAGGCGCTAAAAAAGGGAGTGATTGCTACAGACGATCCATGGGATGCCAATACTCTGGAATGGACTACCACCTCTCCGCCGGGTCTCAAGAACTTCGACCGGATCATACCCGTCAAGAGCGCCAGGCCATTCCGGGATTATAAACGGCCGGCCGATGCCGACTGGAAGACCAATCCCGCCGATTCCATCACTGCAAAACCCAACTCCCATGGAAAATAAACTCATGATAAAGCTCGTCGTCGGCACCGAAGCCATGTTCTTCCTATCGCTGATCATGGCGTATGTGTATTTCTCCCTGACACCCGGCTTCACACCACAACAAGCGGATCACCTCGATCTACGTTCGACAGCCATTTTCAGCATCTTTCTTTTTTCCAGCAGCTTCACCTTCTGGCGCGCGGAAACGAATTTCAAAAAAGGGAACATGACCCGCCTAAAAGGCTGGCTCCTGTTAACCCTTGCGCTGGGTCTGACCTTCCTCGTCGGCCAGGGAACGGAATATGCCAGGCTCTTACAAGAAAACGTCAGCATCGGCAGCAGCCTTTTCGGCACCAGCTTCTTCACCCTCACCGGCTTTCACGGCCTGCATGTGTTCGCCGGTCTGCTCGTCATCGCCATCATCACGGGCCTGACCTTCGCAGGCGATTACAACCGGTCGACATCGTCGGTCTTTACAACCGTTGGCATCTACTGGCACTTCGTCGATATCGTCTGGCTGCTGGTCTTCGGGATTGTGTACGTATTTCCTCACCTGCATAAAATCACCGGTTAATGGAACCTGTGTTATACCAATGGCATTTCGATCCCCTGGTCCTGCTCCTGGTCCTGGCTTTGATGTTCCTCCATTACAGGCTATCCGCCAGGACGGCGCCGAAAAAAAATGTTTGTTTCTGGTCGGCGATAGCACTGATCCTCCTGACAAGCTGTTCCCCCTTGCATTTTTTAGCAATGCATGTCTATTTTAGCGCACATATGATCACCCACGTCATCCTGCTCCTGATCGCAGGCCCGCTGCTGGTGATCAGCCTTCCCGCCGCCGGCTCACACCCTGTCCTGCAATACATATCCGCGTTCCTGGGTAAACGAAGCTGGCTGGCCTGGATGGCAGGCGTGGGCGTCATGTGGTGCTGGCATATCCCCGCTGTATTCGAAGCTTCCATTGCCCCAATGCAGCACTTTGCGGCGGTGCCCTTGCTGCATACGGGCAGCATGCTCGTAGCCGGAGCACTTTTCAGCTGGCCCCTGGTCGGTCCCTCTCCCGAACAGCGGATCCATCCGCTCTCGGGCGTACTCTACCTGTTCACCGCCTGCATCTCCTGTTCCCTGCTGGGACTATTGATCACCTTTGCCCCTTTAGAAACCTTTCGTCCTTACCCGGCCTTTGGCCCTGCCATGATCGGCCCTACCATGAAAAGCATGTCCATCAATCCCTGGAATCTCTCCCCCGCCGCCGATCAGCAGACCGCCGGACTGATCATGTGGGTGCCCTGCTGCTTCGTCTACCTCTCCGCCTGCGTATACTTGCTGCTGCGCTGGTTTTCCGCGCCCGTCACCTTCACCCATCCAACGACACAACATGAATGAGATGCACAGCCACGACACGACCATTCAGGCGGACGAAAGCTGGGAAAAAGGTCGCCCGGAACAATTGCCGGAGCCAACCTATTGGCCTTTCTTCCTGGCGATGGGACTGAATTTTATTTTTTGGGGCATGCTGACCACCTGGATCATCGGCCTGGCCGGGCTCGTGATCTTCGCCATTGCCCTCACCTGTTGGATCAACTTATTAAGACATGACCGAAAATCGAATTGACAAAAATGAGCAGGGCACCACAGAAAACAGGCGGCGCTTTTTTATCAAGCTGAGCCTTGGGCTTAGCGCCCTGTCCGCCCTTGTTGCAGGGATTCCCGTGATCAGCGCCTTGCTTGCACCTTTGCTGAAGAAAGCCCCCGAAGCCTGGCGCAAAGTGGCGGACCTCGACGATCTCGCCGTGGGCGCCGTCAAACTGGTCACTTTTGAGAACGCCGACCCCGAGGCCTGGGCCGGCATGACCGCCCGTTCCGCCGCCTGGCTTCGCCGGGATTCCGAGTCGGCATTCACCGCCTTCTCTGTCAATTGCACGCACCTCGGCTGTCCGGTGAGATGGGAAGAAAGCGCCCAACTATTCATGTGCCCCTGTCATGGCGGCGTTTACTACAAAGACGGGACCGTAGCGTCCGGGCCCCCGCCGAAAGCGCTTGTGCAATATCCCGTCCGGATCAATAAGCAACAGATAGAAATACAAACAGCGCCAGTCCCGATAACCACCTTATAATGCCACCGGATGAAAACGATAAAAAAAATGTGGGCCTGGATCGATGACCGTAGCGGGATCACGGACATGCTCAATCCCCTGATCAAACACTTGGTGCCACCCGGCTCCAAATGGAGCTACGTCTTTGGCAGTGCAACACTGTTTTGCCTGGTTCTCCAAGTCATCACGGGCGTTGCTTTGTCCCTGCTTTATCAGCCTTCATCATCCGACGCCTACCAATCCCTGCAATTCATTACCCATAAGGCCAAATTTGGCAACTTGCTCAGGGGCATCCATTATTTCGGCGCCTCCGCCATGATCATCATGGTTGGCATTCACATGATCCGCGTGTACATCACCGCCGCATACAAATATCCCCGCGAGATGGGCTGGATCAGCGGGGTCCTGCTACTCTTCCTAACCATCGCCATGGGATTCACCGGCCAACTATTGCGCTGGGATGCCAATGGCGTATGGTCATCGGTGGTAGCCGCCGAACAATTGGGTCGCATTCCCGTTATCGGCAAATTAGCCGCCCGCCTCTTGATGGGCGGTAATACCATCGGGGGCCATACCCTGAGCCGTTTTTATTCTTACCATGTCTTTATCATCCCCGCCATCCTGTTCCTGTTCGTCGCCTTCCACCTGATGCTCGTCATCCGCAACGGCATTTCCGAGCCGCCAAAGATGGGCCGGCCAGTCGATCCGAAGACGTACCGGCAATGGTATAAGGACATGCTGGCGAAAGTGGGCGTGCCCTTCTGGCCCTATGCCGCCTGGCGGGACATCCTCTTCGGTGCAGCCACGATCATTGCTGTCATTTCCCTCGCGATCATCTACGGTCCGCCGGAACTTACCCAGCCCCCCAATCCTGCTTATATCTACACCAACCCCAAACCGGATTGGTATATGCTGGCCATCTTCTCGCTGTTCGCCCTGATGCCACCCAAGATCGAATCGGTGGTCATCTTCATGGGCCCCGTCCTAACCGTCTTGATCCTCCTCTCCCTTCCCTTTATCTCCCACAAAGGCGAACGTAGCGCCCTACGCCGACCCTGGGCCGTATTCGGCTCGATCTGCGTCGTCGTCTTTGTCTTCAGCCTCTTCCTGCTCGGCGAACAATCCACCTGGTCGCCGCAATTCACCGCCAAACCACTGACCCGGGCCGACATTCATTCCACCGATACCCTAGTCATTCAAGGGGCCGCCCTCCTCTACCAACGAGGATGTCTCTACTGCCATCACATTGACAATACCGGGGGACTAAAAGGGCCCGATCTAACCGATATCGCCCGCCGGCTTTCCGACGAAGAGCTACGCGTACGCATCGTCAACGGAGGAACCAATATGCCAGCCTATGGCGGCATACTAAAAAAAGACGAGCTGATTGCCATCATAGCCTTCTTAAAAACAAGGAAATAATTTATGCACACGACATTTATTGCTGACCTGTCCGCGCCCTGCGCCTCCTTCCCCCATTTTTGGGAACACACCATCGGCAGCGGCCACGCCACCCTGGCACTACGCGCCGACTGGCGGCGCCAACTGCTCCGAAGCCACCGGGAACTGGGCTTCAAACACGTCCGCTTCCACGGTATCCTTTCTGATGACATGGGAACCCTGGTCGATGAGAACGAAAAGCTGATCTATTCCTTTTTTAATGCGGATCAGGTGATGGATTTTTTACTCTCCATCGGAATGGCCCCCTTTACGGAACTTTCCTTTATGCCCCAGGCACTCTCCTCGGGAGATCAAACGGTTTTTAAATACAAGGGAAATGTCACCCCGCCCAGAGAGTACGCAGCCTGGAAAGAACTGATCTCCACCACCGTCGCCCATTGGCTCGACCGGTATGGCATCGAAAAAATGCGAAACTGGTTCTTCGAGATCTGGAACGAGCCCAATCTCCCTTCTTTTTGGACGGGAACCCGGGAGGACTATTTTCTGCTGTACAAAAACGCGGCGGAGGCCGTCAAAAGTATCCACGCCGATCTGCAGGTGGGCGGTCCCGCCACCGCCTCCAATGCATGGATAACCGAATTCCGGGACTTTTGTACACAAACCAAAACGCCCTACGACTTTATCTCGACCCACCATTACCCCACCGACGCCTTCGGCAAACCCGGCGACGACACCGTCACGCAATTGGCAGATAGCCAACGCAGCGTACTCCGGGACCAGGTAACCGAGACCCGGAAAAAAGCAGGCACCACCCCAGTATACTACACCGAATGGTGCACCTCTTCCAATCCCTTCGACACCCTACACGACCAGCCCTACGCGGCAGCTTTTATCACCAAGACCATCATGGAAGCCAGAGGCCAGGTGCAAGGCTACAGCTATTGGACCTTCTCCGATATCTTTGAGGAGAATTATTTTTCCTCCATCCCATTTCACGGCGGATTCGGGCTAATGACCATCCACGGCATCCCGAAGCCCGCCTACCGGGCCTACGAACTATTGCACCGGCTGGGCGATCAATTACTCAACGTACAAGGCGCACATCCCACGGTAGATGTATGGATGACCAGGAGCACGGAAGCCTGGCAGATCCTGGTAACCAATTCCGCCCTTCCACGCCACCCCGTACAGTCCGAGGCGGTACGCCTGTTCCTGAACAACCCACCTCCGATCAAACAAGCCTACCTGGAACGGATAGACGACACCCATGCCAATGCCACCGGCGCCTGGGAGACCATGGGAAAACCCGGTTACTTAAGTGCCGTCCAGGTCGCCGAATTGGAGCTCAGCTCCGCCCTCACCAGAGAGGCCCTGACCATCATCCCGAACGACGGTCCCATACAACTGGACATACACATACCACCCCAGGGCACCACCCTGATAACCCTTGAAACAGCATGAAAACGCCATTCAATAAACCGCTTCCCCTCCTGAACCCCCAGGGCACGGACAAAGAAATGCTCGACAGCCTGCAACAGGAGACCTTCGAATATTTCCTGAAAGAGGTGGACCCAGTGACCGGTCTCGTCATGGACAAGACCCAGCCCCACACCCCTTCCAGCATAGCCGTCGTGGGGATGACCCTCAGCGCCTATCTCATCGGCATAGAAAACGAATTTTTAACCAGGGAAGAAGCCGCCCGGCTCACCCACAAAGTCCTGCATTTTTTCTATCACAGTAAGCAAGGCGCCGAACCCTATGCCGCCGGTTACAAGGGCTTCTTCTATCATTTCCTGGACATGCACACCGGTCGGCGCGCCTGGAATTGCGAGCTTTCCACCATCGACACTGCGTTGCTGATGGCCGGTATCCTATCCGCCGCTGTTTATTTTTCGGCCGACAACCCCGCCGAATACGAGATACGCCAATGGGCCGATGCCCTTTACCGCCGGGTCGACTGGCAGTGGGCCCTCGATGGAAGAACCACGCTGTCGCATGGCTGGAATCCTGAAGCCGGCTTTCTGCCCTACCGTTGGGATGATCAGTACAGTGAGGCCATGATCCTGTATATGCTCGCCCTTGGATCGCCCACCTACCCCATTCCGGCGGCTGGATACCGGCAATGGACATCGACATTCGCCCTGAAGAAAACGTATGATACCGAATACCTATACGCTGGCCCGCTGTTCATCCATCAGTTCTCCCATATGTGGATCGACTTCCGGGGCATATTGGATGACTTTTGCCGGACAGCAGGCTTTGACTATTTTGAGAATAGCCGTCGCGCCACCTATATCCACCGCCAATATGCCACCGAAAACCAACACGCGTTTATGCACTATGGCCCTTTTGGATGGGGATTAACGGCCAGCGACGGACCCGGCAATATCACCAAAGACATCAATGGCCAAAAGAGAAATTTTTATGGATACATGGCCCGTGGCGCCCCTTTCGGTCCCGACGACGGCACCATTTCCCCCTGGGCCGTAGTGGCGTCCCTCCCCTTTGCCCCGGAGATCGTCATTCCGACTATCCGTCACGCCATAGAACGGTTCAATCTCAAACACCACGATTCGGAAGGCTTCGATGCGAGTTTCAATCCCACCTTCCCGGAAAAAGGGAAAAATCCCAACGGCTGGGTATCTCCCTGGAAATTCGGGCTTAACCAAGGCCCCGTCGTCATCATGATTGCCAATTATCAATCAGGATCGATCTGGAAGATCATGCGGCAATGCCCCCACATCCGCCACGGCCTGCTCGCGGCCGGTTTTTCCGGGGGCTGGCTGGACGCGGATTAGAAGGAACGACTAACACTATACCCAAAGTCAATAATTTAGATGGCGATAAGCTTACGGACCCTTCGGGATAGTATGTGACTTTCGCATGCTCTGTATTCCTGCATGCCGTTCCGCATGTAGGAATCTTGTAAAGCATTTCGCAAAATTTATAACTGCTCTGCAGGCACTATAGGTTATTTTTACGCGGAACTACAAATTAAAATTAAGCAAACAATCATGTTACGCAATATCAAAGACTTACTGGGGTTCCGCATCGCAGCCAAGGATGGCGAAATTGGAACAGTAAAGGATGTCTATTTCGATGACGAGACCTGGACCGTACGATACCTGATCGTGAAACCAGGTGACTGGTTCTCCCGCGAAGTGCTGATCTCTTCTGAGGCCGTGATCGACCGTTCCTGGGAAGCCGGAACATTCACTGTCGGCATTACGAAGCAACAGCTACGCGACAGCCCGGATATCGATACCGAAAAACCCGTTTCCCGCCAGCAGGAGGCAGAATTGGCAAAATATTATCCCTGGCAGAGTTATTGGGGGACCGGCTTCTACCCCGGCGGTGTCTGGGGTATCGTCGAGCCCACCCCCCGCATCGACCCAAGAACGATAAGAGAAGTCGACCGCACAACAATTTCCCACGAGGATAAGCATTTGAGAAGCTCGAAAACAGTTACCGGTTATCATATCCACGCCGAGGACGGGGACATTGGCCATGTGACCAATTTCATTTTCGACGACCAGACCTGGCAGATTGCTTACATGATAGTTGATACGCACAATTTGATCGGCGGAAAAAAAGTGCTGGTCGCAGTCAAGCACATAACACAGGTGGAATGGGAGAACTCCAAAGTTGTCGTCGACCTGACCATCGACGCTATAAAAACCAGCGAGGCTGTTGACAAAGACAATTACAGCGTTCCCGGATACGACCAGGCTGATTATAAGAAACATGTCGTTCATTTCCGGGAAACGGCGGACATATCAGACGTTCCCTGATTCGACTACCGATCCTGCTTCCAATCGCCCCATCACTCACCCGTTTGTTGAAAACCCAGGGTATAAAGTCATACCCCCATCAATAAATACCGTAGTCCCCGTGATGTAATCAGACTCGTCGCTGGCCAGCCAGACTGCAAGCTTACCGATATCCGCAGGCATACCGATGCGTCCATAAGGAATAAGTGTCAACAGCCGGTCCAGGGCCGGCTGGGTGCTCCAGGCGCCTTTGTTAATATTGGTTTCAATTGCTCCCGGGCCGATACTGTTCACTCGTATCTTCTTCGGCGCCAATTCCTGAGCCATACTCTTCATCATCATATTGATGCCGCCCTTCGACGTGGCATAATTAACATGTCCACCCCATGGGATTACCTGATGAACACTGCTCATACAGATTATTTTGCCCAATGCGATGCTTCGCTCTTTTACCATGCCCCGCTTGATAAATTCGCGAACAGCCGCCCTGGCACATAAGAATTGCCCTGTCAGATTGATACTGAGCACCATATTCCAGTCCTCCAAACTCATATCCTCAAAATTTGAATCTTTTTGTATGCCCGCGTTGGCCACTAAGATGTCGATGGTGCCAAATACTTTGCACATTTCCGCAAACATCGCCTCGACCTGGTCCTCCTTACTGACATCCGCCTGCAAAGCAATGGCGATTCCCCCGTTTCCTTCAATCTCCTTTACCACTTCCTGGGCGTCTTCCGGGTGCGTCACATAATTGACGACGACCTTAGCGCCATCATTTGCCAATGCCAGTGCGACACCCTTTCCAATGCCGCTGTTGGCGCCGGTCACCAGGGCCGCCTGTCCTTTTAATCTCGGATTAGAGTTCATGTTGCTTTACATTTTGAATGAGAAAAATATTCGATCAGCCCAGCGCCCGCACCCATCCCCACCAATGGCGCCACACAATACAACCAAAACGCCTTCCATTGACCCGCCACGATCGCAGAGGCAAAAGTCCGAGCCGGGTTCATGCTCATGCCGCTGAACGGCGCCTCGACGGTAATAAACAATGCGATCAGCCCGGACACCACCCATGGCGTATACTTTTCCAGCCTCGCGCTGCGCTCCATCGCCAACACCACAACGATCAATATAAAAGAGATCAAAAATTCCATTATAAAAGCCACCCCTACCCCCGCCTTACCGGGAACCGTGACGATATAATTGACAGTCGGATGCGCCATCCACCGTGGAAAAAACAACACGACCAGCCACATGCCCAAACTCCCGCCTGTAAACTGGAACAGGATATAAAAAATACCGTCCCTCCAGTTGATATCCTTCAAAAAGTAGCGCACGACCGTAATGGCCGGATTAATATACGCACCCGACTGCCTGCCAAACCCGGACGTGAAAATATATAAGGCCGTAAGCCCCATCGACAAACCCACCAAAAAACGCCTCAGCAACGCAGAGCCCAGTTGATGCCGGATGGGAAGACCCGGATATTCCAACAATGCATCAAAAAAGCCCGCGGAAAACATAAATATGCCCAGGCCCATCGCCTCATCCCTGTATTTCCGAAGATCGCCATTCAAAGACGTTTTCAATGGAATTGCTTTTATTTCATCCGCTCTATCAAATGTTCACCCACCCGGATCGCATTGGCCATGATCGTCAACGAAGGATTGACAGCCCCGATAGAAGGGAAAAAGCTCCCATCGACCACATACAAATTGTCAATTTCGTGCGTTTTGCAGTTCAGGTCCAATACCGAATCTGTCGGATCTTCCCCGAACCGACAAGTCCCTACCTGGTGCGCCACCCCCGCCAATGGAACATCCTTGCTCAGGTAAATGCCGTGGTCCATAAATACATGGCCTGTATAAATCTCTCCCAGGACGTGCTTCCACCTTTTGATAAGGCGCTCAAACCCTTCCAGATTAGTATCCTTATAATTCAGATGAATCTGTCCATTGATGAACTGTACGCGGTTTTCGGGAACCGGAAGATCTTCCCCGGTAAACCACCAGTCTATAGAATGGGACGCCATTTCACTGAGCACAACACCCGGTGTAAAAAATGGCGCGTCCGGTGCGATCTGATCCTTGTCGGACTTGCCCAGCAGCTGAATATGACCCATAGGGAAAGCAAAATCACTGTCCCCCCAGTAGTAATCATTTACCGCGAGCGTCTTTTGAAACTTAGTGGGATTGATTGTAGTGCTAATGCCGAGCATGGCCGCGCTCTGGTGTTTCATAAAATTCCTGCCCACCTGCCCACTGCGGTTGGCGAGGCCGTCCGGGTGCCTGTCATTTGCACTCTTAAGTAACAAGGCCGCCGAATTGATCGCGCCGCAAGCCACCACAACAATGGAAGACCTGAACCTTACCAACTCGGTTTTTACCGTCACTTCGATATAGTCGATCTCCTTTCCTTCCCCTGTCGTCACCAACCGCTCCACTTTAGCTTCAGTTAATAGGGTTATATTCGGCTGAGGCAAAGACGGCCTCACACAATTGATATCCGCATCACTCTTTGCATGGATCATACAGGGGAATCCGTCGCAGGTACTACAGCGTATGCACTCACTATGCAGCATATCCGCCTCGTTCAGCTTGATACCCACAGGCATGTAAAAAGGCCGGTGTCCCCTTTCCACCAAATGATCATGCAATTCCTGGATAACCGGCTCGTGGCTTACCTTTGGGAAAGGATACTCCCCGGACCGGTAAGGCTCCGTGGGATCGATCCCCATTTGACCGTGAACGCAGTATAACTCTTCAGCGGCCGTATAATACTGCTCCAGGTCCCTGTATTTTAGCGGCCATTCCGGAGAAATGCCGCCCGCATGCGTTACTTTCTCAAAATCCCGTTCCCGCAAACGAAACAACGCAGCCCCAAACACCTTGGTATTGCCCCCGACCCAATAGCCTGTCCCAGGATGAAGGTCCTTACCCTCCGCCGTCTTCCAGACCTCCTTCGTGTGATAGCGTTCTTTCTGGAACACTTCCTTACTATTCCAGTTTTCTTTTTCCCTTGGCAAAAAGCCGCCCCTCTCCAATACGAGTATTTTCTTTCCCGAATTTCTCAGAGTGTGCAATAAAGTACCGCCGCCAGCACCTGTTCCGATGATAATAATATCATAGTTATCCATAATACTGTATACATAAAAGTGGAAATCAAACAAGGCAAATTAAACCTGCTATACAACAGGCAAAAAAGAAGCCATCCTACAGATGGCTTCTCAACTATTTCTCTATGGTCGATCCTCCTTAATTGGCGGAATACTTCTTATAATCCAAGCCCAATTTTTCCAACAGCCCCAAGAACAAACCCCTGCCGGCCTCCGGACTCCGGATTTCCTCGATCTTATCGTCCTTGAGGATCATCTCCATCTCCATAACAAGTCCATCTATCTTTTTATTCGTAGCCGGTATCTCCCGCCAACCGTGCATGAGGGCCGGAATTGCATGCGAATTGGTCCCGGTGACCTTCACCTGGGCAGAGATCTTAGCGCCTTCTGTCCGAACGTTTTGAACATTGAAATGCAGATCCGGAAAGCCCTTTAGCAGGGAACGGTACGCGGAAATATAAATGGGCCGGTTTACTTCCTTGCCCAACAAAACACCCCTAAAGGTATCGGCGAGAAAGGTGCTTGCTTTCTCGAATTTCCCGGCTTCGATGTCGGTAAAAACTTCATTGATCAAATTTTTTGTGTTCATGTTAAAATCCTCCATTTTAGATTAAAAAATAGAAGTCAGTCAGAGCTGCCTTAAAGTTACGTCGCCGGCCTATCGATCCAAAAGTTCCTGCGCTATTGTAATTAATCTTTAACATAGGCGCTCGTTAATTTGAATGGATCGGTCGTTCTAATACTATTCTAATCCATCTCTAATATCATTTTAAGCAGTGAAGCCTATCTTGCCAGATTAAATTTGTTTTATGCAACACGATCAAGATAATATGTTCACCAATGCGATGATGTCCGGTTTGTTCATCGGCATTATCGACACGCTTATTTGCCTCGCCTATAATATCGGCTATCGGGATTTTACAGGTTATACGCCTTCGACCCTGGTCAACGTGTCTTCACTGATCTTCGCCGTCAACCTGCTCCTGCTGCTTACCGGCATGACATATTTTCTTTTCAGGAGACTGTTCGGTGGAAAAGACTATATCTATGTCATCCTGGCCGTTCTCTTCACTGCATTTTTGGCCTGGATGACGGCGACCGGACACAGGTTTGCCGACCCCACCGTCAACGCTGAATCAAAGGGGCTTTTAATGGGGATCGTCTTCATTCTGGGCGCCAGCGCGATCTCACTGCCATTTCTTTACCGCAGCAAGTTCTTCGAGAAATATGTGCTATAGTCACAGCCGACTTTGCATGCCCTGGCAAGTGTTTTGAATAACATCTTATCCCAGCATATCATTTCTAAAACTTTTCGACATGAAACAATCGTTATATATTCTAGTGCTAAGTGCCATCACCTTTGGAGCTTTTGCCCAACAAAGCAATCTCAAAGAAGATAGCGAGCCCTGGGTCTATATCATGATGAAACACGGTAAAATGACCGAGGTAATGCATAACGGTACAAGAACGGTAACCAGGAATGTCACGCTGGTCAATGGAACCACCATCCATCCGGGCGGAATGATCAATGTTTCGAGCGGTCGGACGAAAACTCTGCATGAGGGCGAGTACATTACTATGGATGGTCGGATCCGCAAGCTTAAGGATATGGTTGACCCTAAGCTATTGCACCCTTAGGCTCACGGATTAGAATAACATTAGAATTTTGCAATAAAACCGAAAAGGGAATCCTCGTTTGCTTCGCTATATCTACTTTTGCAGGGAAAGTATCTAACCGCGGGCGCGCCCATCGCAATGAGGCCCCATAAAGCGCCCGCTCTTAAACATCTTATCTGCAATGTTCAAAACAGCGATATCACTGGGAAGAAGGCTATTTGAAAAGATCGGCAGTGAAAAAGTAAAGCAAAATCTCTTACAGGCCTTGCCCTTTTTGGTCGGTTCCGTTATTACGGGTCTTATTGCTGTGGTGTATACACGGCTTTTTGCCTTCGCCGAGCACGGAACGGCTTATATCTTTCATGCCTCCAAGTATCTCTTTTTCCTGATTACCCCTTGTTGTTTCGTGCTTTCCTGGTGGGTGGTCAAGAGATTCTCGCCATATGCCCGCGGGAGCGGCATCCCTCAAGTGATGGCAGCCATCGAATTGAGTTCGCCTCGTTCTTCCGCCCTGGTAAAGAAACTCCTAAGCATAAAAGTCATTCTGATAAAAATCGTGTCGAGTCTTGTGCTCGTATTTGGAGGTGGCATCATCGGACGGGAAGGACCTACCATCCAGATCGCGGGATCGGTCTTTTGGAAGATCAACCAATGGCTTCCCGCCTGGTGGCCCAGGATCTCCAAAAAGAACATGATCATGACCGGAGCCGCCGCGGGTCTGGCCGCTGCTTTCAACACGCCATTGGGTGGTATCGTGTTTGCCGTGGAAGAATTGACAAAAACACATATCAGCTATTTCAAGACGGCGCTCTTTACGGCGATCATCATTGCCGGCCTTACGGCCCAAGCCTTCCTTGGCCCGTATTTGTACCTGGGATATCCCGACGTGAGCCGTCTTTCGGCCTATATTTTCCTCCCTGTTTTGCTGGTAGCCATTCTATGTGGATTGACCGGCAGCGGCATTTCAAAATTGATGTTGATCCTATTTCGGTGGAAAAAGAGCTTTAAAAAGGATTATATGCATCTGGCCTACTTGATGGTTTGCGCATTGATCGTTGCTTCATTGGCCGTCTTCGTGACGGAAAGCATGTTCGGGTCCGGCAAAGAATTGATCACCAAGGTTTTGTTCACCAATGACAAATATTCTCCCTTGTATGTTGTCCTATTCCGTATAGCGGGCCCCGTCCTGTCCTTTACCTCCGGGGCCGCGGGTGGCGTGTTTGCCCCCGCTCTTTCCGCAGGCGCGAGCGTTGGATCCCTAATCGCCGGTTGGCTTCACCTTTCCGCAACCGACACCAATCTCCTGGTCTTGTCAGGCATGGTGGGATTCCTAACTGGTGTGACCAGAACACCATTCACCTCCGCTATCCTGGTCCTGGAAATGACCGATCGTCACAACGTCATCTTTTACCTGATGCTGGCGGGAATGGTAGCGAGCATGGCCGCCCTGACAATCGACAAACATTCCTTTTACGACCATTTAAGAGCGCAATATCTCCATGACCTCACCCATGACGAAAAGCCCGTTCCGGCAATAAAGGAAAGCCAGCCAATGGCAACCTGAGTACGAACGGAGGGAGGGTTCGCTAAACCCTCCCCTGATAGATTTTTTGCCGCGGGATCACCGGTTGTCTTTAGAAGCTGTCTCCCCTGTCTTTTCAGCTGATTTGGAATCGAGTTCCTTTTCGCCTTTTTGCGAGGGCGCCTTTGATGTCTTAGCTTCTGCCTTGCTCTGGTTCTTTTTGAGGATCGCGACGTATTTTATGGCATCCGGGTTATCCGGATCCAGCCCCAGCAATTTTTCAAAGTAGGCGATGGCACCGGCATAATCCTTTTCTGTGTTCGCCTTGTATGCGGCGATATAGCCGTAGGCTTCTATAAGGTGCTTACGGTTCGTTTTATTTGCTGTGTCTTTTTCGGCGATGGCAATCAGCTTCTCGTAATGGGGAACTGCCATTCCGTTTTGCATGGCGGTATCGATGGCAACATCACTGCGTGCACGCCAGTAATACCCAAAGTCCTGATCCGGGTATTTAGTTTCATACAGTCCAAAGATACTGTCGGCGGTCGCGTATTCCCTTGCCATATAATGCGCCAGGCCCCAATTGAAAAGATCGAGGTTGGTGGCTGTGGAATTTCCCTCATAATATTTGCCCAGCCACAGCGCCTGGTTGGAGTAATCTTTTTGTTTTTTATACAGACCAGCCAGTTTTTTGGCATAAGATCTATGTTCTGCACTGTCTTTTTCCAGGTTGCCGGCTTTTACATAATAGGTCACCGCGGAATCCGGCCTGCCAAGCATATCATATATTTCGCCCATCGTCTCGTAGTCCTTTACCACAAAACCCGTATCCACCTGTTTGCTAAAATACTGCCGCATAAAATCCATGGCTTTGGCAGAATCGTGTAATTCCTTGTACGAATACGCGATCAGCTTGTATAATCGAGGTTCCGACACGCCACCCTGCTGCCCGATCAATTGTCGCGCCTTTTGGATGGCCTCCTGGTATTTTCGCGAAGCATAGAGCAGATCGGTCACTAGGTAATCATTGCGGATGCCGGGGTCCGTGGCCGCAATGTAGTGGTGGAGATCGTCCATCGCCTTGATCACGTCACGAAAATAGTCGTGATAATATAGCGCGTACCAGGCCGGGGCATAGAGGCTGTCCGCGGCAATGGCGGCGTCGAAATACTTCAGGTATTGTTCGGGATTATTCTGGGTCACGAATATCGTCCCGCATCTGTAAATCGCCTTTGCATATTTACTATCCATTGCCATCGCATCCTGGTAAGCCTTGTAACACTCGCTGCCGTCCCCAAGCCGGCGATAGGCATCCCCAAGTTCAACGTACAGCTCCGGATTGTGTTTTTCCTTTTTTAGCGCCTTGCTCAACAAGTCTATGGCATATTGCGCATTCCCGGAATCGGCCTCCACCTGTGCCTGGGCTATCGCGTCGAGCACAATGGGGTCTTTTTCCTTGGTTTGGGCAAGAGCTTTGTCGAAAAAAGCTGCCGCGCTGTCCTTTTGATGTTGTTCGAGAAGGACCTGTCCCTTGGCGCAAAGGATAAGCGGGGACTCCAGCAAAATTGTTGACGTCATCCGGAGGCTGTCTTTGATCTGCTGTAATTGGTGACGGTGCACGTACACCTGGGTCAGCAGCCACCAGGCTTCCGCATTGTTTGGATCGGCTTCCAGCAATGTCTGTAATTGATGGGCAGCCCCGTCGTAGCGTTCATAATACAGCATTTTCCTTGCTTCCGCTAGCGACTGAGCCTTGAGACCACCCATCAGTAATACAATTGCAGTAGTAAAAAGCAGCTTTTTCATATCAGTTTTAGTTGGTTTTATACGGTTCCACATCCAGCACCTGGATCTTCGAATCTTTCCGCAGCAGGTCGCTAATGTGTCGATAGCCTGACAACCCCAATATCCCGCTTTCCGTTTCAGGATTAACCAGGATCATATCGGCCATGACCAACTCGGCATAATCCAATGTAGCCCTGGCCGAGCGGTGCCTCCCTGTGGTCGAATACTCTATCGGATGATGCAGATGGTCCCGCAACTCATTATAGGCCTTTAGAAAAACCTGCGGCAAAGCCCAATCCTTCGGTTTTTCCTGGTCCTGGATCGCCAATAGATGAACCTGAGCCCGGTATTTTTTTGCCAGCATCACGGCCCACTCCAATTTGCGTACGGGAAGAAAGTCACGTATCGGTATTAAGATGATCCTGGTTCTACTATCAGCAGAGCCCGGCTTGACCGTCAGCACCGGGCAATTACTCTGTTTAGCGATAGCGTCCGGCCAAACACCGCGAAAGAAGGACCAGCGACGCGGTGGGTTCTTCTTGCCGATAACAATCAAATCCGGCTTGAGCGAAGCTGCACACTCGATGATCATACGCTGGATGCTTTGACCTTGTAGGGTGTGTAGTTTCACCTGGGCAGTAGGGTAATTTTCCCGTATCTTTTCCCGCCATTTCTCCAATTCGTGCTCCGCATTCCAACGGGCAAAACGACTTTTCGGCCCGCGACCTGCCTTCGCTACGTGCAGCAAGTGCAGTTTGAGATCATCCTTTCCAGCCATTCCAATGGCCTTTTTAATCGCCACCTCAGTATTAATGGAAAAGTCCACTGGGATCATGATATTATCGAATGAAATAGCCATTTTTTGCTTTCTCCTAAGGTAACCGGCAAGGATTAAGAGCCAATTAGAGCGGCATTAGAATTGGATTAGAGACTTGAAAATCCAGGAATAGACCCTAATTTTATCGGGTGGATGAAAGAAGAATACTTATTGTAGAAGACGAAAGAAAGATTGCCGACACCCTGAAAATGGGTCTCGGGGAGAACGGCTTTGAAGTCGAGGTAGCCTATGACGGCAAGATTGGCCACCAGCTATTGTTGTCTCGAAATTTCGACCTCGTCATTCTCGACATCAACCTGCCCGGCATGAATGGCTACGAACTCTGCAAGGCCATTCGGTATCGCAATGCGAACGTGCTTGTGATCATGCTCACTTCCATGAGTTCCCTCGACGACAAGATCGAAGGCTATGACGCCGGCGCCGACGATTACCTGGTCAAACCTTTCCAATTCCGCGAGCTCCTGCTTAAGATCAGGGCCCTTCTGAAGCGTACTGCTGGACAAGCCGAACCCGTAGGCAATGTCCTGAAAGCCGCCGACCTCGAAATGAACCTCGACAAAAAGGAGGTATCCAGGGCCGGCCGACCGATCAAACTTACAGCCAAGGAATTTCAGTTGCTGGAATACCTGATGCGCAATCGGAACCGGGTCGTCTCCAGAGCCGACCTCGCGATCAATGTCTGGGGCATCGATTTCAACAGCAACACCAATGTCATCGACGTATACATCAGTTATGTTCGCAATAAGGTCGACAGGGACTTCGACGACAAATTGATCCAAACGCATGTCGGCATGGGTTATATTCTAAAAACGTCGCCCAACTAATGGCAGTACGCACCCGTATAACGCTTCTTTTCACCTCCCTGGTGGTAGGCATTCTCTCCCTTGTCTGTGCAAGCGTCTATTACTTTTCTTATACCAACCGCATAAAAGACATCCAAACCCGGCTTGCGAACCGTGCCATCACGACCGGCCGTCTACTCGGACAAACTGGCATTTTTGATCGGGCGCTGATCCGAAGGATCGATGCTTCCACCTCCGTGGCCATGAGAGAGAAGGTCGTAGAAGCGTACGACGACGCCGACAAACTCATTTATTTGTACAGCGACGTCCCGTCAGACACCCTGCATACCGACCACTCTGTCCTTGATAAAGCAAGAAAAAGCAACAATCAGATCTATTTCAAACAGGCTAAAAAAGACGCGATCGCCTTCTACTATACAGACGAGAACGCCCACTTTGTCATCATCGCCGCCGCATATGACGAGGCCGGTAATGAAAAACTTCGTCACCTGAGGATGGTACTCTGCTTTAGCTTTATCGGTGGTACGCTGATTTCCGTGATCGGAGGTTATTTTTTTTCCTTGAGGCTACTCCTCCCCTTGCGCCGCATCGCGGACGAAGTGAACGAGATCTCTGCCAGAAACCTCGCCCGCCGGATCCGGCCTGCCGCCGGGGAGCCAAAAGACGAATGGTACTATCTCTCCGACACGCTCAACAAATTGCTCAATCGCCTCCAGGAAAGCTTTGAAATCCAGGGCCGCTTTATCGCGAATGCCTCGCACGAGCTGTCCACCCCACTTACCTCGATTTCCAGCCAACTGGAAGTCTCCCTGCAGCGCGTCCGCACGGTGGAGGAGTACCGCCAGGTCATCCAGTCCGTCTACCAGGACACCCGGCAAATGAGCAAACTCACGCAAACTCTGCTGGAATTTGCCCGGGCGTCGGGCACAGCGGCAGGCCTGGAAATAGACCTCGTTCGCATCGACGAGATCCTCTTGCGCCTTCCAGCGGATATCACTAAGGTAAATCTGCTGTATTCCGTGACCCTCGACTTTGACCGGCTGCCCGAAGCGGAAGAGGCTTTATTGGTCTTTGGTAATGAAGAACTGCTCTTTACCGCCATCCGGAATATCGTCTCCAATGCCTGCAAATACTCCGGCGACCACCATGCCATCGTCCGTCTTTCTATAGGATCAAAGGAGATCACCATAGCTGTAAAAGATAAAGGCCGGGGGATTGCGGCAGAAGATCTGGACAAGATCTTCCAGCCTTTTTACCGCAGTGACGATGGTACGGCTATTCCGGGATTCGGCCTCGGCCTATCACTATCCCGCCGTATTCTCCAACTCCACAAAGGAGGTATAGCTGCTGATTCCGTTGTCGGACAGGGCTCCGTTTTCACCATCACGCTCCCGATCGCGGCCTTTGCCCAACCTGCTGCCCCCAGAGCATCATCCCAGACCCCATCCCTTGATCCTGTCCATAAAATCTAATCACATTCTAATCCGCCTTTAAGCCGGGCTTAATCCTAATGTCCAAACTTGTCGGGCAAATCACTTAAACTCAAAACCCATGCGTATCAAGCAAGTGGCCTTAACCGGTCTTTTACCGGTTATGCTTTTCTCCTGCGTAAGCAGCAAAAAATTCAAAGGATTACAGTCCAACTACGACAGCCTAAAAACCGCCTACGCATCCCTGCAGAACGATTTGCAGAAATGTAACAGCAAGACCGCCAGCCTCACCCAGGATAAAACAGACTGCGATGCCCGAACGGCGGCCCTCCAAAAGCAGATCGATTTCCTGAAACAGAACAATACCCAGGCGCTGAAACAGCTCGAAGACCTGTCCGTGATCAGCAGCAGCCAGGCGCAAAGCATTCGGAAGTCCCTCGATAATCTTGGAGCCAAGGACGCCTATATCCAAACCCTGCAGGCGGCGATGGCGCATAAGGACTCGCTGAATATGGCGCTAGTCGAAAACCTAAAGGGCGCAATCGGCAACTTGAACGACCAGGACATCAATATAAAAGTAGACAAAGGCGTCGTGTATGTAGACATTTCCGATAAACTTCTTTTTGCCAGTGGCAAATACAATGTTACCATCCGCGCCCAGGAAGTCCTCGGCAAAGTCGCCCAGGTCCTCAAAGCCCAGCCTGATATCGAATTCATGGTTGAAGGCCACACAGACAACGTTCCCTTTCGCCGGGGCGATCTCCTGGATAATTGGGATCTCAGCGTAAAACGCGCCACCGCCGTCGTTCGCATCCTCCAGAACAAATATGGCCTCCAGCCTTCCCATATCGCCGCCGCTGGACGGAGCGAATACCTGCCTGTTGCGGGCAACGACACGCCTGACGGCCGCGCCCAAAACCGCCGTACCCGTATCATTATTCTTCCCCAACTGGATCAATTCTTTAAATTGCTCGAACACAAATAATTGACGGTCCGTACGCAAGAAAGCCCCGCCGAGACGGGGCTTTTCTTTTATCCACCCTTTTAGCCGTGACCTAGTTGACCAGGTACATCCGCGTCGCCGAATTGATGTACTCGGTAGGATCGAAAGCCTGGTCAAATGTATCGTTCAGCGCGTTTAGCTTTACTTCCAGCTCTTGCACCTTCAGCCCGATCTCCGGATCTTTCCGGTATTTAGCGATCAGTTCATTGTATTTGGACAAAATCCCACGGAAATCGAAGGTGATATCGCCAAAGCGCAGCTTCAGCGATTGTACGTCCATCAATTCATAGTAGATTGGCTGTTTCCAGTTCTTGACATCGGCCGTTTTGCGATCCGTCACGAGGGCGGAAGCGCGTTTACGAAGCTCGGTCAGGAATTCATAGCGTTTGTCGGCATCCGTCTCGCGGTCATACCTTCGCTGATACTCTTGAGGCTTCATATTTAGTAACGCCAGGTTCTGATTCAGGATGGTATCGTAATGGATCTGCAATTTCTCCAACTCTTTCGTAACAATCTCCCATTGTTGTTCAACAAGGTCCTTGTCATAATCAAACTGGCTAAGTTTGGACCCTGTGATATTGCCTGTGACTGTTACCATATCATGCAACACATCCAGGGCGGGATCATGGTCCTTTTCCTTTTCAATGTAGGCATAAAACCGTTTGTACCAATCCTGGTAGCCAGGATAGTTCATCGGATCGGCTGTCTCGCCGAGGGTGGCAAAGAAGCTCTTGGTTGCATTAAAGAGCACCAGTGGCTTGATCTCTTTGTCCATCGAGACTAGATTGATGATTGCGGACTGGTAATTGGCCTGGTAGACATTTAACTCGTTTTCTTCGATGGCCTGCTGCTTCTTCTCCAGGGCCTGTACCCTTAACACCAGCTTGTCGACCTTATCCCGCGCATCCCGGGAAGCCGCAATCTCAATATACAGCGAGTCAACCTTACTATCCAACCTGGTAAGCGTAAGATCAATGGTCTTTGACTTCTTATCCAGACTCTCCTGGATATCATTGAGCACCTTATTGCGAATATTTTTATCGGTATTCAGCGCGGTAGAATCGGCCGTCTGCGCCGAACCGGAATGGATAACGGCCATGCCGAACATGATCAAAATGTATTTTTTCAAGCGGGTTGATTTTGAGATAAAATGGGTTTTCAACAGTAGCGCTTTCCTGGTTAACCCGTAAATATCCCCCTAGCACCCTAAATCCGCGTTAAAATAGCATTAGAATCTTATAAGAAAAGAAAGCTATGACTTTTCCTATTACCCATCACGCTATTGACCAAAGCTGAACACGAGTGGGTCATCTGCAAAGTTTTCATCCATTAATACATCATTTATCGTTTTATCAAATGTCTTGTCCGTACGACTACACCGATCCCGTCGATCGCTGAGCCGGCCGCGCAGCCACAAGCGACCAGCACGTTTGCGTCATGGTCGATGAGGTGGCCGGTGTTAATGAGCCAGTAGCCCACGGCCGCTACCAGACAAGTCCATACACCCAGAATATAATAGGAATTCTGATGGATCGACCAGCCCAAAGGAAAGAAATGTAGCCCGGCCACCAGGCCGCAAAAAGAAATCATCCAGCTGGAATAGCCCCACTTCAACAGCAGGGTCCAGGTTACGAGGAGGGCCGCTCCCTCGAAGATTAAGATCCACACAAAAAGCTGGTCGCGCCTGACTTCCTTCCTCTCCGCTACCGGTCCTTCCGACGGCAATTTATCCTCCAGTTCGTATAACTTGTTGGAATAAATGGCCAGCCAGACCACGACCGCGAGGATCACCGCCATCCCCACCGCATAATCGCGGAAATTGAAAACCTGTTCGCCGATAAGTACCCAGGCCATCGAAAAAAGGATCATATGGAACAATTCGCCCCGGAGCCAGTCCGCCTTCTGTTTCGTTAACCCCCTCATGGCATTGCAATTTAGATCGTTCACGGTCACCGGACACCCACTCCCCACCTCCATTCCGCTGGTTTCCACTGCAAAAATACGGCCTAATCCCATACTATCTCGTTCGTAAGTCCAACCTGCTGCTCGAAGCCAATTTTCGCGCCCAACATGAGGTCCAGTTCTATGCCCAGGCCTTAAACAGAAGCCCAAACACGCAATCCAACCTGTTTGGCCTTTACAACTATCCTTCGCCATCCAGACTAATTCAGCGGAGGATCATTCTGGAGGCAAAACGGTATCTTTATTACACGGATAAATCGGCCAAGGAAGTTGCCGCCGATCTCGGTTTTACGAGTACGGCCCATTTTAGCCGGTTCTTTAAGGCTGGCGCGGGTGTCAACTTTTCCGAGTTCTCGTAAGCCGGGCCTGTCCAGGCAACTGTTTAATGTAGAAGGCATCCGCAAGAACATCAATTGCGTTATTTTATAAAACAATTTATTTATTATGGTCAAGTATGCTTTGTTAGCCCGCCTGGAAGCCAAACCCGGTAAAGAAAAGGAAGTCGCCGATTTTTTGAAGAGTGCGATACCCCTGGTCGCAGAGGAGCCGGGCACCATTCATTGGTTTGCCTTACAATTGGGACCCTCCACTTTTGGCATTTTCGACACGTTCGAACAGGAAGATGGTCGCAAAGCGCATCTCACCGGGAAGATCGCCCAGGCCCTGATGGCCAATGCGGCTGCACTCCTGGCCAAGGACCCCGTGATCGAGCAGGTGGACTTACTGGCTGTGGCACCATTCAAGTAATAACAGCAGGGAACCATGTCTCAGATAGAAGTGACCAACAATCAACCGGCCAAGGCCTTTGAGCCCGAACCACACCGTTGGGTGGAACGCTATGCGAATCAGCTGTATTCCTATGCCTTTAACCGGCTCGATCATGAGGAGCAGGCGCGTGACTTAGTACAGGAAACCTTTCTCGCAGCACTGGAAAGGCTTAGTCAATTTCAGGGGAACAGTTCCGAGCGAACCTGGCTGACAGCGATCCTAAAATATAAGATCATAGATATATATAGAAAACAAATT
>Ga0302309_10000370_pt1 | contig 53286 bp, 82 predicted proteins | sample III_Palsa_N1_1_FD_200453 | JGI IMG/M metagenome (GOLD analysis project Ga0302309, IMG submission 200453) | Peat permafrost microbial communities from Stordalen Mire near Abisko, Sweden - III_Palsa_N1_1 | ecosystem: Environmental > Terrestrial > Soil > Palsa > Peat permafrost | place: Sweden...
AGGGAGATTATGTTATAAAATATATTGACAATTCTGTTTCTGTAATAGATTCAAAAGCTTTTAATGAAATATTTGAAGCTGATTAATTCCTAATATCCCCCCCCCCTATTCATTTTCGCCCTGCTTAATTCGTTAAGCAGGGTTTTATAGGTATAAAAACTTTGACATTATGAATGAAATATTTTTATTAATACAGAAATGTGACCGGGTTTTAACATTTAATGTTAACTCAAATTACAATGATGGTCAGGCGTTCGTTAATGGTTGGGGCGATGGCATTACAAGGCCTCAGCAACGTAATATCATTATTGAAATGAAGCTTTTATTTTTTGATCAAAGCACAATTTCATTTGAAATTGATACACCTAATATCATAGAAGGCGAAGCCATTTTACAACTGCTAAACGCAAAATCATGACAGACTACACCCTCCTGTTAAGAAATTACCGGATAGCAATAGCAACGGGTTTAAGTAAAGAGGCTGCAAAGGCCTATGCTCAGGCTATTGTAAAAGATCCGGCTATAGATATTAACCATTTAATTATTAAAACGGCTTAGAGGGCCTTATTTATGAATTATTCAATACAATATACAACAATAGGGAGTTCAGATATATTACTGGAAGGCCTTAGTTTTTTCGAGTTGTTTAATATTATGGAAGCAACTATGAATAACGAATACATTAACCAGGATTCAATCACCATAACGACACATAAATCATGAACTCAAAACTACGATCCCAGCTTTTAGCCTTGTCAATAATGGGCGCAATGATTAATTCGGGCGATTCGATGAGCCGTAAAAGCAAACATTCTGATTTTTATGAGGATGAGCCTATTAAAAAAATAATACCAAAAGGATGCAAAGAATATTCATTTTACGGATTTACGGTAATTGCAATCAGTGAAAAATCAGCACGAAAAAAGTGCAAAAAGTTAATGGATAAAAACCATTCTCAATACACTAAGTCACCGACCAAAAACCGACCTTAGTGTACCGGACCTACCAGTCGATCCGATCACCAAAATAAACGTGGATTTTTCCACAGATTTTTAAACTGTAAAACTGGTGCTTCCTGGCGAAAGCTCGGGAGCCAAAACTTAAAACTGATGAAACAAAATACAAATAAAACAGCTGGTAACCGGCAGGAGTTGGTTGCCTTCATAAATCGCTGGAAGATCAGCAGGGTAGTATTGGCAGAGCAAATATGCATGAACTATGCTACATTCAAACAGAAGCTTAACGAAAACAATCACCTGCATAACTTCTCAGATGAAGAATATGAGGAAGTAATTACGGCCATAGCTGAGCAGGCAGAATCATTTAGCGCCTTTGTTAAGGTATCCAAAATGGCTAAAAAGCTTTCTAAATCATCTTCAAAAAGTAAAATTTTTATTCCAAAAAAACAGGTAGCCCCCTTTATTTTGTCGCATCAATTTAAAACATTAGACGAACCTCAACAAATAAGATAATGAAATCAGCAGAAGATGTACTTAAAGAAATAAAGGGCAAAGATTTTGTCAACTTTATAAAAGGTCACGGATTAATCACGGCAATGGAGCAATTTGCTAACCAATATATAAAATCCTATCGGGTTTATCTGTCTGAACTAAGGGAAAATATAAGTGATCCCGATGAATTGAAAATGATTGACAAAATGTTAGATATGCATAAACCATTTAAGGAGCCAAAAGACTATGCGTATGTAGTTGTCAAAAAGTCGCAGACACCAGGACCAACTTCGGGAGAGCCAATTGATATAGAATGGACATTTACACCGGGAGAAAAGTTACCTACGGGGCAAAAATCAGAGGCCTTAAAATAGATAAAAATGATTTAGGACCTACAAGTTTTTAACACCATTTCTTCACCAAATATTCAGTAACTACCCGGCTGACATCCTCATGTTTCATTTTGAGTTTGTCAGCCATTATTGTTAGTGGCATAGAGCGATGTTCTTTATAAAAGCTGAGTATCACATCAGGCTTCGTATTAATTCGCTTAGTGGCCCTGTTATGAACCACCTTTTCCTTTGACCACAAATATTCAATATTATTGAGGTTAACTTCAATCTTTCGCTTTAATATTTTCTTTTGCTCGTAAAGCTCGTGTAACCTGGCTTCATCTATAATTGGATGAAGTCTAAGCATTTCGTAACTGGCATCTTCCATTTCCTGGAATAGCAGTTTGTTGTCGTTAAATAGGGATTTGAATGTCATCATAGCTTATTTATAGTTTACAAAATAGGTTTTGTCTTTACAGTAAAGCGGATGCTTAGGGCTTCCATTCTCATTTATTTTTAATGCTACAGCTTCATTAAACAGACTTTCAACTTGTTTGTCCCTACCAAAAACTTTAAACGATCCCCATGCAAAAACCACACACTTGCATTTGTCGGCTACTGTAGTGAGCCAACTATCAGCATTAAATAAATTACCGTTTTCTATATCCAATTTTACAGGGTCGGTACTAATGAATGTAAATAAGTTCATCATATATACCCCTCCGTATCCATTGTGGGCAGCAATCTTTTTAATCTTACGTATAGTAGGATCGTCTGAAGTCGAGTTCGCGGTCGACGGATTTAGGCCTATAAACATCACCTTTGGTTTACTATCATCCCAAATTCTACATAGCCATATGCGATGCAGCCCATCATCTGAAAATACTGCTTCCGATTCATTTACATTAAATAAAGTTTCCATGATTATTTCTGATTAAACAATGACCTGGTTAGGTCAGTTATAATTGTACTTATGTCTGTTACGGTACCGGTAATGGCATCTGCTACCTTTCGCTTTTCCTCAATGAGTTTGTATATATCTTCATCAATAGTGTTTTTTCCTAGGAAGAAACCAATTTGCGCAGCGTTCTTTTGAGTAATCCTATGGATTCGGTCAGAGCATTGTTCCACATCGGCCGGGTGCCATGGTAATTCTAAAAATATTAACCTGGAAGCAGCTGTCAATGTTATACCAACCCCTGCGGCCTTTATGCTGGCGACCATTACATTGACATTATTAGGCTCAAAATCATGATCTTTTACCTTGTCGTGATCTTCCTGCTTTACATTGCACCTATTACACATTTGGAACTTATCAACCGCTGCCTGGCGAATAGCTGAACTTTGTGGCTTTTCTTTTCCGGTTTCCGGATCAAGTTGCTGCCCACGAACACAAACGCTATTGGGAAATGCTTTCATCATAGCCTCAGCCATAAATTTCTGATGTATGAACACTACTATCTTTTCACCCGCATCAACAACCTCCTGGATGTGTTCTATTGCATCATGGAGTTTACCGCGGGCCGATATGGCTTTCAATTTACCAATCTGAACCATTATTTCACCCTCCATTGATTTGTCAACCTGTTTATCGGTATAGCCAATGCTCTGCAGGTATTTCTTAATATCCTTGCTGGCCAAATCATATTCATCCCTCGTGGAGATATCGCAATTAAACACTTCATTTATCTTATCCGGCAAATCTTTAAGAACGTCTTTCTTTTCTTTACGGAAGAAACAATGCCTATTGAGCTTGCCATTGAGCTCAGCTAAGTTTCCTCGGCCGACGCCCCCTTCGCAGTAACGATCCAAAAAGTATTTTTCACCGCCAAATAGATTGAGTTGTTCGATGATTTGGAGTTGGCTTATTAGGTCCCTCGGCTTATTCACAACAGGAGTGCCGGTAAGTCCTATTATTATCTCCTTACCGAAAGTAATTCCCCTGGCTATTCGCGAAGTGGCTATAGTTGGATCTTTAAGCCGATGGAGTTCATCTATGATAACAGATTTAAACATTCGGATGGTAGGATTGAAGTTAATATCTTCCAGTTTAAACTTTTCATTCTTTTTGGTAGAAATACTGATAACAAAATACTTTCTAAGGGATTCATAATTCACTATGAATACATCGGCCATACCCATGCGGTAATATTGGTGCCAAGTGTTTTTATTCTGATCAGTTAAAATAATCGTGCGCTTGTTGCTGAATTTTTTCTCAAATTCCCTTGACCAGTTTTCCTTTAAGGATGAAGGGCAAATCACTAAACATGGGAATGACTGAGTTCCTATTTTTTCCAAGCCCAAAACTGTACCAATGGCCATGCATGACTTTCCTAAACCTGGTTGACAAGCATTGATGAACTTCTTTAACTGTATTCCACGGGCGATACAGTTGTTCTGGAATGGATAAGGAGTAGGAGCATCGGACTTCCAGGGTATATCAATTGTCAACTCCGGCAATTCCTCCATTTTAAATAATTGTTCAGGCGCATCAGAACCGGGAGTTATTTTGAGGTACTTTGCCTTGAACTTCATCATGGCATCCTTATTGTAAAACTTAGTTACGGATTGATCAGGATTCTTACGCTCAGCAACGTGTGGAATAAACCAGCCCTTTTCTTTTCCAAAGAACCTGTGGCCCGGCATTGCCTTTACTTCTGCTACTATATGAGGCCTGAAATCGAATTGTAATTCATAGCCTCGTGATGTTTCTGTTATAGTCATAAATTAAATAAGGTTAAGTTCATTTTGTGATAATTCCTGTTCTGATTTTATTTTAGGCAATAGATCATATACCAAAAATTCTGTTGTTCCTGTATATCCTTTCTGCAGGTGAATAATGCAAGTTTGAATGCGGGCATATTCAAAAGTTTTGCGCGGTAAAGAGGTAATTGATTTGATGCCGTACTTTTTTAAGAATCTCAGTCTAACATCAGAATCAGACAAGGTAAACCAGGGCATCAATGCTATTATCTGATCACTATGTTGCATGCACTCAAAAAGTATTCTATACCCGGCATTCATTCCGCGATCGGTAAAAGTTGGAGGCATATTATCAGTGATCAGATATTTTGAAGAAAATGGAGGGTTGGTAACAACTATATCGTACTTAGCAGTTTTATCCCTCAGAAAATAATCTTCAGGCGCGGTTACTATCTTTCCCCGATCGCAACATGCTTTAGCCAAGTTGCCCAATCCCGGTGTGGGTTCAAGAACCGTTAAGCTGATATCAGGAATTAGGGATGCCATGTATCTGCAAACTTCAGGAGGCGTTTGAAATTCTGTCCTATAATCGGCCATTTATAATCCAATAAAAGGGGCAGCATTCAACTGCCCCTGAGTGAAAAAATTTGTTAGTTAGTTTGCGCCACCTTCAGATTTGGCGGTTGTCTGATAGGAATCATCTTCTGGATCAAGGTCAATTTCAACCGAATGTTCTCCGTAGCAATTGTCATCATAAAACTGCTCTCCGGAATCATTTTCAATTGTTCCTTTTTTAATTGACTTGATAATATCCTTTCTTATTTTGTCAAGGTGCTGGCATATTTCATTATACTCGTCGCACTCAATTATTACCGTTACTCTCATCGTTATAAGTCTAAGCCAATATCATCCAAACCACCATTCATGAACAACGAATCTTCACCATCGGCCGGTCCATCTCCAAACGGGAGTTCCGGATCAGCCGGTGGCGCATACTTGTGGTTGATGATATACTCGCCTACTTCGTATTTAAGGAGTTCAGCATCTTCAAAAAGTTGGCTAAGGAATTTGTAATGAGGATTGTTCTCCTTAATTATCGGAGTGGGGCCTAGTCCTATATAATCACCGGTTGACAATCTTCTTTGTCCAGTCAGAATAACTCCTGCTATACCGTTTACCTGCTTAAACTCAACTGTATTCAGTATGAACATATCAGTCAATAAGTTGATCGGCTTTTCAAAAGTAATTACTTCAAGCTGCTTGCCTTTAGCCTTTGCATTTTTCTTTGCTTTAATAGCCGGAACTACTTCACCAAACTCAGCAATAGTTGGCTGCGTAGCATCGTATTCCCCCGGCATCTGATCTATAAATTCTTCAGCAGATATTTCCTCACCTATGAGCGCCAGGTGCGGTACGAATGCCTGAAATGCTTTAGCCAGGTCAATATGCACCGGTGCGGTGCAGGATACATTCGGATGCTCTCGTTCATCCATATCTGGAAGTATTTCCGTGAATGATACTTTTAGAAACATGCCACCATTTAAGGTGACTTTTTTAGTTTTAATTGATTCCATGATTTTTATTGTGGTTTTTAGTTATTCAGTTGGTGCTTTAGGAATGCCCAGGAAGTCAAATGCCTTTTCACGAAGTTCATCTATCGCGATAGTAGTCCCAGATGAAAGACCATAGGCAGGGTGCCCCAAATTTTGAGTTGTTTTTAAAAGCATTTCCCTTGTTTCATTAAGGGATAATTGTGATTCCCTGAACATTGCAATAATGATTTTTTTAGGGAACTTTTCCATTTCTTTAGCCCATTCAGGACCAAATCTTTCGTATTCTTCTGGCATGATATTGTGGTTTTTAAATTGTAAAATTTTCAAAGTTGAGCCAATATTGAAAGGCAAATTCTGTAGCCGATTTAAGGCCTAATTGCCATTTTTCATCGCCCATAACAATTGGTATTTTAAATATTTTTTTATTAATCTTGCTTATACCGATTAACATATCTTTGCTAGTACCTTCCAATAACATATAAATAACCCTGGAACGATAATAGTCAAAGTATAAGCAAGCTTCCTCAAATTGTTTCTGAGTTGTCGCGGTAGTTGATTTAATGTCAGCCCCCATTTTAAGAGATTTCATGAAAAGGTCCCACCGGCAGCGCATCAGTATTTTAAATTTGGTCCCGCAGTATTCAAATTCAACTTCCTTAACACTCACCTTTTGACATTCGGCCAATTTCATGAATGCAGCGCATGTCTGATCTTTATAGAAAGAACGCTTCATATCTCTAGCTAACTGCATTTCAGCTTCTGTGTATGAATATTCCTCAATGGTTCTTTTATACACATTAACCTTTTCAATTTCAGTTATGAAAGCATCAACTAAAGTCCCCATGCGCAGAGCATCAGAATAATCAAATTCGTACTGCGCTGGCATGAGTAACTTTTTAAGTTCGCTGAGATCCGAATTACTGCATTCGGTACGGCTATAATAGGGATCGGCAGACATTATTCAGATATATAAATTTCTGCATTTTCATAATCTGATTTTATGTTATCACCCCATCCATCCATTGCATTCGTAATCCTGAATGAATTTACGGTTTTGGTAATTTCAAGCATATTACCATGAAATTCTATGTTTTGAACTTCAAGTGTTTCATCAATTTTACCTAACCATTCTGTTTTAGTAACAATAAATAAGTCTTTCATAATTACGTTCTTTTAGTAAGAGCTTTAACATCTGACATATAAATAAGGTGACCACTATCGTCGAGACGCTTTCCTCCGTTGAACGCAAGGGTTTCAAGGTCTTTTTTCATAGATCCTAAAGTTTTCTTCTCAAACCTATCAATAGGGCAATCTTTAAGACACTCCGCTAACCATAAGGCAGCTATTTGCTGCCAGCCTATTTTGGTTTTAACCTCAATAACGAACGAGTGTTTCACCGCAGCAGTTTGCTCACCGCGTATTTCAGCTAACCCCATATCCTGATTAAAGCTTAACTCAGCCTGGTTAACCTGTTTGGCTAATTCAATGGCGGCCGCATCATCTTTTTCCTTTTGCAGGCGTTCACGTTCAATACGAAGTTCTTCCTCCTGCTGGCGCAGATTGGCTGCAGATTCCAATGCCTTAGCTTCTTTGCCTTTCGCCTTTTTTATTTCCTCTAACTCAAATTTACGCGCAGGAATTTGCTCCAATAAATAATGTTTCAGATTATCCATTTCCTTAGTAAAGTCATCTGAAAGTTCTTCATATAGGGCAGATTTACTGTCAAATATGATAGGTGCCAGATCAGAAACGCTGATTATGTTAGAAGTAACAGGAACGGCTATTTCAAGAAATTTATCACGCGGATATAGAACCTTAATAGTCATAATTTCCTGCGATATCTTTTCGATATTGGTCAGATCAATAGTGTTAAACAGATCGTTATACTTCTTTTTAAAATTGAAAATAATGGTGCCATATTTTTCACGTACTGCAGATTCTACCCGGGCCTTGATATTTATCTTTTCTTCCTCGATAAGGCGCTGCTTGCGCAGTTCATCTTCGCGCTTACGGGCCTCAATTTCCTTTTGCCTGGCATAGTTATTACGGGTTTCCTGAATCTGATAAGCAAATGTTCCTGGTTTAGCCTTGTCAAAAGGATTTTCAAGGGTGGTGAACTCACTGGCGATAGCTGAGAATAGTTTAGTAACTGGCGCGCGCCGTGCATTCATCTTTTCTTTTGCGGTGCTACAGGTAGCTAAGAATTGATTACAGGCGCTATCTAGTTCATCCGACATGCCTTCACCCTCTATGGTGTCCAGTAATTCCTGCGCACGTGTTTTAGCTTTGTCATGCAGGTTTTTATTAGCCGACAGTATCTCTCCGGCACCGGCAGCTATTTCCGGCAGCTGATTAAAGGCTATTAAGCCTGTGTTTGTTTCGCTCATGATAGTGAGGGTTAAAATAGATTGGTTTGAGATTTAATTTTGTCAGGATGAATAATTTGATTAATGGCGTTATCAACCATTTTTTCGTAGCTTTTTGAAGTCTGAAGATCAGATGGCTTTCTATCCTTGAAATAAGCTTTTTGAGAATTTCTCATTGCTTCTACCATTTCTGCAAATGTTCTTACATCCATTAGTTAAGTTTTTGTTTTCTTCGCATTTCATCAATACGCTTATTATGTTTGGCATCAAAGTGATCATCATAAGCAGCTTTAATAAATCCACTCACAAAGGTTCCTATTATCCAGCACACCGCTATAACTATTATATTGGTGGTATCAAGTATTATTACGTGGTTCATTGTGGTTAATTAAAAGGGTAAATCATCAATTTCAGTTCCATCGGAATAAGTAAGAGGATCATGTTTTTTAGGTTCAACATAAAAGAAAGCATCCATTAGATTTTCCATTGATGAAAGCTTGCCTATTTTCTCAGCTAAATAATGAACTGCAGCTGTTGCATCCCCTTTAATTTCATTTCCGTAAAACCAATCCTCAAACTGCTGTTGCTGTTGAATTTGATGATCGATTTGCTGTTGCTCTAAATCCATTAGTTAAACATATCATCATCCCCGTTAGTAATTATTTTAACACTCTCTTTGGCAGGTTCTTCTGCCTGAACTTCCTGTGTAAATTCGTCGGTTGGTTCGTCACGAATAACCTTGTCAGCATCTTCTATATATTCGGCATTTTCAAATTCATCCTCTATAAATGAGTTTAATTTAATAGCCTCTGATGTATCAGGAATAAATCCGTCAGGTTTAACGGCGCCAAGTTCAATACGTGGGTACATAATGAAAGCGTGTTTAATTGATTTTCCGCGAAGAAATCCTTTATTTATACCCCCGTCTGGTCCTGATGTGTAAAGTGCATTAGCTTTTGGCTGCCCTTTAATACGGCCTTGTTCATCGTATTTGGTATTCTTCTTTAATGAAGCAGCTTCCCAAACGGCAATATCACTGAGATCGAATGTTACGAACTTAACCCGGCCACTGGCTTCTACCATACGAATAAATGAACCTATTATTTTTGCACCCTCTTTGTGCTTTTTGGCCCACTTTACTTCTTTGCCATTAATGCCAAGTGATTCTTCATAGAAATCACCCTCGCGAACAATTTGCACCTCGTCAACTTCTTTAAGTTGCCCGTTATTAATGCGTATTTTCTTTTCTCCGTAAGGCGATGGAGTAGCAGTAAGTTCCTTTACCCACGTAGTTCCAACTTTTCGGTTGCCTGGAATAAGATAAACATCTCCCTGCGGACCATCTTCAAATGATAACTTCCAACCGCCAACCCGCATGAAAGACATATAAATACTCATAGGAGTGCATTCAGCCAAGGATGGATTATTACTTATAAGGCGGCTGAAATTATCCTTTTCGCGCTCATAAAACCTTAATGCTTCACTTACAGGGACCTGGTACATCTGTGCGAATTTGGTAACGAATTGATTCCGGACAGCCGGATCTTGTGCAATAGCAACAGGCTTTAGCCCATCAATATGCTTTTTAGTAAGCGCAATGGCTTTTTCTTTTGGTTGTGTCATGATATTTATTTGTTAAGTTCTTTAATTAAAGCGTCTGCAGATTTTACTTTGATCATCGCCATGGCTTCTATTTGTGCATCAAGGTGAATAATCGGGTCTTTAAAATCTATCTTTCTACCCAAAATATTTTCCAGCCATTTACCATCTTGTAAATCAATGGTGATTTGAGTGTGTGTAGCAAGATATGCTCTTTGAGAAATGCCGCATTCTGGCTGAACATTCCTGTGATCACCTGTTGGGAATATATTTTCCATATTTATTTATTAAATTGATTCGTCTGAAAAATATGCGCAGGCCATTAAGATCAGCGCAAGTATTAAGTAGCCTAAAAATAAAGGCCAGTATGTTAAAAAGAACCTCGGCTCTGTCATATCTATGCCTGCAGTAAATTTCAGATAGGCAGTATAACACGATAATAGGATTATTAATACTGCAATAATTCCGCAAATATTTTTCATGATTTAAGTATTAATTCAGTTTTAGTAAGTGCGTAATAAAGATTTTGAAGTTCGTGAACGAAGTTAAGTTCAGTCCATGGGAAACTATACCAATCATCTTCAGAGTTAATCCAAAGCCTGAAAGTATCACCAATAAGGGCGATACCAAAACCTTTACAGTAATAGTATTGATATATTAAGTTTTGTTCATAACCAACAAAAACTTCTCCTTGTGATTCAAACCCAAATTTCAACAGCCATTCTTCCGTTAATGGAATGCCGGTAATTCCATTGTAAGATAACAAAACAGTTTTACTGAACTCGGGAATATACACATCGTCCTGCATAATACCAGCGACATTTCCGATTTGTAATTCGCGAATAAGTGGTTTATAAAAACCAACTTTATTCCCTAATATTAATTCATTCGCTTCCATTATCCAAATGCTATTATAAGTAAACAAATAGTTAAAAAAGCGGCAACTGAAATAAGGCAAATATTCTCATTACGTGTTTTGCGCTTATAATCCTGGTGAAGTTCATCAACTGACATTTTAAACCTGTTATTAAGGAATAAGGCTGAGTTAGCAGTTGAATGTAAAACTTTGTGATGATCAAACCGGCGCTGAGGCATATATCTACCTTCAGGAATTTCAGTTGATTGTACATTCCTTATACGGCTTTTGCCATTAGGGAAATGTACGGTTATGAGTTTGTTTTTTACGATCATGATTGTAAGTTTAAAGCTTTTTTGATAGCGTTTTCGGCCTGAATGACAATATTCTCTTGTTTTTGACTTCTCGGATCTGCAATATCAATTATTGCTTGTAAAGCTTCCAATAGTTCGGGTGCGGAAGCTATTAGGTTAATATTAGCCATAGATTCCAGCGTATCTCTATCCGAAACTGTATAAAAACCATCAGCAATATCAAATGTGCATATCACCTCTGATGCGTGACCGGTTTTATGCAGCAAATCGCTTCCATTTATAAACCATGGCCCAGGAGTGCCTTTAAAATTTTCCATTATACTATCCCGTGTTTAATAGCCTGTTCATTAATGTGATTCATTAGGGTCACAGCAAGTTCAGCAGCGACAGCCATATCTATTTCAATATGCTTTGAACCTTGTGCCAGGAATATCTGCTGTTCATTAGCAGATGTGTAAACCCATAAAGAAGGGCTTTTGCTTTTTGATTTAATTGTTTTATCCATTTTGTCGAAGTTGTTGTTTTGTTAAAAAAAGTTTCATGTGCTGGAATCGAACCAACATTCCGAGGTGTACTTATTTCTTAATAGCATCGTACCTACGGGCTGCTATTGCCGCTGAACCCTACCTATGTTCAGCTGAAACATGAAATCAATCCGTCTTTCCGGAACTGTCACCTGCCTCGGTGGGTTGGACTTCCGCGGTGTGCCGTCATTACCAACAATACTACGATCCGCTTATATACCGCCTAAGTGCGTGGTTAAGGCTGGATTCGAACCAGCACCAGTCGGAAGATTCGGCCGACACCTTTAAGCTCTGCTCTGCGTCTTACCATTGCGCTACTTAACCAATTAAAAAATGGTGGCTCAACTCGCTCTCACCACCATTCACCTAAACCTTATCACAAATAATAAGCTTATGACTTCCTATTATGCCAACAAAGTAAAAGGTTTGAAATGATATATCAAAATGTTTTGTGAAAATAAATTGTAATTATTTTCATAGTGGTGTTGTAATTATAAGAAATTAGTTTTTATATTTGAGGCATGACAAAATTAACAGATGAGGCTTTAGGTTTAATTAAGAAGTACAAGCCATTATTTATTAAGATGCAGATTGCATTGGAGGTGACTGAGCGAACCATGTATAATTATGTTAATTCAAACGATGATGCCCTAACGAAGGTATCTGCTATGAATGAACTGGTAGAATATACTCAGAAGCCATTATCATCATTAACTGTTGAAGGGGTTAAACTTTCAAAACTATTATCAAAATGAGCACACCAAACAAATTCTACAAAACTGAGGCTGTTATAGAAGCCAGGAACTGCGGTGATACACTCAGGCAGATAAAGATGATGTTGGAAAACGGAGGCATTGATGATATCATATCTTACGCTGTTCGTAACAACATCAACTTTGATCACGACCTGGATAAAAACATCATGAGTTTTTTCAGGATAGATCCGGTATTTGTCATTAAGCTGCAGGTGAGTGAGATTGTGCATGCTGGCGGTAAAATGACATTTAATTCTCATGGTAGCAATGAACCCGAATTTAGATCAACTCCTTTTAATCATCACTTCACCGCCTCAGATCATTTGGATGCTTTTTTACAGCCACCTGTAAGCGGCCGTGTTTTTGAACTTCCAAAGGAAGCCCAGATTAAATTTATTTCTATCACTTACGAATCTCAGTTTGAAGGCCTTTTAGAACGCGCGTTGGAGGATATAAAGGAGTTCATGAAATTAAGAGATCAGTTTCACTCTCAGGAATTCCAAGTTATTAAAGAAAAAGGCAAGCTAATATATGCAGGCCAATTTCACAGGAATTATATCGATCTCGATACATTGCACCCAACCGGTATTTTCTTCGTAGCTGATTACCTTAACAACCTAAAGTCAAAATGAAATATATTTTACTTATCACCATACACGCGATATTATCAGGCATTCTATTTATGCTGATTAAAACCTGGTTCATGAATCAATTCAGCTGGTTGAGGCATGGAGAATACATTATAAGGCCAAAAGATATTAAATGGTCATGGGCCGGTTGGAAATGTGTTTTAATATTTATGGCATGGATTATTACTTTTCACCTTTTATTAATTATGGAATTATCATGAATTATTATACCCTACTAATATTAGTGCAATTACCATTAGCCTGGTTCTGCCGGCACAAGCGTGATAAACTCAAAGGCAGCGGAAAGATAAACCCGATTGGCAAATGGCACGTAAGGATGATATTGTTTTACTTTATGATACCCTTATTGATAATCATGTTTGTCCTTTCATCCTGCTCACCAAAAACCAGGCCTTTTAAATATAGCGGCGATGCTGAGGAACGTAATAATAAAAGATAGGATTATGAAAACCCTATTAACCCTATCGCTAATATTGCTGAGTAGCTTGGCAATGGCGCAAAGTAAAAGTCAATACACCCCATTTGGTCTATCAATAATAGATACAGCAAGCAGTTTATATGGTAAATGCCCTAAAAACGATACTGTAGCTTACTTTGTGGAAATACTCGACCCGTCTATTCCAATTCATTCAGAATGGTTAAATGCCTTTGCCGTGAGGCATTATGAGCTACAAGGATGGAGTGAATACATGAACTGGTATGAGGGATATAGGCCTGTAATTGATTACTACATATATCACGATAGCAAAACTAAAATTAGATCGCACATACTTAGAACAGTAGCATTATGAAAAACACACTCCGCACAATCTACACCGTCTCCGCATGCATCGCAATAATTGCCTTATGCCTTTTATTTACCCATGACTGGCCTAATGAGGTTAGGGGGTGGAAAGAACAGGATATGGTATCGCACTGGATTCAGGATCATAGCGAGATACCTGATAGTAATAACAAACAATAATTCACTAACTTCACATATTTATTAATCATTAAACAAAAATCAAAATGAGCATTTTCAGCAAAATTGGATCGATCTTCACAACCATAGAAGATTTTATTACTAACTTATTTACCAGCGTGGATAAGGAATGGAAAAACCTTGAACCCACAGCCCAGGCTCTTTTCACAAACCTCATCAAGTGGGGTAATCTTATTAAAACCTATATCACTAGCCCTCCTGCAGCGGGTTTGACGTGGTCGTTTATCATTACAGAAGCAGAGGCGTTATTAGGGCCTTCAATGGTTGCGGCTATTAACAGTGTGCTTTCTCAGGCATTATCTATCCTACAGATAGGTGATGAAGCATTTACAGATCCAGCACTGGCCGGTCAGGCTTTATTAACTTACCTAAGCAAATTTACTGGTACCGCTTTAGGTAAAGAAATATTTAAAATATCCGGCACTGTAATTGAATTACTAAGCGAGATTGAGGGCAATACAGTTACTATGATATTAGCATGGGTGTATAAAACATTCTTTACTCAGGCTACTTCTGCTGCGCCACTTTCACCTGAATTGCAACAGGCGGCAACAAACTTAGGTAATCAGGCAACGGCATCAAATGCACCGGCGCAAAATGCCAATGAACCTGCTCCTATTGCAGCTCCATTACCAGTCCCCGACCCAGCCTCTGGAAGTTAATTAAAGAGGCGTTATTCACATAATAAAAAAGCCCTGGTTATTGACCGGGGCTTTTTGTTGGCATAGTGAGTGTTAAATTTGGATGCGACTGTTCAACTTTTGCCACTAATGTTGGGCTATCTGCCACTGTCTTAATTGTTGACGCGGTAAAGAAGTTCTTAATAATATAAGCTACCCCGCCGCCAACTGCAGCCATTCCTATTTGCTGCCAATCAAAAGTTAATTTTCCGGTTTCAATAGTTTGTTGAACCAAAAATAAAGCGGGAGTAAGAATTGCTATTAACAACCCTTTAAGAATATCCCGGTAGTCAATGCTGTAAAGATTTGAAGTTTTCATATAGTTATTATTAAATGAGGTAATATATCGTCGCGGAGTTCATTGTTGTTTAATCTTGTTTCACCCGACAATCCCGATCCAAAGAAACAAGGTCCTGAATCAGCTGAGTTATGTATTTTATAAGTATGGCCAACTTTAAGCCCGTAATCCGGGAAATCTGTATCAGTTGTTAATACACCTGTTAAAATATTGGCTAACGGTATTTGTACGCCGTTTTGGTTTTTAATGCTTCTCATGATTGAATTGCGGTTAATATTTTCTCATAATACCCGGCTATCAATTGCGACTGATCCGTACCATTGATAATTCGCCTTGCATTTACTGGATCATTAGTTGTTCCTGTAAAATAATTATTAAGTGACTTGCCGGTAAATAAACCGCCTTTCATGCCTGTTACAATGATCTCAGCGGCGTATCCTGTTTGTAAAGCTAAATCAGGATTATGAATCAAATCAATGCCTAATATTTTACCGAACGTTTCGTAATTGCCAATCCACGTTAATTGAACCAGCCCGCGGCCGTAGTAGGTTTGATGTGTAGCTGGATTAGGAATGCCATAAGAATGACCTGCACCTTTACCGACCTCGGAAACAGGCTTTAGGCCAGCCTCGTGATACGCCGTAGCGATTACATAGGAAATTTGATGAACATCGCTCACGGCATGTTTGGTGCAGTTTGTGAGTATAGCATTAACACTATCAACCTGTGGTTGAGAAAGTGGCCCGTTCATTTGGCGAAGGGTATCGAATAAGGCAATTATATTCATGGTATCAATCCAATTATTAAACAATAAGTTATGCCGATAAACCAGCAAAGTATATGGTAACGTATTCTCATTTCGCAGATCCTTTTATTGCCAGGTAAAAGAACCAGCATAATATAAAAACTCCGGTGCTTATGAATATGTAAATCATTTTACGGCTTAAACGGAACAAAAGCAATTCCGGAAGATGTTCTTTTTTCAGTAAATAATCCAGCTGATACGTGTTTGGTTGATTTCAGCTCACCTAATTGTCGTGAAGTTTCATAGTGGTTTCGGAGTTGATCCATCTTAACGGTATCAAATTTGGCATTCATTTCATTTCGCAATCCGTTTACCTGGTCTTTGGTAAATTGCTTACTTTCTTGTAAATTACTTAACCCCTGCGTTTTTAAGTCTATTAAACTTTGCTGAAGGTTGCTATAGGCCATAGCGCCAAACCACGCGCCACTAATAAGTATACCAGCAGTAGATAATATAATACTTAAATTAATACCCTTTATTGACCGCTTATGAAATTCCTGTTCTGTCATGCTCTAATTGCGTAATCCTGCGCTTTAGTGTAATATTTTCACGTTTTAATCTCTCAATTTCCATGCCTAGTTGAACACCTTTTATGGTCGCCCTCAAATTTAATACACCAAACAATGCAGAAAAGAACATGATAATATTTTCCCACATCGATGACTGCTCATTGTTCACTTTTGGCTAGGTTATATATGTAGTAAATAAATGTTATAAATATAAACAATCCCATCCTAAAATTAGCCTTTATTACCCATGATGCATTAGAAACAGTACATAAAATGTAATAACAGTAAATAATTGCCACCATTAAGAATAAATATCCAAGGCAAAACTTCTCTAGTTTATCTAGCCTTTTATCCCCGGTAAGTTGCCATGTTTTAATAACACCGCCAAAAACTATTATCGGAACGCAGTTAAATATTAGCTGACTTGCCAAGCTCCAATTTCCATAAACCAAATGAAGGAATATGAAAGATGGGTAAGCGTGGCATATCAAGACTAAAAACCATCTTCTCATGAAGATGGAGGTTTGGGGTGCGTCGGATCTGGTGGCAGCGTTGGCGTTGGATCTGAATCTTCCTCTTTCACTGTTTTTACTTTTGTTTTTGCCATGATTGTTTAAATTATTGAATTACATTCCAATTTAATGTAGAAGTATCTGTAGTGTCTGTTGTCCCCGCGTTAGTTATTGCCGTAATAGTAATGGTATTAGCCGTACAAACGCATTTATATTGCCATGTGGTACTAACAGTGCCACCAATCGCAACAAATGACTCATATGCTTTGCTGGATGTTGTAACCCCCGAAACAGTTATTACAGATACCCCGGCAGAGAGTGACACTTGTCCTGACGCTAATATATTGCCGCTTGCCGGTGTCACCCATCCCCCTGCTCCGGTTGTATTAGAAGCGGTCCATACTTGCCCCGCCACGGAAGTAGTATTTAGTAACGGTGTATTTATCTGAGGTGATGTTAATGTCTTATTAGTTTCAGTAACGGTGGCAGATGCATATCCTGATTGAGTTGTATAATATGTCGGTGAAAGTAATTTCATTAGTCCGGTTGATGAGTTATGTACCACGACGCTATCTGTTCCCCCTGTTCCTGACTGCATTTTAGACAATGAGAACCCAGATGAAGAAAATACACCCGGTATAATAGAAGGCCCAGTAAGTATTGATACAGTAGTTCCCCCACTTGTTGCACCCACTTGAAAATCAGAAGGCGTTGATGTACTAGCAGGGTTAAAGCCTAAAACGCCAGTCGCACTACCATCACTAGGCCTTAAAATTGAAATATAATTAGCTGTTCCTGGTGCGCCTATTTTTGGAACTGAAATAGTAGGTGTTGTTATCGTAGGCGTTGTAATAGTTAATGATGTTGCAAGATCGGCTGTTTGTATTAGTGAACTACTTAAAACGCCAGTGGTTGCAGCATTATGCAATACACCGGCGGTTGTCAATAATGGCAATGCCATTCCGGTAGATGAAAAAGTCGCAGGAATGGCACCTGCTGCCAATATGGATACAGTCCCACCACCAGAAGTACAACCCACTTGAAAATCAGTAGTAGTAGTAGTACTAGCTCTATTAAACCCAACAAACCCAGCTACCGTTCCATCACTAGGTCTTTTAAATCCAGCGTAACTCACTCCTCCAGAAATACCGAATGTAGTAGTACCTTGTAATGCAACCGTTCCGGCTGGGAATGTGACACCTGTATTTGTAACTGATTCATAAACAGTACCGTTTGACAGCAATCTAATCACTCCATTACCTGATGCATCGAAACCAATTCCCATTTTAGCAGCCGTACCTGTGGTAAAAGAATTATCGGCAGCAGCTTGTATAAAACCTTCTGTGCCTTGATATCCAGTTCCTGCTATAGTCCTTCCAAAACCAAACATCATCCTATCAGTATTTGATACTGTATTATTAGCTTGAAACTCATGCATGTAAACATTTGATCCTACAGTCGCTCCCAATAAAGTAGAATTCCCAAAAGCTGTATAAGATTGATTGGTCGCACTTGTAGTTATCGGTGACACGGAGAATTTAACCCCATTTAAGAAAGTCGCACCTACACTTGCATTCCCGTTTTGGTCTATATTAAACGCCTGATTTGTTATGCCATTCCCGTATGAATTGCTTGTACCCATGCTTAATATTGAGCCACTTGCTGATGGAATAATACCTATTCTTGCAATGGGTATTGTGGGAGTTGAGCTATATGTATTCATAAAGTCAATTCCTTCATACTGATTACTTGTTGTAGAACCAGATAAACGTAAGCCTAATGGCGTAGTTCCTGTAAATGAAGTTATCCCCGGTTGTCCCTGAATCGCATTGTTATTAAACCACCCATTAAGGTTATTGGTTGTTAATACACCGCCATTGCTAATTCCAAATAAAGCTTTTGAAACACTATCGCTCTGAGTATATTGAGCCACTAAAGCATATCCGGCAGGATTAAGGTGAACATCATCAAATTTATAGGCTGTATTTATAATACCTGTTGGGTCAGAACCTGTAGCTTTAACTAGGTATGAACGAAGATCGAAAGCGTGACCCGGATAAGTTGCGATTATACTGTTATTAAGGGAAATTATCTGATTGTAATTAGTTGTACCTACTGGTTCAGATGTGGCATTGAGTATTGTATATATGATGTAATTTGTATTACTTCCTAATTCGGTTATAATAGCCGATATATCAGACAACACCTGTGTTGGATTGCTAAAATTATTTCTTCCAACCCAAATGGTTACAGGACCGCCCAAATAAGGCGGTGTAACAATAAATGGTGCTGAGGTTACAGATAAGGAACTTCCAGCTGTTGTACGTGTAAATGTATAAGTACTTCCTGATAGCGTTACCAATCCCGGAACGCTTGAAATAGAACCATAAGTGCCAGTTACAGGCCCTTGAGACGTTACCGGTTCATATCCTGTTGGAAAGGTAACCGTAACGCCGCCTGATGCAGGTATAGAGCCTCCTACTACTGTCGCTGTAGAACTAACAGCACCTGCACGTACTGCTATTTGGGTAGATGTTTGACCGCCTACGCCAGTATTATTAAATGCAAAACCAAAAATAGATAATGTTGATTGAAGATCAGCTATCCATCCGGGAGGACCTCCGTATCCCGCTGTCATTGAATCACCCAAATCGGTTACTAATAAGTTGCGAGTGCCGTTAGCATAGGATGTACTGTTAGCCACTACTGCGCTATCAGCAATGGTATAATCTTTATTTTGCGCTTCTAATTTATGCGATGCTGTTAAATGACCTTTGCCTAACGATAGCCCGAATCCATTATGGCCCATGAAGGTTACTATTCCGCTTACATTACCATAAATATAATTAGTATTTGCTGAAGGAGGCGAAGGCGTTGATGATTGAGCATTAACTATTACCCCATGAGTTCCTAAATTGACATCCGAAATAGCTCCAGTATACGGAACGTACCCTCCTGAAACAATCGGCGCAAAATTATTTGTTACCCATTTTTGTTGAACATAAGCTAATGGGTTTGTATACCCACTATAATCAGCAGCACCTAATACACCGTGTCCTAATGGATCGGTAAGTGTTATGGCTGTTGGGCTGAATGTTAGTCCAGAAGCTACTCCTCCAAATGTTGAGTTATTGTAAACAATAGCGGATTGCAAATTGCTTGTTGTAATAACTCCCGATGCCAATGATGTGCCACCACTTAAAAAAGATGTTGAACTACTTGGCAATATGAATAACCCGTTATAGCCTCCATCCGAAACAATGAAATTATTAGTCCCTGTCGAAAGCGTTCTGTTGCCCCCAACTATAGTTAAATCCGAATTGCCAATGTTGACAGATGAACCCGCAGCGGAATACAAGCTATCTGCTTTGTGTTTTGTCAGCAACGACCCTCCATCCACTATATCCAAACTTGGGTCAACATGCGGTAGTTTATAGGTAAATGTATTTACAAATGAAATGCCTGTATTATCCTGATTTATGGATACTGTCTGTCCTGTACCTTGATTGTAAAACTGTGTATAAAGGCGTGATGTTGTACCTGTGAACTCTGCCCTTCCTGTATTATCATCCAAAGCGGCAATCAAGTCTATAGACCCGGGATTAAAATTAACATTAACTCCCTCTGATCCATCGTCCCAAATACCTGTAAACCCATCAGAATTACGCCATCTGAAATAGTTGTTCGCATTGGCACTGTCTATTATCGTGAATGAATGGTTGTTAATATTTAGGTAAGTGTTTTGTTGCAGTGGGTTATTGCCTAGCCCTATATAACTACCGTATGAGCCTATGCCGTTGTTGAAAACTGGTATTTTTCCAATTAATTTCGCCAATGTATCAGGCCAACTAAATAAATGAGCATTATTTATATCTCTAACTTGAAATACGCCGCCAAATAATCTTGATTGAGTAGTTACGGTTGGAGTTGAACTCCATGGGGTAGTTTGCGCGAATGCAAAACTGCTCATGAAGATGAATAATAAACAAAGTTTAAATTGTTTCATGCAATAAAGGTAATTATAAAGTTTTTATTTTGTCAATCTTCGCCGCTGAAATATCTAAACTGATATCCCCAGGTGTATATGAACCGCCTGCCGTAGCGATTCCCGCAGCTATTAAAGTTAATTGGCCTTCCATTTTGGTTACCTGCGCCTGCAATCCTGCATTAAGTGCATTAAACCTAACCGCGAAATCAATGGCGCCCCCTATCTCGAATGTGCCATCCTTTTTCATCCAGGTATAAAAAGCCTCAGTTATATTTCCTTGATCATCCACACTAACGGCGTACATGCGCTTTTCGCCCGGGCCAGCTTGCTGATTATTATTTATCACGCCCACACTCACTGTACAATTATCATTAACCGTATCAGAGGTAATAATGTCGGCACCCTGTGGCGGGCAACTATCATCCCCGAAAGGCGCAACTTCATAAACGGTCTTGGCCCCAAACTGAAATGCCATTATCATTCTCCGGCCCGCCTCAATAACTGAACTGTAAAAATTACCTTTGATCATCATGAGAATATATTTTTAGGCTGCTCACCGGTAAATGTTTCCGGCAATACAAGCGTTCCAATAAAAACTTTCTTTTCGTTATTCTCACTGATATTGGTTGATTCAATAACCATCCTGGTTAAAGTGTTGATATAAATTTCGGGATTAATAATCTCCACTATATCGCCAATACTCACCGGCGGCCAGTAAGGTAAGGTAAAAGTCACTTTGATAGCCTGTAACTCAGCTGCCATTAAATTCTGTGAAGCGGTTAGTGTATTATAGAATGTTCCTTTAGTGAGAACTTCAACCCGGGGCCTGAATAAGCCTATCAATAAATCAGGCGTGTTGTCAATAGTGCCGATCTTGAATGATTTTCGCTTTCGAGAGCTTCCGAATGATTCAAATGAAGGTAAGTTGTCATAATTATTCTGAAATGGATTATCGCCAACCTCACCTACATCCGGCTGTCTGATGCAGGTAATATCGCTATGCAGTTCCTGGCCGTTTATTTCCAGTTCCATTGAATCGCAGTTAGTTTGATTCAGAGAAAGCTTGGCGGCAGCTTTAACATCCGGCTTAAACATGATGATGTTGCCATAAATATCATGGCTGATGATCACATTTTTCTGGAATGCCACTTTAGAAAGGAAATTCTTTAATGTTTCATCCGGCTTAATAACAGTTCGCGGTATGATCTGGGCGCATTCTTTTTTTACAATGTCATAAACAATCAGGTTAATGCCCAGCAGTTTACATATTTTGGTGCCGATCTGCCCTAATGATTGATTGGTAAACTCCAAAGGATAAGCCGAGGGAGGCAACTGGCAATCTTCCAGGATACCACTTATGCTATAACCAGATAGCATCACATTTTGTGGCGCGGCTTTACTGGCGAACTTATGGGAAACTACGGTGCCGGTAGAAAGTAAACCACCATTAGGCGTATTAGCCCGATCTTCATCAAAGAACTGTACCCGGTAATATTGAAGTGGTTTAAATAGCTTTTTATGAACAGGATTATTAATGTCAAACGTTCCTGAGAAAGCAAATGTACTGGCAACGGATGCGAGCGTAGTTTGAATACTGCAATCGTTGAAATATTTATATTGCTGCCCGTTAATCTTAACTATCATGGCCCGGTGGTGGAGTTTTTACATCTTCTTTTGGCTGATATCCACCAATATGATGCTTTGAATTTAAATCCCTTACCCAAACTCTTGTATCAACGATTATAATAATAACCGCCAATGTAGTAATGCCTCCGATAAAGCCACTAAAAAATATAAAAAAATCTTTCATACATAATAAGTTATCTGTGTGCCTTTCTTTACCAAAAATATAGAATTATTCTTTATTTTATTAATGGTTCTGAAAGTATTGATGTTGTTATCATCCGGATCTAATCCCATATACCGCTGAGTAAGTACAATTAGGTTACTATCCTTTTCAGTCATGATCACACGCTCCTGCTTAGCGTTAAAGGCTATCTGTGATAATCCACTTAATGTTGCCAATACCAAATCCTGCAAGGCATTCTGTGTACCCTGTGAGGCTGAATAAGCAATAGTGCTATTCGGATCATCATTATACAGCGCATCCATTTGTGTTAAGTACGACTGATAAAGCGTTGATAAAGCATCAGACTGCGTAGCTACATCTGCCCTGGTAACATAATCCGTAGGTAACGGATTGGCAACAGCACTGGCAAATGAAGCTACCGTTAAACCCCCAACTGCTTCATAAAAAGCACTGTTATTCCTTGTAGGTATTAATATGGCCGCAAGTGCATCAATCATAAATGAAGTTATATTAGCAGTACGGGCCACTACCGAAAGGGAGAACGATGCCGGTTGTAATATCGTATTTTCAATGGCTGTAATGCCACTTGACGGATCAGTAAGCATTTGGCCTAAAGCGTTAAAAGTACTGTTGATGCTATTCGTGTAATCTGAATAATCAGCATCCGTCAATACCTTTTGCACCCTGGCGTTTATTCCATTTACATAAGCCACTATACCAGTTAGATCAGTTGGCTTTAAAGCTACCTTATTTGAATAATCTACCGGCGATATCTCCGCGCATGCTATTACCTTATCTGATATGTTATCCTGCACATCAATAGTAGCGGCAGGTAATGATATGGTAATAGTTTCCCACAGATCGCAGGTAACCTCACTTACATTATAGGCTGTATTATTATATCTGATTTCAATGGGTTGTACATTTAAGTTGCCATAATAAGGATGATGCAATACCCATGGCCGGGGATCATCAGCTGAGGTGTCGAATGCTTTCGCCTGGTCAATACAATCATCACCCTGGAAAAAGAAAGTCATGGGAAATCGCCTGGCTCGCGGCTGTTTACGGGCAACGTAACTACCTGGAACATCAATATATTCAAAGGCGGTTTGGTTATATTCTTTGGAGAACTCACCGGGCTGCCATAACGGAGTGAACTTTTTGCCGTCCCCTGTCTGTATGGTAAAGACTATATTGGTTATACTATCCTGCCAGCCCATTTAATTTATTTTGAATATTAATACAATTATACGTAATATTGTTGAATACAAAACTTCGACACTTCATGAATTTCACACACGGATCTTTATTCTCAGGAATAGGTGGCTTCGACTTAGCTGCTGAATGGATGGGTTGGCAAAATATTTTTCATTGCGAATGGAATCCTTTCTGCCAAAAAGTACTTGCTTATCACTTCCCAAACTCTAAACAATATCATGACATTACAAAAACAGACTTCACTATTCACAGAGGAACAATTGACATCCTCACAGGAGGATTTCCCTGCCAGCCATTTAGCAATGCAGGAGAGCAATTGGGAACCGAAGATGAACGCCATCTTTGGCCCGAAATGCTTAGAGCAATACGAGAGATACAGCCATGCTTCGTTGTGGGCGAAAATGTTTCCGGCCTTGTTACTTGGTCAAAAGGAATGGTATTCGAGCAGGTGCAGATTGATTTGGAAGCTGAGGGCTACGAAGTCACGCCGTTTCTACTTCCAGCTGCAGGTATTGACGCGCCGCATAAGCGTGAAAGGGTTTGGTTTATTGCCTACGCCAGTGGCAAGCTGCGCGCGAAATTGGAACAAAGATCCGCAGAGCAAAAGAATAAAAAGGAAATTAATTCAGGGGTGGACTATAGAACTTCACGATTTGGCTACAATGGGGCTACTTCCAACTCCTGCGGCTCAGAATTACAAGGGAGCATCGTCAATAGAAGCCCTAACAAAGAGGGGACGAATGAAAGCGAAAGCGGACAACTTAGCAGATCAATTTGCGGTACTTGGCAAAACTTCCCAACTCAATCCCCAATTTGTAATGGAAATGATGGGTTATCAGGTAAATTGGACGGAATTACCTTTTCTAAATGGCGCATAGAAAGTGTTAAAGCTGGTGGTAACGCAATAGTTCCGCAAGTAGCTTTACAAATATTTAAAGCAATAGAGGAATTTGAAAAACTTTCTTATCTTTGAAGCATTCACCCAAAATGTCGAAGTTTTTTGTGAATGTTAAGGCTGCTGTGAAGTGGCCTTTCCTATTTCATATACTTTGATATATCAATAATTATACTTATAATTGCTATTCAAAACTTCGACAAAATGATAATCAAACTTAATTCTTCTTTTTTGGATGCAAAAGGAATTTGCGTCCACCCAAAAACATTTATCCAAAATCTGGGATTTAAAATAAATAGATTTCAATACGAATACAAAAGCGACAGTATTTATATGGAAATTTCAGGAGGTGATAAAATTATGCTTCCCTATTATGTTCAGGAATTGGAAGATTATAAATTCGATGACAGTTTTCTATCACCTACTTTTCTTGTTCCTAATAAAATCTTATTAAATGAACAAATCATAGCTTCTTATTTTGAAAAATGTGATAATGGATTTTTAATTTTTGAAGATCGAAATAAAAATTATTATCACTTTGATGATGTTTTTGATTTTTTTATCAAAATAGATGATGGGAAATTTATAATTATCCATAGGTATTTAAATGATAGTGATTATGAAGAAAAAGTTTTATTTAAAATTAGATATTTAAATGAACTTCAATCTGCCTATATGTTATTTACCGGAAAGTTGTTAAAATAACTATTTCATGTACTTTGTGAATTGCTTTTCTGCATTCTTTTTATAGAAGTCAGACATTTTCTTTATAGTATCTCCGGCGGCATGCTCAACAAAGTGCGTAGCCTTTATAGATTTGTTACTGGAGTTTCTTGAAGCATAAACTATTTTAGATGTGAAATCTACTTTACCTTTGTTGATTGAAACTTTACTTACTTTTATATAATAGTTTCTGCCATCTTTTCTTAGTTTTATAAATTTACCTGTTTTAGCAGCCATAATTGCTGATGCAACAAATCTGCTTTTAGTTGTTCCAACTCTTTGCCGACTTGTAATATTGTATATGTTTTGTATCTCAATAATATTATCCTTTGAGAATCTGTTCTTACGGGTAACAGCCCTGTCAGCACTTCCACCAACGCGGGAGCCAGGTAAGTAAGCCAAACCAGTTGTTACTTTCCCACCCACCTCATTATCTTCTATACCACGTATGGCCGCATCTACCTTTTGTTCGCCCTGATCAACAAATCCGATAGCTGAGCTCATAGTATCCACATCAAACCCATTAGCCTTTTGAACTGAGGTAAAGCGTTTAATGAATGTAGGTGCACGAATAACGAAGTGACTGCGGAAGCTATCCGGCAATGTATTTTTCTTCATATCGAATGCCGCATCATTCAGCGTAGCCCTGACAGCTACCGGAAAGGCAGATTTATGCAATGACAGTAGCTTTGTCGTATAGGCTATCGCGGCATCATTATTTACATCGAATGAGATATTATTTGGCATAAGTTGGATTTAAAAAACACCAAAAGTTGTATTTTAACTATAAACCGGCAGCATCCACTTAGTAGCTACATCACCATTGCTGTAAAATATACTGCCGTTAAAGGCGAATAGATTTCCGATATAACCAGGGAACGCTGCACCATATTTAGATGCTCCTGAAGAAAGGTTATATTGCAATACAGTCCCGGAAATAAATGTATAAAGGTAAATCCCCTGTACTATCGCATTGGTAGTTTTCTGAAAAGATGTATCAAGCGATACGCTTGCCAATGAAGTTATAGTACCGGCAGCCAGGTTCATCGTATAGGTATTTACAGCATATCCGTTAGCTGAGTTTCCTGTGCCATTCGTGATATAAAACTTTGTACCATCGGTATAAATGAAAGGTTGATAATCATTCGTTACGGTGCCGGTGGGAAACCCTGTACCTGATATGGTAATAACTGTAGGCGCGGCAGATGGATTGCTCAGCGCGAACCTGTATAATACATAGTGTAAATTAGTAGGGCTGAATGTAAGGCAAACTATGTAGCTGCCTATGATCATCATTTCATATACCAAAATAGTTCCATCACCGGATGCCACCCTTACGGCACCTTGCAGATCATAAACCTCCGGCAGATCGCTGAATAATAATCCTTCAGATTGGTACCATACTTTAGCCGTATTATTAAAAGCCAAAGGCGTTCCAAAGGGAGTAAATATATCCGTCACTACTGAACTGGAAGATGCTGTAAAGCTATATGCTCTTACACCGGTTTGATCCAGCACTAATATTACTTCTGCTCCGGCCTTAAACCCTGTAGGTGAAGTAAATGAATAAGTAGGCGTTGCAGTTGAGCCTTTAAATGTATAGGAAGTGCTGGCCACATAATCAGCTGATACGTTGCAGATAAAAACATATTTATTAGGCAGGCTTGTGATATCTATATTGATTGAAAATACAGATCCTACCAATATTAAAGGTTGCTCAATATCGTTTAAGGTATTAGTGAGTAATAACAATGCCTGCTTTAACTGATATCCATTGCTTGCGCTATCTTCTATCCCATTAGGATCAATGCCCACTGAGCGCATGAAAGCATACAGATTGACCAGCACATCATTGTAAATCTCGCGTACTACGGGAGTTCCGGCCTGTGATATGGTTTCATCAAGGATAGCGCCGTCAGGAAAATTACTATCCTGCTGAAATGGTCCGTCTACTTCTGCAATGGTTCTCATGATATCAATACTACTTCACAATGAATCTTTAAGTTTTCTACTGCATTGTATCCCTCACGGATTGCTATTTGAAACTGAGTAGGAGAAATGACTTTAAAAGTAATATTCCAGGCAATACTATCTGTTGATAATGACGAACCTATGCTTTCTGAAAAAGTTCTCACAAAATAACTTTCAGTTGCGGTTCCTGAATGATCTAAAATAGCGCCGTCAAGCGTAATCAGTATCAGCGTTCCATTGCCGATAGGTTGCCCTGCTACGCTATAATATCCACCGGTGAAATTTGAAACCACTGTCGCTGTGGTAATATTCCCAGATACAGGATAGGTTGAACCAACTGTGCCGCCTCCTGGATCAACTCCACTGAGCCATCCTATTTTTTTAGTGGTTAGCGAAGTATCAATAGCAGTCTTATCGGCAGCGCTTAACAATCCAGGTGTACTATCTGATGCTAAATAAGGGGCAGATAAAGTTGGATCGGTTACAAATTTTGTAAAAGCATATAAAAAAGAAGCAGGCGTAACAGCACCGGTAACTGATGTGCCTGTTACCGTATCTGCATTTGAAGCGGCTTTTAAATAAGAAAGCGCCGTTACCATTAAATCCAAACTGGAACTTGTCGCGATTGTCTGAATGGTGAAACCACCACTTCCATTAACAATGATCAGGTAATTATTAGCTTTATATGCACTTGAAGTTACTGCGGCATACACACCAGTTGTGGAACCCTCTATAGTTGTTTGTGAGGCATAGTCGGCGCCAGGCTGAGCTATAATTATTTCGCCTACCTGTAGCTTTTCTATCTTCAAATTAGCTAGCTTAAGCACCTGTGTGCTCACACCTCCAATAACTTCTGTAACAGCTGATAATGGCTGTATTAAATCATTCTTATTAGCCAGGGTCTGTAATGCTGCTATGTACTGAAAGCCATTCGTTTCATTATCATATTGATTATTGAAAGTAAGGCCCGCAAGGCGCATTAGCTTCGCGAAGAACTCATATTGATCGCTTTGGGTAAAACGGGCAACAGGTGTACCATTATTGGTACCGTCATTGTCCTGAATCTGCCCATCCGGATAAGCTGCCAGGTTTGACTTATCAATATTTGTTAATGTAGATTTATCTTGTGCCATAGCTTTAAAATCAGGTGTAATTTACAAAATTAAATGCAACCGTATGTGCTGGTTTTAATTTTAGCACCAATCTCCGGTATTCTGTTTGGCGCGCTGTCGGTACATTGGCAAATGTTGTTATTGTTGACCCTGCCAAAAAGAACGTAGGCCACAATATACCACCGGTACTGTATGATTCAGTTTTATCAGAATTGGCTATAACATCTGAACCATCAGATCCCCCGTATTGAGTTGCACCCCCATACTGAGTTGTACCGCCATATTGCGTTCCCACCAATGAACCGCCGGTAATATCCTGTGGTGTTTTCTGATATAGGTTTCCATCGCCATCAAAGAATATATTCTCATATACATATACATCAAACCCGGCATTCTGCAATGACTGCTGAATATATAAATAATGCTGCCGCGCTAAAATATTCTGCGGGAACGCCATGGCAATATAAATATTGTTACGGCGCTGCACCAGCGTTAACGTTGAATTATATGGAATACCTAACCGGTATTCCCACAGGGAACAATCTGCTGCATCAAAGTTTGGGTTATCCGGGAAACGATCATCAAGCGATTGATAAGCCTGCGTGATCAGATCAATAAGCGAATCATTAAAGGCATCATGCAATGCTTTAAAGTCACCGCCTGCAGGTAGATTAAATGCGCGGCCTGTAGGATAAAGCGTTTGCGCCAGGTTGCCTATATCAATTGATGTTGGCAACTCCTGCGGAAACCTGTGGGGCGTGTTAAACCCATGCGGTGTATCAAACCCCGATTGCGTACTGTCCGGTGTTACAACGTACTCAGGCATTATGCGTAGTTTACGTTTCTTAAATAAGGAATATTACTCAGGGCGAAAGTATAGGAATTTGTCACCACGCCATTTACATACATGGTAAAGCCCAAAAATGTGTTCCCAATACCGATACTGCTTAATATCACACTTTGCAATTGAACAGCTGTTAATAGGTCATTTTCATTCTGAGGAAGATCGCATCCTGCTATATATGGCCTTACGGTATATAGGTAAGTCTGCAGATTAGCTACTATTGCGGCCATGATCGCACCACTTGTAGTTTGCAAACCCTGTATGGTCACATCAACCGGCGTTGGTGTAATAGCTAAACAATCCACATTCGCCTGTATGGGCCTGCGCCCGCGCATGTTGGTCGGCAATGTAGTATCGGGATTAAACTCTATTACCGCGGCTACCGCAGTCAATAAAGAAGGGCTTGGCGTTCCGTTACCATCGGTGCTGTCTGCTGTTACGGCCTCAACAAAAACCTGTACGGTACCTGCCTCGCCATTTTTAACGTAAGGATAAACAGTTCTCACACCATCCGCATCGGCCGCCCATAGGCGGTAATCTGTTTTAGCGCCTCCCTGTGGCTGTAACTGGTAAGCATTGATTATATTCTGCCTGTACACATCAATATCCTCACCATCAGCCGGATTAGTAACAACTGAGGCAATAACAGCCTGCTGAGGGCTAATGCCTAATACCGGCTGTGTAGGAACTACAACATCACCAACATTCAATAAATAATCTGCTCCGGCACTTAATGATCTCAGTGTAATGGTACCGGTCGATCCCGGCATGGTATATGCTGAATCCAAAATATAAAGATTCCCTGGCGCATTACTATTTTCGTCAGATTGAAATACCAATGATGCCGGAAGCACCGCGCCAACAGTTCCCTGTACCGTTGCGGTATAAACACCAGCAATTGCAGGGAAAGGTAAACGATTTAATTGTATGAGGCCCTGGCGCTCCAATGTACCGCCGTCAGCCTGCGTATCAGCCGTATCGGGAAATTGATTATCCTGTATATCCTGTAAATAAAGATAGCATAGTTTGAATTGAGCCGATAATACCGCTGCCATAGCATCTACCACAAATTTAAGATCGGCAGGAACAAGGTTTAAGCGCGTTTGGATATCGCTTTCCAGTTTGGTATAAAGATCCTGAATTGATGGAATTGGCTTCATATTACGACTTGTGTAATTACTTCCAACCTGGCATTATCCCAAATGAACTGCAATGTTTTATTTTGGCTATTGCCTGGCATTTGCAGTTGCACCTGTATCATTACCGTATTGGTGCTTAAAATTACAACATTTGTGGTAATGTTTGCTATGCTATTGAAATTTTGCAGATCAGCATTAACAGCTGCCAGTATATTTAACCGTCCGGCAGCGTTCAAAGCATTGTTTGCAAGCGCCCTTTCGGTTTGTGAATTAAACTGTTTTGCAGGATCATTGGCAAAAATGAGGCTATTGGCCCACCAATCATATCTGGCCACTCCATCAATTTCATTTCCAGTAGTATCAGCTTCAGTGTTACCTCCAAACATGCATAGGTAGGCTTGCTGCAATAGCACTTCTGCCAAAGCAATATCATTACCCGCGATAACTATTTCGCCACCGCTTCCTGATTCATATATGGATATATCCTGGCTTATAGGTGTGTTCATGGTTTCTGCTTGCCTATAGTGGATGTGATATTCATTTTAATTGGCGTAGGGCCTTGCATATTGGCTCCTGCAACATGATTTCCCGGATCATTAATATCTATACTCAGATTATTTTGAGTAGTAGCTGTGCTATGTGTTACCTGCGCATGCGTTGCAGGTGCCAGTAAAGCGCCATTGCTTACCAAAGATGGATCAAATATCTTTTTGGTATCATAACCAGCTCCGAATTGTTTGTCGAACTGAGATCTGCTAAATGAAGTTTCAGGCATATTTGGATGGCCCTTAACCTGGCTTAACCACCAGGATTGATAAGCGTTTTCCTCTTTCTTATTTCCAAACTGGCTTATTAAACCTTCAGGTGAATTTCTGTTAAAAGTTTGTTCTCTATTTACGGCAGCGGAATGTGCCTGTACTTCTTTATTGCCCTGCAAAACTTTCCATATAGCCAAACCGCCTAATGCCACAAGAGCTGCCGGTATAACGAACGCGCTCAATGTTGCAAAGAATCCAGCGGCCGCAGTATCAGCAATAGCAAGTTCAGTGCTTACCGTAGATATCATGCCACCAAAGCCGGAAACTTGAACTGCAGATGTACTCGCCGCTGCTCCTACAGCAGTTGTGGTGGCAGCCATTATAGCAGCAATTCCGTTGTATATACCCAAAGATACATTGATAGCATAGACAGCAGTCTTAAATATTAAGAACCACTTAACAACGGTTATGGCTGTGCTTATTATACTGTCAAAATTAATGATCACGTACCGGAGAATATCTTTAAACTTATTCATGGCCTTATTGGAATCATCATTCGTGGTAATAAATGTTACCCACTTATTTTTGATGCGATCAAGCAATCCATAAACGGTATTCATATTACGGCTGGCCATGTCAAAAGCCGTATTGGTACCTGTTACCGATTTAGTAACATCGTTTATTTTCTGCGCATTGTCGAGCAATATTCGTCCGGCACTTGCACCGCGCGGGCCAAATAGCTTAATAAGGAAATCATCTTTACCGCGCTGATTCTTTATTTTATTATAGAATCCTATGGTTTGGCCCAGCGCATCATTAATATTGAATATGCCGCTTTTGTAACCGGCACCTGCTTTCTGTAGCCGGATAATGGCAGTTCTTAAAGTGGTAGCCGATTCAGTTCCTTTCTGTAGATACTGGCCGAATACTGCATTGATGCCCGCAGATTGTTCCAGGGTAATATTAGCAGATTTAGCGACTACGCCCCACTTCTTATAGTTCTCTACCTGATCTTCCAAAGTGCCAGCGCCATTAACCTGAGCGGCCGCCAATACATTAACAATTCGGTTAGCCTGGTTAGCTTGTAGCCCGAATATGTGCATCACACCTACCAATCCCTCAGTAGCGGGTGTAAGTTCTGAATCTGTGGCGCGGGATAATGTCAATGCCGCTTTTGAAACTGCAGCCAATGAACCTGGTGTTTTAGCTAAACTTTGATCGAGGCCCGCAATAGTCCTAAAAGAATTGGCTATATCAATCGTACTCGAATCAGTGGATCTGGCTGTTTGCTCAACGGACTTTTGGAACGCAGCGAACCCACCTCCCCCAACTGAATATAAAGTGTTATGCAACTGAGCTATTGCCTTATCATAATCCATGAGGGACTTCGCGCTAAACTTTATCCCGCTAATGATCAGGGCAGCTATTGCCGCCGTACTCGCTAAACTCAGAAATTGTTTGGATAGATCGCCTAACTTGAAAAAGCTATTAAACTTTTCGTTGAGCCTTGAAATGCCGAAAGCGGCTCCTTTTACGAAGCCGCCTAAACTTTTGCCCATTTTACCAACCACAGAAGAAAATTTGTCTACTGCTGTAAATACGGTTGGTACGGTCATTCCTGCTGGCATAGTCTTTATTTTTTAGGCTTCATCTTTTCGATTTGTTCGTGCTGCGCTTTAATGTCATTATACCAGTAGCCTAATCCATGATGATCTTTTGCATCCAGGTACATTTCATCTATCACTGCAGGACTAGCCCATGTATATGCCCTCGCAACGCTAACTACTATATTACCAAAGCTCAGTATAGAACTTTGGTCTAAATAAAAAGCGATATTATCTGATCGGTAACCTTTTCATCGAATTTACCGAAAGCATCAAGTTCGGATTTGGTCGGCAACCCGCAAAAATACGCTTTAGAAATATTCATGTATTTCTGCTGCTCCTGCGCTATATTCACACCTTTGAAAAGCGATTCTTTAACAGAGGCCTTCATTCGGGTTTTAAATGTGATATTAGGCCTCACAACTTCCCCATTTTCAAGTTTGAAAGGTGACTTAAGTGTTAATACTGGCGCATCTGGATTTGATAAATCGAACATGCCACGTTCGATAGCAATAAGCACATCCGGATAACCGTCAGTAATTTCTTCATCTGTTAATGAGCGATCCTGGTGGTATTCAATAAATGGTTTAAGTTCCTGGATAGCTACCGATTTAGCAATAACATGGCCCTCCGGTAGATTTGCTAATTCAATAGCATTTGTTAAATGATTGTTCTTTGGTAATGACATGATATGAGAGAGATTTAAAATTAGTTCGTAACCAATGGTTCCAGGTTGCCACCACCAGCAAATTTCATAGAAACGGTACCGGTGTTTGTATCAGTTTTCTGATCACCTACTGGCATTCCTGTGGCTTTATATATCTGACCTGAAATATGTGTAATGGTGATGATCCCCTCAACTGGTGAAGCAGATAGCGCGTTAAGGCCACCCATTTCATTGTCAGAAAGAAAATCAACCGCGGCCGGCCCCTCAATGGACCAGCGCTTCATGTTCTTTTTATAAATACCCTGGCCGCCGCCTGTGATTGAACCTTCATCATCATCCGTACGGATGCCGCCCTTATCAAGCGTGAAAGCTTCATTAGCCTTTGGTGAAAAGCGGTAACTGCCTAATACAGGGTGATTGACTACTACTTCAATTACATCACCGGTTATATAAATTGCCATGGTTATTGAGTTTAAAATTAGTTGTTAAAACCTGCGTAAACAGTAGTTGATTCTATGCGGGCAATTCCTGTACGCATATAGTTAAAGACAGTATTAAACCTGTTAGGGTTATTCGGATCTACCTGAACCTGTACACTCGCTTTGCTGAAAGCTGCATTAGTGATAAGGCCATCTTCCTCCATGGTATCTAACAAGTCGAAAATATCAGCTTTCCACTCAGACGGCTTAATAGCATTCTGTAAAGACGTTGCCAGGCCATCAGCTATGATAACATGATCTTTCACATAAAGCGTTTCGGCAATACCGTAAGCATCTTTAATGTTCCAATCCACATTCAGGTTCCTGCAATAGCTAAACTGCAAAGGAACTTCACCGGTTGGATGATAAGTTGTAACCAGATCCTGAACTACGTAAGCACCATTTTCAAGCGTTACAGTCGAACATCCTTTTTGTACAAGTAAATCCCTGTTATTATAAATAGATTCGTCACCGATAACCTGGTTAACTGGAACCGGCATATCAGGGTATGATTGGTTGTTAATATCTAAGTAAGGGGTATTTTGCATTTTTGGAGCAAACAACATTACAATGTTTGCAGCAGCTTCCCATGAGAAACCGGAACTGGCCGGAGCCGGGCAAAGCACGTTTGTACATTGGCTTCTACGCGCAGCAGCATCTGTAATGGCAGTAAGCGCCGAAACTGTGGTATCCTTGCAATCGCCAAAGAACGCCATGAAAGGTGTAAATACAGTAGGTGACCATAAGCCAGTAGGATTAACAGGATCAGGAACGCCGTTAAATTGCTCCAATAAACCTAAAGTGGCTGGCACTGAATAACCATAGCTGTTAATCACGTTTGTGTACCAATTGCCTCCGAATAGTCCGAATGAGCCTGTTAATACCGGCGTACCCACAGCTGCTGTAGCAGTATTCTGTGCGTATGTTAAGCCGTTGGCATTTCCATTGGTATCAACTGTAATGCTTATTTCGTTAGCGGTTAGTCCAAACCATTTTGAAGTGAACGTTATAACCCCAGCAGTATTTGCCGCGGTAACCGGCGCTCCTAAAACAGCAGATATGGCTGCAACATATTTTGCTGCGATAGTCGTATCAGTATCTGTTGATACAATACTTACCGCATACGATTGAAAATCCAATGATTCGCGGCCATTAACATTTAAATAATGGGTAGCATTAGTAGTAGGTGTTCCGGTAATGGTTAATGTTTGTGACCATGCGGAAGCGCCTGATCCCTCCAATTGAGGAAAAACAACAACGGGCAATCCAATTCCTGAACTATAAATCGGGAATAAGATACGGCAAATATGATGTATAGGAGATCCATAACCGAATGTAGCTGCAGCCTGCGCTGCACTTGTAACCTCAAAAGGAGCAGGAGTTACTCCATCGCTCGCCAGCGGGATAGTTCCCTGGTTGGCGTGGTTCGCTTCGGCTAATATGGCAATCTGCTGTGGCAAATTAGGTATAGCCAGGTTGAAATTACCTTTGTTTATCTGGTAACCAGATACCCGGCTTTCCCGGTTAGAACCTATCGCGATTGATATTGCTGTTGCCATTACTTTAATTTTATGGATTGTTAAAAACAAATTTAAAACCTTTTTCGGTTAAATCAAGAAATACCTGAGTATTATTAATTTGGAGAGGAACTCCCTGTGGTACTTCAGTGCCTTCATGGATGCGAACGGCCAGCACTATACGTCCAAAAGCGGTATAATCAGTATCTTCTTTAAGGACTGGTTCCTGTATTAAAAGTTGCTCTACATAAGTGCCACCGAATGTCCCTGCCGGGTATCCCAACATCCTGTAATAGGGTGTTCTGAATATATATCCGATAATCGCCAAGTATTTATGAAGCCTGTTCATGGCATCAAGTCCACCTGGAACCGCAGGAACGCCGGGCTTTGCTGATACATCAGTACCTGAAACATCTACATCGATATTAAAGAGAGTACGGCCCATGGCATCCTGTTGTGTCATGGTGCCGTATTCAGCGGATGCCAAATGAACGTTGATTAAAACCTGGTCGGCAGAATCATAGGGGATTAGTCTTTCCTTCCAGATGTTTAATGCTTCCGGCAATGCTGATCCCTGAATTGTTTTTTGATTGGCTATTTCTACCAAAAGGATAGCACCTATCTGATCAATAGCAATTTCGAATCCCGATTTGGGAATAGCACCTAATATTTGAGCTGGCATTAACTGGCCCTCCCCAATGTACAAACTATAAGGCCGAGTGTGGCATTACGATGTTGCTCTGCTATTACAAAATTGCCTGTTAAACTTGCACCATCATTCAGTTGAAGTCCGTGGCCCTGAATATTTATGATGCCATTAATTTTATAGGGGTATGAGGCTGAGATTAGCTGAGCCTCTGGGATATCAATAGAAAAAGATGTGGAATTGGCTGGCTTGCCTTTTGAATCTTCCATAAACTCTTTCCACGTTCCAGTAGAAAGGCCTGATCCAGTATAACTGGTCAGGCCGTCCGGTGTGGTTATGGTAAATTCAGTTTGCCAATCGCCGGATGTTCCCGCAAAGAATGCAGCATCCTGCTTAGCAAGCTGAAATAAGTTACCTATCATTACGCATCAGCCTTTTTCTTTTTTGAATCGGCTTCCACCTGAGCCTTTTGCTCAGCGGTAAGTTTTGACGCCTCGATTTCGTCAGCCTCTTTTTTACGGGCAGCATCAAATTCATCAGACGGCAATAAATACCCCTGTTTTACTTTTTTGGCCGCATCATCGATGTGGATATCATCGGTAAGTTCATCACCAAATTTAGCCATCTGGCCGTTTTTTTTCATTAAGCCGTGTACGGCTACTTTATATTTATCTGCCATGATTTTACTGTGTTTAAACTTGTCTACAAACAACCCTGTCAATTGAAAATGGAACTGGAAGGGGAGCCGATTCTATTTCAAATTTTTGAGTACGCTTAACCTGGTCAATAACATCGTGAATAACGAAGTCGCCAGTAGTATTGCCTACAAATTGACCTCCGCTAAACTGATCGCCAAAAATAAAAGGCACACCCGCATAAACCATTTTACCTTCAAAATCACGTGGAATCATCAGATAATTACCAGTATTAAGATACTGGATGGATTGGTTTGCGCTGTTTTTGTAAGAATCGTTGTAAGTCCAGATATTGAAGTTAAAATCCGTACCACCAATTTGACCCTGAAAGGCCAAGCCAGTCGTACCGTCAATCTGGGCAAACTGTAAATCTACCCTTCTGATTTGATTAAATATCGCAGCTACAGCAAGAACTTTCGAACTATTTTTGAAATAATTGAAAGCTTGACTTCCCATGATCACATCAAGTTCAGTCGCAACAGATAATCCTGTATCCCGAAGGAATTGAGCGTCTGTCGAAAAATCGGCAACAGGGTCTGAGGTTGCTGTTTGTGACCATTGCGCCGCGCCAGTATTTACCGGCAATGACGCTGCTTTGCGTTTGTAGTCGATACTGTCGCCGTTTTTCATAACAACAGTACCTGTCTGTAAAGTAGAGGCAATCATAATATTGATTGACCTTAGAATTTTAGCCTTGACAGATACTATTTTCCTTTGTGCGGAATCCAAAAGCATTTGCTTCTGCACAGCGTTAGGAGCGACTCCCATTCCGAAAGTCACATTGTAAGCATCCAATGAAGTGAAAAAGAACCCTTCACTGAAAAATGGAGTTTTGTAAATATGCTCAGCGGATAAATCCCATGTGTTGAGATTTGAACCTGTCGCCCTAACTACGTCGACAGCAGCATATTGATTTTCCCGCATAACCTCCACTGATACTTCCTCAGCCTGAGTAAATACGGGAGTAAAATACGATGAAAGGCCACTTTTTGGCAATCTCGTGTCGGTAAAAATACCAATCAGTTCTTGTGTTACACCAAACCGGTGCTGGTTTAAAGATAATGCCATGACTTAATAGTTATCGTAAATGGTGTTTTCTACTATTGTTCTGTTTACATCGAATCCGATCCCTTCAAGGATATCTTCCAATGATTTATTTCCTACTACGGTATCAAGCGTTACGCCTGACGGAAGTACAAGGTATGTGGCATTAATCTCGCCTCTTGTGCCATAAGCAACATTTAATGATTCACTATCAGGAAGCGTAACGGGACCTCCGTCAACCACAGCTATACCGATTGTGTCTGCCAGGTTAGCAGAAGTAACAGGGATAAGTCCCGATGCGGTTGTGGATGATCCAGAAACAATTACAAAGGTTGGCGATGTTCCTGTACCGGTTGCGGTAAGATCTGTTTTATTGCCGATTGTTTCAGCGGTGAAAGTAACAGCGTTGGTTGCCGTATTGACAGCGCCAGTTGAATAAGCAGTTAAAGCACCTGAATAAGTACCTGTTGCGGTTCCAGCGCCAGTTGTTGCGCCGTTATCAAGGTTAGCAAATGCCGCCGCAAGTTGAGCAGCAGTAGTAGCTGCCGTTGAGGTATATGTTAAACCTGCAATTATCATTGTCTGACCTGCTGTTAAAGCTGAGCCGAAGGTTGCTGTAGCAGTTTCGTATGTACCTGCAGCACGGGCTACAAGAGTTCCGGTGTCTATTGACATTGATGAACCGGATGTATTTTTGAAAGTCTGGTTATTTTTAAACCGGTTATCAAAAATGAAAAGTCTTTTTACAGCAAATAACGCCGTAGACTGATTCCTGGTATCATCTACCTGTGTGACTTGTACTCCCATGGTTAATTGTTTTTGTATTGTGGTAAAAGAGCTACTTTATCAGCAGCCTTTGGATAAAGTTTAGCAAACTCTTTTTCATCTTCGGTAAGAACTTTTTCAGAACTTACTGCAGGAGCTGTAACAACCGCAGCTGGGCTGTCAGTGTGTAAAGCCTGCAATGTTGCCGGAGCATGCATCTTAATTAATAAATTGCTTTGCTCGGTTTTGCTCATATCCTTACCGGATTCGATACCTTTTTGAACGGCTTCGGGATCAGCGGCAGAAAATGCCATCCATGAACCCACGCGGTCGCGCTCTGCGCTTACACCCTCTGCGACGATGCTCGCGTATGCTTCGGGATGTGCTGCTTTGTATTCTGCTGCTGTCATAGCTGTTTGTTTGTTTTTAATATTGGGTATAAAAGTATTATTAGATTTTGACAATTCCAAAACTTTATTTAAACCATCTTTTTCAGTGCCTATCGCATCGATAACAGTTCCTACCAATTCAGATGCCGGAAACATGGCACCTGTCATGTGTTCTTCTTTAATATTTGGCCGTAAAGCGACTGTTGATTTCTTGAAATTTGAATGCAAATCATCAACTTCTGCCTGCATTAAAGAAGTGTCATTATTATTTATGGCGGCCAATGGAGCTTTATTTTTATCCGGGCTTGTGGATGCGATAACTACAAAATTAACTGCTCCACTTGAATCTTTTTGACCATTAGGAACGCCACTTACTCCCCACATCACACCATGACTGCCTATTTTGGCATCGCCACTTTCTGCCATCACATAGTTGCCTTCAACCAAAACCCCTAATCCACCGGAAGCAGCCATGCCCTGGCGGGTAACCATTGTTACCTTTGGTTTTTTAAGGCCCTGCATTGTGGTTTTCATGTAATTCATGCCAACCTCAGAACCACCAGGTGAATCTATTTTAACGAAGTGGCCTATTACGTCCGGATCATTATCTGCCGCAATCATATCGGCCGACAATTCTTCCATGCCGCGGGAACTTGCGCCGCCTGTTTTCGTAATAACCCCCTTAATGCTTGTAACAGCTATTTTCTTTTCATTTTTTGAATCTGATTTGGCAGCATCGGCCGGAATGGTTAGTGCTGTTTTAACATCATAAAAGGAAAATGTATTTAGCCGTTGAGTTGGATCATAAACAGCGGTTTTAGCGGTTTGCAAAATATTCCTGAATGAATCCTCAGAGCCTTCGATAAGCCAAATACCTCTGTAAATCTCAAACGCTAATGCTGTATTCATAAAACAAATATATGTTAATAAATTATGAAACGAATATTTTTATTACGAGCGAAGAAAAATCCGTCTTACTCGGCATATTTGAAAGTATTTTAGTGCTGGCATCATAACTCACCGGTTCCAGTTTTTGAAAATCGCCTGTGCCTCCCTGATCAACCCAAACATCAAATGTCCTGGGCAATGCCGGAATGGTTGACTGAGCACTTAGATCGGCGATCCAAAAAGGATCTGACCCAGAAATATTGGCTGCTGTTAAAGTTATTGCCGGAATAGGGGTTGCGCCGCCGCCAGTACTTGATATCTGAAACCAAACATTCGTATTGGTCAAAACATCGTTATACCCGGCTACATTACTGTAATAGTTACTCCCATCATAAACTACATCACCAAGCCGCGGGCGCTGATTCGCTGCCCACATGGTTGATTTATTTTTTAACCTGGCTGTGAGTTGCATTATGTTTCAATAGGTTTAGGAGAAATAGGTGGTTGTGTAGCTACAACAACGGGAGGCGGTGTTAAGCCTAATTCATCCAAAGTCGCCTTTTCCTTTTTAACTTTCTTAACGTTTGCGTTCCAATCACCACCGTTCCACTGGTCAACAGCTTCCTCAAATGATATAAGCGGTGTAACATCGTCGGCAAGAGCGGTTCTGATAGAATCAATTTCCTTTTTAGGATCAATGTGTGGCATAACCGGACCTGAGAACTTAGCGCCTGAATAGGCTTCGACTACGTAAAAGTTCTTTTGGTTCTTTGCCAAAACATATTGATTGGCGCTTACTTTGCCTTTCAGAATATGAGCGTACAAATACAGGTTATAGATTGGCTGGTAATAATCCAGGATCAGATCATTACGCTCAATACCAATAATAAATCCCCATGAGTTTATGGCTGCCCTTGATGCTGAATAGTTGGAATTGTATTTCTGCATGGCAACCTCAGGAGGCACGTTCATGGCCGCTGAAAGTCCTTCAAATACACCGTTTTTAAATGGCTCGTAGTTGATCTCAGCTTCACTTGATACTGTTTTTAGTTCAGAATCAACCGGCAGGTTATGAACCTGGCGATCTTCGCTTACTGAAATAGCCTTTGAGGCTAATGTACCCTCGGCGTAACCGCCTCCCGGGGTAGTCGGCGTACCAATATTGTTTTTTATATTGTCAATAAAAGGATTTCTACCATCTGAGGTTTTTCCGTGAACAAGCGTATATACGGTTTTGGCATGTTCTTCAGCTGTTTGAACTGTAGCTTCTGTAAACCTGTCCATAACTGCTGCCCGCTGAAGTACTGGTGCCAAAGATGAAAGGCCGCGCTGGTGATCAATCCTAAGTTTAAATCCGTAACACATCCAGGCCATTAAACAGCCTGTTTCTTTACCGACTGCCTCAATTCTCACGTATGTTGATGCCGGGCCACTCAAAATATTGGATAATGAAGGCTCTAAAGCAATAGCATTCACATAAAAAGCGACATGCTTACCGGTAACCGGGTTCATTTCAATTCCCTGTAATATGGTATTACCCGCAGCGCGAGCGGCTTCCTGCATATTCATATCAGTGGGATCATTGATATGCTGTCCGTCTATTATTTGGGTAGTTAAATTATAATTTTCATCAAAACGGCATATTGTAAGGCAATCACCTCCTGACCATTTCGTTTCATACTGCTTTTTGGCATTCTGGTGCATATTACCCATGCCTGAGTAATCGCTCATGGGGCTATTGCACCAAACAGGAAAGTACGCTTCCATATTTGACTTGAACGCCTCCATATCTTCGGTTACCTTTTCCAAAGTCAGCAACGTTTCGTCCGGCTCGCATTGAAATTTAAGGCCGTTACCGACTATCCATTTGAAATATTTGCCGGCAATGATCTTTATATCCGGATTGGTCAGGTGAGCTTCATAAGCCCTGAACCGTAGTGCCCTATAATCAGGCAAAAGATTCATCGGGTTGCCTAAAGCGCCCTCAGATTTCTCACCGTTGAATAATCCGTTAAATACAGGAGTGAAAAAAGTGGAGTAAGGCCCGGCATTACCATAGCCATAACCGCCATTACCACCTGAACCTAAATAGGCTTTTTGTTCTTCGGTATGTCGTTCAGTCTGTTCAGTAATAACCTCAGCGACTTTGGCAATTTCAGCTGCCTGAGCGGGAATATCTCTCATTTGGGCCTGATGCGCCAAAACTTCCCGGTACATTTCATTGATTGTTGTCATTACCAGCACCCTCCCCATCTTCTGCCGCGGAATGTAGCCCGGCCACGCAACTGTACTGTAGGTCCATTAAGTTGATTGACATAACGCTGTTTGATTACTTCCAGGGCATTTGAACTTTCAATAAGTTCTTTTAGGCTACGGTACCCGGTTTTAATACGGATCTGCCCATCATCCATTTCATACATCTGGTAAACGCCAGCGCCACCGGTAGCCGCGGCAAGCATTGCATTTTCATTGGCAGCAATAATGGCATTTATAGCGACAATCTTGTTGTAAAGATCAGTCTGGCTATCAATGTAAAGATAAATACTGTTGTATTCAGTAAAGCAGCACATACTTTTCGCGTTTCAACAAATATAGAATATTTTTAAATTAAAAGACAAAAACAAAAAACGCAACGGACCTAAACCCGCTGCGCCTCCCTATCATGAAACAATCAGCTGCGATACAGCCGTCCAAATATAATTAAATTTTGCTCTGTTTAATTAATTCGGATAATTCTTCCTCCAATGCTGCCTTATCCCTTACCAACTGGTTGAACTGGCGCTCAAAAGCATCATAGGTTGATTTGGCCTGCTGCATCTGCGGAGTAATTTCGTTTATAGCCTTTTGAAGTTCTGACTTCTTTTCCTGAGCGGCTTTGATAACTTCTTTCATAGGTTAATAAATAGGTTTTTTAATTTCTTGTATATCTCGCCAATGAGTATGTAATTTAGAAAAAGAAGTATCATTGTCACACCATTGCTGAATTTCGCGATTATCGACTAAGAATAAATACATTCCGGCCTCCTTTGGTAGGTCGGACCTTGAAGATATTTTATGCCATCCGTTATTATTCTCAATGCCATTTAATGCTTTTGGCCTGTAGAGTAAATCATGACCACTTGACATTTTAGGCGTTCCAGGTTTTAGCTTAGATGATAGGTTATCCCATAAGTGAGATTGCATCAATGACCTGCAACGCCAATTGGAATAGCCATTTTCATCAAGATTTAATTTATCAAAGTCTTGAACACTTACCAAGTGACACCAAGCATATTTAATTGCTTGGAATTTATATTCTTCTTTTTCCATAATATTATGCTGTTACCATTAATACAAAATCTTCCCATGTTAAAAATTTATATTTAGCCGGGTCGGAAAGTTTAACCTGGTCTAAATAAATCAGCGGGGCAGCAAGGTTATAAACCCTGATATCCCAAAAGTGATTCTGACTTTGTGATGTTTTTTTCTCCCATCTATAACCAATTACTTCCTGATTGCCGTCCTTTTCCTCCTTCATCTCCTCTCCCTCATAGTGCGAAAAGTAATTAGGGTAAAGATATTTGCCATCATTCGGCTGCGGGAAGTTCATGAAACCCATAGGCTGCGCTGAGCCTTCATCGCCTGGCCTCAACTGCATCATCTGCGCCAAATCATATTTTACCTGGTTAACCTCGATCAGGTAAAGTTGCTTAGGTCGCTCAGTTGATCGCTTCACCGGCGCTGTATCCCGTTGGTTCTTGCGGTATTTGGCTTCTACCTTTCCCTTAACTCCGAATATCTTAACGCCTTGTTCCTGCATATTTACCACAAACTGCATGGCCAGTTTTTCCCAATGGCCAGTATCAATAACCGAAATATCAATATTACGATCACGCAATCCGCTCTCCGATTCCAATGTTGATTTTATGATGCGTTCCAATTCCGGCCATACTGAACCGGCTTTATTATCGTGCTTATCCCATTCCATATTGTGAACATAGGTCCACTTTTGGCGGTTACTTTCCTTTTCGGCATCCGGCTTTCCGCGATCCCTCGTTCTTACGAACGTGCCTATGCTTCCGTGATTAACTGAGTAGGTTGCACCGGATGCAGCATGCGCCAAAATCTCCCAATCCAAACGTGCATCATCTTGTTCGCCGTTTAAATCGCATGCCAGTGTAACCAATATTATTTTTCCGTTAAGATCGAGCTCAGCGGTTTTGTCAGGAACTATTCCGGGATGATAAGTCCGCGTATTTTCCATGAGGGCTGTTGACTTTGGCGTGATGCCGGTTTCCTCGAAAGGGAGTCCGAGGCGCTGATTGAAGAAAGCCTTTAGCTTTAGTGCGATTGGTTTCTGCCCACGTGGATTTGCCTCTAACCATTCAATGATAATCTTTTCCCAGGAATCAAATGTTGGCGGTATAACCAGGTCATTTAGTTGGTAGCTCTCGAAATATTTCTGAGGTTTAGGATTGGTGGCTATCCAGCAGCCCAATGAGTTTAACCGGTGCTTATCTTTGTAAAGCAACTTTCCTTCACCACAGCATTGCGTACGATAATGTATCGATTCAGGTATTAGATCACCGTGTTCATCCAGTTTCCAAATCAATCCAGCCCTGGTATTATCGGCCATTATAACCGAAAATTCAACCGGGAAATATTCGCCGCATGCCGGGCATGGCCAGTGCCATTTTTTTTGAGTGCCCTTTAGGAACTGTTTGTAAATTTGGGAGGTGGCCGTAATTTTTGGAGTAGAGATATATCCGGTAAGTGAACTATCACCGTACATCTTTTGGCGGCCGTCCATAACCTTTGTAATATCGCCTTCCTCGCCTATCTCTGCAGGGGCAGTATCAAAATCATCTGCCAATACCGTTTGAGCTGAGTACATACGAAAAGTATCCGGATTGCTGGTGCCCGCTGCCGTCAATGTGCCACCCGCATACTCTTTTGAATATTCTGTATCACCGGTTCGCTTCTGAACTTTCTTTATAGCATTCGGCCTGATAAATCTGCTTAATGCGCTTTCCCCCAATATCGGATCAAGCCTTTCCTTAATGGTTCTACCGGCCATGATCTTATCGGCAGCTGTGAATAATATCGGATCCGGATCAACCACAATTTTGTAGCAGATCATTGGTATCACAACGCCAGCGGTTATGCCGCACTGGCTAGACTTCATCACAGCAAAATACCTAACTGATGAATTTCTGTGCGCCAGGTTGACTATCTCAATAGCGTAAGGTGTTAACCTGTATCTGAAAGGCCCAGGAAACTTAGTTGTGGAATCAGGAAGTATAATATTTTTCTCAGTCCAATCGGAAGGCATGGGCTTAACCATTTCATACTGGAAAACATTTTTAGAAATCGCCTGCAACTTCCCTTTCCATGTTGATGATATGACATCCGAACCGGTCATGCCTTTCTCTGCCCTTTCATTAATTCCTCTGAGTAGTTGTCAACCAATATTTCAATTTCTTCCTGTGATTTGGTACCAGCTTTAGTTACGCAATCTGCCAACTCCTGACGGCATTCCCGTAGAAATTCTGCCCGCTGATCCGGATCGAAGCCAGCCATGTTTGAATAAATTTCCGTGATGCGCTCAAACCCTTTTTCAAAAGTCTTTAAGATTGAATTGGCATGTCGCTCAATAACTCCTGTTGCCAGGTCAATAGGCAGTAAGTTGCCGGCAGTTTTATCCAACCTTATCTTCTCAGACTGGATTCTCAGGTCGCGAAGTTCCATTTCCTGGGCTTTTGCCTGCATATCCTGATCCATTTTCGCCCTGCTTAATGCAAATATTTCGGCATTTTGCTTCGGTGGTGGAGTAGGTGCAATAACTTTCACGACCTTTTTCGCAACTTTTTCAACCTCTTTTGGCTGCTTTTTAGCCGTAACAACAGATTTGTTTGGAACTTTTTCGGAACTTTTTGGCTGTTTAACGGGCTTTTCTGTTACGATTTTTGGTTCTTTAGGTACGATTTTAGGCTTTTTTATTACGCTTTCTCCTGGTTCCTTACCTGCATTAGCCAATTGCCGATCGCTTATAAACAACGCGTTTATCGGATCTTCTGTATTGATCAGTTTTTTTGATTCGGGAGTTAGGATGATCTTCGCCCTGGATATCCAGACGTTGACTTTCTTTTCATCATCGCCACAGAGATCAGCAAATTCCTTTCGGGTTATTATTGGCATAAACTAATCCTCGGTAACTAATTCGTATTTATGAACAATGTCCGATATGGTAATTTTACATCTAAAAGAAGCAAACATCCCCTCAATTTTCCCGGAAGTTACTGAGTGCACCTCTCCTTTATGAATCCGGCATCCTTCGGAAAAATAATTCTGTAAGGTGATTATTTCCTCATCGGTCATGCCAAAATCTTTGCAAATCTCAACGCTGATATATTGCGATTTAGTTTCATTATCATAGCTGATCACATTGCACATTTCCAAATGATCTTTCCAGTCACACGCATATTCCTTACGCGCCTTGACTTGCTTATTTTCGTAAAAATCCCAACTCATAATATTAATATTTTAAATCTGTCCAATGAACAATAACACCTTTAAAATCCTTATTGAAGTAGGCGAAGAAATCCTCTACTGAATCGAATCCGTCGTTGATAGCGAGTTGAGTTATTTGACCTTCAGTTTGTGGAATACCGTCAATAATTACCGAGAATGCCAAATTGAAAACCATATCCTTTACAGGATAACCTAGAACGATTCCGTACTCAGAAACATTTGGAAGATGCGAAACATCTTTTATCTCAATTGTCTGCACAGACTTACATTTGATCACCGGGGCGAACTGGAAATAATTCTTTGTGCGCGAGTTGATTACAAAGTGAATATCTGAACCAGCACCCCATCTTGATTTTTTATCTTCTCGGATTGTGTGGAGTTTTGGGTTGTGATTAATAAAGTATTTACCGTCCCACTCTTTACCAAATCTAATCCGATAATCCATAACGATTAAATCGTAAACATCAATATCCTTATCAGGTAAACATTCCCATATCTTTTCAATAAAGTAAGTCGGCTTGCCGTTTAGTTGCTGGCTGAATGATAGTATCATGATAATATTTCCCTCCAACAAATAATCATACAAATTAACCAAATCAGAAATGAAAATAATACTTCAAAAATACTGGTCCAAATTAATACACCAAAGCAACTAATCCAAAGACATGTTTGCAAAATTATATGGTTTTTTGTAGTCATGATGAAAGCCTTTCGTTAACCAGTGCAACTGATATGAATTTACTTTCAATGCAGAATATTAAAAGATCGGCCCTGAAACAAGCCTCTGATTGATCTGTATTTTCATTAATATCTATCCAATCATTTATTTCAGTTACTCTGTTTTCTGGAAATGATTTTGTTAATAAAGAACCAGTACAATCTAATCCTAACATCACACCGAGTTCAGCAACGGTGTAAGCTGCCCAATATTCATTTAATCCAGGAAGATGCGTAATGATTTGGTAACAGAATTTGCTTTCTGAAACCACAGATTGAATCTCGTTTACTTTCCATTGAAAATGGCTTTCCTGACTAACGCCAAGTTCCTGAAGGCGCTTAGCTTGCTGCAAAGTGCAGACTTGATTTTCTAATTTCATTGTCGAAGTTTTTAAATTATAACAGTGAACAAATGTAAAATAAAATTTAAATATAACATCATGTTTGAAAAAAATAGGTCAAAAAAATATAACAACCTTCAAATAAATGGGAATTATTTTTAAAAAGGAGTGCGTAACTCATTGCTACTTAGCAGGCAAAAGCTTACAGTACCTTTTTATCGTTTAGGTTAACAAAATTTCATGCGTTAATACACTAAGGTGCAATTCTATGTATCGTTTTAGATATCAGATTTAGTGTGTGCGAGGTGCACAATTGAGAAGGAGTAACACGTATGAGCCGCCAGCCCTCTGATGAAGCGAGCGAGCTCTTTTGCCTGTCACGCTCTAAACCTGTGCCGCTGCTGTGTCCACTTCGTTTGTTGGACCATGTTCCGCCGTCTACCTCAATAGCGATCTTCATAATGCGGCCGCTATTGTCTACGGGTATTGCATAATCAAATTTGTAATTTTTTTCTACTGAAAATATAAACTCGGTCCATACTTCCAAATTAAGATCCATTTTAACAAGCGCAATGAATGGATCAAATTTAGTTGACTTGTTTTTAATGTTAAGTGTATCATCTATCCAACCCGTTTTAACAAGGCGCTTTTTATTCGTTTTAAGCCTATCTTTTTTCTTTGGACGTATATCTATACCACTTTGTAATAATAATTCAACCTGATAAGGCGGATATAGCTTATTTTCAAATTCTATGTAGCCTTTATCTACCAGGTTTTTGTAAATTTCTTTTCCGGTCATAAAATGCTTTTCTTAATGTTTCTATATTTTCATCTAATTTATTTCTCTCAAAATCACTTAAGGAATTTGTTCTTTTAGTAGCGATATTTTGAATAACTTCTATAATTTCATCCCTCAATATTTTATTATATTTAGAAATATTACACGATTGACAGCTTGTAATTAGGTTAAAATATTCATGAACACCTCCTTTTGATAAAGGAAATATATGATCAATTTGTAATTTTATACCATCTTCGATAGAGGTTTTCCCACAATAAATACATTGAAAATCATCCCTTTTAAAAATTTCAAAATCTGTGTTATTTTCCAATTTACTTTTATACCAACGTTTATCATTTTCAGATTCGCAAATTCTACTACAATAAACTTTGCAATGGTGTAAGGCTTCAAATTCCTTGTTACAAACCTTGCATGTTTTTAAATATTTTTTAAATTCCTTTTTCATTGATAAACAGATCTTTTTTATTATCGATTAGGGTTGATAAATTCAATTCACTTTCAATAATTTCATTAAAAAAAGCTTTTAAAGTAAGTGTTTTAGCTTTTAACAAAATCATTCCGTTTACTTCCTCTGAAATTGGTTTACCACACTCAATACCGGCCTCAATTTCATTAATTATTTTGGTTATCGGCCGGCGTTTATAATCTTCAGCAATTACGGCTAATTTGGTTTTATGTTCAGTAGCAATCATGATTGAAGCATCTTTTTTGAACTCATATTTTTCAGCAATCGTAAAAATTATCAGTTTTAATTTATTCAAAAAGTCATAGCAAGCCGGGGCCATACGTTCAAAATCTTTTTTCTCTTGTAACCTGGTTAACGCTTCAACACAATTGCCTTTAGCGGTATAAAATTGACTCTCTAATGACGGAATATTTGCAGGTAATGGAATAGGTTTTAAAACTTTTTTAGCTGTATTTGCGCGGATATCTGATTCATAATGTGACTTGCAAAAGCGAAATAATTCCGCTACGTTAATGCCAAAATATTCACCAAATTCTTTGCAGATACCGCGCTCAATTGCTATCGGAATTTCTTTAATTCTTAATGAAGGCAATAGGCGTTTTAAATTACCTGGAAGCGTTTGGACGATATAATCTAGTTGCTCATTGAGATTTTGATCAATTCGTTTACCGGTATCAGCAAAAGCCCTTGCAACGGATATGGCAACCATATCAACCAATTCAAGCGGGGCAACATCAAATATTTTTTTTGATTGCAGCGCTTCCAAAATATTTTTATCTGAATGATCCGTCTGGATTGAGGTTTGCGATTGCTTTATTTCGTGCTGATGCTCCGGCATTAGCGATTGCGGTAACACTTCCGATAGTTTCGTTTCCATTTTTTTCGAGTTTTTGATTTTTGTTGTTAAATTCTTTTTCGCGTAATATTTCGTTTGGCAGCCAATTGCTAAAATATTTTAAAATTTCAGACGCATTTTTATTGTTAAAATCGCCGCAATCAACTTTTAAATTATAAAAATTTTCAATCATTTTTTCAAGCTGCTGACTACTCAATTTATAATTATATTGAAGCTGTGTTTTTAACTTACTTCTATTAAAAAATTCAATTATTTGCGCATACTCTATTACTACTAATTGTAAATTTGTTAATTGTAAATTGGTTTGATGAATAGTATCAATGCCTGACCCATTGCCTGTATCAATGCCTGACCCATTGCCTGTATCAATGCCTGTTGAATTTTTAATAAGGCTCTTTCGATATATTTCTTGATTTTTTATGACGCTTTCATCAAAAAAAGTGATTTTTGCCTGTTTAAAAATTGGTAGGGCAATTACGTTGCATTGGTATTGATTTTTAGCCGGTTTAACTATTTTAAAAAAACCCCAATTAACAAGATCGTGGAATGTATTTAGGTAAGTGTTTCGGCTTTTACAACGCATGCCGTCCATGCCTTCGCGTACTGTGAGCCCAAATGATTTAACCCATGCAAGCCGGTTGTTTATCTCTACTACATATAAATATAATGCTATATGATTAGCACTAACATGCTCCATATGTTCGTGCTGAAAGTTAAACCATTGACGATGGTAGATATAACTATTAGGCTTATTATTTTCTTTTGCCATTTAACTAACTGTAAAAAGTATAGAGCCAAAAAATTAAGCAGACAGTTTAATAAACTGTTTACCGGATATATTAATAACTATTAAATTCTTTTCAGGATCCGCAATCCAATTGTATACCGTTTGCCTGGTTATACCCATTAATTTAGCATAATCCTGGATGCTGTAAAGCTTAGTTACATCATGTTTTAATTGTTCCATAGGACTAATTTATACTTAATTTTACACTTTGTAAAAAATATTTTCATTTTTATTTGGAAGTTAAATCTTTTTAGATTTATATTTGTGGCATACAAAAAGGGAATAATTTAAAAAACTAAATCATGAAAAAACTAAATCAATCATTACTAATCGGATTAATCGTTACCGCTTCATTATTAACAATTGTTTATCAATTATTATCTTGGTAATTATGAATCAAGGTCAAACCAAATTAGAGGCTTATTTATCTACTTTAGAAATAGATAATGGGCGTGGAAGCCAACGTTTTTGCACTTTGACTTCTAACGTTTTAACAGATATTAGCCCGGTAGTTATTGAGTTAAATAGTGTAAGTATGCGAATTGAAATTAACGGCATAGAATTAACCGCAGATCAGCGCCGTTTATTAATTAAATTTTTAAAACAAAAAGATTAATCAATTATGAAACCTACTCAATCCTATAAGCATTTTAATCATTATCATGAAATAACAGAAAATCATGAAATTGTTAACTTTGGAGAAGGTGAATTCATAGCTAATAAAATAGCGCTGCCGGTTTTAAAAGCATTGAACGAATTAGGTCTAAAAACCAGAACACACAATATAGATAGTGAAGGCGGTTTTTTATCTATTATTTTATCAGATAATATAAAATTTGAGGTAAGAATAGTAAAGGAAACTGATAGGGTTATCTATAATGGTCAAACAGAATTATTAATAAGTTTCACACATAAATCAAAAATCATGAGCGCAACAAATGCACCATTAGACGAACAAGGGGAATTTGAAAAAGCTACCACTTCAGCAATCGAGTATTTAAAAAACAAAAATGTTTCACGCCAAACTATTATTATTACAGCGGAAGGCGCGGAGTTATTACAGGGTGATTTTTATCACAGTTTCCCAGGCATCCAGCCAAAAAGTTTAACTGAAGAGGTTTAAATAACCGAAACGCCGTGAGGCGTCTTAAACATTAAAAAAAATAAAGCCATGAAATATTCACACAAATTTGATAACAATTTAAACGCTTATCGCCCTATGAAAAACTTACTTAACAACTTAGACACCAACGAAAAATTAAAGACACGCGTATTTATAGGCTTGCTGATTATTGCAGCAATAGCGGTTGTAATAGGTCATTATTTTTTCGGCCTTCATATTGTAAAAAACTAACTAATCAAATCATAAACTTTTAAAAACTTCGACAATGAAAAACATTAAACAAAAACCTCTTAAAAATAAGTTTAGAGTATTTACGCGCAATTGGTGGAAACTTAATTCTGAATGGCCGGACGGGATAGAGCCGGATTCAACCGCTCGTAAAACATATATTGCTGATCGTATCGAAAACGAGGAAGATGCAATCAATATTTGCAAAAAGTGGAACGCAACCCACAACCCCGGTAAACTTAGTAGAAAAGCAGAATTTGAACTTTATTAACAAAGTCGGCTAAACGACTATAAACAGGTGTTTGGTTTAGCGCGGGCCGGTTCATACCGGTATCACAAATATTAAACTTCGACAAAATTATGAAAAAGGTACAAATCTCTGAAATTCCTGAACTGATTAAAAAATATGATCGTGGGTTGCGCCTGATGGATGCAAGCGATAATAAATTGGATGTTGAAACCTCTGACTATTGGATGCGCGATAGTGAAAAGGAATATAATAAGGTTATAAACGCACTGGATAGCATTTCTGCAAAAGGTAAAGGTTATTTTATTTATGTGTGGTATGATGTTTCCGGTTTTGACTATTGGTCAAAAGATGATGATAGTAACTATGCTCAAATCACGATACAGTTTGACCAGGATACTATAAACGCTTCGCAGTTGCCCGCTTTAGAGCGTAAAATTAATAAGGTAATAGACAAGGTTAATAACGTTATAAACTTTTAACCATGTTACACACATTCCCACTTATTATAAAGGCTGCAGCAGCTTTAATAATGGTTAAGAGGCCAAAGCAATACACGTTTACAGAATTGCGTACTATGGCAAAGCCGGCAACGGGGTTAAAATACAGGTCTAACTATTCATTTGAAAACTTTACTAACGGGCGTATGCCTTTTTAAGATCATGGAGCCAAAAGCAAAATATAAAATCGGTCAATTTGTTTATTCGCATAAGAATAAAGATTTCAAATGTGAAATAATTTCGGTTGATCGCAGAGATTTTAAAGGTGAGTTTTTGACATTCATGTATGAGTTAAAAATGCCTTTCGCCGTTAGGGATAGCATAATTGTAAATGAGGGTAAAATTTCCACTAAAAAAATAAATTAATATGAAAGACTATTCAACAAAAACGTGCAACATTGAGGCAATTGTCTGGACTGGCGAAAACTTCAAACAAATTGAAGATTTTATAGGATTAGGTTTCCCGGGCATACATTACACAGGCGGGGACAATCCCCCCAAACTCATAACCAATTATAGAATTTATCCAATTCACAAGGGAGATTATGTTATAAAATATATTGACAATTCTGTTTCTGTAATAGATTCAAAAGCTTTTAATGAAATATTTGAAGCTGATTAATTCCTAATATCCCCCCCCCTATTCATTTTCGCCCTGCTTAATTCGT